>ERZ825324.2633-NODE-2633-length-18227-cov-20.667896_pt1 | contig 18227 bp, 19 predicted proteins | sample MGYA00519859_ERZ825324 | MGnify/ENA primary metagenome ERZ825324 (study PRJEB31778, sample SAMEA3449198) | human gut metagenome | biome: human gut; feature: human-associated habitat; material: faeces | place: United Kingdom | collected 2010/2012 ... | reverse complement strand
AGGTGCGTGGCTTCTGGGTTGCTGATGCAAAAACCATGTGCTTTGACCTCAATGAGGGCGTTCAGGAGGACTTTCGTCCTGTTACGCCGAGCAATGACGCAGAATAATCCCTGATTTTCAGGGAGAAAAGGGAGAGCCAGAGAGCAGCGGCAAGCCGCCTGAGCGAGAAAGCCACCTCTCCCTTTTCTCCTTCGCTGCGGCTATGGAAACCGTGGAAAACCGCAAGCGGTTTACGCACCGTTCCCACAGCCTGCGCTCACCCTCTTTTTCCTCTCTGGCTTTCTCCCTATACAAAGATAAGTGTCCATTTTCTATCCCGAAAACGCACAGTTGCCACGGCGAACAGAGGGCAGCGTATCAATATGGCAAAGAAAAGCAAACGGCACAACAGGCGGTTTTATCCTCAAAAAAGCCCCGAAGCACGACAAAAAAGAAACCCAGCACCACGCCATTGACGTGATGCTGGGTTTTTAGCCGTAAACTCACTCTGAGGTTAAGCCAAAGTGCCGCAGCGCATCCTTGATTGCCTCGACCTTTTCAGGCGGGCAGGGATGATACTCATGTTTTCTCTGTTCAACAGCATTCGGTGCTTTGTGCATATCCAGCCCGACCATACGCTTGACCTCGGCAATATATGCCGTATGGACTTTGAAGCCGTACTTTTCCTGCACATACTCCTGAATGCGTTTATAGGTCGGATGCTCCTTGACCTCGCCGGTTTCCACTTCCATCCTGACCTCAACCGTCAGTGGATTTGTTTCCCGTGACAAGAGGACAACCGTCTCCATATGTGCATCGCTGTCCAAACTCAAGCTCATATTTTCCGCAACGATTGGGAGCTTGAACTTGATGGACTTGAGCCACTGGCCGTTAGGCTGCCGTTCCTCGTAAATCTGGATTTCAGAAATGAGGGACTCCATGAGCTGCCGCTTTTCCTGATCGTCCATGACGGAATAGAGCTTATCAAAGGAAATCAGCACCTTGTAGATGTTGTCACCTGTCAGCTTTTCCGCCTCAATTGCCATCTTCTTGGCTCTGGCGGCAACGAGTTGGTTTTCCGCATCCTCGATCTTATCATACATCTTGTAGAGCCGGTCATCAAGGTCTGCTTTGCGTTTGATGTAGTGCTTATCGTCCGGGTCGAGGGAATCGATCTCCTCCATCAGCCGTGCTTTTACGGAATAGCTCTGGCGAAGCTGCTTTTCATGCGCCGCGATCTCCTGCTCAATGGCAGAGGTGTCCACCTTCATGCTGATCTTTTCCTGCATCATGGCGGCAAATTTCGGATTGCTTACCAGCTTTACGATAACCTCAGCAACGGCACTGTCCAGCAGTTCTTCATTGATCTGTTTCTTGAAGTCGCATTTATGACCGCGCGTCATCGCACGGTGCTTACAGCCATAGTAATAAAAATCCTTGTATTTTGAGCCGTCCGCCTTATGCTTGATGCTTTTGTTTCCGTACATTCCCACGCCGCAGACCGGGCATTTCACAATACCGGACAGCAGATGAATTTTGGTGTCCTTGCCCCTGTTGACGTGTTCGTATTTCTCCGCCTGTGCCAGCAGCTTGACCTGCGCCTCGTGCCATAGTTCTTCGGAGACAATTCCCTCATGCAGTCCGTCAACCAGCAAATAGTCATCCTGTTCCACAAGACGGTAATCATTTCTTGTGCCATGCACCTTCTCCGTCCGGCGTCTGCCATAGGCGATTTTCCCGCAGTATACCGGATTTTTCAGAATCCTGCGGATCAGCGCCGCATCGAATAAGGGATTTTTTCCGTTTTGTCTTTGAATTTTGTAAATTCCGTGAGTTGCAAGGTATTTTGCAAGGCCGTTTGCACCGGTATCTGTATGCACATACTGGTCAAAAATCACGCGGATTGCCGCTGCTTCTTCCTCATTGATGAAAAGCTGTCCCTTTTCCAGCTTGTAGCCATAAGGCGCAAAGCCGCCGTTCCATTTCCCTTCACGGGCTTTCTGGATTCTGCCCTCCATCGTCTGCACACGGATGTTTTCGCGCTCAATTTCCGCAACCGCCGACAAAACGGAGATCATCAGCTTTCCCGCATCCTTGGAGGAATCGATCCCGTCCTCCACGCAGATTAGGTTAACGCCAAAGTCCTGCATGACCTGTAAGGTAGAAAGAACGTCTGCCGCATTTCTGCCGAAGCGCGAAAGCCTGAACACCAGCACATAGGACACGCCGTCTTTGCCGGACTTGATGTCCTCCATCATGCGGTTAAACTCTACACGCCCTTCAATGGACTTGCCGGATTTACCGGCATCCTCGTATTCGCCCACAATCTCATAGTCATTGAACTCGGCATAGGCTTTCATTCTAGATTTCTGTGCATCCAGAGAGTATCCGTCAATCTGTATGGCAGTAGACACGCGAGTATAGATATAGACTTTTATCTTTTCTTTTTTCATCGCATCTTCTCCACCCCAGCTTACTTTTTATCTGTTTTCTGCTCCAACAACTTGATGGAATCCAGATAATCGCGCTCAACTTCGCTGAGGGTACGGGCCTTGTATTTTCTGTACTCGCCGGTTGCCTTGTCGATGGCCTGCTTGTGGCTGACGCTTCCGTTGCCAATCAGCAGTTGCTCTCCACTCATAGTCAAAATCCGATCAAGATGCTCCGACCAGTCCTGCATGGTCATTGCCTGCTCCCGCTCCGCCTGTCGTTCCGCAAAATCCAGATAGCCGGACACAAGCTGCCCCATAGCACGAAGCTCTTTCTCGTTCAGATAGTTCTTGGCAACTACCGCCTCTTTCAGCGTGGGCTGACTGCCCGCAAAGGTGGTCAAGCCCATAAATTCTTTCTCCGCATCGGCGCGTGTGTAGATGACCTCCGCCGCTGTTTGCCCATGAATGGCATAATGAATTTTATTTTGGACTTTCTTGAAAAACTGAACGGAGATTTCCGCCTTGGGGTCATAGTCAATACTGGTTGCGTAGATTTCAAGCACCTGTCGATAAAACACCTTTTCGGAAGCACGGATATCGCGGATACGCTCCAGCAGCTCCTTGAAGTAGCCGCCGCCACCCAGATTTTTCAGGCGCTCATCATCCAGAGCAAAGCCTTTTCGCATATACTCCTTCAAAATTCCTGTTGCCCAAATACGAAACTGCACGCCGCGCTGAGATTTCACACGGTAACCAACGGAAATGATGACATCGAGGTTATAGTAATCCACCTGATAGGTTTTGCCGTCAGCGGCAGTTGTTGCAAAATTTGCAACAACTGCTTCTCGCTTCAATTCGCCCTCAGCGAAAATGTTCTTGATATGTCTGGAAATGGTAGATTTGTCACGCTGAAACAGCTCCGCCATCTGGTCAATGGACAGCCAAACCGTATCGCCATCGAAGGTCGTTTCGATCTTTGTCAAGCCGTCTTCTGTGGTATAAATCATCATTTCAGAATTGTTCTGCTCATTCTCCCAGCGTTCCATGGTCACTTCACCTCGTTTTCTGCCATTGCAGGAGCTTTTGCTCCTGCAATGGCGGTTTGGACACTCATTTCATGATAATTATATCATGCCGCTTTCACGGGTTCAATATCGTTTTCGTGAATATTCTTATCAGCATCATCTTTTTCAGACACGGCTTCCTCTATGACGAGATCGGGCAGCGCGTCAAGATTCAGAACCACGGCATACTTTTCAATCAAATTTGCCAGCAAAGCGGCGAAGCCACTCCATTCATCTACCATAGGCAGTCTCCCTCTCTTTCTCCGTTCTGTGTGTATATGCCGCCAGCACCTCCTTCGGAATACGATCCAGCACGGCGACGGCATCCTCATAATCCCGATGCAGCTTGGCATCAGCCAGCTTTTTCAAGGTGCTTTCCTGCGTAGCCTTGTCCAGTGACTGTTCCAACTGCTCCGTTTTCTTTTTCAGTTTTTTGTTCTCGGCAGTCGTGACCGTGAACGCCGTATTGTACTTTTTCAGTGTCGTGTGCATCTGCTCCACAGCAGGAATATACTTGTCCAAAAAAACGCCGATTTCTGCTGCTTTCCCCTTGGCATTGAACGCATTGACGCCTGAAAGCAATTCTTCCAGCTTGGCCTTCTGCTTGGTCAGGCGGGTCATTTCCTTGAACAGCCGCGGCGGGATATGGTCGCGTCCGGTTTCGCTGGCGCTCTCGCCGCGCTCCAGGTCTGGGTATTTCTTGACCATGTGCTCCCAAAATCGGTCCTGCCACTGCGTCAGCTTCTTCTTGTTGCCGACGATTTCCTTGGCGCTGAGCCGTTTGTCCTCCGTCAGCGGGACAAAGCAAAGGTGCATATGGGGCGTTTTCTCGTCCATATGCACCACAGCGGATATAATTGTTTTCTGGTCTTGGTGTTCCCGGATGAAATCCAGCGCCTCCCGAAAATAGGCTTTGATTTCGTCTTTTTTCTTGCCCTTAAAGAACTCCGGCGTTGCGGTCACAAGGGCTTCTACCACACGCACGCTGTCCGAACGTGTGCGACAACCGGCGTCCTTGATTTGCCGCTCTGCCTCTGCACGATATTTGCGCTCCGGTTCGAGCAGATGAAAGTTCAGACAGCTGCGGCTCTTGTCAATATCCGGATTGCTGGCGTATTCGTCTTTTGTGCGCTCATTGTGCGCCTCAATGTTGGAAATCTCCGGTCCTTTGTACTTGGCAAAGCGGAGAATCGCAAACTGCGGCTTACTCATTTATTTTTCCCTCCGTTTCTGCCAGATCAGTTCATAACCCAGCGCGTCGGCAAGCTCGACGACCTCCTTATAGCGGATACTCTCCCGCTGCAACTTGGCAGACAAATTGGAAACGCTGTCCGACCAGCCATATTCATCATGTAGTAGGTCAACAGCCTCCTGCATCGTAAAACCGGCGCGGACGATCTGCGCCTTGATTTCATTGCGTACACCCATATTCAAATTCCCTCCAAAATTCAGATGATGAAAAAGCGAAGCCGGTACGCCCTCCGGCGTATCCGCTTCGCTATATCGTGAAAAAAACTGTTGTTGTCAAATCTGCTCAAAATCGCCGTTATGAAGTCCTGTTCACAGGTGACACCTATCGACTTTTCTGCTCTGTGTGACTTTGCTCTAAAACGTGTAGTTTCCCACGTTTCCGCGCACCCATGTTGCTGTTCTGAGAAGCGCGATTCCGTGAAACCATTTCTGCCAACAGTCAAATAGTTTGCGAATTTCACTTGGCCTGATTTATGCTCGAAAATATAGGCTCTGCTGGTCAGAATTTTTCAGTATAGCAGCATTTTGGTGTAAATGCTGCGTACATACGTACACGGCACGACGTCGAGAAAATTCATCGCCATTCCTCCGGTACGTACGTATGCTCTGAAATGTCGGAAAACCCATTTATATTAGGTCTGGCAATCGCTTCAATACCGAAGAAGCCCCATACACGCCGTCCGGCAGCATTGGTGATCTTGTTGCAGTATTCCAGATTATACTTGGTCTGGCTGGCAATCACACTGTCGCTGAAGCTGCGGCGTTTAAGCGGCGTCAGATTGTTTTCCTCGCACCACATCCGGTAAATTCCGTACAAATCTTTTGAGCTGATGGTGCAGTCTGCTTTCAGCCGGATGTATCCCTCTGATTCCAGAAAATCAAAGACGTTGTTGCTATCCCGCTTGACTGCCTCCCGATTATCCCGTGTGCGCTGGCTTTCCGTGAATTTGAAGTTGTTGGCAACAAGCCGCTGCAAGCCCTCAAATGCCCACAGGAAGATGCCCTCGACCTCTGCTTTCATCTTTTCGGCAAGGTCAGGATCATCTACCCGTCCCGCAGGCTTTTCTTTGGTGGTCAGTACAAGCTGTCGGCGGTAAAAGCCGTCGCTTCGGTCATAGAGTGCTTGCAGATCGCCATTGGAGAACGCCAGCAGGCGGGCAAACATCCACCCCTGATAGCTCTGCTTACCCTTGCGCTCTAAGTCCATCTTGCCTTGGGCGGTCACGATGGACTTGACGTAGTTGGTTTGCCGCAGCGCTTCCATCCGCATATCGTCATCCACACACAACAGAATGTGTTCCAGATCCGCGCGGGCAAAACGGTTTTCGGAAATCTTCCCGATGCTGCCGTCCTTTATGTTGCTGCCAAGCAGCGCGCCCAGCACAGCACCGATCTGCGATTTTCCTTCGCCGCCGTTTCCTTTAATCACCATCATGCGCTGTCCCTTGTTGCTGGGAATCAGGCAATAACCGATGAACTCCTGCAAGGTGGGAATGTCCTCTGTATAGAGAAGCCCATCCAGAAAAGAAAGCCACCGAACGGGAGCCGGTGCGTCAGGGCGATATGCCACCGGCAGTCTGCTCCGCACAATATCAGGTCTGCCCTCGGTAAAGCTGCCGTCCAGCGCCAAAGTACCGTTTGCCAGATGGATTCTATCTGCCTCTGGTACAAAGTCCCCTATATGAGCCGCCAGCTTCATCACTTCCAGAATGTTGGTGATCTTGCGGGGGATATTGTTCACAGCGCAGCATTTCAGTTCCTCATAGATTTCGCCCCGAAGCGGCAGATCATCGGTCACCCTGCCGTCCTGCGTAAAAAAAGCACCGTTGGCAAAGATGATTTTCCGGCTGTTCAGAAATTCATCACAGAACAGCGCCTCATTGATATTTGTGCCGTCAAACCAGATGGGCGCGTCTAAATTAGCTGATTTACGTTTCGTCACGGGCATCCACCTCCTTTTCCGTCCGTTTCAGGCGTTCTTCCAGTCGGTCGATCATGCCGTCCTTTTGAAGCATATCCACAGTTTTCACACGAACCTCCAACTCCGCAAAGGTTAAAATATCTGCCAGATCCTCGATATAATCGAGCATCTGGCAGGCTTCCACAAAGCGGTCATCCACGTCCTCACAAGCTCCATATCCCTCACTCCCGCCTTGCGGCGAGAGTTCACTCATTTCGCTGCTCGTCCTTTTCCCACCGAAACCGCTTTGCCGGGTTTCGGCGGGAGCCCTGAGATCATCCGGTGTTTTGGGTGCGTACTGCACCTTCCAGCGCTCCAAAAGATGCAGATAATCGCGCAATACCCGCTGACAATGCAGTTCCTCTCTCTGGAACGCCTTTGCCAGCGGATATTTCGGTTTCCGCAGCGCTGCCGCAGCCGGGGGCTTGTCCGGGTCGATCCCAAAGTCATACACCAGCTTCTTCGCCGCATCATAGCTGCTCAGGTTGAACAGCTTTGCCACAAGGTCGATCACGTCACCAGTTGCCCCACAGCCAAAGCAGTAAAAGTAATCCTCGTTCAGCTTCATGCTGGGTGTACGGTCATTGTGGAAGGGACAGCAGACCATGTTGCCACGGTTTACTTCCAATCCGTAGTATTCGGCAGCCTCTTTCACGGAAACTGCCATCTTGATTTGTGTAAATAAATCCATACCTGTTTCCTCCTGTAAAATAATTGAACTTCGCCGTTCTACCCGATGCCGTTCCTGCCCGAGTCCTTACCCTGGCGTTGTCCCTTCCTTGGTACGCTGAATGCGATACTTCTCCGGAAGCATATCCTCATCGGACGATCATGAAATTTTCAAGGTGCTGTGTGGTTTACGTCTAAATTTTAGTAAGAAAACAGGCCCTTTCCCGTATATCCAAGAGGTAGGAAAAGTGGGGTAGAAGTTGAAATTTTCCACGCTTTGAGACACAAAACGGAAAAACATGATATAATACAGAAAAATGAAAAAGGAGGCTGCTGTATGCAAGTCAAGCTGACAATCGGAGAGAGATTGAAAGATTTACGAGTAGAACGAAAGCTGACCTTGGAGCAGCTTGCCGCCGAAGTGGGCATCTCGAAATCCGCACTTGGCAAATATGAATCAGATAACGGCAAGGACATCAGCCCGTACAGCATTCTGCTGCTGGCTGACTATTACGGTGTTTCCTGCGACTATCTGATGGGGCGGACGGAAACAAAAAATCACCCAAACACAGCTCTGCATGAGCTGCATTTGAGTGATGCTTCGATTGATATATTGAAAACGGGCAAGTTCAACCACCGGCTGCTGTCGGAGCTGATCTGCCACAAGGATTTCCAGCGGTTCATGCTGGATGCGGAAATTTACGTTGACCGGATCGCAGATATGCGCGTCAACGATATGAACGCCGTGCTGGAAGCCGTCCGGCAGATGGCATTGATGAAAAATGGCGGCGAAGAAAATGACCTGCACCTGCGGACGCTGGAAGTGGCGCAGATTCGGGAAGATGAATATTTCGGAAGCCTGATTGCAGATGACCTGAAAGGCATTCTTCGTGATATTCGGAGTGAACACCGCCCCGATACCATGACGGCGGATGAAGTCTCCTTTGCAGAAAATATGCAGAACCAGTTACGGGAGGCAATGAACTTTGAGGGAAGCTCCGAGGAAAAGAAAGCAAAAGCATTACTTGCCACATTAGGGATCGATTACGATGGCCACGCACAGCTCTCTATCAACAGCGACAGTTACAGCAGAGCGGATATGGGCTTTCAGGCAGTATGTATCGGCTATATGCTTTGCAAAAAGTACGGCGTCGATACACAGAATTTTGCTATCAACCGTATCCCTGAAAAGCTCGCCGGCAAAGAGCCGAAGGACATTCGCTATGAGCTTTCCAAAACGAGAAACGCAATGGCGGATATTCACTCCCGTGTTTCCGATGAGCTTTACAAGAAAAAGCAGGAACGAAGCAAAGACTACGAAAGATAAGGTGAGACTATGGCGAAGGAAGAAATGTATCATATCGCATTGGACGATTATGAACACGGCATTATTATCCGTTCTCTCAACGACGAGAAAACAGATTTGATGAACGAGGGCAAATCTACCGATGCGGTGGACGACCTTATCATCAAGGTCGGAACTGCCCCAAAGAAAAAGTTCAAAGTTATCGAAAAGGAACGCTCCTGTGAATCGAGATAACGAGAGGCAGTCTGCTATTATTCTTTCCGTCATCGGTATTATCCCGGTCGTATGGCTGGCACTTCTGATTGCACCCTCTGTAAAAGGAGGATTGCCGGAAATACTGCCGAGCCTATTAACAGCGTTCAACGAACCATTTCATATTGAGCTATGCGAGGACAGCCTAAAAACTGTCCTCGTTTTGCTTCTCTGCTATGCAATGGGTATTGGGATTTACTTCTCAACACAGAAGAATTACCGAAGGCGTGAAGAACACGGTTCTGCAAAATGGGGCAATGCAAGAGCCGTAAACAAAAAATACAGACAGTCTCCGGCTTCTGCAAATAAGCTGATGACGCAAAATGTCTGTATCGGACTCAATGCGAAGAAACACCGAAGAAACTTAAACACCCTTGTGTGCGGCGGTTCGGGAGCCGGTAAGACAAGGTTTTACTGCAAGCCGAATCTTATGCAGTGCAACACATCATTTGTCATTCTTGACCCAAAGGGCGAAATTCTCCGAGATACCGGAAAGCTGCTTGAAAGCAAAGGCTATGAAGTCCGTGTTCTCGATTTGATTTCAATGGAGAAAAGCCATTGCTATAACCCGTTTGTCTATTTGCAGAATGACAACGATGTGCAAAAGCTCGTGACGAACCTTTTTAAGAGTACCACTCCGAAAGGAAGTCAATCACAAGACCCCTTTTGGGATACCTCGGCTTCAATGCTTTTGCTTGCACTTGTATTTTATCTTCATTATGAAGCACCCGAAGATGAACAGAACTTTGCAATGATAATGGAAATGCTCAGAGCCGGTGCGATTGAGGACGAGGAGGACACAAGACCTTCTCCTCTTGATGAACTGTTTGCGGAATTGGAGATGTCGAATCCCGACCACATTGCTTTGAAGTATTACCGTTCCTATCATTCAGGTGCGGCGAAAACCTTAAAGTCCATACAGATAACCCTTGCGGCAAGACTGGAAAAGTTCAACCTTGAAAGTCTTGCTTCTTTAACCACCACAGACGAGCTTGACCTCCCGTCACTCGGAGAGAAAAAGGTCGCTCTGTTCGCTTTGATACCGGATAACGATTCCAGCTTTAACTTCTTGGTATCTATCCTTTACACACAGCTTTTTCAGCAGTTGTTTTATGCTGCCGACCATATTCACGGCGGCTCGCTTCCCGTTCCCGTTCATTTTTTGATGGACGAGTTTGCGAATGTTTCACTCCCTGATGACTTCGACAAAATTCTTTCGGTTATGCGTTCCCGTGGGGTATCGGTAAGTATTATCTTGCAGAACTTGGCACAGCTTAAAGCCTTGTTTGAAAAGCAATGGGAAAGCATTGTAGGTAACTGCGACGAGTTTTTATATCTCGGCGGCAACGAGCAAAGCACCCACAAATATGTGTCCGAGCTTCTCGGCAAGGAAACCATTGATACCAACACTTTCGGAAAAAGTACCGGTCGAAGCGGCAACTACTCCACAAATTATCAGATTAGCGGTCGAGAGCTTCTTACTCCTGATGAGGTTCGTATGCTTGATAACCAATATGCAATTCTGTTTATTCGTGGAGAACGCCCCGTTATGGACTTCAAGTACGACATCTTGAAGCACCCGAATGTGGCACTTACAACCGATGGAAAGGCTTCTGCATATAAACACGGCGAAGTGACCATCAAGCACTCATCAATTTCCGTTCTTTCTATTGACCCGGAAGAACTTCCGGAGGAAAGCTACGGAGAAACCAATTACGAACTTCTGTCCGATGAGGATTTTGAAGTGAATAAAAACTTATTTTAACGGAGGAAAACACAATGAACATTTTTAAGAAGAACAACGAAAAGAAAACTACTCAGAAGCTGCCTATGACCGGAAAGGTTCAGAAAGGCTTCCGTGCTTACTGCGCCGTAATCGCAGCAGCAACTCTTGTTTGCGGTATGAGCGTTACCGCTTTTGCCGCCAGCGACCCGATTACCGTAGTCAACAATCTGTCCGATTTCATCTTCGGTCTTATCCGTGCCATCGGTCTTATCCTGCTTGGCTTCGGTATCGTTCAGGTCGGTCTCTCTTTGAAGTCTCACGACCCGTCTCAGAGAGCCAACGGTTTCCTGACTCTTGCAGGCGGTATCATCATTACCTTTGCAAAGGAAATCCTTACCCTTATTACCGGTTAAGAGAACACAGTTATCAAACGGGGCATACCTGGCATTTCAGGTATGCCCCTAATCTTAAAGGAGGTGCAAACAGATGAGTGATAACTGGGTAGTTCAGAACCTCGAAAATGCCCTTGAAACTTGGAACAGCAAGCTTTCGGAAATATGGCAGTTGCTAACCACTTCGCCGCAACAGTTCAAAGGCGGCAGTATTTGGTCGGTAATGGTGAATATCAACGGAGCAGTTCAGGCTATCGGTCTTGCCCTGCTTGTTCTGTTTTTTGTTGTCGGTGTGGTTCGCACCTGCGGAAGTTTTACCGATGTAAAGAAACCGGAACACGCATTAAAGCTGTTTATCCGCTTTGCCATTGCCAAAGGTGTGATTACCTACGGGCTGGAGCTTATGCTTGCCCTGTTCGACATCGTACAAGGTACGATTTCAACCATTATGACATCTGCGGGATTCGGTACGCCCAATCAAACAACTTTACCTGCTGAAATGGTAACAACCATTGAAAGCTGCGGATTTTTTGAAAGTATCCCATTGTGGGCGGTTACTCTTATCGGCGGACTGTTTATCACGGTCTTGTCGTTCATTATGATAATGACGGTGTACGGACGATTTTTCAAGCTGTATATGTACACTGCTCTCGCTCCGATACCGCTTTCCACATTTGCCGGAGAACCGTCGCAGAATGTGGGTAAGAGCTTTATAAAGAGCTACTGTGCCGTTTTGCTTGAGGGAGCAGTAATTGTACTTGCTTGTATCATCTTCTCCCTATTTGCTTCTACGCCGCCGGTAGTGAACCCTGACGCAGCAGCCGTTACTCAGGTATGGGCATATATCGGCGAACTGGTATTCAATATGCTTGTGCTTGTCGGTGCGGTTAAGATGAGCGACCGAATTATCCGTGAAATGATGGGCTTATAACGGGAGGTTCTCTGATGAAGAAAAACAAGAATAATAACGATAGATGGCAGGGCTATACGCCTGCCGACTGCGACTGCAAATATTGTGTGTATTACGGAGGAAAGAAAAACGGCAATGTGATTTGCCTTGCGGACACCTGCGTCTGCTCTGATGAAATCCGTCACGCAAAACAAGCATATCGCAGAGAAAGGAGCTTTTGATGGAAGTCAAAATTAACCGAGAGATACGAAATTACACAGAGTCAATGTTTTTTGGACTGTCGCTCAGACAGTTCATTTTTTCTGTCCTCGCCTGTGCGGTAGCGGTAGGACTTTACTTCCTCCTAAAACCGTACCTCGGAACAGAAACTGTATCGTGGGTGTGCATTTTGGGAGCTGCCCCTTTTGCGGCTCTCGGCTTTGTGAAATACAACGGAATGACGGCTGAGAAATTTATATGGGCGTGGATAAAGTCCGAGTTCCTTATGCCGAAAAAGCTGGTCTTTCATTCCACCAACACCTATTACGAATTGATGAAACCGACAATCGAACAAAAACAGAAGGAGGCTTATAAGAACAATGATTAAAACTCTTACAAACCTGTTAAAGCAGGACAAAGAAAAGTTCGTAGTACCAAAGGGCGTACAGGATTGTATTCCCATTACCGCTATTTATGATGACGGCATTTTCCGTGTAGGCAAGGACAAGTATTCCAAAAGCTTCAAGTTCACGGATATTAACTATGCCGTAGCGAGCCGTGAGGATAAGGAAGCAATGTTCCTTGAATACTCCGAGCTTCTCAACTCTCTTGACAGCGGAGCTACTACAAAGCTGACTATCAACAACAGACGGCTTAACCGTCTTGACTTTGAGAAAACCATTCTTATCCCCGAAACCGGCGATGAGCTTGATGTTTACCGAGAGGAATATAACAAAATGCTTCTCGACAAGGCAACCGGGGCAAATGCCATCGTTCAGGATAAATATGTTACTATCTCCATCAATAAAAAGAGCGTGGAGGACGCACGAACCTATTTTGCCCGTGTCGGTGCTGACCTGATTGCCCACTTTGCAAGACTCGGAAGCAAATGTGTGGAGCTTGAAACCGATGAGAGACTGAGAATTGTCCACGATTTCTTCCGTGTCGGGGAGGAAACCGCCTACCACTTCAATATTAAGGAAACGAGAAAGAAGGGACACGATTTCAAGGATTATGTTTGCCCCGATACAATGGAATTTGAAAAGGACTACTTCAAAATGGGAAACCGTTACGGGAGAGTCCTTTTTCTTCGTGAGTACGCTTCCTATATCAAGGACAGTATGGTAGCCGAGCTTACCGACCTGAACCGCAACCTGATGATGTCCATTGACATCGTACCTGTTCCTACCGATGAAGCGGTGCGAGAAGCAGAGAGCAGACTGCTTGGGGTTGAGACGAATATAACCAACTGGCAGAGAAAGCAGAATCAGAACAATAACTTTTCCGCTACCGTTCCGTATGATATGGAACAGCAGAAAAAGGAAATGAAGGAGTTCCTTGATGACCTTACCACTCGTGATCAGCGAATGATGTTCGCTGTACTCACTATGGTTCATACTGCGGACTCCAAAGAACAGCTTGATAACGACACCGAAGCTCTGCTTACTACGGCAAGAAAGCATTTGTGCCAGTTTGCCGTTCTCAAGTATCAGCAGATGGACGGACTGAATACGGCTATGCCCTTTGGAACACGCAAGATTGACGCATTCAGAACCCTTACCACAGAAAGCCTTGCGGTCTTTATTCCCTTCAGGGTTCAGGACATTTACCACGAAAACGGCATTTACTACGGTCAGAATGTCATCAGTAAAAATATGATTATTGCCGACCGCAGACAGCTACTCAACGGCAACTCTTTTATTCTCGGCGTATCCGGCGGCGGAAAATCCTTTGCGGCAAAGGGTGAAATTGAAAATATCATTCTTTCCTCCAATGCAGATGTTATTATCATAGACCCTGAGCGAGAGTATTCGCAGCTTGTAAAAGCTCTCGGCGGCGAAATAATCAATATTTCCGCTACTTCTCCGAGCCATATCAATGCGATGGATATGAACAAGGAATACGGCGACGGAGCAAACCCGGTTATCCTGAAATCCGAGTTCATTATGTCCCTTTGCGAACAGCTTATCGGCGGTACAAACCTCGGAGCAAAGCAGAAATCTATCATCGACCGTTGTACGGCAAGTGTTTACCGAGACTATCAGCAGAGAGGATATACCGGTACTGTTCCTACCTTGCAGGATTTTCGTGCGGAGCTTTTGAAACAGGACGAGCCGGAAGCAAAGGAAATCGCCCTTGCTATCGAGCTGTTTACTCACGGTTCTTTGAATACCTTTGCAAAGCCAACCAATGTTGATACGGATAACCGACTTATCTGTTATGACATTCTTGACCTCGGCAAGCAGCTTATGCCTATCGGTATGCTTGTCGTCCTCGACTCTATTCTGAACCGTATTACACAGAACCGTGCTAAAGGTAAGCAGACCTTTATCTTCATTGATGAAATCTACCTCCTGTTCCAGCACGAGTATTCTGCAAACTTCCTGTTTACGCTTTGGAAGCGTGTAAGAAAGTACGGCGCTTATGCCACCGGCATTACACAGAATGTGGACGACCTTTTGCAGAGCCATACAGCGAGAACTATGCTTGCAAACAGCGAGTTTTTGATTATGCTCAATCAGGCGTCAACCGACAGAATTGAGCTTGCAAAGCTCCTTAACATTTCTGACCTCCAGCTTTCGTATATCACGAATGTTGACGCAGGACACGGATTGATTAAGGTCGGCAGTTCGCTTGTGCCGTTTGCAAATAAGTTCCCGAAGAATACGAAGCTGTATAAGCTGATGACAACCAAACCGGGCGAGGGTGCATAACCCTTGCCCTATTCTGTAAATGAGAAAGGAAACACCTATGAAAAACAAAATCTATATTGCCATAATCTGTGCTTTCAGCATTGTATTTGCCGTCAGTTCAGGTTTTCTCATCAAGCACTATTGCGACTCTGCAAAGCAGGCTGAGATGTACGACAATCTGATTGAGGTTGTGGAGACCGAGCCTGAAGAAACCACAGAGCTGATGAACTACTCCGAAGAAAAGACCTTTATCCCGGAGTATCAGGAGCTTTATCTGCAAAATAACGATATGGTCGGCTGGATTAAGGTTGAGGACACAAAAATCAATTATCCCGTTATGCAGTCAAAGGACAACCCGAACTTCTATCTGAAGCACGGCTTTGATAAGGCATACACCGACTACGGCTGTCCTTATGTTCAGGAAAACTGCGATATGGAACTGCCAAGCGACAATATCATTATCTACGGTCATCATATGAACGACGGCTCTATGTTCGCCGGTCTTATGAAATTCAAGGACAAGAGCTTTTGGGAAAAGCACAAAACAGTATCCTTTGATACGCTGACCGATAGACAGACCTATGAAGTAATTGCCGTGTTCAAAACCGTAGTATATACGGATAGTCCCGACAGCTTCAAATATTATCAGTTCGTCAATGCGGACACCGCCGAGGATTTCACTGCCTATGTTGAGAAGTGCAAGAAACTGTCGCTTTACGAAACCGGCATAACCGCCGAATACGGCGACAAGCTCCTGACCCTTTCCACCTGTGAGTATTCCCGGACAAACGGCAGACTTGTTGTAGTGGCGAAGCTAATAAACGAATAATACAACAGGTAGTTCAGCCTGCATAGGAAGGAGGGATTGTATGGCTGATATTAAAACGAAAGACAATGCAAAAGGTACGATACGAACAATAGATAAGGCTGCCGTCGCAACCCAACGAATGAAGCAGGCGTATATCGCAACAAAAGAAAAGGCGGAGCGGTCGGTAAATGCCAACAGCAGTTCTGCCGAGGAATACGCTTCCGATAAACTGGAAAGCGGTATTGACGAGGTGTTTCACGATGGTGCCTATGCGTTTGACAAGGCGGGACGAAAGGGACTTGAAACCACAAAAGAGAATATCCGCACCGCAAAGGACGGTATTCAGCGTTTCAAGCAGCAGCGAGCCGAGCAGTCTTTGAGAAAACAGGCTTCGCAAAACACAAGCTCTGCGATTAAGACTGTCGATAAGGCGGAAAAGACCATAAAGCAGTCTGCCACTTCCTCCGGAAAGAAAACCATTAAGTTTGCCGGAAAAGAAGCAACAAAGACCGCACAGAAATCGGTTAAGACGGCTGAGCAGACTGCAAAGACTGCGATAAAAACCAGTCAGCAAGCGGCAAAAGCGGCACAGAAAACAGCTCAGGCGACAGTTAAGGCTTCGCAGAAAGCGGCACAGGCGGCAAAAGCCACAGCCAAAGCAACAGCCGCTACGATTAAAGCCGCAGCCAAAGCCACCATTGCCGCAGTAAAAGCAATCATAGCGGCGGTAAAAGGTCTTATTGCCGCTATCGCTGCCGGCGGTTGGGTTGCGGTGGTAGTAATTATTGTGCTATGTCTTGTAGCCTTGATTGCAGGTTCTGTGTTCGGTATCTTCTTTTCGGGAGAGGATTCCGGCACGGGAATGTCAATGCAGACAGTCGTTCAGGAAATCAATCAGGAATATGATGACCGATTGGAACAGGAAAAGAACTCTGTAAGCTATGATGTGCTTGAAATGAGCGGAAGCAGAGCTGTTTGGAAAGATGTTCTTGCGGTCTATTCTGTTAAAGTGAATACCGACCCCGACAATCCGATGGAGGTTGCTACGGTTGATGAAACCAAGAAGCAGCTACTGTCGGATATTTTTTGGGAAATGAACGATATTTCTTCCCGAACGGAAACGAAAACCCATACCGAAATCGAAGAAAGCGACGACGGACACGGCAACATCGTACAGACCGAAACCACAGTAACAGAAACTTTCCTGTATATCACGGTATCGCACAAGACCGTTGATGAAATGGCGGCTATGTACGGATTTAATCAGGAGCAGAAAGAGTATCTTGCCGAGCTGCTAAAGGACGAAAACAATCAACTATGGTCTCAGGTGCTTTACGGTATCGGATACAGCGACGACCAAATCGTAACGGTTGCCTTGTCACAGGTGGGTAATGTAGGCGGTCAGCCTTACTGGTCTTGGTACGGATTTGACTCCCGTGTAGAATGGTGTGCCTGCTTCGTCTCTTGGTGTGCTAACGAGTGCGGATATATCGACGCCGGTATTATTCCAAAGTATGCCGGCTGTGTAAACGGTGTACAATGGTTCAGAGACCGAGGACAGTGGGCAGACGGTTCGTATGAGCCTTCGCCCGGTACAATCATTTTCTTTGACTGGGAGGGCGACGGTGTGACAGACCACACCGGTATTGTTCAGAAATGCGAAAACGGTACAGTCTATACCGTTGAGGGCAACTCAGGCGACACTTGCAGAACCAAAACATACCCTGTCGGAAGCTCTGTTATCTACGGATACGGTATTCCGGCATATTAAAAAGATGGCTGCTCGTTTGAGTAGCCATCAAGTACATTATGAGAAATCAGGTATTTACTCAAGAACAAATATAACCTTCTGAAGCCTTTGTCCCAACAAGAGAAATATGCGGATATATACCATTGACAACATCTTCATAGAATTTACGACCGATTCTTGCAGATGTAACTCTATTTGTGAAAAAGTCTCTAAAGTGGTATGTGCCGGGTAATAATGAAGGAACAACAGCAACAATAAAAGCGTTATATTCATTTTGTTCCATTTTGTTAAGTTTTATCATCAGTGTTCACCTCCTTGTTGATAAGCCTGAATTTGTAAATGGAATTCTGAGTTGTTACTAATAGATTGTTCTTTTTAATATAATAATCATCACGGGAACTAATAATTCCCAAAGAAGTAATTGGTTTAAAATCATCGTCAACAGGATGCCAAACAAAGAATTGTCTGTTTCCATTCTTAAGAATATAGATAACACCGTCTTGACCTATATATCTATTTCTCCAAGATGTAGAATGTGAATTATTATTCTTATCACAAGACTCTATATATGTGACAAAATAGACATCAACAATTTCATCTGCCGTTTTCAAATAATCCATAACATTTTTTCTTTCGCTTGACTTTAGTATCTTTCATATTGCTTGATATTATTGTGTAAAATATCACATACTCTAAATCTGTCAGAACAGTTTTCTATTATGTTCTTTAAATATAGGCTTGACAAATAAAGGGTTAAGGAATATAATTAGATTCAGTATTAGACAAGGAGTTAATAAATATGCGGCAAGGTATTCTTAAATAAACTGTCAATTTGAT
>ERZ825324.2620-NODE-2620-length-18290-cov-3.414532_pt1 | contig 18290 bp, 19 predicted proteins | sample MGYA00519859_ERZ825324 | MGnify/ENA primary metagenome ERZ825324 (study PRJEB31778, sample SAMEA3449198) | human gut metagenome | biome: human gut; feature: human-associated habitat; material: faeces | place: United Kingdom | collected 2010/2012 ... | reverse complement strand
AAAACATGGTCCAAGTGATGGCTCACGAAGTGCTATGAGAGCCTTCTTTCCAAGACGTCCAAAGGCCTCTCCAAGTCCGACACTTGTAGTTGTCTTTCCCTCTCCTGCCGGAGTTGGATTTATAGCTGTTACAAGTATAAGCTTTCCATCTTTATTGTTTTTTGATTCATTTATAAGATCATCAGAAATTTTTGCTTTATATTTGCCATATAATTCAAGGTCATCCTCTTTAATTCCGATTGAAGCAGCTACTTCCTTAATCGGTAACATTTTTGTCTCCTGTGCAATCTGAATATCTGTTTTCATCTTTCTCCTCCATAAAACTAATTATTGTTTGCTAATATTGTTTCAAGTTCCTCTTTGGTAACCAGAACTTTTCTCGGTTTTGTTCCCTCTTCCGGTCCTACCACACCAGCTTCCTCCAGCTGATCCATAATCCTTGCAGCACGGTTAAATCCCACTTTGAGGTATCGCTGCAGCATACCGATAGAAGCCTTTTCTTTGTCGGTAATTATAGATGCTGCCTCTGAGAAATAAGCATCCCGCCCATCATCCTGGGATTCTATATCTGAAATAGAAACAGTATTATTTCCTGTACTGTTTGCCATGCTGTCCATTTTTTGCTGGATATCACTGCTGTAATCCGCATTTTCATTATGTTCCATAATGTAGTTTACCACCTCTGATACCTCTTTGTCAGATACAAATGCACCTTGCACACGAAGAGGTTTAGGCACCCCCTGCGGATCAAACAACATATCTCCTTTTCCTAAAAGCTTTTCGGCTCCATTCATATCAAGAATCGTGCGGCTGTCCACACCACTTGTAACTGCAAAAGCAATCCTGCTTGGCATATTTGCCTTAATAAGTCCTGTTATGACATTTACCGATGGACGCTGTGTTGCGATTATAAGATGTATTCCGGCTGCCCTTGCAAGCTGTGCGAGGCGGCATATCGCTTCCTCTACATCTTTTGATGCAACCATCATAAGGTCTGCCAGCTCGTCCACAATAATTACGATCTGAGGCATTTTCTTTGGTTTTTCCTGCCCCTCCATAACTTCAAGCGAATCTATCTTTTCATTATATCCATTTATTTCCCTGACATTTGTCTCTGCAAATTTCTGATACCGGTCTGTCATTTCCGCAACAGCCCAGTTTAAAGCTCCTGCCGCTTTTTTAGGGTCTGTCACTACCGGTATCATAAGATGCGGTATTCCATTGTATACACTAAGCTCAACTACCTTTGGATCTATCATTATAAGTTTTACTTCATCAGGTTTTGCCTTGTATAAAATACTCATAATAATAGTATTGATACATACTGATTTACCTGAGCCAGTGGCTCCTGCGATAAGAAGATGCGGCATTTTGGCTATATCTGCGACCTTAACTTTTCCCGCAATATCCTTTCCTACAGCAAACGCGATCTTTGATCGTGCACTCTTAAATTCTTCTGATTCCACGAGTTCCCTGAATGATACAGCAACGCTCTGTCTGTTCGGAACCTCAATCCCTACTGCCGCTTTTCCCGGAATAGGTGCTTCTATCCTTATGTCAGCTGCTGCCAGATTAAGCTTTATGTCATCTGCAAGATTTACGATCTTACTTACCTTTACACCCATTTCCGGTGTGATCTCAAATCTTGTAACAGCCGGTCCGCAGCTTATATTATTTACCTTTGCATTTACGCCGAAAACTTTAAGTGTTTGTTCAAGTTTCGCAGCTGTTTCCATAAGCTCTGCCTGTGTATTTCCTGTACTGCCACCTTTTGCCTTTGCAAGAAGATCTACTGTAGGGAACTCATAATTATTTGATGCTTCATTACTATTTTGTATTTCCCTGGCTACATTTGCAACCTCTTTTTGCATATCATCCTGATTTGACTTAGTACGTCTCTTTGTCCTTTCAGCCACCGGAGGCTCATTTAACGGCTCCGTTTCACTGACCGGTATCATATCTTTTGCTCCGGCAATCTGTGGTTTAACAGCTTCATGCATATCCTTTTGTTCCACAGGTTCAGGCTCTATTATTCCTGATATCAATGGTTTTTTCGTTTCGGTAATGCCTGTATCTGATGTTTTGTCCTGTCCTTTTTTCGCTGAAGATGTATTTAGTTTTGTATGTTTTTCTTCTTTTATATCAGGCATTTCAGGATAATTTTCTATATGTATCTCACCCATATCATCATACAGTTTAGCCTGTTTGGGATCCTGTATTTTTGTGTCAAGTGAAACACCTGTAATTTTTTTATCCATGCGCCTTTTTGCTTTTTCCTCGCTTCGGCTCTGTCTGTATTCCTGATATCTTTCGTTGTTTTCCCTTGCTGACTCATAGACTTTTTTTCCACTGTGTTTTACGGATTTCATAACAGATTTTCCCGTTATGAGTACTATACATATAATAAGTACAGCCACATCAATCACATATGAACCTATGACTCCGAATGCCGGCACAAAAATATATCCAAATACTGCTCCTATAAATCCACCGCCAGAGCGTCTTCTGACACTGTCACTGTATGCTACCGCCGGGCTTACAGCATCACTTCCATATACTGCAAGGTATAAAAAGACACATATGAACCATATAAACACTAAAGAAGAAATAAGTTTTAAAATTGCAAAAGCATTGTCCTTGTTTGATACAGCAAAAAAAGTTCCTACAAGCAAAACTATAGGAAATATATATGCCACCATACCAAATACGCCAAAAAGGAAGCCACTTACTGTGCCTCCCACATGGCCTCCTATGCCCATATTACTGATAAATAGCAGAATGGAAACTGCAACTACTATCCAAAGAAATGTTTCTTTTTTAAAGGCTGCTATCTTTGCCTGCTCTTCCATCTGTTCTTTTTTTGTCTTACGTTTAGATGAGGATTTTTTCCTCGCTGCCATGTAACTAACCTCCAAAAGTTTATCCAGTCCATTATAGCATGTTTTACTTAATTTGTGGTTTTTTTTTCATTAATTCGTATATTTTATGATATGCACTGCTTATTCCACCGACTTCGTCTATAATTCCCTCTTTTACAGCCTCTTTTCCAACAAGCACTGTCCCCAGATCTTTCGTCAGCATTTTTGTATTCATCATCATTTTTTCCATCCGGTCCGGCTCTATCTTACTGTGCTGTGATACAAAGCTTATGATTCTTTGCTGTATCTGCTTAAAATAATCAAATGTAGCCTTGGCTCCTATAACTGTTCCGCTTAGTCTTACGGGATGGATTATCATTGTAGCGCTTTCTACTATAAATGAATAATCTGCTGCTACTGCAAGCGGAACTCCTATCGAATGGCTTCCACCTAAAACAAGCGACACTGTCGGTTTACTTATGGATGCTATCATCTCCGCTATTGCAAGCCCGCACTCTACATCCCCTCCAACTGTGTTTATAAGTATAAGAAGTCCGTCGATCCTGTCATCCTCCTCAACAAGTGCCAGTTTCGGAAGCAGATGCTCATATTTTGTAGTCTTTGAGTTCTGTGGAAGACAATCATGTCCTTCAACCTCTCCAATTATAGACATCAAAAAAATATTATTTTCCCCGCCCTGTCCGAATTCAACTATATTTTCATCTTTATTCTCCATTTCCTGCTCCTTGCCGTTTACATAAATAATGCCGTAACCTTGTTCATGTAAAACAATTTGATCATAAACAAAAGTGTGGGCACAAAGCCCACACTTATTATTAGCACTATTATGTATATTATTCTCCGAGAAGATAATTATATAATCCTTCGTATTTGTATTTTGAAGCATTCCACGAGAAATCGTTTGCCATTCCTCTGTCAACCATCTGGTTCCATTCTCTTTTTTTATCAAAGAAAATATGTTTTGAATAATTGATGACAGATAACATTTCGTCAGCGTTATAATTTGAAAATGAAAAACCATCTCCTGAGTTTTCATATTCATTATATGCCTTTACCGTATCCCTGAGTCCGCCTGTCTCCCTGACGATTGGAACTGTTCCATACCTGAATGAGATAAGCTGTGTAAGTCCACATGGCTCGAATCTTGACGGCATAAGGAATGCATCTGCTGCCGCATAAAGCTTATGTGCAAGATCATCCGAATAACATATATTTGCAGATACTCTGTCCGGATATTTCCATGCATAATGTCTGAACATATTTTCATATTGGGGATCACCTGTTCCGATCACAACAAACTGTGTATAATCATCTATGATGCCCTCCATAACATGATTTATAAGATCCAGCCCCTTCTGGTCTGTAAGTCTTGATATCAGACCTATCATATATTTCTTTTTGTCTACTGCCAGTCCGAGTTCTTCCTGAAGCTTGAGTTTGTTGTTAAATTTCTTCTTGCGGAAGTTTTCTGCATTATAATGGCAGTATATTTTTCCATCCGTATCAGGATCATATGCATTGTAATCTATTCCATTTACAATTCCCTGCATATCAAAATGTCTTGCCGAAAGAAGTCCATTTAATCCTTCGCCGTAATAGTCAGTCTGTATTTCATTGGCATATGAATCGCTGACAGTTGTTATATAATCAGCATACACAAGACCACCTTTAAGCATATTTGCATCTTTATTAAATTCAAGCTTATCCGGTGTAAACAGATCATCTGTAAGTCCTGATACACCTTGTACCCATTCTTTATCCCATATTCCCTGAAACTTAAGATTATGGATCGTAATAATTGATTTTATTCCCCAGAAAAATGGATTTGCTGCGAATTCATTTTTAAGGTATACCGGCAGAAGTCCTGTCTGCCAGTCATGGCAATGTATTATATCCGGCTTAAAATCAATAAGCGGAAGCATAGACAATACTGCCTTATCAAAAAATGTGAACTTCTCTATCTCAAATTTCGTGTCACTTGTATATGGTGTAAAACCTGAATAAAATTCCTGATTATCAATAAAATAATAGGTCACATTATCAAATGTGTATTTTAAAACACCCACATACCGATCCTGAACATATGGACCTGAACTCAAATAAAAATGTGTAACATATTCAAACTGGTTCCTGAAATGTTCCGGGATGCAGCTGTAATTTGGAATAACCACCCTCACATCCCAATATTTCTTATCAAACTCTTTAGGAAGTGCTCCGCATACATCAGCAAGTCCGCCTGTTTTTATAAATGGAACACATTCCGATGCGACAAAAAGAATCTTCTTCATATAACCCCTCCCGGTCAAACACTATTCTATTCTTCCCAATTATGATAAACTTCCTGAACATCATCATCATCATCCAGGAAATCAAGGATACGTCCTATATTGGTAATATCAGCTTCCTCTGTAAGTTTTACATAAGTCTGTGGAATCATTGTAACTTCTGCAGATGCCATTTCTATTCCGGCATCCTCAAGTGCTTTTCTTACAGTTTCAAAATCTTCAGGCGAGGTTGTGATCTCGTAGCTGTCCTCTTCCTCTGAGAAATCATCTGCACCTGCATCAAGTGCCTGCATCATAAGATCATCTGCATCCATATCACATTCTTCTTTATCTATGATGATCTGTCCTTTTTCATCGAACATATATGATACACAGCCCTGTGTACCGATGCTTCCCTGTCCTTTTGTGAAAGCATTTCTTACATTTGCCGCTGTACGGTTTTTGTTGTCTGTAAGACATTTTACTATTATAGCTGTACCTGAAGGTCCATATCCTTCATATGTAGTAGTCTCGTAATTGACACTGTTTTCATCTCCGGCAGCCTTCTTGATACCTCTTTCTATAGTATCATTTGGCATATTATTTGATTTAGCCTTCGCTATAACCTGTGCCAGTTTAAAGTTATTTGCAGGGTCAGGTCCTCCCTCTTTTACTGCTACAGCAATCTCTCTACCGATCATTGTAAAGATCTTTCCTTTTGCTGCATCATTTTTTTCTTTCTTATGCTTGATATTCGCAAATTTTGAATGTCCTGACATAATCTGTTCCTCTTTTCTAAAATATATAAATAATACAATGTAATTATAATATCATTATTTATCCGCCTGTGCAAGTTTTCTGATAACCACCTGCTTTATAACATTATCTTCAACCTGCGTTATAGAAAATTCATATCCATATGCTGTTATGACAGTCTTGTCTCCCTCTTCTGGTATTTTGTCCATAATAGATACTAAAAATCCATTCAGAGTTTCGTACGCATCATCCTCAAGTGGAAGATTTAATGCTTCTTTCACGTCTGGAAATTCTGTCATTCCATCCATGACAAAAGTCTCGTCATCACTTTTTGTTATATGCTCTTCCTCCTCATCATGTTCATCTTCTATATTTCCGACAAGTTCCTCAAGTATATCCTCCATAGCGGCAAGTCCTGATATCTGTCCATATTCATCTACGACCATAACAAGATGGTTTTTCTGCATCTGCATCTGTTTAAACAGATCATTTATACTTACTGTCTCCGGTATAAATTCGACGTTACTTATAAGATCATCTATATCCTTTATCGGTGTTCTGAATATCTCATTCTTCTTAAAAAATCTGAATGCATCTTTTATATGTAACACTCCTATTATATTGTCCACATCATTTTCATATACCGGAAATCTTGATTTTCCAGACTCGATCATAAAATCTATCGCATCAATAAATGACATATTTCCGTCAAGTCCCACGATATTTTTCCGGTGCGTCATGATGTCTTTTACTTCTTTATCATCAAATTCAAAAATATTATGTATCATTTCTGCTTCTGATGCCAGGATCGTTCCCTGTTCATGGCCTTCCCTGACCATAGATCGGATCTCTTCCTCGGTAACATCATCGTTTCCGAGGAAGTTATCCAGATTTGTATTTGTCTTTTTGCCTGAAAGTAAAAAAACAATAGTCAATATAAGTATTACAATAATAACTAATAAAACAATTATAATATATAACATACTCTTATCCTATGTATAAAGCTCCAGACTGATTTCCAATGCCTTATCGATCTTCAATAAAATATTATTATCAAGATGGCACACTTTATCTTTCAAACGTTTTTTGTCGATGGTCCTAAGCTGCTCAAGCAAGACTACAGAATCTTTTGCAAGAGCATATTCTTTGCACTTTAATTCTACATGCGTGGGAAGTTTAGCCTTATGCATCTGCGATGTTATCGCTGCACATATTACAGTAGGGCTATGCTTATTGCCCACATCATTTTGAATAATAAGGACAGGTCTTACCCCGCCCTGTTCAGAACCGACCACCGGTCTTAAATCAGCGTAATATATGTCTCCTCTTTGAATAATCATACACAATCACTCCATATTATGGTATACAAAAAGTATTTCCAATTTTTTCGAGTGTATTCTGTATCTTTTATTAATAATTATTAATAATTATCTGTCATTATTTTCGTGATAAATTCTCGGTACTCTAGGAGTTATAAGACATGCAAACTCATAATTAAATCTTCCCGAAAGTTCTCCGAGCTGTTCCATCGTAATTTCCTCATCTGCATCTTTACCAAGCAATGTGACCGTATCCCCTATTTTTACTCCTGGAATATCAGTGACATCGACCATGCACTGATCCATGCACACTCTTCCACATATAGGTGCTTTTTGTCCTTTTATAAGTACCCATCCTTTATTGGACAGTCCTCTTGCATATCCGTCTCCATATCCTACCGGCACTGTTGCAACTGTCATCTTTTTCTTTACGGTAAAAGTGCCTCCGTAGCTTATCTGCCTTCCAGGTAAAAGTTCTTTTACATATGCCACCCTGCTTCTTAACGACATTACCGGTTTAAGTGAGATTTTTGTTTTGTCAACCTCCTCTGACGGCCATAATCCATACAGCGTAATACCGGCTCTTACCATATCCATATTACATTCAGGTATCTCAACTATACCTGCACTGTTAGAACAATGCTTTAAAGGAATCTGTACACCTTTTTCTTCCACCATAGCTATCATCTTTTCAAACTGTTTAAACTGTTCATATGCCGGAGCTTTTGATGATTCATCAGCTCTTGCAAAATGAGTAAATATACCCTCTATCATTATATTCGGCAATTTTGAAATACGTGCAACCGTATCGGCACTTTCTAGTGTTACCTGAAATCCTATCCTGCTCATTCCCGTATCCACTTTTATATGTATACGGCACACTTTATTTTTTTCTGCGGCAATATCTGATAATGCCTGTGCTGTTTCATATGTACATACAGCCGGACGCAGATCATTTTCTACGATTTCCTCAAATTGCTCCGGGAAACTCAACCCAAGGATAATTATAGGTTTTTTTCTTCCGGCTTCCACAAGCTGCATTGCCTCATTGCTTGTGGCAACTGCATATCCCCAGAGATATGGAAGGTTTTCAAGCACCCTTGATATTTCTACCGCACCATGTCCATAAGCATCAGCTTTTACAACTGCTGCTATCTTTGTACCAGGCTTTAATTTTTTGTGCATTGACTCCATGTTATACAAAACTGCATCGAGATCTATATCTGCTCTTACTCTGTTTACTGCCATTTTAGTTTAATCCACCTTATTCCAAATTTCTTTTAATCCTTTTATAATATCACTAGCCATCATACCACATGATCCGGTTTTAATAAATACCTTATCTCCTGCAAGTCCATGAACAAATGCTCCATATGATGCCGCCATTGCTGCTTCCATGCCTCCTGCCAGAAATGCCCCTATCACGCCTGAAAGTACGTCACCGCTTCCGGCTGTAGCCATTCCGCTGTTTCCACTCCTGTTTATAAATACAGTTTTTCCTTTATCTGCAGTTATTGTCCGAAAATCTTTTAACACACATACAAGATCATACTGTTTTGCAAACAGACATGCTGTATCTATAAGATTTCTCTGGATATCCCGAACCTCTTTTCCTGTAAGCCGGGACATCTCGCCAGGATGCGGAGTGATCACTATATCATTTTTATGCTTGTTTAAAAGTGATATATCATCTGATATGATATTTAATCCATCTGCATCTATAAGAAGTGGAACATCGCATTTTTCAAGCACCTTGTGAACAATATCCACAGCCTGCGGCTGCTTTCCTATCCCCGGTCCCAGAACAACTGCATCTGCCCATTCCAGTGATCCTTCTATATCATCATATGTTCCAATAAGAGCCTCTGGAACCTGATCTTGTATAATAATCCTGTTTTCCTGCGGAGTAAGTACTTTTACAAGTCCGCACCCACAACGGTATGCTGCCTTAGCACTCAGGACAGCGGCTCCTGCCATGTTATAGCTTCCTGCTATTACAAGCAGACGTCCATACGTTCCTTTGTTTGAATGATCTGGTCTTTTGGGAAGATTTTTCAAGTCCTTTTCTTCGATTGAAAACATATGTGGTTTTGTCTCCACAAAGCTGTCATCAGTTATACCTATCGGAATGGTAACAAGTTTCCCTGTGTATTCATTTCCCGGCCATAATATCTGACCTGTTTTTTCATATGAAAACGTATATGTGATGTCGGCTTTAACTGCTGCATTCATAATCCCGCCGCTTCCGGCATGGATCCCTGATGCGATATCTATTGCTGCTTTTAGCGCATCATGCCTGTTTATATCTTCTATCACTTTAAGATATCTTCCAGAGATACCTCGTGAAAGTCCTGTTCCGAACACAGCATCTATTATTACGTCATATCCTTTTTTTATTTCATTTTCAACCGGATAAGCATAGTTTTTATATATTTTTTTTTGAAGCAGAAAGAGTTCACTGCTGCCCTCATCTTTGTCAGAACAGAAAAATACAGACGCCTGCATTCCGTTTTGATTCAGAAGTCTTGCGATGGCAATTCCATCTCCTGCATTATTTCCTTTTCCACATACTACAAGAAATTTTGTCTCTTTCGAAAAAGACGCAACAAGCTCCCGGACAACTCCCATCGCAGCCTGCTCCATCAGAATAACAGATGGAACGCCATAGACTTTTGATGTGTTATCATCCAGAAGCTTCATTTCTTCACCCGTAACTATTGTTTTCAACTGTGACTCCTTTACTCTTTGCTGCCAACCATAGGGTCATCATATTGTATATCAAATAAATCAAGCACCTCAGCTCCAAATATATCATGAAGATAGGCATATATCTCGCGGTTATTTATATCACGGTTCTGCTTTTTGATTATGTTTTTCTTGAGTTCTATCCTTATTCCGGAAATCCATTCCTCTATCTCTTTGGACTCTTCCCTGTTTGTAATTATCTTTTCACTGAAATAATCCATCGACATAAGCATAAGACTTTCATTTGTCTCATTTATCAGCTTCGGCAGTTCCAGCAGACGATCTTCAAGATTTTCGACCTTTTCATTTATTTCGTCGATCATCCGTTTATCATCATCCAGCTTTTTTTGTCTTGATACAGAATCCGCAATTTCTGTCGTTCCGTCCATATTCTGAACTATATTTGACATCAATTTACTTTTTAGCTTTTTTAAATCTTCCAGATCATTGTTGCACTGTCCCTGTTCTGCCAGATATCTGTCCAGCTGGGTCTCTATCTCTCTTATCTGATCTGTTTTCCCATGTATCGCAAATAATCTGTGCCATTTCTGGTCTAAAACCAAAAGAGGCACCTTCTTCCCGATAAGTGCTTTTTTGAAGTCTTCCTCAGATTTCATAATTCAATACCTCTTAAAGCTGGTATAGCGTTTTTAAATTCTATACTAGTTTGATTGTTTTACAATGTTATAGCTTAACTGCATAAGGCTGTCTGACAAATGGACACTCTCGACAACAACATTCTTGTCATCAATGCGTAAATCCACATGTGCAAAATTCCATATGGCATGTATTCCAAGTTCCACAACCTTTTTCGCTATGCTGTCTGCCTTTGATTTTGGCATGGTAAGTGCTGCTATATCCACCTGATGTGTCCTGCAGTATTCATCAAGCTCATCCAGCATATAAATCGGTATCCCCCTGACACTCTGTCCTTTAAGAGCAGGATTTACATCAAAAAGTGCTGTTATAACAAATCCAAGCTTTTCAAATTTGACGTAATTTGCAAGAGCCTGCCCTAAATTTCCGGCTCCTATAATTATTATTTTGTGCTCAGTATCTAGTCCAAGAATTCTGCCTATCTCTTCATATAAAGACTGGACATTATATCCGTATCCCTGTTGTCCGAATCCACCGAAATTATTAAGATCCTGTCTTATCTGTGATGCGGTCACGTTCATTCTGCGGCTTAAATCACTTGAAGATATCCGCTCTACACCCTCATCTAATAGTTCACCTAAATATCTGTAATATCGCGGCATCCTGCGAATTACTGCCTGTGATATTTCCTTTTCCAAAATTCCTGTCCTCCAATCTATGCAGCATATACGAAAAAAAACCTAAACCAATTATAGAATCTATTGTTAAAACTGTCAATGTGTGAAAATTTTAACATTCCATAACCGGTTTAGGACATATAAATTTTATAAAGTTTTTTCGAGTTCTTCTCTTATTGCTTTGATAAAATTCTCACTGTTCAATACTGTAGGATTGTCTATAGTTGTTATGAGTGCAAGATCCTTTGTCATCCTGCCATCTTCTATAGTTTTTACACATGCAGCCTCAAGTTTATCCGCAAACTCACAAAGTCCCTTGATATTGTCAAGCTCTCCTCTTTTTCTAAGAGCACCTGTCCATGCAAAAATTGTTGCTACAGAGTTTGTAGAAGTTTCCTCACCCTTTAAATGTTTGTAATAGTGTCTCTGAACTGTTCCATGAGCTGCCTCGTACTCATAATATCCATGAGGGGATACAAGTACTGATGTCATCATTGCAAGTGAACCAAACGCAGACGAAATCATATCGCTCATTACATCGCCGTCATAGTTCTTGCAGGCCCAGATAAATCCACCTTCTGATTTCATGACACGCGCTACTGCATCATCAATAAGTGTGTAGCAATATGTAATCCCTGCTTCTTTAAACTTGTCCTTGTATTGTGAATCAAAGATTTCCTGGAAAATATCCTTGAATGTATGGTCATATTTCTTTGAAATCGTATCCTTTGTCGCAAACCATAAATCCTGCTTTATGTCAAGGGCATATTTAAAACAGCTGTGTGCAAAGCTCTCAATTGAATCATCAAGATTATGCTGTCCCTGAATAACTCCTGCACCTTTAAAATTATGGATAAGTTCTCTTGTCTCGTTTCCATTTTCGTCAGTAAATACAAGCTCTGCTTTTCCGGCTCCAGGAACTTTCATCTCTGTTGCTTTGTATACATCACCATATGCATGACGTGCAATTGTGATAGGTTTTACCCATGTTTTTACATTTGGCTCTATTCCCTTTACAACGATAGGGGCACGGAAAACAGTTCCGTCAAGCATAGCTCTTATTGTTCCGTTAGGGCTCTTCCACATCTCTTTTAAGTTGTATTCTGTCATTCTGGCTGCATTTGGGGTGATCGTAGCACATTTTACTGCAACACCATATTTCATTGTAGCATTTGCAGAATCAACCGTAACCTGATCGTTTGTACGGTTTCTCTCCTCAAGTCCGAGATCATAATACTCTGTCTTTAGATCGATAAAAGGAGTAAGAAGCTCATCCTTTATCATCTTCCAGAGAATTCGTGTCATCTCATCTCCATCCATTTCAACAAGGGGTGTAGTCATTTTAATCTTATCCATTTTAATCTCCTTCTATTATAAAATTTTATAAAACGCAAGTGCCAGGTTACATAAAACTACTTAATAAGGTTTTCCCAGCCGCGCTTTTGCATATTTTCTTTTGATTTGATTATATGTGCAGACGCATATTTTTCTGCCAGATCTGCATCGTGCGCTTTTATCGCCTGACAGATCATCTTGTGTTCCATCGTGGAATCCTTTGCTCTTTCATTTTCACTTAAGGTAACTCTTCTGACTCTGCCGACATATTCATGATATTCTTTTAAAATACGTTTTAATTCTTTGCTCTGCGATGCCTCGTATAATATTTCATGGAAACGGTTATCCAATAAAAGAAGCTGCTTTGAATTACCCTTTTCTTCATGAAACTCAGACAGATATATGATCTCCTCCATCTGTTCCATAAGCTCATCCGTAATTTTTTCTGCCGCCCATCTGGCACATAAGCCCTCTAGTCTTGCTCTTATATCATATATATCTCTTATATCGTCAAGTGAAACTTCCTCAACAAAAGCACCTTTATTGGGAATTATTGTAATAAGCCCTTCGAGGTCAAGCTGGCGGAGTGCTTCTCTTACAGGGGTTCTGCTGACGCCAAGCTCTTCGCCAATTGTCATTTCCTTAAGCTCATCGCCATCCTTATATCTGCCGGATAATATACCATCTCTTATATGATTATATACTCTGGCACTCAAACTATAATTATCCTGTGACATATTTTACCTCAACTATAAAACAATATCCAGCTTTTTACAACAATCTGTTATCTGCACAACAAGCTCATTGTCTGTAATTGCGGTCACGCGTCCGTCATCATACTGCTCATCAACCCATTCCTTGACCATCTCGACGAGCTTTGAATTTTTGTCTATCTTCCTGTCATCTGACAGATGATAATATGTATTTATCCAGTGTGCAATTCCTGCAAGACCTGAAGTATTCGACACAGCAACAAGTGGTGGACGGTTTAAGAATTTTCCTGTGTCAAAAATATTATATATTTCTTCGTTCTTAAGTAATCCATCAGCATGTATCCCTGCTCTTGTCACATTAAAGTTGCTTCCTACAAATGGTGTTCTTGATGGCTGTACATATCCAAGTTCTTTTTCAAAATACTCTGAAAGTTCTGTTATGACTGTCGTATCCATTCCATCGAGAGTTCCTCTAAGCTGTGCATATTCAAATACCATTGCCTCAAGAGGTGTATTTCCAGTACGCTCTCCTATTCCAAAAAGTGAACAGTTTACTCCACTGGCACCATAAAGCCATGCTGTTGTAGAGTTATTGACCGCTTTATAAAAATCATTGTGTCCGTGCCACTCTATAAGCTCTGAAGGCACACCCGCATGCGTTGTAAGTCCATATATTATTCCCGGAACACTTCGCGGGATAACTGCACCCGGAAAATTAACACCATATCCCATCGTATCACATGCTCTTATTTTGATTGGAATTTTATATTCATCCATGAGTTTCATAAGTTCTACACAAAACGGAATAACAAAACCATATATATCTGAACGTGTTATATCCTCAAGATGACATCTTGGACTGATGCCTGTCTCTAAGCATTCCCTTATGACGCTTAAGTACATGTTCATTACCTCGCGCCTTGTCATCTTCATCTTGTAAAAAATATGATAATCTGAACAGCTTACAAGTATTCCTGTTTCCTTTAAACCTATCTCTTTTACAAGCTCAAAATCCTTTTTACTTGCCCTTATCCACGATGTAACCTCTGGAAATTTATATCCTCGTTCTAAACACTTATATACTGCATCCCTGTCCTTTTTACTGTATAAAAAGAACTCGCTCTGTCTGATCTTTCCTTTTGGTCCGCCAAGCTTATGAAGATAATCATATATAGTGACTATCTGATCTGTAGTATATGGTGCCCTTGATTGCTGCCCATCCCTGAATGTCGTATCTGTTATCCAGATTTCTTCCGGCATATTATGTGGCACTATTCTGTCATTGAATGCGATTTTAGGAATTTCCGAATATGGAAAGAGATTTCTAAATGTATTCGGTTCAGTGACATCTGCCAGCTGATAAAAATGTTCTTCCAGCTGCAACAGATTTGTTTTGTTATTCATTAAAACGTCTCTCATGTCTATGTCTCCAATAACTTAAAATGTTATATTTTACCGCAAATTTATTCACTAATACTGAATAATTACTCCGTTCTGAATAATTGTATACAATTATACTTTATTCGTCAATACATTTTTCTGTAACCATTTGTTATGGCAGGCATAACATAAAGTGTAAAATAAATTATTTGGAGGTCACTTATGAGTGATTTAGCAGCAACAAACTGTGGATGCAGCAATTGTGGAGAAGGAAACGGATGCAGCAATAATTTATGGATCATCCTGTTACTATGCTGCTGTTGTGGAAATGGCACATCTTTATTTAATGGAAACGGATGTGGTGACAATAACAACAGCTGCCTTTGGATCATCCTTCTTCTTCTTTGCTGTGGCGGATATGGAAACAATAGCTGTGGAAACACCGGATGCGGATGTAGTGGAAACAGTATCTGCTAAAAAATACATCTTTCATATCTGTGCGGGCCTATCTGGCCCGCTGATTTTTAGGATCATTTTCCTTTTTTGCATTTTCAATTTTTTTTAGTATTTCACACTTTTTATCTATTTTGTGTTCTTCTAAACAGCGTTCATCAATCTCGTAAACATCGTGTCCATCTATGATCAATCTGCCCATATCATTCTTGATAAATATATTTTTTATACATTATATGAAAAAATATGCATAACGTGAATTCTGCATCATAGAATTTAAAAAAAGGTTATTTTTATGGACGAGAAGACATTATTTACTCCATTTGATGAAATTACACAGACTAAGGAATTGCAGATGCTAAAAACCATTGTTCCTTATCTTTCAAAAGATAAACAGCGTCCACTTGTCATGATGATCTCATGCATGGCAATGCTTAATTCCATGAAAGTCCTGTCCGAGACACCGGCTCTTTCCGTTGCTGAAACTGAAACTCCTTCAGACAGACGCATCGCAATGCTTAATGCATTAAAAAAATATTTCAGCCCATCTGAACAGGAGACTATCGACAACATTTTAAATGTATTTTCTATTCTTGATAATAAGGAGATTTATGACCAAACAGGAATTTTTAAATAATTTTGCCAAAAAAGCAAAGCCCTCAGACACAACAAGCGCTCTTCCATTTCTCATGGATAATTTAAGAGAAGCAAAACGATATGGCATAGAATTCAGTAAAGAAGAAGTTTTTGAAATGTGCAGTGAGCTTAGCAAAAACCTGCCTGAGAAAAACCGCAGGCAGGTCGAAAAGCTTCTTAAGATGTTATAATCATCCAAATGAGTCTGTATTTACACATAATATCTTATCAATAGGCGAGATCGAACTTCCTTTTCCATCTGTGCCTTCTAAATATTTTTCACCGGCAGATTCAAATATTATATACAGACAATCATCTACCGAATCAAGTTCCTCTGAACCAGGCGGCATTTCTACTTTTATGTCCGGCTGGTTTGGTCTTGATGAAAGTGCTATAAGTGATCTGTAACATTTAAGATATGATGATGAGTTACGTCCGTATGATGTGCTTAGGTACACTTTTCCATTCTCATCAAACGTAACCCCCTGGACTTTCGATGGGATTTTATATGAGCTTAAGGCTGTGAGTTCATCATTTTTTTCACTGTAATGGTATGCAAGCATTTTTGAATCAAATAATAATGTGTGTGTTGCGACCCACAATCTGCCTCCATAATATGTTATGCATGACGGCTTATTATCTATCTTAAAAATGTCGACAACACCTGTGGCATCTATTACCTGTTTTGAGTTTGCCGTTGCCATAAGATCTATAAAATCGTATGAAATCCTCTCCAGCGTGTTAGCATATGAATTACATACCCATACATTCTGCCCGTCAAAAGCAATTCCTCCCAGATGACTGTTAGAATCCATGCCAAGCGTAACAAGATAGTCCCCACTTTTACGGTCAAAGACCATAAGTTCGCCAAGTGTATTTTTTGTATCTGAATAGCTTGTTATAAGCACATAATCATCAGTAATACATATTCCCTGTGGGCACTGTGATTCGCTGAATATATAATTGTTAAGAAAATCCTGCTCTTTCGTCTCCGGCATCCCCGGAATATTTATCTCATCTATAAAATCATAGTCACAGTCTTTTAAAAATATCGTACCACTGTCCTTTTTTGCAGTGTACTCATAATGTTTTACACTGTACTCATTATTTATAGTCCTTATCCATTTTGCATAGACAACGCAGCCTTTATTCTTTGTATAATAAATGATATCTGCTTTTTTTGAATAGTGCTTGTCAAGATACCATCCGTCAAACTTGTACCCGAATTTATATGGTTCCCTTAGTCCTGCATATTTTTGCTGCGATGTAATATACGAAACATTATTTATATTATTTGATGCTCCCCCAAGATCATAATATATATATGTTACCCCATCGTCTTCTGACATATGGTCATATATTTTCTGTATAGCCAAATCTGAGCTAAAAGAGGCAGAATCTGCCTCCTCCAGCTCAGATGCATAACATGTTACTGTATATAATGATAAAAATGCAAATATAATTATTCCAACTAGTTTATTCTTCAATGTCAACAAGTTTATTTGCCCTTTCCTCAATCTGTTTTTGTGCCACATCATCCGGTGCCTGTTCATATCTTAAGAATTCATAAGAAAAAGTGCCGCTTCCACTCGTCATTGAGCGAAGTCTTGTGTTATATCCATAAAGTTCAAGATAAGGAATGTCTGCCGCTATTTCCTGATAGCCGTTATCTGTCGGATTCATTCCCATAACACGGCCTCTTCTTTTGTTGAGATCTCCCATTATATCTCCTGTATACTGCTCCGGCACAACAACCTTAAGTGCTGCGATCGGTTCTAACAATACAGGTGAAGCCTCAAGAAAGCCCTTCTTAAATGCCTGTTTTGCAGCGGTCTTAAATGCCATCTCTGATGAATCAACCGGATGTGATGACCCATCGTAGAGTATTGCCTTTACCCCTATAACAGGATATGCTGCAAGCGGGCCTGATTTTACAGATTCTGCAATTCCTTTTTCAACTGCTGGGAAAAAATTCTTTGGAACAGCGCCACCTACCACGCACTGCTCAAATTCATATGCTTTTTCCAGATCGCCGGACCCATAAACAGGGAGAATTCATTGACCTGCACGCCGGACAGCTTCGCCGTCAGGAAATGGCCGAACTCATGCACGAGCACGAGCAGGCCGAACAGGAGGATTGCTACCAGAATATAAACAACGGTCAAGCTCATCACCTCATCCAGGAATCTGCCGCCGCGCGTGCGGCGCGGTCGGCCTGCAGCACGGTCTCGAGCGTGTCTGCTACCGCAAACGGGACGGTCTGCAGCGCGTGGTCGACCATGCGCGGAATGTCATAAAAGCCGCACTCGCCGCGCAGGTAATGCGCCACGGCGGTCTCATTCGCACCGTTGAGCACCGCGCTCATCGAGCCGCCAACCGCCAGCGCGTCATACGCCAGCCGGAGGCCGGGGAAACGGTCGTTATCCGGCTGCTCGAAGGTCAGCGCGTTCATCTGCGTAAAATCAAGCCGCCTGCCGCCGGTCGGAAGCCGCTCCGGCCAGCTCATCGCGTAAAGAATCGGCAGGCGCATATCCGG
>ERZ825324.2614-NODE-2614-length-18323-cov-3.097986_pt1 | contig 18323 bp, 16 predicted proteins | sample MGYA00519859_ERZ825324 | MGnify/ENA primary metagenome ERZ825324 (study PRJEB31778, sample SAMEA3449198) | human gut metagenome | biome: human gut; feature: human-associated habitat; material: faeces | place: United Kingdom | collected 2010/2012 ... | reverse complement strand
GGACAGCGTCGCCCCGCCGCTGATTTCAATCCACTCCCCTCATACGAGGGGAGACGGCCGCAAAAAACCTTTGTAGTCAGCAAATAAGATTTCAATCCACTCCCCTCATACGAGGGGAGACATTTCCTTGATGGAGTGGTTGTCGGCGTACATCTGATTTCAATCCACTCCCCTCATACGAGGGGAGACGCGCATGAGATCATTTGTGCCGCTCATTCTTGTTATTTCAATCCACTCCCCTCATACGAGGGGAGACTAGCATGTCAATGCTTTTTCATTTTATTTTCAAAATTTCAATCCACTCCCCTCATACGAGGGGAGACACGCGTTTGCGCGGGCTATCGTTCCGCTGCTCAAGATTTCAATCCACTCCCCTCATACGAGGGGAGACGGTCATGGGGTATGCTTTGGCGAAGGCGCGTTGATCATTTCAATCCACTCCCCTCATACGAGGGGAGACGGCGCTGACCCGGCTAAGCTGCTTAAGGAAGCCATATTTCAATCCACTCCCCTCATACGAGGGGAGACATTTCAACACCTCCTTTTTAACGAGTATAAACCATTTCAATCCACTCCCCTCATACGAGGGGAGACGATTCATCTTCGATAATCGCGGATTTGGAAATATATTTCAATCCACTCCCCTCATACGAGGGGAGACGCTTGGTGTTCGTGTATTTCTCCGCTGTCGAAGCAATTTCAATCCACTCCCCTCATACGAGGGGAGACGAACCTGTCATCGTGGACAGCTTTGATATTCGGATTTCAATCCACTCCCCTCATACGAGGGGAGACGCGGCGGCCGTCCCCTGAAGCGTGTCGATATGCGGATTTCAATCCACTCCCCTCATACGAGGGGAGACAAGCAGAACGCTCGGACAGCGTCGCCCCGCCGCTGATTTCAATCCACTCCCCTCATACGAGGGGAGACCAGCATAAGCCGCCAAAAATCCATTCAGATTTACGTCAGCTTACACAACAAAACCATGATACACCGCTTTTCGGGGCTTTACAAGCCCCTTTTTGCGGCGCAGAGCCCGATATTCGGGGTGCGAAGCCCACGGGAAAGCCATGACAGCTTCACCTTCGCGCGGCCTTCCGTGGGGCGCGGTATCACTCCATGATTTGGCAGGTTACGCCCTGCGGCAGATGATCGGTATCGACGGAGAACTGATAATCCTCAAAGCTGCGCGGCGCGGCAATTTCGGGTTTGCGCTGAACATCCACGAGTTTGAACAGCTTCCACGCGGGGGCGTTGCCCAGCTCGCTGTCATGCTTGAAGATAACCAGCTTGCGGACGGCCATCATGCCGCGCGCGGCGGAGCGGTCGTTTTCAAACATATTCAGAATCGCTTTCCAGAGGAGCGCCAAATCGTCCTCGTCGAATCCGGTCGTCTTGCGCGCCAGATTGGCGGAAACGAAGCCCTCCGCGCGGTAGAGGCCATAGGGCACGATGAATTTGCGGCCCATCTCCGTATCTTTACTAAGCGCATCCGCCTCAGTCGTAATAGCCACGCGGGTGATGGTCACTTCCTGCGGCATGATGGGGTCAACGCTTCTGGCGAAGCCGAGCTGCACGGGGCCGCGCACCTGTCCACAGTTGAGCGAGGCCTTGACGAACGTCGTCATCACCGCGCCGAACGTGCGGATATCGAAGTAATGGCCGCACATATACTGCATCAGCTTTTTGTCGATATCCGGATCGGTTTTTTTCAGCGCCTTCAAATCCGTTTCCTTATGCCCCGCCGATTCGAGCGCGGCTTTATCGCTGGCGTTGAGCGGCACGCCGTCCTTGATGTAGATGCCGAAGCGCGGGTCACCCTCCTTGACCGTTTCCACATAGTTGCGGATTTTGCGTTTGAGGCAGACGTCCGTCACCAATCCGCAGCCCGTCTCGGGATCGACGCGCGGCATGTTGCCCGCATCGGGGTCGCCGTTCGGGTTGCCGTTTTCCACATCGAAAAGAATCACGAAGTCATACCGATTGCGAATCACATCAGCCATTGTCCTTCTCCTCCTTCTTGGTGAACAGCTTTTGTTTCTGATGGTAGTAGCCGATTTGGAAAATGCCCTGATCCTGCAGGCTCAGGCGCAGCGGATAGCTCTGCGTCACGTCACCGAGCAATTCGGTGATCATCTTGTCGTAATAGACCTCCGCACCGCCGCCGATTTTGCTAAGGTGGCTCTGCGCCAGACGCAGCAGCGTCGGGAATACGAGCGCCGGTGTTGCGCAGGCGGAATTGAAATAGCGATCTTTGATGGTCGTGTTGATATTCGGATTGGCCTTTTGCTGCACGGCCTCCAGCACCGCGAAAAGCCTGCCCAGCCGATAAGGCAGATAGGTCGATTGTTCGTTCAGCTCCACGTCCAAAACCTCCTTATAAACATGTGTTTGGTCTTTCTGCTGTTCAACGATATTGCGCAGCAAATAGGCTTTGATGATCGCGGCCTTTCCGCGGTTGATCTCCTTCTCCGCGCGCAAACGGATTTCCGTCTGCGTATACAGCGCCGACGGATAGAGCGAACCCGTCAGCACCGCGCGCAGCATTTCGCCGACGAGCTGAGGCTGTGCCGATTTATCCCGGCTGTTCGGGTTGACGGTCTCCCGCAGCAACGCCCATATGGAAAGCGTCTCCCGCTCATCAAACGCGGGGCGGACAATGTTCAGCCGCTCCTGATGCTTCTGATAATGCTTCACAAATGCATCAAAGGAATCCTGCAAAAAGAAGCGCACCGACAAGCGGGATGCGTTCGGCGCAAGCCCCAGAATATAGAACCGGTTTTCGGGGTTCAGCGGCACGTTCGCCCATTTTACGGTGTGCCCCTGACAGAGCGCGGTCAACACGCCGCTCAATTCCTTTTGGGTGATTTCATTCTTGTCTTCGCCGCCCATGCCCATCATCGCCATGAACGCGCTGCCGTAGGCGGGTTCGGCGCCCTCCGCCCAGTAAACGAGCGTCGTGTCGCCCAGCCGTCCGTGGAAATCCGCATGCCCGACCATGTAATTGAGCGCCGCGCCGTAAGCAAAGGCGGCGTATTTGCCGACCGGCGCGTTGCGTCCCTGTCCCTGATTGTCACGCGCGCTTTCCTTGCCGTAGGATTCAAACGCGGGCGCGTTGAAGGAAACCAGCGATGCGCCGGAGGACTGCGCCCCCATCACGCCCTTGATGCTCGGATGCAGAATGGCAATCGGCCCTTCCTCGCCCGTGACCAGACAACGTCCCATCACCGCGTCATCCGACTTGGCGTAGGCTTCATCCCACGCGCGGCGGATTTCCGGCACATCCTGCGCAAGTTGCAGCTCTCCCTCCGCATCATGCGTCACAAAGACGATGTTGCCGCCCTTGAGCAGCGTTTCCAGATTGGGCTGAATCGCCGGATGACAAGCCGCGTTTTCGGGCTTCCAGCGCTCAAAGAAATTCAAAATCGCCTTGGCCGTCGGATGCCGAACATCCTTCAAAACATCTTGATGTTTTCGCGCACACGCCGCAAAACATTCGCGCGTCCGTTCCGGCTTGCCCTTTGCGTCAATGCCCAGCACATAGGCGGAATTATCGCACAGAAAATTCGCCGCCACGCCGCTGGAACGCTTCACGGGGTCGGGCAGTTTCATCACCCGCGGAATCTGCTTGCCCTTTGCATCCGTGCCTCCCATCAGCAGCAGGCTTTTCACCTGTCCGTCCGCGTCCAGCTCCAAGCCCCAACTGACCTTCACCGGCGACCAGCCCGGCTTTTCCAACTCGCCCCGCTCGGCCAGCGCCTCATAGCAGCGAACCAACGCTTGCAGGATCATTTGATCACCTCGCAATCCGTCAGGTCGAGCACGCCGTTTTCCAGTTTTGCGCGGAAAAACATCGGCTGAATGTCGTTCGGATCAGAAAAATTCATGTCATACAACATCAGGCCCAAATCTCGCGTTTCCGAAATTGTCGGAATCTCGCCGCCTTCCCACAGACCGAAATGCGCCGTGCACTCACGCGTACCCAAATACGGCTGAGAATAGGCTTGGCCCCTGCGCAGTCTGCGCTTGATGATATCCTGAAACTTGCCCGGATTATCTGACGCATTGGCCTGATCGGTCATCTCAAAATGCGCCTCAATGACATAATGCACATCGCGGAGCATCGTCGTCGCCCGCTGCTGGATATCCTCGTTTCGGTCGATATACGAAGCCGCCTTGCCGTTTGCCTCCGACATCATCGCGCTCGCCAAGACTTTGGATTTGACCTCGTTGCGCCGCAGATTGGTGAACCGAATCGGGTTCATCACATAAATCCGGTCGATGACATATCGAAGGCCGGGGTGCCAGTAGACGCTCTCGAGCATGCCGCGCGCGCCGCTCGGCGTCGGCACATCGTATGAATAACGCTCGGTTTTGAGCTCCGGACGGGACCAGCACGCATAGTCGCCCCAAACTTCCATTTTTACGGACATGTTTCTCACCTCCATCATTTGTCGTTCGGTATGGCTGTATTATATCATCCCGTCATCTTTTTGTCAATACATTTTTTCATTGATTTGTCTAATAGACAAATTATTTTGGCATCCATGATTCTCCATCAACAAGTTTCTTGACCCTGCAATAAAATGATGATACAATGCCCTTGTCGGATCAATCTGTGGATTGAGACGTGGATTGAAATATTGAATTGTCCAATAGTCAGCCGTTCGAGGATGCATGCGAGTGCATCCTCTATTTTTATATCGTCAGAAACGCATCGTCAGCTTCTGTCGAAAGGCCGCACTTCGAGTTATACGCATCCGGCTGAATCAAAATACCGAATCCGTCCTGCCCATAGTCCTCCACAACCGCTGCGGAGACGAGCCTTTCATATTCATGCCGATACACGTTCACGCCGCTTCGCCCCAACCGGCGAATCAGCGCTCTGCTGTACAGCCCCGCGCGAAGCTGCGCGATGTCCTCCGCGTTCCCTTCATTCGGCACATACACCGTGCAGGTGTCGGCGTCAATCAGGCGAAATGCTTCCGCCGTCTTTCGGAATGTGCAGGCTCGTTCGCCGTTTAGAATCTGCCTTGCATCCAGCGCATCGTCACCCTTCACCCAGAGCAGCCGATTGAAATACGCCCGAATCGCGGGACGGGTGTTGATTTCCTCAAATTCCCCCATCACCTCCGTCGTGGCCTCGCGCTGCTGCATCATGGAGCGTGGAGGATCTCCTTCCGCGTCAAAGACATGTACGACGCTTTCCGCCGCGCTCCGCTTTCCCTCGCGGTTGCAGCGCCCCGCCGCCTGCAAGATGCTGTCCAGACCGGCCAGCTCGCGCCAGACCGACGGGAAATCGACGTCCACGCCCGCCTCCACCAGACTGGTTGAAACGACGCGGCAGACCTGCCCGTTTCGCAGCCGCGCACGAATGACGTTCAGCGTCTCTTCGCGGTCTGTCGGAATCATCAGCGTGGAGAGATGGAAGCGCCCTTCCTCGGGCAGACCTTCATACACCTGCTGCGCGCATTTCCTCGTGTTGACGATGCAGAGCACCTGCTCCGCCTCCGCCAGCCGCTCCGCCAGCTCCTCAGACGTAAAAACGCCTTCTCGCTGAAACGAAACCCGGCGAAAATCATCGAACAACCCATCCGGATCGGGCGCGATTTCATGCTGAACGAGCGTCGGCGCAAGCTGCTTGAATAACCTGCCCAGCGCGGGCTGTGTTGCGGTGCAAAGCACTGCGGTCACGCCGTAATGCTGCACCAGCTCGCCGATGACCGAGACGCACGGCATCAGGAACGGCACCGGGATCGTCTGCGCCTCATCGAAAATGACGACGCTGTTTGTGATGTTGTGCAGCTTTCTGCATTTCGAGGTTTTCGCCGCGTACAGCGATTCAAAAAACTGTACCGCCGTCGTTACGACCACGGGTGCATCCCAATTTTCGCAGGCCAGCCGCTTGCGATAAGCCTCGGGCGTTTCCTCTCCGTCATCCGCAAATTCAACCTGACTGTGATGCTCCAGCACGTTTTCCGCGCCCAGCACCTTGGCGAAAACGTCGGCATTCTGCTCGATGATGCTCGTATACGGAATCACGTATATCACGCGCTTCATCCCGTGCTTTGCCGCGTGCGACAGGGCAAACGCCAGCGAAGAGAGCGTCTTGCCGCCGCCCGTCGGCACGGTCAGCGTGTACAGCCCCCGCTCGTCCTCCCCGCCGCGCAGACAGCGCGCCAGAATCTCACTTCGCTTGGCGCAAAGCTCGTTGTCAGGCGCTTCCAGCCACGGCGCGACGTGCGCGTTCAGCTTTTCCAGCAGGCGTTCCGTCGTTTCCCCCTCGCCGCGCGGCTGTCCGCCCTGAATCGCCGTCTCCGTATCCAGATAGTCCGCATCGACCAGACACGAAAACAGCATGCGGGTGTACATCGCCAAGCGCCGCGCGTCTTTCTCAGCCGCCAGCCACGCAGGAAACCGAGCTTTTGCCGGAATTTCGATTTCTGTTTTCCACGCGGAAGGATCGTTTCCGCCCGTCAGGCGCTTGTTCAGCCGAGCACAAAGCGTTCCGCCGCCATCGTTCGTCTTGTCGCCCCAGTCCGGCAAACCGCTATGATGACCCGCCACGGCACACGCAGCATAGTAATCGCCCAGCCGCGCCGCCAGCTGCGCGCCCGCCGAAGCGTGATCCACCTTGGCCGTATGCGCCGGATCGCGCTGCCGCTTCTGCCCGTTGTCGCTGTATTTGCCGATGTCGTGCAGCAGCCCCGTCCGATGGCCGTGCTCCTGCGCGCCAAATGCCGCCGCAAATTCTCCCGCCAGCGCCGCGACGTTCTCCTCGTGCTCCCTCAGCGGCTGATACGTGCCGTCCGACTTCAAGTGCGTGACATAATCCATTTTCTTTCCCCCTCTTACAGCATCAGCACGTCGTCAGGTCGATAGCCGCCTCGAACCCCGATGTGCTCCACCTTATCGTGATAGGCGTTGCCCAGCCGATAAAACCGAAGGCTGTCCTTTTGACTGTCGATTTGGCGGGTCAGCTCCGCCTTCAAAGCGCAAAGCTGCGCCGCGTCCAAGCTGCACTCAAACACGGAGTTCTGCACCCGCTGGCCATGCGCAACGCAAAGCTTCGCCACATTGCGCAGACGGCGCTTTCCCGCCGCATCCGTCGTATTCACATCATAGGTAATCAGCACCAGCATCGCGATTTTCCCTCCTATTTCCATAAAAACGGCGGATAGCCGTCCAAATCGCCGCGAAGCGTCCGCGCCAGCAGCAGCGCCTGCACATACGGCACAAGCCCCCACGTCATCTTCTCCTTCAAAAACGGGTGGGTGATTTCCGCTTTCTTTCGGCTTTGCCACGCGGAAAGCAGCGCCTTGCGCCCGTCATCTGTCAGCCACACCGCGCCATCCGCCTGCGTCTTGAAATGCTTCTGCTGCAAAACGCGCGTGTTGATGAGCGTCAGCACGAAGCGATCCGCCAACGGCGCGCGCAGCTCCTCCATCAAATCCAGCGCCAGCGATGCGCGCCCCGGCCTGTCGCGGTGCATAAAGCCCACATACGCATCCAGCCCGACGCTTTCCAGCGCCGACGCGCAGTCATGCGCCAGCAGCGTATACGTCATGGAGAGCGCGGCGTTGACCCTGTCCCGCGGCGGCCTTCGGTTTCTGCCGTCAAAATGAAAAACATCCTTCTGATTCAGAATCATCTGGTCGAACACGCCGAAATATGCCGCCGAGGCCAGCCCCTCCGCACCCCGAAGCGCATCCAAATCGTCGATCTGCCGAACGCCCTCCAGCCGGTTTTGCAGTTGAGCAGAGGCCGCCGAAAGGCTCGGCAGATCCGCGCGCATCGCGTGATCCCGAAGCATCCGTTCGAGCACCCAACGGTTGTTGAATATCTTGCCGAAAATCATGTTTCGGGCAACCATGCAGCTTTGAGCGGAATCATCCGAAACGCGATACTGTTCTTTGCGAAGCAGCACGTTCCCCCGCGACTGCCCGCAGACCCGCGCGAGAAAGCGCCCGTTCGGCGTCAGAAAGCACAGGTGAATGTCGCGCGCAGCGCACGCACCCATCAGCGCCGGACTCGCCCCTTTATAGGAAAATGACACGATGTTTTCCAGAATCGTCAGCGGATACTGCCCCATCTTCTCTTCGCCCCGAAGCACGACTACGTTCTCGTTTTCGAGCGCCAGATACGCATCCTCCGAGGTGATGAACAGCGTGTTGAGCATCTTTCTCACGATACATCCGCCTCCTTCGCCGCCTGCCGCAGATAATCATCCACCGACATGCTTTTGCTCAATTTGGGCAGGCAGAGTGCTTTGAGCGAGCAGGCGTTGCAGCCCTTGGTCATTTTGGCTTTCGGCGTATAGCCGCGCTCCATATAACCCTGCATCTCGCCAAGCAGCGCTTCCACCCGACCGCGCAGTTCGGGTGAAAACACCACACGTTCGCGCCGCCGCGTTTCGCCGTAATACAAGCTGCCCTCCGGAATCGCGCACAGCAGCATTTCTTCCAAACACATCGCCTGTCCGCAGAGCTGCAAGGCATCCGCGTCGTTCTCCTTGGGCGCGCCGCGCTTATATTCGACCGGATACGGCGCCCATCGCCCCGCCTGCCCATACAGCGCCACGCCGTCTGCCGACTCGTGAAACTCCACCACGTCGCACACGCCCGTCACGTTCAGCCGTTCGGAGGCCACACGCAGACCGCGAACGACCAGCGTATCGCCCCGACGCTCGAGCTGCGTTTCATCGTGCGCGCGGCGATGCATGGCGTTCCCCTCCGCCGTTCGCAAATTCTCCTGCCACTGCTGCTCGATGAAAATCAGCGCCCATTGACGACGACAGAACGCGAAATGCTGCAAGCCGGATAACGTAAGTTTCTCCCCTTTTTCCATACGCTGCCCGCTCCTTTCTTCGTTTGTCTGACCGATTCTATCGTAGCACATTTGTTCGATATTTCCAATAGAATCGTGTGATAATCTGGTCAAATTTCCAAAAAATATAACCAGGTAAGGATAAGGTAGCCTGGATATTCTTGAGAGAAGGGTGGGGCGTGTATTCCAATGCCCGTTTGCAGGCATTTTTCAACCGTTCCGGGGTGTACTTGTCTGCCAACTTCTGCAGCCCCACGCAGAACTTGTAGCCCTGTTGCTCTACCTTGTAGCTGCTGAGAATTGCTTGGACAGCGACCTGCGTGTTGCTGCCGACTTTACCGGCCCAGTGAATGAACTGTTCACCGTTCCACTGGACATGTTTAGAGGAAGTTGTCAGGACACGGAATTATTAAGCGATTGTTACGAAATTGCAAACAAATTTGCGCATAAATCTTGACGTTATCGTCAAGGCGGTGAACAGGTTGCCCTGTTCACCGCCTCATATCACTTTGATTTTTCGCCAACCTTTGTGTTTACATATAATTAGGGATAAGCTCGGATTATTTCTGATCATCTCTTTACTTCAGACTCACAAATTCCACCCATCTTACCAGAAAGAAACTCCGTCAAAGGGGAGGCTGCATCCCGGGTTCTGCTTGTAGAACTTCTCTAAATAATCCGGCCGCCCTCCCACGAATATATCTATCGCATAGCAATCTTCCTCATTAAGGAATGCACCATGGGGAATCCCCGACGGCAAATAAATTACGTCTCCAGAAGTTATATGAAAAAGTTTACCGTCAATAATCTCATCACAGCTTCCAGATACAACTATCATTATCTGTGTCTGGGGATGCGTATGCACCTCAAATTCCGAAAACTTTTCCATTTTTAAAAAACTAAGTGTCAATTTTTCCGTATTGACTAGGTGACTTAGCGATCCTTTCACCAATTCCGTTTCAGGTACATCAGTTTGAGGTTTTACAACGTACATCGAAAAAACCTCTTCGGGTGCCACTATAAAATCATTTCTATTCATAGTTTTTCTTCCTCATTTAAACATATCCAACATATTCTGTGCCAAAAACAGGTCTTTTTGTCGTTCAGTCAGACATGGTGCTTTTTCAGCCCATTCAATCATATTGTTGTAAGTCCAAAACCTCATATTACCGGGAATGTCGCTTCCCCAAACAATTTTGCGCTCACCAGCAATATTTAGCAGATGCTCTAATACCCACATTGCACGCTCCATATTTCCGGCTGTTTCAACAATCGCTGTAAGACCCATATAGATATTTTCTTTTCGACCTAACTCTGCCATTGCATCCCACTGCGGTCGCAGCTCAGAATCCGTATCAAAGTCATTTTTGCACATACAACCGTGTTCTATTATTATCGGCAGAGAAGGATATGCATCTGCTAACTTTGCAAATTGCTCTGTTTGATAGCCATTTGTTCCAATTAATCCCGTGTCAAACATTACAGCCATTTTATATTTTAATGCAATATCCCACAGATCGCTCATCCCTGGTGAATCAAAAACTCTTAAATCCCGATGCATCCCCGACCAGCCATACTGTTCGCTGATTTCCATCTTAAAGACGTTGGGTCTTGAAAGGGACGCATAATGCTCAAGTGTACTGGCTGCATCCTTGGAAAACGGATCGACCTGTACTGAAGCAAAAAATCTCTTTGGATACCTTGCAACCGCTTCCGATATATACTCGTTGCAATCTCCAATAACACTATTTTGGATAATGAAGGCTTGATCAACGCCTTCTTTGTCCATGTAGTTCAAAGCCAACTCAATTGGGAATGCCGAATCCGCAAGCCATTCTGGAATAAAAGACTCTTCTACTCCATTTACCAACATTCTTCCGTTCTTTGTTCCTTGAGTCTTCCCGCGTGTTGAAATTCCATCGATATACGGAAATGAATGAATATGTGCATCCACAATCCTTCTTCCATTTCTCACGGCGTATCTCCCCCTATTAATTCCTCATATGGGATACTCATAAGATAGTGCTGCATTCCATTTTCAAATGCTACCAACAATTGTTCTTCATTATCATCTTTCAGGAGATGCGGATAGAAAAACAGATTGTCATTTTTACAAAGCGGTAACTTTCTCTTCCATGAATTAAGTCCATCATCACTAATCCATATTTCCAGATTTGTTCTCGATGAAAAAGAAGTCGGTCCCTTGTAGGAATTAGCATTAAATACCATGGCAACACTCTTGCCCAGTTTTGTCATCGAAATCTTACTTCCTGCCCCCGGGATATCTGTTGCACGTGCCGGAGTCCACGTCACACCACCATCCCAGCTTTCGCTGCGATAAAGGCATCCTGCTCTCTCCGCTCGTATCATCATCACCAAATGATCCGGTTCAATTTCAACAATATTGTTTTCCCACAACAGATAATCAGCTGACAAACACCCTTTTCGGTAGAAGGAATCTCCATTATCATCAGATATCATAACACCGCACTTTTTAGGCCAAACGGCATTATTCATGGTATCCTCCTCTGGTATGTCTTTCCAATCCCAGTCTTTTACACATTCTTGCCAATAAACCGGGAAAACAAGTCTACCGCTATTCAACTTAATTCCTTGACGAACACAAATTCCATTTACTCCGCCGCCGATACTAACAGGTTCCGTCCATGTCTTTCCGCAATCATTTGTGTAAGAAACGAAGGTCTGTAATTCTCGATACCTGCTTTCCGCGACATAGGTTTGAATAAATAACATGGGCTTGTTTTCGATTTCAGTGAACAATTCCGTTGCCCATACTGCCCTACAAGAGTGTTCAAATGCTACAGATGGTTCTGACCACGTTTTTCCGTTATCTGTGCTGCGAGTAACCAAGACTATATTATCATTAGCCGGCTCTCTCAGTCCGCCAGACAAAGCAAAAGATATCAAGCTTCCGTCTGGCATTCTGCGTAATACAGGTTCCCGGGCATACCGGTACTTTCCCTCTACATCCAATATTTTACTGGTTTTGTAATAGAATTGTTTCTCGCCCATAAATGCGTTCCTTTCCATTTATGCCCAGAAATCTTTCCCATCAAGTATAAAATCCAATTCCTCTGCAGTCATTACATAATTACAACTCGCCAAACTATTCAAAAGCTCAGACTTATTATAGGGGCCAATAATCGGAATAACCTGGAATGGCTGTGCATAATGGAAGCCCAAAGCAAGTTGCATAGAAGATCGACCAGTAAGCTTTGCAAGTTGATCTACTCTTTGCAAACGCGCCTTTGTCACATCATTCCAAAAGAATCGACGCGGGAACGCATGCTTTTCTCCCTCAAAGAAATCAGGCTCGTGCCAACGAACAAAGATACCTGCTGCTTGTGATGTGTAAGCAACCATAGGTTTTTGCGTTTCCTTATGATAATTCCATATATCCTCATCCGTGCACACCTGAATTTCATTATAAACAACCTCCGGATTGCTCCTCGCAAGGTTAAACATGATTTCATGTGCGCTAAAAGACCTGATTCCATGTTCTTCTGCGTAGGCATCCGCTTCCCGCATTCTTTGTCCACTCCAGTTAGAACAACCAAAGTATCGAATCTTTCCCTCCTTATGAAGCGCATTCATTGTTTCAAGGATTTCCCCTACCGGTCTACTGGGATCATCCTGATGCAGATAGTACATATCAAAATAATCAGTCTTCAAGTTTATCAGGCTGTCCTCAATGTCAGTTCTGATTTCCTGTTCTGAAAGACGTTTGATATGTGGCTTATCAATTGCATCCGCCGCGCCCTTTGTTGCAAGAACAATTTTATCTCTCTGATGATGTTGCGTAAGCCACTTACCAATCATTCGCTCGCAAAGTGGTTGATTTCCCGGATTCCAGCGACCATAAACATTAGCGGTATCAATAAAATTGCCGCCTTCGCCAACATAAGTATCTAGAATTTCCTCCGCCACTTTATCACTGATATGACTTGCAAACGGACCGGTTCCCAATGCAAGCGCCGAAACTCGTAATCCTGTACCATTTAAACGTACGTAACGCATATTGCTTCCTCCCTTTACCCCTTTACCGAACCCAGCGTGATGCCCCGTGTAAAATACTTCTGAAAGAACGGAAAAATCGCCATAATCGGTATAACTACAATTGTCGCTATAGCCATCCTAACCGTATGCGTCGGCATACTTCCCTGCATTCCAGCAACCTGTGTACCAGACGCTCCCGATTGAGCGAGAAACTGGATATCTTTCATCATCTTGTTCAATAAACACTGTGCACTATAAAACTGATTTTTCGTAGCATACATAGTCCCGTTATACCAATCATTCCAATAAGATATACCAATCAATAATCCGACGGTTGCTAATATCGGCGTTGACATCGGTACAACCAGTTTTATCAAAATACTAAATTCATTTGCGCCATCAATTTTACCCGACTCAATAATTGCCTGTGGAATGTTTGAAGAAATAAAAGTTCTGAGAATGATTACATTAAATGCATTAATTAATAGATGTGGTACAATCAATCCCATATATGTATTCTTCATTCCCAGAATCCGACTGTACAGCAAATATGACGGTACCATTCCTCCGTTGAATAACATCGTGAAAAATACGAAGAACGCAAGAAATTTCCGTCCGGCAAAATCCTTTCTAGAAAGCGGGTAAGCTAGCAAGAGCGAAAGACTCAGTCCCAAAGCTGTTCCAACCAAAGTTACACCAATCGAAACCAAGTAGGAATGAAGGATACTCACACGATTGGACCAGAGATATCGATATGCAGCCAGACTTGTTTGTTCTGGAATAAAACGATAGCCATTAAGAATAATCGTGTTATTGTCAGTTATCGAAGCAGAAAATAGCAGCAACATTGGGAGAAGACAACACAATGCCAAAAGAGAAAACACTATTACTGCAGACGTATGCAAACCATTTCTTCGCATTCATGTTCACCCCCTTAGAACAAAGAACTCTCCGGATCGATTTTCCGAACAACAGCATTACATACCATCACCAGAACAAAACCAACTACCGACTGATACAAACCGGCTGCACTGGCCATACTTACGTCATTCATCTGCATGAGCGCTCGATAAACATAAGTATCAATTGTATTTGTTACCGAATAAAGCATTCCCGAATCCTGCGGCACCTGATAGAAAAGGCCAAAGTCTGAGAAGAAAATCCTTCCAATATTCATCAGCACCATCATAATGATGACCTGCTTCATCAACGGTATTGTAATTTTGATGATCTGTTGAAAACGAGTTGCTCCATCTATCTCTGCAGCTTCATAGTATGATTCATCAATTGATATGATCGACGCATAATAAATAATTGTCAAAAAGCCAAAATTCTTCCAGAAATTTACAAACGAAAGGATGAATGGCCAATATTTAGTCTCAGAGTACCAGGAAACCGGGGGTAAACCCATCGCCTTTAAAATGCTTCCATTTATATAACCCGTTTGTGCACTTAAAAAGGCATATACCAAATAACTGATTACCACAGTCGAAAGCAGATACGGCATTAATATTGCAGTTTGTATTGCTTTTAACATTCTCCTCGATCTAATTTCATTAAGAAGTATTGCAAGGATAACACTGCCAACCGTGTTAACAACGATAAAAAGAAGATTATAACCGATCGTATTTCGTGTAATAACCCACGCGGAGCTTGTGCTAAATAAGTATTTGAAGTTTGCCAGCCCTACCCATTGACTGCCAAATATTCCGCCTCTAAACGTATAGTTCTTAAACGCAACTACGAGTCCTACCAGAGGCATATAGTTATTAATAAATAAGTACAAGACAGCAGGAAGCGCCATTAAATATAGGAAAGCATTCTTTTGGAATTCTCTTCCCCTATATCCATTTTTTCCCGCAATTTGAAGCCGTTTTATCATGGAGCACCTCCATTAGAGTAGAGATAACGGATGCGAAAGCTAAATTCGCATCCGCTGCTCTATTCAATTATCAAATCTTACTTTGCCTCGACCCACGCATCGAGCTGCTTCTGGCATTCGGCGATAAAGGTATCCACACCCGCCGCTTTCAAGGCTTCATTGAACTTCGGAATGTAGACCGCAGGATCGACCTCGCCACAACCAAGCGCACGCTTGTACTCATTGCAGACATTGGCAATAGCTGCTGCCTCCGTTTTTACGGGAGAAAGATCGAACGCGAATCCCAATGCCTTGGATTTAATCGCAGTATCGTTAAACTCGCGAATTTCATCCCACAGACCATCACGGCCGCCGTCTTCCCAAATATTTGCAATAAGGGAGTTACCATAGTACCAAAGTTGAGCAATATGATATCCGCAATTGCTCTCATCCACTCCATCAGGATAGTTGATCAGTTGCTTGCTTCCCTCAACCTTCACCCAGTGCTTTCCTTCAATACCATAATTCAGCAGATTGACCAAACGCGGATCGGTATACATCAGATTGATAAACTCCAGCGCTTTCTCGGGATTTTCAGAAGTTGCCGCTACGCACATCGTGCAACCGGTAACCGCCTCAGTCGTAGACAGCGCAAGAATATCATCGAAGAACAATTCGCGAACATCCATGCCTTGAGTCATCGCGTAAAGATCCATGATGGACCGGGGATGACCATAGCTCGAGTAGCAGAAGTACTTCTTCGCAGCCAGTCCTGCTGCGCCAGCGTCAACGTCAGTACTAGAATCCGGGTATACATATCCGGCAAGATACCATTCACGCACAAGGTTAATTGCTTTTTTATATTCTTCAGTTTCATAATAGTTCACAACCTTGAGCGGCTCATCTTGACCGTAATTGAGCAGTACGCAGGTATCGCCCTGGGCTGTATCGCTCAAACGATCATAGTTTACAGAGATCGCATGGGTAACAACTCGATCTTCAACCGGACCAATCGGATAAATACCCGGGATCTTTTCCTTGACCTGCGCAAGTACCGCGGTAAAATCCTCCGGAGTGTGAACATTGGAAACATCGATTCCATATTCATCTGCAAGATCGCCATTGTAAAGAATCTTAGGACGACGAGCAAAATCGCGAAGCGTCGGGAATCCATAGTACGCACCATTGATGAACGCTGCCTGCATGTAATCCTTGCCAATAGCCTCAAATGCACCCGGCGCATGTTCCATGATAAATTCTTCCGTCAGCGGAAGGATCTTTCCCTGAACAGCATCAGTAATCAGAGATGCGTTAGACAGATAAACATCAACCTGTTCTCCTCCGGAGATCATCAAGTTCGTCTGAGCATTATAGTCACTCAGATTAATGAACTGCGGCTCAATTTCAACTCCGATTTCGGCCCTCGTAATCTCATTGATCGCATCAATAACATCCTGTGTCTCGCGTGGAGCAACCGCCTGGAAAGGTGTAGCATAAACTAACTTGACAATTTCCTCGCTAGCATATGCGGTTGTAACCGTCGCCATACTGACTGCCAGTAAGACAGCAATCATCAAAACAGTCAAAAATCTCTTCATACGGTGTTCCTCCTTGTCGTTTTACCTGTTGCGCAACTGCTGTCACAATTATACAAAATCACATGGATTCATTCTACAATAATGTCGACGCAGACTTACTGTATCTCGACATTTTGTCTATTTCTTATTCTTTTTCTGTACTGATTTGGGCTTAATCCACAATACTGCTTAAATTGCATATTAAAATTGGATAAGCTTGAATATCCCACTTTATCCGCAATTTCAAGAACCTGCATCTGTGTCTTCTCTAGTAACAATTGTGCTTTCTCCATGCGTACCTTGTTAATATAACGGTTTACGGAAATCCCTTCCTGCTCTTTAAATACTCGATCCATATAATCCGGATTCAGGAAAACCAGAGCAGAAAGGTCTTTTCTGTTGATTTCTTTCTCATAATTTAACTCAATATATGCTTTTATTTGTTCAACAACAGGATTCCGATCATACTGCTTTCTTATGCTCTGTTCAGTCACCTCCAATAATCGGCTGACATATAATGACATCATTTTTAGTCCACTTGTCGCCTGTTGTTTTTGCTTATTCAAGCCCCCCGTAGAGAGGATGCTAAATAAATCTATATTTCTTTCTTTTAAATAAGCAAACAGAACCTGTTCAAAACCACTTTGGAATCGTTCTAAATCTCTTTTCTGAATCTTTGATCTGATTTTATCGCAGTTTAACCAGTCAACCAACTTTCTTCCGTAACTCTCTAAGGATTCGGATTGTTTTTGCAAGTTTCCAAATAGCGGAAGTTCAATTACTTCTATCTTCTCCTGTCTCCAGTAGAGCTTCGCGCCCGCCGGGATGCGGTCATCCACCATCAGCAGGTTCAGCTTTTCCTGACCGTCCTCGTGGTGGACGGCGGAAATCAGCATGCCGCAGGAATCAATGCCCATCATCGGGCGCGGCGGCAGGTTGGTGATGGCGATGCAGGTCTTTCCGACCAGCTCTTCCGGCGCATAGTAGTCGTGAATACCGCTCAGAATCACGCGATCCGTGCCGGTTCCGTCGTCGAGCACGAATTTCAGGAGCTTCTTGCTCTTCTTCACGGCTTCGCAGGCCTTGACCTTCACCACGCGGAAATCGCTCTTGGAGAAGGTGTCAAAATCCACTTAATCCGCGAACAGCGGCTCGATCTGCACCTTGCTGAAATCAATCGCGGGCTTTTCGGCTTCCTTCGCCGCGTTCTCTTCCTTGGCCTCGGTCTTGGCTTCATCCTTGGCGGACGGCGCGGCGGAAGCGTTCAGCGGCTTCATCGTCGGGAACAGGAGCACGTCACGGATGGACGCGGAATCCGTCAGCAGCATCACCAGACGATCCACGCCGAAGCCAAGACCACCCGTCGGCGGCATGCCGTATTCCAGCGCGCAGAGGTAATCCTCGTCCACGTCCGCGTGCAGACCCTGCGCGCGCTTGGCCGCGGCCTGGGCTTCAAAGCGGCCGCGCTGGTCGATCGGGTCGTTCAGCTCGGAGAAGGCGTTGCCCAGCTCGGAGCAGTTGGCGAAGAACTCGAAGCGCTCGGTCATGTCCGGCTCATCCTTCTTGCGCTTGGCCAGCGGAGAAATCGCCACCGGGTAATCGGTGATGAAGGTCGGCTGAATCAGGTTCGGCTCGACGAACTCATCAAAGCAGGCCTCCAGACATTCGCCCTTGACCGCATACGGCTCGACGTGCACGCCGCGCGCTTCGCACTCCCTGCGCGCCTGCTCGTCGCTTTCCCATGCGTAGTAATCCATGCCGGAATACTTCTTGACGGCCTCGGCCATGGTCAGGCGCGTCCACGGGCCTTCCATGTTGATTTCCTTGCCCTGATACTGAATCTTGAGCGTGCCGCAGACCTTCTTTGTGACGTAGATGTACATCTCCTCCACCAGATCCATGATCTCCTTGTAATCGGCATAGGCCTGATACAGCTCGATGGAGGTAAATTCCGGGTTGTGGCGCGTGTCCATGCCCTCGTTGCGGAAGATGCGGCCGACCTCGTAGACCTTGTCAAACCCGCCGACAATCAGGCGCTTGA
>ERZ825324.2606-NODE-2606-length-18364-cov-7.320553_pt1 | contig 18364 bp, 19 predicted proteins | sample MGYA00519859_ERZ825324 | MGnify/ENA primary metagenome ERZ825324 (study PRJEB31778, sample SAMEA3449198) | human gut metagenome | biome: human gut; feature: human-associated habitat; material: faeces | place: United Kingdom | collected 2010/2012 ... | reverse complement strand
GCACAACTAGTGCCCGGGAGAAAAAATAATTTACACACAAATTAGGACTTGACTTTTTGGAGCAAGTCATTTACGGACAAACGGTCCATTTTCATCGATGTGTCCGTAAACGGCAATGATTATTTTGCCAAATGCAGCACCTGTTAAATCAATCTCATTCAAATCAGAAGCTAGTTGACGGAACTTTCACGCAAGATCAGTTTTGTTCCCAGCATGATCATATACGGGATGCGGTCGGGGGAGTCGAGACGGTCGATCAAAAGGTCAACGGCTCTTCTGCCCATTTCGCTTGATTCGATTCGAATGCTGCTCAATGGCGGATTGGCATATTGTGCCGAAATCGTATCATTGAACGAAATGATGCTGACATCTTTTGGAACGTCAATTTCAGCTTCTTTAAATGCCTTCAGCGCTCCGATAGCCATTGCATCGTTTGAAATCAGGAGCGCATCCGGAAAATCGTTTCGGCTGACTGAATTCAAAGCCTGACGAATTGCAGCATATCCCGAATCAGGATCGTATGCGCCGATAAAGACTCTTTTGTCATCATACAGTCCGCGGTCTTTCATGCAGCGCTTGAAGTCCTCAAGTCTGAAGTCATGCGAGGTTCCGGAAACGTTCGGAAGCTCTCCGGCGAGCATTCCGATGCGTTTGCTGCCATGGGCGATGAAATGGCTGATGATGCTGTCGACAACTGATGAAAAATCGGAGTAGACGCATGAAAAGTTTTCCTTCAGCATGTTCGAATCAACGAAAACAACGGGAATCGAGAGCTTTTTCAGTTTGGAAATTTCATCTTTGGCATATTGATCTCCGCCAAGGACAAGGACGCCGATGCAGTCTTCGATGCCGTTCCATTCGCTGTGGCCATAGTACAGGACCGCATTGATTTTTTGCTCGCTGAGCTTTTCTTCGATGCCGTCTCTGATCGAATAGTAATATGAATCGTTGATTTCCTGAATCTGGTTTCCGAAAAAGATAACTGCAACGTTTTTTCCTGAATAATGGCGGCTGTTTTTTTGTTTGTGTTTTGTATAATTGAGAGCCTCCGCAGCTGCAAAGACGCGTTTTCTTGTTTCGTCATTGACGGAAAGCGTCGGATCATAGTTGAGGATGCGCGAAACGGTTGTTTGCGAAACATTGGCTTTTTTTGCAATGTCTTTGATGGTTGCCATTTTTGTTTCCTTTCGATAAAAGTTTTACTATTTAATTTTAGCACATATTTTTTTGTAAAATGCAGTCCTTGAAAAAACTATGCATCAAATTGAAAGAGGCCGGAAAAAAGACTGCCTCAAATTAAAAACCGGATGATTTGCAATCAATTGCAAATCTGATCCGGATTTTTTGCATGCATGACAATTCTCATACCATGATGTACATAAGCAATGCTGCTCAGCACTCTGCATTTTCAAACAAAAAAAGGATCTTCTTTGCAGCATCTCGCCACAAAAAAGATTCATCCTTTTCCTTTCAATTCGCATCCTGCCCCAATACATATTTCACAACTTCTTCCGTGCTTTTCGCAATTTGCGTTGCACCGGCCTGCCTGAGTTCCTCACGCCTTCCAAAACCGTAGAGAACACCGATCGAATCAAGCCCGGAATCATTGGCTCCGCTGATATCATATTCACGATCGCCAACCATTATGACTTGTTGATGATCCTTGATTTCCAAATCTTTGAGCGCTTTTTTGATAATGTCTGATTTGCGCCCCAACTTTCCGTCAAGCGTTGCCCCGACGACGTGTTCAAAATACTTGTCCAACTCAAAATGCTCGAGAATTTGACGCGCAAACTTCTCTGGCTTGGACGTCGCCAAAACAAGTTCTACCCCTGCCCGGTTCAACTTTGCAAGCATTGATTCCGCACCGTCATAAACGCGGTTTTCGAACAATCCCTTAACCGCAAAATATTCCCGATACGTGTCAACCATGTCCTGTGCCTGATCTTTTGGAAGATTGAGATAACCTGCAAAGGAATCTGCCAAGGGCGGTCCGATAAATTTCAACAGTTCCGCTTCATCCGGAACCGGATATCCGTTTTTTTCAAGCGCATATTTAATGGAGTTGATGATCCCTTCTGAAGAATCGGTCAGCGTGCCGTCAAGATCAAAAAATGCGTAGCGATACATGAAAAAGCCTCCTGAATTTATTTACTCATCCATTATACCCTAAAACTCAGGCCTTGCGATTCTTATAGACGCCGACCGTCAGGAACGGAACGACGACGATTGCGATTGCCAAATAGCCGCAGTAGCCATAGCCATATTTGATGATGTTCGTCAAACCGACCAAAGAAATCGTCATTGACAGGATGATGATAAATGCAGAGATTGCCATGCGACGCTTGACCGGATTTTCAACTTTGCTGAAGATCTTGGAATTTTCAAAGCGTGAAACAAATGCAAACGTCGTCGTAACGCCGGTTGACGTTAAGCAAAGAATCAACGTAATTCCGTAAATTGCCATCATCCAGCCCATATGCATCGATTTCAATGTCGTCAGAGTCGGCAAAACCATGCCTGCTTCGCTTGAACCGTATGTTGATTGCCAACACATCAGCATGATTACGGCCAGCCCCAACGCAATCGTGTTCATGATAAATGAAACGTTCATTGACTTTGCTTCAGCATGATTCTTGTTGCCGGAGAAAATAGCACCGCAGGCAAGCATCGTCGGGAGCGTTACGCATTGAAAACCGGCGTAAGTAAAGGCATTGCCGATTGCGTGCGGAACCTGCGAAAACCCTTGCTCGGCAAATGAAGCAGACATCACGGTGCCGAAGTTGCCAGCCTTTCTGATACCGACAATATAGATGATCAAAACACAAAACATGATTGCAATTCCCATATAAGTACTTGCCTTACGCACGACACCGGCTCCAAAAATCGTCAAACACAGAATAATGGCACCTACGATGACGATGCTGACGTAATAATTCCAGCCAAGGTATTGCTGCAATGCGCTGGCCGCGCCTGAAACGGCTGCGGCAACTGCCATTACGACCATGATGTCAAAAAAGACTTCAAATAAAATTTCGAGCTTGTCAAACGGATGATAAAGTTTTTCAAACAGCTCCTTATGGGATTTAAGGTTGAATTTGTTGTACATGATCATCGATTCTCGCATCGTCATCGTCAAAAGAAACATGGCCAAAACAAGACTGATGATGCCGGACCATCCAAGCGAGACAAAGTAGGTATTTTCCTGATTGCCCGTTGCAAATCCGCCGCCGGCATGGGCCGAAAAAAGTACGGATGCGACTGAAAAAATTGCCATTGCTGATTTCGGAATTCCAAATTCCTTTTTGTTTTCTGCTTGTATATCCATTATGATACCTGCTATATAAAATGTAGAATAATGCAGAAGTTTAAGTACCTTCTTCCACATTATTAGAAAGAATTATATAGTTTTTCCTTTCCTAATTTTATTTACTGTCGTCAACATTAGTATTCCCATATCCTAACCAGAGGGTAATGACAGTGACTAACTCTTACAGTTTAAGGGTGTAGCCCACCCCATTTTTCTTTATATTAAAGCCAAAAGATTATAAACTGCATTTATATCTCTATCCATAACATGCCCACATTCATAACAAATATATTCATGATGCTTAGTGTTATGTTTTCGATTACCAGCTAAACTGATTTTATCATCACCAGTCTTGATATAACCGCAATTAGAACACCGTTGTGTGCTTGGGTAGTATTTATCAGCGATAACCAAATATTTACCATACCATTCACACTTATAAGTTAAAATTTGTCTGAAATAGCTAAATAAAGACCTTTGCAAGCCTTTAGATGCCACATGACTCATTTGCATTTGTTTGACCTGTAAATCTTCAATGGCAATTTTATCGTAATTAGTAACTAGCTTCGTAGTGAACTTTTGAATGATGTCACGTTGGATATTGGCAACTTTGCGATAATCACGTTGTAACTTGGCTCTCGTTTTAACATAATTATGGCTTTGCGTTGCCTGTTTACCATTTACCACACGCTTTTTTGCCAAGGATTTTTGATAATACTTGATACGTTGATAGAGATGTTTTAAACGTTTGGGTAAGGTATTAACTTGACCAGCAGTGTAATTGAAGTGTCCAACATTAACGTCAACTGCGGTTTTATCACCAGTTTTAGCTTTGTTTGCCACTTCGACTTCAAAAGGCAAACTTGCCCAGTATTTGCCATTTTCACGGTAGATTGAAACGACTTTTAATTCACCAGTTAACGACTTAACGCCACTCATGCGAATGTCATCCCAATGCTTAATCCCGTGTGGCTTATCCAAGCGCAACTTACCTTTAATAATCTTAGCACGGTCAGTTTTAAAACCTTGTCTAGGGGCTTTCTTTGATTTAAAACGTGGTTTGCCCCAATCAACTTGTGCCTTATCAAAAAAGTTCTTCCAAGCCTTGTTTAAGTCGCTAATTGCTAGTTGTAAGCAACGGGCTGAAAAACGATATTGCCAATCAGCTTTATTAGCTACTAACTCGTTGCGAACCTTGTATTCATTTGGTCTGAGACGTTTATCATCTAAGATTAGTGACTCTTCGTACAGCTCATTCCATAAAGCCAAACCAGCATTCCAGCAATATCTGCGATAATCACATAAATCATCCAAAACTTTTTGCATGGTTTTATTGGGATAAAGTCTTACTTTTTGGGTTCTTAACACCATCATTTTCACCGCCTTTCAAAGATTTGTCATTTTCTAGTTTGTGCTTATATTTACGTAAACCAGATAAACGACAGGAAAATACGTGTACAATACTTACCATATCATCAATCATTTCTTGCGTTGGACTGGTCTCAACGTTATTTAATACCACAATCTTAGTATTGTGCATTTTACATAATCGTTCAAACCAGTCATAACCAAACCGAATAAATCTATCTTTATAAGTAATGTAAATCGTATCAATCTGATTATTCATTACTTCTTCTAATAATTTATTCCACTTTTTGCGATTATAGTTAAGCCCACTGCCAACATCAGTCATTGTTTCATCTAAAACAACGCCTTTAGCGTTAACGTATTGTCTAATAAAACCTATTTGATTTTTTAAATCATTTTTTTGACCATTGGTTGACACTCTAGCATAAGCAACATTTTTGCGCTTAGTCAACTCCGATTTACCGATATAGTTTAAATATTGTTCTTCTGTGTAATATCTTCGATTGGTAGGAGTTCGATATGCTTTCAACACACCTTTACTGTCCCAAATTTGCAAAGTTCTAACTGTAACTCCTAAACGTTCAGCCATTTCTTTTGGTTTTAACATTGTCATAATAACCACCCACATTTTTACTTCTTTCTATGGTTTATTATAACACGTTTTTCTACGTTATTCTATGTTTTAAATAACAGTCAATCTCCTCCAAATTTCCCATCAAACCATCATGTGACAAAAAAGACCCCTCGCCTCTTCTGTCCAACTACTACGACAGAAGAGACGAAAGGCCTTAAGCTAGCATGGGCTTTCCGCGGTACCACTCTTCTTCACTGTGATAAATACAGTGCTCTCATTCGGTCCAACAACCTATGCCGTGATAACGGAGGCAACCCCGTCGATTCCTACTTGGTTTCAGAATCACCGTTTAGCGGCGAGTTCAACGATTTCGCATGTCCGTTTTACACCACCCAACGGCTCTCTTGATACGCGTCATCATCTAATACTCCGCTTCATTACGTTTGCTTGTTTATGATATTATCACACGTATCTTTTTGTTTCAACATTTTTTTATTATTTTTTTCAAATCTTTTTGTAATTTAACTTCAAAACTTGCCGTTAACCTGCTTTGATTCCCGTTTTATCTGAGGATAGAGCGCGACATTTTTGAACTCAGTAAAGCGATCAGAGGATTAAGGCATGACCGAATGGCGCAAACGCAATCACTGAAGTCTGCTTTTAAGCCTTTGCAAACCAAGCACGAGCGCCAATCCCATCAAGCAAAAAACAATGCTGAAGCTTTCAAAACGCAGCGGATCAAGCGGAACGGAAAGGGTTGTCGGCCCCATGACGATCGCATAAAACGAACCAAGCATCATTCCGATGATAAAATGCAGCGTCTGTGAACGATAACGTTTCAGGCAGGTTCTGATGACTTTGACAACCGTTGCCGCACCAAACAGGATTCCTGCGGCAAAGCACAACAAGCTTGGCAGAGCTTGAAAATTCAGCGTAATGACGCTCTTGATCGCAGAAATAACGGGGATATATGCTCCAAAAATCAGCAGCATCGTCGAACCGGAAACTCCTGGCAAAAACATTGCGGAAACAGCCAAAGCACCGATCAAAAACAGCTTGACGGAAGCAAACGCACTGAATCTTTCAAGATTCAGCACCGCAGAAGGAGCATTGCCGTTGACCACTCCGATCATGATTACCAGCAGCATGCCGGCCACAAGAAACCAAATCCCGCCTGTCCCCTTCCTGAAGTGATTTTTTTCTTCAATGACGATCAGCGGAATCGCACCGGCAATGAATCCGATGAACAACGAGCTCACCTTGTAGATGTGATTCTCAAAAAGAGACGACAATATCAGCACCGCCAGCACCATGCCGATTGCCCAGCCGATTCCGAGCTTTGCCAAATACTTTGCGGCTGCCTTTTTTTGGACACGATTCCCTCGCATCAGGTCATCAATCGCCCCGATGAAATTATCGTAAAATCCCATGATAAAAGCAACCGTCCCACCGGAAACTCCCGGAACGCTATCGGCAAGAGCCATCAAAAACCCGTTCAGTCCTTGTCTGATCATTTAAATTCCTCCAGTTTATGATTGGTTTATTGTACCATAATAAGCTAAATTTTATCTAAACTGAAACTTAATTTTTTTATAACAAATCAGTCGGCATTTTAGAGGAAACTTCCACAGACCAAAAGCGCAAAATGCTTAACGCTTCGCCGACAAAGCCAATATTTCCGATTGACGGACGAGTCCCGAGGCTGATTCAGACAGCTTATTTTATCTCATGAGCATGTTGCTCACAAGTATTTTTTGTTGGCCTGAATATCAGGATCATATTCGGCAAAGCGGCAGCATGTATTTGGCAAAATCTCTGGATTTTACGGGCAAATCCCAAAAATCGACCATTTGCCCGTAATCGAGGGTCGCCTTTTACGGGCAAATATCAAAAATCACCCATTTGCCCGTAATCCCGCCCTGGCACGCTGATTGAGCAAATGATGCGCAGCGCCGCATTTATCGTTTATCATTTCCATATGCAAAATTGAAAAAATGCCGGACAAAATCAGTCGCAGCTCGACCTTATTTGTTCGACATTTCATTTAAAAAACTTCTTAAATCAGAATTCTTCCATCATTTTTTCCGCATCCTCTGCGGCCTTCACCTTATCGTTTGACTTGACGATCATTCCGTCCTCGTCAATCAGATAGGTCGTTCTCACGACCCCCATATACGTTTTTCCGAAACTTTTCTTTTCCTTCCAAACGTCATACGCTTTGATCGTTTCAAGATTTTCATCCGACAATAACGTAAATTTCAAACCGTGCTTTTCTTCAAAACGTTTGTGTGATTCGACGGAATCCTTGCTGATGCCCAAAACAACGGCTCCTTTTTCTTCGAACTGCGGCAAATGTGCGGTATATCCGCAGGCCTGACTGGTGCATCCGGGCGTATTGTCTTTTGGATAAAAATACAGAATTACCTTCTTGCCGCGATATTCATCGAGACTGTGCATCTTGCCGTTTTGATCCGGCAACGTAAACAATGGTGCTTTAATTCCTGTTTCCAACATTTCAAACCACTTCCCTTCGCCATGATCATAACTCATTTACGCTTCAAAAGCACACAATAAGCTTGTGAATTTTTGCTTCAATAACCAGGCGAAGCACTGCATTTGACATTTTTCGGCGATTCGTTTTGCCGCAAACGGCAAGAAGCAGACATGCGCTTCATCGATTTGATTGCTGAGTTCACGCAATTTTTCGTTGATTATGATAAGCGCTTGTGTTTCGACGATCGCCTGTATCCCATGATAAGCCTTCATTTTTCTTTCCGCATGATACATTATTGCCGATCATACCTGGCAGACGTTTTTTTGAGCAGATCGATCATGTCTTCTTTGACCTCTTTTGGCCCGATTACTTCAATTTCGCCAAGACCGACGAGCCATCCCAGCAAGATGATTGAAGGAACGGCATAAAATTCGATCAGAAGTTCGTTGCTTTTGTCAGTCTTGTCAGGATTTGCGCAAACCTTGATGTTTTTTCCGAACTGATCGATGATCGGTCCGACCATTTCTTCGCTTGCCGCAACGGTAATCTTTCGTTCGTCTCCGGTAAACATGCCCATTCTTCTTGAAACGTAAGTATTGGGACAAATTTCGCGCACCTTGACCATGCCTTCGCGTGTTTGATCCTTCAACAGCTTGATATCAGTCATTTTGTCAACGCGGTAATGGCGTTCAACCAGTTTTCCGCATTTATTTTTGATCGCATAAAGGTAATAGCGATCATCCGCCCAGATCAGGCTCCACGGGTTGACGATTTCTGCTTTGTCGCTTTTAGGGACGAGCTCCAGATCTTTGTTCCACTTCATGTAGGTAAAACTGATCGGCACTTTTTTATCGCAGGCTTCTTGAATCTTGTCCACGTTGTCCAAGATTTTTTGGTTCTCGGTTTTATTGTTGACCATCCCCAAAACATTGCGGTCAAGATAGTCGCGCTGGTTTTCGCTCAATAATTTTTTCAGCTTCTGCACCATTTCGTCCGCAATTTCTCTGCCGATAAAATTTGAAGCATTGATCGCATCAACAATCAATTTGAGTTCCTCTTTTTTCAGCAGTCGATTGCCAAGATAATATTTGGCATTTCTGCCCATGCTTCCTTCAACTTTGACGTGCCATTCTCTTAAAAGGCTCATGTGTCTGAGAATCGTGTCTTCGCTGCAATTATATCCCATCTCGAACATTTCGTCCTGAATCTCGCGCATCGTCAACGGATGGTCCTCATCCGTGCATCTGTAAAGCACATCATAAAGCGCAAGAATATTGCCGGTTTTTCCAGCCATTGCAATTGCTCCTTTCAAAATCATGCTTTAACCCAAAATTAAAAGCCTAAGCTCATCTGATCGAGTTCAGGCTTGACGTTTTCAACAATATTTTTCTTTAACGAACTGCTCATAATCTTCCTGATGCTGAATCACATATTGAATCAGTTCAGGATAGCAGCGATGTGCCGCCACCGTAACCAGCCTGTTCAAATCAAACAGGCATCCGACAAGCAGATCCTCTTGACCCAATGAATCAATCTGTCTTTTGACCAGGTCCAAATCAAGTTCTTCTTCAAAAAGCCCCGGCGTATACGAATAGATGTCACCGGTATTGTGAATGACCAAAAATTCGCCCGAAAGACGTCTTGCGCGCAAACAATACAGATCACCGCACAGTTCCTCTTTGCATCTGGTCAAAATCGCCTCGGAGTCCTCCTTGTCGCTGGATGACCTAATAAACTCCTCGTATTTGCCCAACTCGCAATCCTTGTCCATCCAAGCGCAAAAAACGCGCATGTCAAGCATCTTGCAGGCTTCTTCTTCGCTTGGAAACGGACGATCGATGCGTTGCTCAACAAACTTGCCGACAGACACGTCATTATCGAATTCCCACTCATTGCACAAATCCTCCAGGACTTGATACTCAAGGCCTTCGTACATGTCGGTCAGCAAACCTTCCTTTTCACGATTTAACATAAGCACAACCCCCAATTAGAGTACTCTAATTTAATTCTAAGCGGTCGGCGTGCGATATGCAAGCACTTCGCCGCACCCGTCGATAAAGCGAAACAGCACTCAAAAAATCAACGACAAATGCCAAATGCAGCACGAGATAAATCAACCCTTTGCCTTTTTCAAGCCTGCCGCTTTGTTCCAATTTGACAACGGCGCTGATGCCGTACATCGAAGAAGTTATCATCAGCAAATAGTCGATGATTGCCAGAATCAGTATCATTAAGGGACTGAAAAAGATCAGTGCCGGAACGACCATCGCAAACAGCAACAGCAGACCTATTCCAAAAATCAGCAGGAAAAAAGGAATGTGCACGAACTTGATCAGCATGTCATAAAACGCAAGATCATTGACCTTGTCTTTTGGATAAGTCAGCGCATTGACGATATTCAAAACATAAACGACAATCGTCAGGATGACGTACACCGTGAAGAAATTGTGAGCATTCTTATATTCAAAATATTCATGAACGAAGAAAACATATGGCCAAATCATCAGGATGATCGGCAAAATTTTTCTAACCCTTGCCACCTGCTTCACCCTCTTTCCAGTCTTTTCTTTCCAAAACGTTGACTTTGACTTGTTCAATTTTGCCATAGCTCGTTTCATACACGGAATCTTTAACGTACTTAAACCCGCATTTTTCCTGAACTCTTTTTGACTGCCTGTTCGTTACGAAGTGTTCGCAAGAAATGAAGTCCATCCCCTGTTCTTCAAACAGCCAGTCAATCACGCGAAGAACAGCCTCAGGCATAATCCCTTGTCCCCAATAATCCTTGGAGAGGACGAAGCCCAGTTCGCAGCCTTTCTTATTGGAAAATGCAGCAAGTTTAGCAGCACTGAATTTTTTGATCCCGACCGAACCGATCACCTTGTCATCCTTTACGATGGCAAAAGTATCTCTTCCGCCAATGAAAACGTCAAGAATCCGTTGCGTTTCATCCTTGTCCTGATGCGGAAGCCAACCAGCCATCTGCCCCACGCCGTCAACTGACGCATATTCATGAAAATCATCAAGATCCGTTTGTTCAAACTCTCTGAGCGTCAACCGAGACGTTTTCAAAATCGTTCCGGAAATATCGACGATGCGCTCAAGCTCTGCTTTCAAACGCTGTTTCAAATCAAACAGTTCTTCTTTTGACGGACAATTCTCATCAGCGTAAAACTCCTCCATCGGAAGCCACCACACCGGGCCTTTGCCGTGATTGCCATAATTTCCAAGATCGCCCTCATGTCTCGGAAAAAGATGCCAATGAAGATGGGCGTCACCTTGCCCCAAACACTCGTAATTTATCTTGTCCGCGCGAAAGGCATTTTTGACGGCTTTGGCCACAAAAATCATTTCTTTCATATACTTTGTCGCAAAATCTTCATCCAGATCAAAAAGTTCCGTTTCATGCTTTTTGCACAAAAAAAGCGTATAGCCTTCGATACGCTGCGTGTCCCCCAAAACAACGTAACCGGTCTCAAGTTCCTTGACAAAGAAAGGATTGGCTTCATCTTTGATCATCTGAATTCGATCACAAATCAGACACATACAGATTTCCCCCTTTATTCATTCATTATTATAAAGCGAACTATCCGCTTATTATAGCATATATTTTTCAGGCAACCGAAATCTTTGGGATAAATCCACGGAAAAACAACAATTGACGTAAAAACCACGTTGACGCAAGGCGTTCACCGGCGTTCCGGAATTTTACGGGCAAATTCCAAAAATCGTCGTTTTGCCCGTAACCGAGAGCTGGGTTTTACGGGCAAATCTCAAAAATCGGCATTTTGCCCGTAACCGAGGGCTGGGTTTTACGGGCAAATCTCAAAAATCGACGTTTTGCCCGTAATGGAGGGCTGGGTTTTACGGGCAAATCTCAAAAATCGGCATTTTGCCCGTAATGGGGGGACTGGGTTTTACGGGCAGATTTCAAAAATCGGCATTTTGCCCGTAATGGGGGGATGGCTTTTACGGACAAATCCCAAGAATCTGCTTTTTGCCCGTAACTGAACATCAACCGGCAGCTGGTCAACCAACGCACTGTATTTTTCAGCACGTTTTTCCTGGCCTGTGCCGCTTCGCTTTTGATCGGAATAATTTTTTCGGCCGGTTTTTTTGGGGAAAATGATTCTAAAGAACCATGCGTAAGAAAGTGCTTATGTTTTGAAAGGCAAAGACTTTCATGCGCTGACTGACCCCGACGCAAAGAAATTTAAAAACGTCTGGTACGGTTCGTCAGGCGTTTTTGAGCGTATTTCACGGCAATTGTCAACCTAAAGTATAGTTAAGTTAACATTTTTAAAAATCAATGTTTATTGGTAATTTTTATTTTGATGAGTGTTTTTATTTGTAATGGAAAGCGTTTCTGTATATAATGACAGTAGGTCCTAGGAACCTGGCGTTATATGGTAAGTCAAATAAAGCAAGGAGGAATTCACTATGCATTGGTTATGGGTTTTGATTGTCGGTGCGATTATCGGTGCCATCGCAGGTGCCATTACAAGCAAAGGTCAGTCAATGGGGTGGCTCAGCAACATCATTGCCGGATTGATTGGTTCTTCGCTTGGAGAAGCACTCCTTGGGTCATGGGGACCCCAGCTTGCTGGGATGGCCATAATTCCGTCAATTGTTGGCGCGATTATATTGGTAGCACTTGTTTCATTTATTATGTCCCGCTTAAACATGGGCAGGTGATGCAAATGGCAAAAGGACTTTTACGTGTTGTTCTGCTTTCAACGGCAATTGTCGGCGGCATTTTGATCGGGGGAACCGTTGTCGCCGTCAAGGGAGTTGACAGATTAGGGGATAAACTCCAGGATAAGCTTCATTGAAAAATTGTATGATAGAGGAGATATGGAGTATCCGATACGGGGGAACTCTCGTCGCTGCGGCGAGAGTTTTTTGTGCTTTTTTGGAAATGGCGCTCGCGTTGATGAAGAATGCAGAGCTCGATTACGGGCAAAATGCCGTTTTTTGAAATCTGCCCGTAAAAAGGCAGCCCTCGGTTACGGGCAAACAGAACTCTTTGGTCCATAATTTTGAAAGCTTCTTTGCTGCTTTCCCGACCACCAAAAAAGGCCAACCCGAAAAAGGCCGACCATGATTGCGATACTTATGTATCTCTTCTTAATATAATTCGTCACCGACTGCCCCGCCTTTGTCGACCAGTTCAGTATCGGTGTCATAATCATCAGGATGTTCTCTGAACATTTGTGCCAACGAACCTGTTTCATCGCTCGGTTCCAATACAATTCTTCTGCCGACGAGCTTATATTCGACTTCTTCATTTTCCGAGATTTTCATCTTTTGAGCGATTTCTTCCGGAAGAACGAAACCTAATTTATTACCGATCTTAGTTACCTTAATCTTACCATCCATAAAAGATTCCTCCTTCAAATGTCATCGCTTGAATTCTATCACTAATCAAATGGTAAAGGAATTATTTTGCTTGAAGCTTCAAATCTGAGGCATTTTCCAATATAACGACTTTTTGTCAAGTTATTTAAAATTCTATACTTTTCCGGCTTGCTTGCGGAATCCTCCGCAAGCAAGCTTCTTTTTGTACACATAGTTTATTTGGATATGTACAATATAAACGCAATCAGACAACTATTAATTATTTCACTTTTTCTTTACATTTTTTCTATAAGCGCATATACCGCTAATTTTAACATCGTGGTATAATTTAGCTCGTAGACTTATTTTAGACTTCAATATATATATATATATATCTTTGTTTTAATGCAGTACTTAACTCGTTTAAGGAGGATCATAAATGAAAAAAACGATTTTAACGGTCGGTGCAGTCGGACTTGCAGTCGCTGGTTCGGTTCAAACGGCAAAAGCAGACGAAACGGACTTACATACGAACGAAGCTAATGAACAACAGGTTCAAGTCCAGACTCAAACAACGGAACAAAAGGAAGAAACAGCCAAGTCGGAACTCGATGATGCCAAAAACAACGAACAACAGGCTCAACAAAAAGCAGACAATGTTCAAAAAGAAAACGACAAGGCAAATCAAGACGTCGCAAACGCAAATCAAAACGTCGAAAACAAGAAGAATGACGTTGCAAATGCTCAACAAAAAGCAGACGAAGCAAACAAGAACGTTGAAAACAAGAAGAACGATGTTGCGAATGCTCAGCAAAAAGCAGACGATGCTCAAAACAAAGTTGACAAGGCACAACAAAACGTCGACACCGTAAAGGACGCTTCTCAAAAACTCGAAGAAGCAAAGCAGAACAAAGCAAATGCTGAAAAAACGCTGACAGACAAGCAAAATGCCAAGGACAACGCACAAAAGGCTTATGCAGATGCAAAAACGAAAGCCGACAAGGCAAGCGAAGAATCTCAAAAAGCACAACAAAACGTTGCTCAAAAACAGGAAATCTTCCGTCAAAAAGAAGAAGCATACCATAAAGCCAAGGATGCGTATGAAAACAACGGACTTGACAAAGCGAAAGCCGAATTGCAGAAAGCAGAAGCCGAACTGAAATCCGCTCAAGACGACTATCTGTATGCCAAAAGCATTCTTGCTCACAAGAACGGCGAAAAGACGGATTTGGAAAATCAGCTCGCAAAGCAAAACGAAATCGTGGCGAACGCACAAAAAGAATATGCTCTGGCAAAACTTGCATACGACAAGACTTTGACCGACTACACCGCAACGCAAAAAGCGTTGAACGATGCGAAGGCAAACGAAAAGAAAGCACAGGATGCGATTGCGAACCTTGAAAAGAACAAGCTCATCGTAAGCGATGCTTCCAAGCAAAAGGCTCAAGCGTATGTCAAGGCTTATAATGATTATGTAAAAGGCGGTAAAACTGATGCCTTGTTAAGGGCATTCACGCATGCAGAACACGAAATGCTCGTGCAATTGCAAAACGACTATGCGCTTAATATCAAGAACAACGAAGTCTATTTTGGCGACGAAGCCGACAAGAACGTTGCGGTCGATTTGAACAACTTGTCGCAAGCGGTTCAAGAAGACCTTGCCAATTTCGTGGCTACACTCTTGAACGACGTTCGCAACCAATTGGGACTTACACCGTATGTCGGTAAAGTCGTCGTGACGAAAGGCATGCTTGATATGTCGAACGCCATTGCCAAAAACTACGTTTCCGATAATTGGAACGTCTTTGACAAAGGTCATGACATTCAAGCGGTTCAAAAAGGCGCTCAACAATTTGGCATGAAAATCGCCGACGAAAATTTAGGCTCTTACACTAGAAAAATCACTAATTTATATGATTTGAAAGAAATCGTTAAAAACTCTTTGTTAAGCCAAATCCTTAACGATTTTCATTACAATACAGTAGGACATACGATGTCGATGTTGGGCTTGAATTATATCGATGACAAGCCTTCGGAAACGTTCTTCGGTGTATCGACAAGTTACGTTCAAGGAAGCTCGAACATTCATTTCCATTTGATTCCGAATACGCGTGACGACGTAGTGGATACGATGAAGTATGCGGAATGGAACGGCGACGGTAAAGACGACAAGGAACATGAAACGATGTTTGAACAAGCAGGCGGAAAACAGGAAATCAACAACCCTTACGCGACGCTTCAAAACAATCTGAATAATGCGAAAGCAGAAACGAGCAAGGCTCAAATGAACTTTGACGTTGCAGAAAAGTCAAAGACTCAAGCCGAAAAAGCATTTTTGGAAAAACAGTCCGAAATGAACGGTGAGACGAACAGACAAAAACAGATTCGAAATAATCTCAATGAAGCAACGATTTCAGCCAATAAAGCTCAATTCGACTTCGAAAATGCGAAAAACAGGCTCGAAACGGCTCAAAATAACAGAACGCAGGCTCAAAAGACGGTTGACGCTTACACGGCAAGCGTTCAGGTAAAGAAACAAGCCATGGACGAGGCAAAAGCCGAAATGGAAAAGGCGGGAATCGCCGAAAACGATGCTCAAGAAACGTTAAGAGAAAAAGTCAAGGCAGACCAAGAAGCACACGATGAAGCAAATGCCAAGAAAGAAGCGTTCGTCAAGGCAAGCTATGAAGCAGACCAAGCCCAAAAAGCGGTCAAAAAGGCTGAAACAGACCTTGAAATCGCTCAAAAGGCTTACAACGACATCAAATACGTGATTCTTTCAAACGAAAAGACACGTGCGCTTACGCAGGAAGAATCAAACACGATTGCTTTGGCAGAAAGCCAGCTTGCGACTGCAAAAGCAGAACTCGCAAAGGCGAAGGCAGACCTTGCGGAAAAGCAAACGGCTCTTGAAAACGCAAAGGCTCAAGCCGAAACGGCAAACGTTGAATTAACGAAAGCAAAAGCCGAACTCGAAAGCGCAAAGAAGAACCTTGCGGAAAAGCAGGCTTATCTTGAAAAACTTCAAAACGCTTCACAAGCATACGAAAAGGCAAAGGCTGAACTTGAAGAAGCACAAAAGGCTCTGGAAAAAGCAAACCTCGAACTTGAAAACGCAATGAAGAATCAAGCGGACAAGCAAAAGGCTTTGAACGAAGCAAAAGCCGAACTTGAACTTGCCAAAAAGAATACGGAAATCAAGCAAAAGGCTTACGATAAAGCTAAAGCCGAACTTGACCTCGAAAACGCAATCAAGGCTGAACAGGCAAAACTCAATGAAAAGAAGAAGAGCCATACGGACGTTTCTCCAATCGTTCTCAAGAAATCAAACAACGTTCAAAAAGCAGAAACCGCAACGAAACAGTTGACGGTTTCAACGGAAGAACACGCAAACGTTTCAACTGAAAAACAGGTAAAGACTTCCGAACTTCCGCAAATGGGCGACGAAGAAAAATCGGAAACTTCCGTAATCGGAATCATCATGATGCTTTTCGCAAGCATTCTGACAATGCTCGGACTTTCCGACAAAAAGAAGAAGGCTTAATCATAAAGGACGTCACGCTTAAGCGTGGCGTTTTTGTTTGTTTTGTCAACTACCACCGATTAAAATCTATGGTAGTTGACCTGTGAACGAAAACTCTTGACAAAGGGCGTATTAAGGCGCACTCTATACGTGGAACCTAAGGAGGAATAAGGTATGAAAGAAAAGGTGATTGTATATCCGGCTGTGCTTGACAACAGTGAAAACAGTGACGATGTATATACGGTAACCTTCCCTGATGTCCCTGGAGCAATTAGTGAAGGCAAAGGGCTTGCACAGGCTATGTTAAATGGTTCGGAAGCACTCGGACTGATGTTATACGACGTTGATGAAATGCCTGAGGCTTCGAATATTGATGAAGTCAGAGCCGAATATCCCGAAGCAGAAGTGACATTAATTTTCACTGATCTTGAAGATGTAAAAAGTTTGCAAAATTAAAAAAATGTGGTCTCTTCCCGCAATCAACAAATATAAGTCGATTGCCACGCATACAAAAAAGCCATGATTATTTGTAATTGATTGCAAATAATCATGGCTTTTTGTTTGAGGCAGATTTTTCCCTTTATTTTGTCCCTGCTTGGAGCTTCAAATTCTTCATCCTCTTGAACCGCTATAAAAACAGGCAATTCTCACGATTCATCGCAACTACAATTGCGTTTCCGCACGACCGTTATTTCGAGTATAGTGCATCATTTTTAGAAAGAAGATATACACAGTATTGGTTCATGCTGATTCCTTCTCTTTGTGAATGTTCCGCCAGTGATCTGTGCAGACTTCGCGGAATTCTCAATTTGAACTGCCCGGAATAATCTTCCAGACTGTCTGGTTCATGAATCTCCAGACCTTCTTCCAATGCCGCTTCAATCCATGCTTTTTTAGCATTCAACGCATTAGCCACCGCACTTTCCACTGTTTCGCCACAAGTAATGCAGCCGGGAAGATCCGGATAAGAAACCACATATCCGCCTTCATCCCTATCCTCTACGATTTCCATACGATAGGGCATTTTCATATAATCATTCAGTGTCTTCATCGTTCTTTGCCTCGCTTTCTACAATCTGCCGTACCATTTCAACATATGCTTTCTTAATCGGTTCGTGCTTCGGTATAGTGATTGGCATACATCCCTCTCCAAATCCTTCATGCGCTCCATTCGCCTTGTAGCAGCGTAAACCCTGAATCCGGCAGATTTGAGTTTCTGTGCGACCATCCTTCCGATTCCGCTTGATGCACCTGTGACTAATGCTACCTTTGCCATAATGATGACCTCCATTTTTCATTGCTGTCATCATTATATCTGAAAAACATGCCAGTTCTAACATCATAAGACGCCTTCATTCGTGCAATTCACAACATCATTGTATCATGCATTTTTTTCACATCAAAAAAATATGTCTCGAACAAAATTTCATCCGGAAATTTGTGTATCCCGGATAATCATTCATCGAAGACTGGATTTTACGGGCAAATCTCGAAAACTGCCTTTTTGCCCGTAATCCAGCCTTGGAGAGCTGGCTGGACAGACGATGCGCAGCACTGCATTTAAAAAAATAAGGTTTTCATGTCCCAAAACTGAAAAATGCCGGACAAAATCAGGCGGCCTGCACCGGTTATAATGCCCTTTAAGTATACAGATGGAAAAGAAAATTCACTGTATGCCTGGAGGGCATTTTCATATGGGAAGGAAATCGAAATATTCTGCTGATTTTAAGCTGATGATCATTCATGAAGCAGAAACAT
>ERZ825324.2598-NODE-2598-length-18418-cov-3.630834_pt1 | contig 18418 bp, 16 predicted proteins | sample MGYA00519859_ERZ825324 | MGnify/ENA primary metagenome ERZ825324 (study PRJEB31778, sample SAMEA3449198) | human gut metagenome | biome: human gut; feature: human-associated habitat; material: faeces | place: United Kingdom | collected 2010/2012 ... | reverse complement strand
ACATCGCTGCGGGCCAAATGCGACGAAAAGGTCATATTGATGCGCGACTGCGACGTGATCATCTACAACGGCGACGACCCTGTGATCAGCGAGGCGGTCAGCGAGGCCTGCATACCCGCCAAAGAGATAGCCTGGTCGACGCGCGACAGCGACCGGCCGCTGTTCATCTCGGCCATACGCCGCCACCGGGAGACGACCGACATCGAATTCTCCTATCTCCGGAGCGACGGCGCGGTGACGATACCTTTCACGTCGGACGCCGACATACAGAACGCCATCCACTGCCTCGCCCTGATGCTCTACCTCAACCGTCCGGCCGACCTGACGGCATCACGCATGTCGCAGCTGGCTCCGGTGGCCACGCGCATGGAGGTGAAGGAGGGGGTAAACGACTGTCTGGTGATCTACGACGCCTATACCTCCGATCTCAACTCCCTGCAGCCCGCTCTCGACTTCCTCAACCGCCGGCGCACCGGCCGGCGGTCCGTCACTGCGATCATTTCCGACGTCATGCACGAGACTCTGGAGCCGCAACGCCTCTACCGCGAGGTGGCGCGACTGCTCGCCCAGCGCGGAGTCGACCGCGTGATCGGCGTGGGCGAAGAGATCTCGGCCAATTCGCGCTATTTTCCGGCCGACTCGCGGTTCTTCCCGTCGACCTCGGTCATGCTCTCGGAGATGTCGGCCGACGATTTCGACCGCGAGCTTGTGCTCGTCAAGGGAGCCTCGCGCTTCCACTTCGAGCTGATCGCCGAAATGCTTGAGGCACGCCAGCATGAGACCGTCCTGGAGGTGAATCTCGACGCCCTCGTGTCCAACTTCAACCTCTACCGCTCCATGCTCCGCCCCACCACCGGCATAATCTGCATGGTCAAAGCCTCGGGCTACGGCGCCGGAAGCTACGAGCTCGCCAAAACCCTCCAGGCCCAGGGAGCGGCATATATGGCCGTGGCCGTGCTCGACGAGGGCGTAGAGCTGCGCGAAGCGGGCATCACAATGCCCGTGATGGTGATGAACCCCCATGTGGTCAATTACAAGACGATGTTCGCCTATCGGCTCGAACCTGAGATATACTCCTTCACGATACTCCGCGAGATCATCCGCGAGGGCGAGAAATGCGGCGTCACCGATTTCCCGGTACACATAAAGCTCGACACCGGCATGCACCGCCTCGGTTTCACTCCCGAGGAGCTTCCAGAACTGATCGACCTGCTGCGCCGCCAGAAGGTAGTGCGCATCCAATCGCTCTTCTCCCACCTGGCCACTGCCGACTGTCCCGAGCTCAACTCCTACACCGAGCAGCAGCTTGCGCAGTTCGACACTATGTGCGCGCAGATACAGGGCGCTTTCAGCCACTATATCATGCGCCATATCCTCAACTCGGCCGGCATAGTACGCTTTCCCGACCATCAGTACGACATGGTGCGCCTCGGCATAGGCCTTTACGGAGTGGCCACCCTCCCCGGCGGCGAGCCCTCCGGACTGCGGCTGGTGTCGTCGCTACGCACCGTCATAATCGCCATACGCGAATGGCCCGCGGGCACGCCGATCGGCTACGGATGCCGCGGCGTGTGCACCCGACGCTCGCGCATAGCCACCATACCGGTGGGCTACGCCGACGGCATCGACCGCCATCTGGGCAACGGCGGCATGCGGGTGTGGATCAACGGCCACCGCTGCCCCTCGATAGGCAACATATGCATGGACGCCTGCATGATCGACGTCACCGACGCCGACTGCCAGGTGGGCGACCGTGTGGAGATATTCGGCGACAACGTCCCGGTGGAGGATCTCTCCGCCGCCCTCGACACCATCCCCTACGAAGTGCTAACCTCGGTCAGCACGCGGGTGAAGCGCATCTACTACCGCGAATGACCCGACTTGTCGGCGATATGGCACATTGCACCGGCTTTTGTGCCATAGGTTAAGGTAATGTTAAATGGCGCCTTTTTGGTGGAAAAAATGTTACTTTTGTACCGGTCATTGACAATACGACAATAATATGGCAAAATTCATCGGAGCTGTAGATATAAACATGGAGCGGTGCAAGGGATGCGACCTGTGCGTTGTGGCCTGCCCGTGCTCGGTGCTCAGTCTGCAGCCCAAGGAGGTCAACAACCGCGGCTATCACTATGCTTTCGCGGCCAACGCTGAGGCATGCATCGGTTGCGCGGCCTGCGCCACGGTGTGCCCCGACGGGTGCATCACCGTGTATCGTGTAACGAACCAATCCGAATGATGACAATGGATGAAGAAGTGAGGCTCATGAAGGGCAACGAGGCGATAGCCCACGCCGCCGTGCGCTACGGCGTCGACGGTTATTTCGGCTATCCCATCACCCCGCAGAGCGAGGTGCTCGAGACCCTTGAGGCGCTCATGCCATGGGAGACCACCGGCATGGTGGTGCTGCAGGCCGAGAGCGAGGTAGCCTCGATCAATATGGTTTATGGCGGAGCCGCCACAGGCAAGGCCGTCATGACATCATCGTCGAGCCCCGGCATCAGCCTGATGCAGGAGGGCCTCTCGTATATCGCCGCCGGCGAACTTCCGGCGCTGGTGGTCAACGTCATGCGCGGAGGTCCCGGCCTCGGCACCATCCACCCCTCGCAGGCCGACTATCATCAGGCCACGCGCGGCGGCGGCCACGGCGACTACCATTTCATAGTGCTCGCGCCGTCGACCGTGCAGGAGATGGCCGATTTCGTCGGTCTCGGATTCGATCTGGCCTTCAAGTACCGCACTCCGGCCATGATACTCGCCGACGGCATCGTCGGTCAGATGATGGAGAAGGTGGTGCTTCCGCCCCAGCGTCAGCGCCGCACAGAGCGCGAGATCGCCGAGCAGTGCCCCTGGGCCGTAACCGGCCGTCCCGAAGGGCGCCGCCCCAACGTGATGACCACCCTTGAGCTTGACTCCTACAAGATGGAGGAGAACAATCTCCGCTATCAGGCCACATATGACCGTATCCGCCAGAACGAAGTGAGATACGAGGAGTATCTGACCGACGACGCCGACTACATCTTCGTGGCTTTCGGCTCCATGGCCCGCATATGCACCAAGGCGATCGACGACGCCCGCTCGATCGGTATCCGCGTAGGCCTCGTAAGGCCCATAACCCTGTGGCCCTTCCCGGAGAAGCCGCTCGCCGAACTGTCGAAGCGCGTCAAGGGGATGCTCGTGGTGGAGCTCAACGCCGGCCAGATGATCGACGACGTCAGGATAGCCACCTCGGGCCGCGTGCCCGTGGAGCATTTCGGACGCCTCGGAGGCATCGTGCCGAGCCCGGCCGAGGTGACCGACGCTCTCAAAAAATTCATCAGCAGGATATGAATATCGACGATATAAAACGGGCAGAGAACGTGGTCTGCACAAAGCCGCGTCTGCTCAACGACAACAATATGCACTATTGCCCCGGCTGCTCCCACGGCGTGGTCCACAAGCTCGTGGCCGAGGTGATAGAGGAGATGGGCGCCGAGCACATCGCCATCGGCATAGCGCCGGTGGGATGCGCCGTGTTTGCCTACAACTATATCGACATCGACTGGATAGAGGCCGCCCACGGGCGCGCGCCGGCAGTGGCCACCGCCGCCAAGCGGCTTAACCCCGACCGGCTGGTGTTCACCTATCAGGGCGACGGCGATCTGGCAGCCATAGGCACCGCCGAGACCATCCATGCCGCCAACCGCGGCGAGAATATTGCCATAATCTTCATCAACAACGCTATCTACGGCATGACCGGAGGGCAGATGGCACCGACCACCCTCGAAGGGATGAAGACCTCGACCACCCCCTACGGACGCCGCGCCGACCTCAACGGACATCCGCTGCGCATCACCGAACTGCTCGCGCAGCTGCCCGGCACGTGCTACGTCACCCGCCAGTCGGTCCACACCCCCGCCACCGTGCGCAAGGCCAAGGCGGCCATACGCAAGGCTTTCGAAAACTCGATGAAGGGGCTCGGCACTTCAGTGGTGGAGATAGTCAGCACCTGCAACAGCGGCTGGAAAATGACGCCTGACAAGGCCAACAAGTGGATGGTCGACAACATGTTCCCGTTCTATCCGCCGGGCGACCTCAAAAACACTGCAGAAGAGAAATGAAAGAAGAGATAATCATAGCAGGCTTCGGCGGCCAGGGAGTGCTCTCGATGGGCAAGATACTGGCCTATGCCGGACTGATGGACAATCTGGAAGTCACCTGGATGCCGTCATACGGCCCCGAACAGCGCGGCGGCACGGCCAACGTCACCGTAGTGCTCAGCGACGGCCCCATCAGTTCGCCCGTGCTCGACAGCTACGATACGGCCGTCATACTCAACCAGCAGAGTCTTGATAAATTCGAAAGCAAGGTGAAGCCGGGCGGCACGCTCATCTACGACCCCTACGGCATACACCGCGAGCCGCAGCGCACCGACATCAGCGTGGTGCGCGTGGAGGCCATGGAGGCGACGTTCGACATGAAGAGCTCGAAGACCTACAATATGATCGTGCTCGGAGCGCTGCTCGCCGTGCGTCCGCTCGTTCCGCTCGAGAGCGTCATGGCCGGACTGAAGAAAGTGCTTCCGGAGCGCCACCATCACCTGCTGCCCGACAACCGTGAGGCGATAGTGCGCGGCATGGAGCTCATCGCCAAGGAGTAATCACGCCTCAGGCGCCTCCCTTTTCAGCGGCTCAGACCGAGATCTCGGAGCAGACGGCGGTTGGCCTCGCGCCTCGCGCCGTCAGCCACCCATCCCCACTTATTGAAATACCTGACCATATTGACCATATGGATCGCCAGCATGCGCGGCGACCGCGCCGACGCGGCCGCGTGGTCATGTACGGCCGTCGCCTCCGGACAGTAGAGCGTGGGGCGCAGGGCGTGTATGCGCCGCGTCAGGTCTATATCCTCGGGATACATGAAAAAGCGTTCGTCGAAAAGCCCCGCCTCGCGCAGGGCGTCGCAGGCGATCAGCATGAAGCTCCCCTGCAGATAAGGCACGTCGGCCATCTGACCGTGGTCCCAGTCGGCCAGCAGATAGCGGCGACGCTGCCGGCGTCCGATCCACCGCGGCACGAACCGACGCAATATGAGGTCGAGCGGCGACGGGAGCATGCGGCAGGTATATTGGAGCCGCCCGTCGGGATAGACTATGCGCGGAGCCGCCATGCCGCAGCGCGGAGTGCGCTCCATAGCCTCAAGCAATGCCGGGACCGCGCCCGGCTCCCAGCTGACGTCGGGGTTAAGCACAAGGTGATGTGTAGCTCCGGCCGCCATAGCCTTGCGGATGACCACATTGTGGGCTGCCCCGTAGCCACGGTTGGCCGTGCGGATATACTCCGCTCCGGGCATCGACTCGCCGACGACGGCGCGCAGGCTGTCGTCGGGCGAATTGTCGACCACCGCTACGGCCGTCACCCCGTCGGCGGCAAGCGAGCGGAGCACGCGCCGGAGCTGCCCGGCCGGAGTGCGGTGCACCACCACCGAGGCCGTCAGCCTCACGCTGTGGTTATCCTTCATTACCATGGCCATAAATAAAAATCTCCGGACAGGAGGCTCTGACGCCCGGCTGTCCGGAGTATCTTTCCGTTTGATCGTGTCGACGGCTATCAGCCCGGAATGATTGCCTCGTTGGGGCAAACCTCAGCGCACGAGCCGCACTCGATGCAGGTGTCGGGATCGATGTGGTAGATATCGCCCTCGGAGATAGCCTCTACGGGGCAGACGGGCAGGCAGGTGCCGCATGCCACGCATTTGTCGGTGATTACGTAAGCCATAGTCTGTAATTGGTTAAATTGGTTAATTGTGGTTCGTTTGAAGAATGATTCGACTGCAAAAATAGGCCTTTTCCCTAAATCTGCAAAGCTTTTCCGAAAAAAATCTCCTCTGTCGGCAATTGAAAGATACGTTCTTCCTGCGGGCTGCAATTATTTCCCAGGCATTTGAATATGACTTTTCGCGGAGAAACATCCCCGTCAGGGCGGCATACCCAGGGAGGGGTACGCACGAAAAGTGCGCTACTTCGCAGTAACGCACCTCCCTCATAACCAAAATTCAAGTATATATAACGTTGTCTAACAATCTCGATCAAAAAAATCCCGACGCTGTGCCTGCCTGAAGCAAACATGTCGGGAACGGACAGCTAAATCGCAGATACCGTCAATATCTTTATGTGGGAGGTGAAGCGGTGGTAAAGATATAAGAAAATAGCGATGTGTCTCTTCCTTGGTGTCAGGCATTGCAAAGTTACAAACAAAAGTCAGCATTCAGGCAATAAATCATTGCCATTTTTTTAGCCGAAGAATCATTATTACCCCATTTGTCAACAGTTTTACCCCAAACAATGGCATTTTAACACTTATAACCGCCAATCCGTATTAGAAAAAATACTTAACTTCGCGTCATGGAACCCTTGATCCCACTCATTGGAATGAACCCCGCCGAACTGGAAGCCGTCGCCCAGGACTGCGGGATGCCGCGCTACGCCGCCCGACAGATGGCCGACTGGCTCTATCAAAAACGCGTGACGGCCATCGACGGGATGACAAATCTCTCGAAACGGGCGCGGGCCATGCTGGCCCAGCGCTACTGCACAGGCCGCGAAGACCCCCTGAAGCGGGTGGCGTCGGCCGACGGGACGGTGAAGTATCTCTTCCGCGGCGCGGCCGACCGCGACGTGGAGGCAGTGATGATACCTGACCGCGACCGGGCGACGCTCTGCGTCAGCTCGCAGGCCGGATGCCGCATGAACTGCGCCTTCTGCATGACCGGGCGGCAGGGATTCCACGGCAATCTGTCGGCCGCACAGATCATCAACCAGATACTCTCGGTCGACGAGTCGGCCGAGCTGACCAACGTGGTATTCATGGGGATGGGCGAGCCGACCGACAACCTTGAGGCCGTGATCCGCGCCATCGACATACTGACGGCGCCATGGGGACTGGCATGGAGCCCTAAGCGCATCACCGTTTCGACGGTAGGGCGCCCCGAAGGGATACGTCAGCTGCTCGACCGCACGAAGGTGCACATGGCCCTGAGCGTCCACTCCCCTTTCGCTGCCGAGAGAGCGGCTATGATGCCCGTGGAACGGGCCTATCCGGTGGCCGATGTGATCGGGCTGCTGCGCGGCCACGACTTCGCCCATCAGCGGCGGCTGTCGGTGGAATACACCATGATGCGCGGCAAAAACGACGACCTGCGCCATGCCGAGGCACTGGCCCGGCTGCTTCGCGGCACCGACGCGCGGGTCAACCTGATACGTTTCCATCCGGTGCCGGGATATGATGAGACGGCGCCGTCGGAGGGGGTCATGACCGCTTTCCGCGACCGCCTGAACGCGCTCGGCGTCACCGCCACCATTCGCGCCTCGCGCGGCGAGGACATCGACGCGGCGTGCGGCATGCTCGCGGGCAAGAAAAAGATCAGCGGGGAAACTCCACGGTAAAGCGCGTCAGCAAGCCGTCGGGATCGGTGCGCAGCGAGAAGCGGCACCGGTGCTTCTCGAGAATATCCGACACGAACATCAGTCCCAGTCCGCGTCCGCCGGGCTTGGTGGAAAAGAAAGGAGTGAACAGGCGCCGCGACACCTCGGGGCTCACGCCTGCGCCGTTGTCGGCCACCTCCAGACGCACCGGACTGCCGCCGGCTTTCACCGTCACCCGGCCCCCCTGGCGCGCGCCGATGCTCTCTATGGCATTCTTCACCACATTGACCATCACCTGCTCCAGCAGCACGGCATCGGCCATGACAGGCATCGGGCCGTCGCACCGGAGCTCCATCTCCAGTCCGGCGGGAGCCATCCCTTCGAGAAAACGCCACATGGAGCGGAGCGTCTCGGCCAGATCCACTGGCTGCAGACGCGCCTCCGGTATCTTGACCACTTCGGCATATGAACTTATGAACTTGCCCAGACCGGTGCAGCGCTCCTGGCAGCTCTCCACGGCCTCGGCCATCATGCCGTCGGCGCTCACCGCAGGCATTCCGCTCACCAGTCCCAGGATGGAATTGACGCCGGTAAGGGTATTGTTGACCTCATGGGATATGATGCGTATCACCTTGCCGTACGCCTCGCGCTCGGCGCGCATCACCTCGTCGGTCAGCTCCTCGAGCAGCACGAACGTACGGCGGAAGCCATTGTCCATAAACCACAGCTTGGAGCAGCGCAGCACGTTGGAGTCGCCCATGCGCAGCGTATCGGTGGATCCCTGCTCCACACCGGCTATGGCTTGGGCCAGCGGCGACGACATCTCCTCGAAACTGCGGCACACGGCCTCGGCCGGACGCCCGAATCCGAGAGCCTCGGCCATCGAACGGTTCATCTCGATGACGCGGCCATCGAAATCAAGTATGGCCACACCCATCGGCGACACGTCGATAAGCTGCTTGAGGAAGTTGTTCTGCTCCATGACCCGCAGCCGCTCCGACTTGAGCCGATCCATCATCGAATTGAACACCCCGACGAGCGTATCGGCATCGCGCTGACCCACGTGGGCCAGCCGGGTGCTGAAATCCTGCCCGCGGAGCAGGTCCATGCCGTTGACCACGGCATTGACAGGCTTTACCAGGCTGTAATAAAGCGCAGCGAGCAGTCCGAGCGGAGCGGCCGCAAGCCCCACCCGCCACCATAGCGCAGCCGATGATGCCGCCGTCTCCTCCGATCCGAAGAGAGGCCAGAGCCACACGGCGTCTATAGCCAGCACCGTAAACGTCAGTACGGTGAATATCCAGGATGATTTCATTTGAGTCCGTATTTTTCCATCCGGCGGTAGAGCGCCTGGCGTGAGAGACCGAGCGAGGCTGCAGCCAGCGACAGGTTGCCTCCGGCCGCCGCTATGGCCTCGGCCACGGCCGTGCGCTCCATGTCGCCGAGCCGCGGGGAGGCGCCCGTTTCCGACGACGATGCGGCTTCATCGGGAGCCAGTCCGGCGAATGTGTCGACATCTATTTCAGGAGCGTCGCTCACGATGATCGCACGCTCCACCATGTTGCGCAGCTGGCGGATGTTGCCCGGAAAAGGCTGTGTCTGGAGCCACCGGCAGGCGGCGTCGGTCAGACGGCGCGGGCGCGTGGAGGTGCGGGCGGCATACTGCTGCGCGAACCAGTCGGCCAGCAGCGGTATGTCGTCGAGACGCTGCCGTAGCGCCGGCAGCCGTAGAGTAATGAGATTGATCCGGTAGAAAAGGTCCTCGCGGAACGTGCCCTCCGCCACCATGCGCTGAAGGTCGGCATTGGTGGCGCACACCACGCGCACGTCGGTGCGGCGGGTGGCGCTGTCGCCGAGCGCCTCGAAAGTATGTTCCTGCAGCACGCGCAGCAGCTTCACCTGCGAGGCCGCGTCGAGCTCGCCTATCTCGTCGAGGAATATCGTCCCTCCGTCGGCAAGCTCGAAGCGCCCCTTGCGCGAACTGACGGCGCCGGTGAAGGCTCCCTTGACGTGGCCGAACATCTCGCTTTCGAAGAGCGACCGAGATATGCCGCCGAGATTGACCGTCACAAACGGGCCGGAGGCCCTGCGGCTGTTGGCATGGATAGCCCGGGCTATCAGTTCCTTGCCGGTGCCGTTCTCGCCGAGGATCAGCACCGGCGCCTCCGTCGGGGCCACGCGCTCCACCGTGCGGAGCACCTCTTCAAGACCCTGACTGCAGCCTACGATCCCCTCGCGCCGCAGCTCGCCCTCGGCCGGGCGGCGGCTCCGCGTAAGCTCCAGAGCCGTAGCCACGCGCCGGAGCATGACCGGGGGCTGCCAGGGCTTCGTCACGAAGTCGAATGCTCCCAGACGCATCCCTTCCACTGCAAGGTCAATACTGCCCCAGGCCGTGATGAGTATCACGGGCACATCAGGCGCCAGCACCTTGAACCGCCGCAGCAGTTCCAGCCCCTCCTGCCCCGAGGTGATCGAAGTGGAAAAGTTCATATCCATCACCGCCAGATCAGGCTTCGAGGCCCGCAAAGCCTCAAGCGCCTCGTCGGGCGACGCGGCAGTGACCGTCTCATGGCCGGCGCTGCGCAGCAGCAGGCTCAGCGAGAGCCTGACCGATTTATCGTCATCAACTATCAGTATCATAGAAACATTCTCACGCCAGTTCCATCATATCGAAAAACATCAGCCGAGTATGGTCATTCGCCGTTTTCTCCGTGAGAAGATTGAAACCATTCTTTTTATAGAACCCCACCGCCGAGAGATAAGCATCGACGGTAATATAACGGAATGCCGAAAATCCCGGATGATCATTCAGCATACCCTTGAGTATATTAAGCAGATCGCTTCCGATATTGCGTCCCCTGTAAACAGTAGAAACCGCGAATCTGCCTATTTTGATTGCGGGATAACTGCCGAACCTCTTTCGGTCAGGGAAACTGTCCTTAATCTTTTTCCACTGGCTGTTTGTAACTTCCTGCCGACTGATTTTATCGTTCAACAAGCAAAAATAAGCTACAACACGACCCTCATCCTCAAGCACAAACGATGTAGCAATGCGCTTGTCGAGAAAGCCTTTTGCGTCCTCGACAAGAAAACCATTCAAATCCTCGTCACCGCAGTCAAAACCTGAAAGATCTGTATCGGCAGAAAGCCTGACAAGTTTCATTATACACAGACAGTGATATAAGTTTTCGCTTTCTTTACGGCTTCCTGAAGTTTACGGGTGTTCTCGGCACGCTGCTCTTTGGAGAGATTCTCTACTTCAAGCCGGCGGCGGTCAAAACGCCGGGCATCATTGCCTGTCAGTATCGGTGTTTCAGCTATCGGTCTTGCCATGATGTGCAGTCTTATTTTCTTATCATTTTACAAAGATAGAACATTTTCCGCATATTACAGGATCATTCAGCCCATAAAATACACGAATCAATCGCGGGTATTGGAATTTTTCGTTAACTTTGCGGAAATAATAACATCTAATCGAAACCAATCCCTTCGAATCTCATGGAAAGACTTCTCAAGACCATCGTGAAGCATTTCGCCGTAAAGGGCACGGTCAGCTCCGTGAAACCCCTCGGCAACGGACTCATCAACGACACTTATATCGTAAAGACCGAAGAGGCTGACGCTCCCGACTACGTGCTCCAGCGCATCAACCACCACATATTCACCGACGTCGACGTGCTGATGGACAACATCGCCGCCGTCACCGGCCACATACGCGCCAAGCTCGAAAAAGCGGGCGAAGACGACATCGACCGCAAGGTGCTGACATTCGTACCAAATACGGCCGACGGCAAATATTATTTCTTCGACGGCGAATGCTACTGGCGCATGATGGTGTTCATACCCGACGCCGAGACATTCGAGGCAGTCAACCCCGACTCGTCGCGCAACGCCGGCAAGGCCTTCGGCCACTTCCAGGCGATGCTCGTCGACATCGACAAGGAGCTCAAGGAGAGCATCCCCGACTTCCACAACATGGAGTTCCGCCTCCAGCAGCTCCACGACGCCGTGGAGGCTGATCCCGAGGGACGCGTGGCCGAGGTGAAGCCCCTGCTCGACGAGCTTGAGAAGCGCGCCGACACAATGTGCCGCGCAGAGCAGCTCCACCGCGAGGGCAAGCTCCCGAAGCGCATTTGCCACTGCGACACCAAGGTCAACAACATGATGTTTGACCATCAGGGCAACATACTCTGCGTCATCGACCTCGACACCGTAATGCCGAGCTACATATTCAGCGACTACGGCGACTTCCTGCGCACAGCCGCCAACACACTGGCCGAGGACGATCCCGACATCGACCGCGTGGAGTTCAACATGGACATCTTCCGCGCCTTCACCGAAGGCTACCTGTCGTCGGCACGCGGATTCCTCACCCCCGTGGAGATCGAGAACCTTCCCTATGCAGCCGCCCTCTTCCCCTATATGCAGGCCGTGAGATTCCTCACCGACTACATCAACGGCGACACATATTATAAGATCAAATATCCCGACCACAATCTGGTGCGCACACGCAACCAGTTCAAACTCCTGCAGAGCGTCGAGGCCCATACGCCCGAAATGCGCGAGTTCATAGCGGCCCAGCTGGCCTGACCCGGCGCCACCTCGGGGTGCACTCACATTACGCCCCAGCAGCCACACACACCATGGCAGCGAGCCGATTTCATAGGATTTCGGCCCGCTGCCATACTTTTCACGGCCCAGCCCAGACTCCCGCAGCCTCCTATTAGGGCGCGGGAGCCGAAAATCAGCGGCCGAGAAGAGGGCTAATTGAAAAAGAAATAGTATCTTTGCAAGCTGAAACGCTTGAACATTAAAAATAACATTAATCCATACTTATTATCACAATGCAAAGCAAAGGAAAATTAGGAAGCGTCGTGGCCGGTGTCATCGCCATCTTCCTGGTGCTCATTTGCCTCTTCTACATCTCCTTCACGCTGGTGACCAACCACCACGAAGAGAAGGCCGAGGCTTATGCGACCACCGTGGCAGGCAGCGCAGGCGTCAATTCCGACAATTACCGAATGGCCTATAAGAGCTATATCGATTCGATTTCCAGAGAGAAAGTCTATCTCGGCTACACCTTCGCCGAAGTGCAGAAACTTGGCGTAGGCCTCGGCCTCGACCTCAAGGGCGGCATGAACGTCACCCTGCAGGTATCGGTGCCCGACATCCTGCGCTCCATGGCCAACGCCGACGGCAACCCCTACTTCGAGACCGCCATCGAGATGACCGACTCAGTGGTCAAGGCCACCCGAAGCAACGACTACGTAAGCATCTTCTGCCAGCAGTACCATAAGCTCGACCCCCAGGGCGACCTCTCCGTAGTGTTCAAGGATCAGGTGAAGCGCGGCGACAGCCCCGAGGCTGCCGAAGCAGCCCTCAAGCAGGAGGTCAAGGACCGCGTCAGCTCGTCGACCAACGTGCTCCGCAACCGTATCGACCAGTTCGGCGTCGTAGCCCCCAATATCCAGGAGCTTGAGAAAGACGGCCAGATACTGCTCGAACTGCCGGGCGTCAAGGAGCACGACCGCGTCAAGGAGCTGCTCAAATCGTCGGCCAACCTCGAATTCTACGAGACTCTCCCCGCCAGCGAATTCCAGGGCTCGCTCATGGAGCTCACAGCCCTCGGACGCGCCGACTCCACAGGCGACGGCCGCGGACTGCTCGACTACTTCGTCCACACCGCCAACCCCTACAACCCCATAATGGTCGGAACAGCCGTGGCTGCCAACCGCGCCGCCATCGACTCCATCATCGCATCGCCGGCCGCACGCCGCCTGCTCCCCTCCAACGTCAAGCTCGCATGGGAGGTGAAGCCCGAGACGATGGAAGCCACCGACACCGCCACCGGCGCCACACGCCGAGTGGATCTCTACACGCTCGTAGCGCTCAAGACAGCCAACGGCCGACCCGCTCTGAGCGGCGACGTGGTCACCTCCGCCACCAGCGAGTTTGACCAGATGCAGGGCGGCAACTACGTGTCGATGAACATGAAGCCCGACGCAGCCCGCCAGTGGGCCCGCATCACCGCCGCCAACATCGAGAAGCAGGTGGCCATCGTGCTCGACGGACAGGTCTACTCAGCTCCCCGCGTCAACAACGTCATCGAGGGCGGACGCTCGTCAATCACCGGCAACTTCACCACCGATGAAGCCAAAGACCTTGCCAACGTACTCAAGAGCGGCAAGATGGCCGCCAAGGTCGACATCATCTCCGACACCGTCATCGGCCCCTCGCTCGGCCAGAAAGCCATCGAGGACGGCTTCATGTCGTTCATCGTGGCCCTCGTGCTGCTGATGATCTTCATGATGGCCATCTACGGAGTGATCCCCGGCCTGATCGCCAACCTCGGCCTGATATTCAACCTCTTCTTCACCTTCGGCATACTCGCCTCCTTCCAGGCCGTGCTGACCCTCTCGGGCATAGCCGGTATAGTGCTCGCCCTGGGCATGGCAGTCGACGCCAACGTGCTTATCTTCGAGCGCACCAAGGAGGAGCTCCGCGCCGGCAAGAGCGTGCGCCTGGCCATAGCCGACGGCTACAGCAACGCATTCTCGGCCATCTTCGACTCCAACCTGACGTCGGTCATCACCGGCCTCATCCTGCTCCTCTACGGCACAGGCCCCATCAAGGGATTCGCCACCACGCTGATCATCGGCATCATCTGCTCGTTCTTCACCGCCGTCTACCTGACACGCCTCGTGTTCATCATCGGCGAGAAAGCGCGCGCATTCCAGCATCTGACATTCACCACCCCGCTGTCGAAGAACATGTTCAGCGGCGCCAACTTCAACTTCCTCGGCACACGCCGCGCAAGCTTCATCACCGTCGGAGTCATCATCGTGGTGATCGTCTGCTCCTTCTTCGTGCGCGGCCTCAGCCAGGGCATCGACTTCTCGGGCGGACGCAACTACGTGGTTCAGTTCGACCATCCCGTGAAGACCCACGAGCTCCAGGCACAGCTCGCTCCCCTCTTCAACGGCGCACAGGTATCCGTGATCACCATCGACGACAACACCAAGGTGCGCATATCGACCAACTACCTTATCGACAGCGACGACCCCGACGTCGACAACCAGATCACCGAAATCCTCTACAAAGGACTCCAGAGCGAGATCGGCGACATGAGCCTCCACGACTTCTCGACCACTAACGAGGCCGTGGGCATCATCAGCTCGCAGAAAGTAGGCCCCACGGTGGCCAACGACATGCGCACCGACGCCGTCATAGCCGTGCTCCTCTCGCTGATCGCGATGTTCCTCTACATCCTCATCCGATTCCACAACATCGCCTTCTCCGTCGGCGCTCTGGCAGCCGTGGCGTTCACCGCCTTCACCATCATCGGCTTCTACTCGCTCTTCTACGGAGTGTTCCCCTTCGCCATGGAGATCGACCAGTCGTTCATAGCCGCCATACTGACGGTGATCGGCTACCAGATCAACGATACGGTGGTGGTGTTTGACCGCGTGCGTGAAAACGTAAGCCTCTATCCCAAGCAGGACTTCTTCACCAACATCAACCGCTCGATCAACTCCACCCTCGGACGTACGCTCATGACATCGGCCTCCACGCTGCTCGTGCTCCTCTGCATCTTCATCCTCGGCGGCGACGCCATCCGCTCGTTCACCTTCGCGATGATATTCGGCGTTGTCATCGGCACGTGCGCCACCATCTTCGTGGCATCGCCCGTGGCCTACCTAACCGAGCGCCGCAAAGGCAATAAGACCAACGCAGCCGTCAAGGCCTGATACACCCGCCGGTCAGTTGACCGACCCATACCCTACAGGGGCCGCAGCGCATCCGTGCGCCGCGGCCCCTGCTGTATCCGGCCATACTGACAGGCGCGAATGTCATTCGGCCTTATGCCATCCGGAGGCTGACGCGATATATCGCGTCACTACCATCGGTTTCAGCTGACTCATCGTGGTCTTGTTGACTATCGGTGGACAATTTTGTAGCCGCTATTCCTACGCCTTTTTAAAATCCTGTTAAACATTCCTCCAGAAGGATGATTAGCTGTCACCATTTCTTAATTTTACTTTTGATTTTTTGACCGACAGGGGCCATACAGGGACGATTTTTCTATTCATATATATACTTAACTAAAAAAAACAGGAACGTGATTATGAAACGACTTCTACTCACCCTACTCGGGGCCGCGGCCCTGTGTGGCCTCTCGCCACACCCCGCCTCCGCCCAAACCTTCGAGACCCTGAGCATGGATCTACAGTTAAGAACTACAGATCCAAGTCACAATGAAGACCTTAAGTACACCAATCCGACTGTCGGAGAAACCCCTACCGACTGGTTTGACGCGGCAAGAATTTCAGCGGAGGCAGCAAACGGAGGATTCACCCGAATTGAAAACGACATTTTTATCATCGAATTCAATTACTTCGATCCACTTGGCACTACCGATCAGACAAAATCGCACTATACCACCGGCACATATCAAAGCAACTATAAAAAAGAAGCCGGCATCACTGCAGCGGCCGCGACGGCTGCGGCCACACAAAGCATCTTGATTTTCATGTTATTGTTTATTGGTATTGTTGGTTGGTATTGCCGAAAGCGAAGGGAGAGCGAGATTGTAGCGCAGAGCGATCACGCGGAGGAGGATTACCGTGGCCGCGCACGAAAGCCCCTGGCTGACGTAGCCGCCCCCGGCGAGCATCACGAGCCAGTAGACGAGCGCGCCGGCCAGACAGGCCGTGGCATAAATGTCCTTGCTGAATATGAGAGGAGCCTCGTTGATGAGGATATCGCGTAGCACTCCGCCGAAGGCTCCCGTTATGACGCCCATCACCGCCGCTCCCCACATCGGATAGCCTGCGGCGATGGTCTTCTGTATGCCTATGACGCAGAAGAGCGCCAGGCCGATGGAGTCGAAGATAAACAGTATGCGGTCGGAGCGGACGAGCCAGCGGCGGAACACGATGACCGTAGCCAGCGACATGGCGGTCACCGCCAGATACCAGGCCGACTGCATCCAGAAGAGCGGTATGTCGAGGAGCACGTCGCGCAGCGTTCCGCCCCCTATGGCAGTCACCAGACCGACCGTATAGGCGCCAAACCAGTCGAAGCTCTTGTTGGCCGCCAGACGTATGCCGCTTATCGCGGCCGCTGCCGTGCCGATCATCTCTATGATGAAAAGGAAGGTGGTGGAGTCCATTGCAGATGGTGTATGGAGGTATATAGTTTCTGCAAAATTAATCATTATTTTCCGAAAAAAACGCTACCGGCGGCAGCCGCCCGCGCCGCTCCGGAGCATTATTTTAAGGCCCGTGGCCTGCGGTTAAGGGATTTTTATGTAACTTTGCGCATAAATAACATCAATAAGCACCTTACACTCGAAAATGAAAATATTACGACACATAGCCCTTATGGCCACAGCGGCCCTCATGGCCGCCTGCACGGGCAAAAACGAATGGACCGTCAACGGACAGATCGAGGGGGCCGACGGACAGACCCTCATGCTTGAGGCGTCGACCAACGGGCGGTGGTATGCCATCGACTCGGTCAGCCTCCCTAAATCGGGCAACTTCACAATCTCACACAAGGCCGCCGGATATCCCGACATCTACCGTCTGCGTCTGGCCGAAAAGACACTCTACTTCCCGATCGACAGCATCGAGACCGTCACGGTGGTGAGCCGCGCCGACGCATTCGACAAGGAGTACACCCTCGACGGCAGCGACGCCGCGCAGCGCCTTATGTCGGTCGACAGGCAGCTCATGGCCGCCATTGCCGGCAACGCTTCGGGCCGCATGGAAGTGGACAGCCTGCTCAAGCGTGAGCTCGCGAAGATGATGCTGGCCGATCCGGCAGGAATCGTATCCTATTATATCCTCAACAAGCAGCTCAACGGCAAGCCCCTCTACGACCCGGCCAACAAGACCGACATCAGGATCATCGGCGCCGTGGCCAATGCTTTCGACCAGTTCCGCCCCAACGACCCGCGCACGGCCTACCTCAAGAAGCTCTTCCTCTCATCGCGGCGCACGGCCTCGCCATCGCAGACGGTGACCGCACAGGAGGTGCCCTTCTTCGACATCGCGCTCTACGACGACAAGGGGACGGAGCAGCGGCTCTCTGACGCAGCGGCAAAGAACAAGGTGGTAGTGCTCAACTTCACCGTCTACTCGGCCCAGGAGGCCCCGGCCTACAACATCGAGCTCAACAAAGCCTACGAGCGCTTCGGCGGCAAGGGTATGACCATCTACCAGATCGGAGTGGATCCCGACGAATACGTCTGGAAACAGGCCGCGCGCGAGCTCCCCTGGATCACGGTCTACAACTCGCCAAACGGCACCTCCGACAACCTGCTCAACTACAACGTCACCTCGCTGCCGGCCACTTTCATCATAGCCGACGGAGAGATCGCTGAGCGTATCACCGACATCAAGGATCTGCAGCCTGCGCTGGCACGGTATCTCTGACCGGCGCATAGCCTGACGACTTCAGGGCGGCGTGCCTGTGGCTCAAGCAGAGCCAGGCACGCCGCCTCCGTTTCCGGACATCCCGCCGTCGCCCACTCCGGCTCATCACGACGCCCTCGCAGGAGCAGCACCATATATCATATATCATGTGCAGGCAGCCCCGCCTATCCCTTTCGAGGGAATGGCGGGGCTGCCTGATATTGCTGGATTATATATTCCGGCTGATGCCGGGGTGCTTGATCCTGACGTATGTCTGTGTCGGAGGCTTCTCTTATTTGAGAGCGTCCTTCACTGCGTCGTTGGGCACCATCTGTTCCTGGAATGTGTAGGCGCCGGTCTTGGGCGACTTCACAACGCGAATCACTTTGCTGTAGGTGCGTCCTTCGCCCTTCTGGAGGGTAGCGACGGTTTTCTTTGCCATATCGTGGTGGTGTTACGAATTATTTGATTTCTTTATGTACAGTCACTCTCTTGAGGATGGGATTGTACTTCTTGAGTTCGAGGCGCTCGGTCGTATTCTTGCGGTTCTTGGTGGTGATGTAGCGCGAAGTGCCGGGCATTCCGCTGGCCTTGTGTT
>ERZ825324.2577-NODE-2577-length-18502-cov-4.942375_pt1 | contig 18502 bp, 11 predicted proteins | sample MGYA00519859_ERZ825324 | MGnify/ENA primary metagenome ERZ825324 (study PRJEB31778, sample SAMEA3449198) | human gut metagenome | biome: human gut; feature: human-associated habitat; material: faeces | place: United Kingdom | collected 2010/2012 ... | reverse complement strand
ATGACGACACCGGGGAAAACCATCAGCCCACACTGCGGAAAAACACTGCCGAACCTGTCGAACAAACATTGAAGCAAAACACATCAGGGGTATATCGCCCTGTTCGCCCCGGACCGCGACGCGCTGGCCGTGTTCGAACGCGACCTGCGCGTGCGCGTCGGCAAGTACCATTTGCGCCTGTCCGGCCTGCGCGGCCAGCAGCGGCAGGCGTTGACCGCGGTCCTGCCGCTGGGGTTGTGACCATGGGCGCGCACGGCCAGGAGGACTGGTTCGACGAGGTCATGCCCGGGTTGGACGACGGGCGGCCTGGTGGGAAACGGCGATTCCCATGGCCCGGCCGGCATGGGAAGGACGACGGGGACGAGGCCGAGGCCCGCACCAGGCCCCGTATCGGGGTGCGTGTGGGCGTGGCGACGGTGATCGTCACGGGTCTCATGGTCACGGCCGGGCTGACTGCGGGCATGGTCTCCGCGAACCGGCGCGAACGGCTGGCCGACGCGGCGGCGGCGTGCGAACGATCCGCCCGGACATGGTCCGCGGGATCGGCCGCATGGGGCCGTGACCGCGACCGGATCATGGGATCCGTCGACCTCGACGCGCTGCGCGCCACTGACCCCGATATGGCGGACACCCTCGAACGGCTTTCCGCCGACCCCGTCACGCCGGCCGGATGCACGGCCGGAGGCGACACGGCAACGCTCGACGCGGACGCGAAACGCATCTCCAAGGCCGCCGACAGGCTCGCGAAACGTTCGGAACGGCTGGAAAAGGCCGTGGCGAAGGCCGGCCAGACGGTCGGCGACGCCGAATCGTCACGGTCCAGGAGCCGGCTCGAACGGGCCGTGGCCGACGCGCGGGGCCTGCTGGCGGGGAGCACGGCGGACCAGTACAAGGTGCCGTACCTGTACCGTCGGCTCGGACAGCTCACGGAACAGGCGGCGGGGCTGCTCGACGACGGGTCCGCGTCCCCGGCGGACATGGACCGGCTCTCCCAGGGCATCGGCGCCATGGTCGCCTCGCTCGCCTCCGGCACGCGATGACGGGCTGCCATACGGTTATCGGCCCGGCGCACGCGTGTACGGACAAACGGATCAGGAAACAGGAAGGAATCGGTCATGCCGTGTCGGTCAGAGCGTTCCGGACTCATCGAACGCGCCATCCTCGCGCGATCAATGGGGGCGGGCCGATGATGCACCTCGTACTCGTGATCGCCGTCGTCATCATTCTCGCCGCGTCCTATCTGCTGACGTTCGCCCTGTGCCGTGCGGCCACGCGCCGCGACATGCTCGAGGCCCGTTGGCGTGAGGAGTCGGCCGGTTCCGTGGGTGAGGAGAGCCATGAGAGCGCATGAAACGCTTGAGCGTGCCGGGCGTCATGGCGGCTTCCCGGCCCGTGGTTCCGCTTCGGGCCTGTTGGCGGCCTGCCCGTCGGACGGCAGCCACGACTTCTACCTGTCGATGATGCTCGACGTTCCCGTGCCGCGCGTGCCCATGCTGCGCGCACGTCTGCAAGACTCCCGCCGAGGGGCGCAACGCGCATCCGACGCACAGGAAGCTGGCCGCGTGGTGCAAGTGCAGCGTGGGCACGGTCAAACGCCACTTGTCATGGCTGGAAGGGGGACGTGTGGTGATGGAGCAGCGGTTCCGTCTGCGTGACGGTTCGCCGGTCGTGCCGCGCTGGCGCCGTTGACGATATAGGCGTCCTTCGTGGGTGTCGGCGTCGGCGATCATGTGCTTTTTCCGTTCAGGGAGGTTTCGTATGGCTGATGCTCCTGCCGGGGTCCGTGCCGGCAAGGCCGGGGGTCCGCATGGGTTGCGGGTCCTGTCCCCGGCCGATCCGGGGTATGTGGAGTGGTGCCGGTCCGGCATGCCCCAGAGGATCCGTCTGCTCAAGCTCGCCGCCGAGAAACGCCGCCGGATCGAGCAGGGGGTGATCTGTCCGAAATGCCATAGGCGCCGGGTCCGTGCCGGCGACACGTTGTGCGCCCAGTGCCGTCACTTGGAGGATCTGCCCCGCTGCCGGGAATGCGGGAGGCGGACGAGCCGTCCCGTGGACGGGTTGTGCGCCCGATGCCTGAAACTGGTCCGGGAACAGGCCAGGCCGATGTGCCCGAAATGCGGCAGGTGCCGGTGCCTCGAGGGCGAGGACATGTGCGGCAGGTGCCGGGCGCACCGTGTGTTGCCATCCTGTTCTCGTTGCGGCGCGCCGCGGCGGAAGGGCTCGCCGGACGGGTTGTGCGGCCGATGCCGGCAGCTCCTTTCGGGGAAGGCGAGGACATGAATCTGGCGGACGTGGCCATGGAGGCCCTGTACGTGCTGGGTGTACTGATGTGCTGCGCGCTCCTGTCCCGCGAGGAGGGCTCGCGCGAGGGCCTGGGTTCGCGTCGCGCCCGCCTGTTCATGCTGGCGTTGGCGGTGGAGGCGATGCAGGCGGGGTTGGGTTCGCTCGCGTTCCGGGAGCCGTGGGGCGCGCCGTTCGCGCCCTGGCAGGCGTTCGACCTGACAGGAGCGGTACTGGCGGACCTGTTCCTCGCATGGGCCCTGTTGCGCGGCGACGGCGGGGCTCCCGGTCCGGACTACCGGTGACGCGTACCGCCGGTCATTCCTCCCGTTCGTGTTCGTGTTCCACCTCGAAGCGGATCTTGAGCCGCGTACGGCCGCGGCGGGCATGGCGCGCGGCGCGGCTTCGCCCGCCGCCGTTTTCCCGGAGGCCGTGGCGGGTGTGGCGTCCCCACGCATGAACGTGGGCCAAGAGTTTTCTCGCGGCCGCCATGACGCGCAGGAGCGACAGCGCCACAAGGCAGCCGATGGCGAGCAGCGCCACCAGGTCGCGGTTCCGGGCGGCGGGCAGGTTCTGGATGATTTCGAGGAGGTCGAGCATGGCCTCGACCAAGTTTCTGATGTATTCCATGTGCCGTGGTATGCGTTCGCTGGCCATGTTTATGCTCGCAGCCGATTCTGGTAGACCTTCAATCTGCGTACGATGCCCGGTGTCGACAATGCCTACACGGAATTGGCCCTGTCGTTGGTCGGCGACTGGCTCACCCATGTCTCCGAGAAGGCGGCGTGTTTCCGTCTTTGCCGAACCGACGATATCCAGACCGTATGAGTCTGGCTTGGTGACCCCCGATATGCGTGTTTCCGGGTGCAACCATTACGGGTATCATGCCGGGAAACGGCTTGTCATTGGGAATGCATGGGGATATGTTTAATCGGGTACCCCGATATATGTAGGGTGGGTCATAGGAGGATGGCATGAGAGAGAACACACTGAGGAACGCTCCTCTCGACGGGCTGAGCATCACGCTGACCTGGTCCATACCGGAAAACCCGCCCTCACAGGGTCCGGAGGATTTCTTCTCGAATTATCAGCTTCGTTTCAAGGATTCCCAGCCCGATAGTTCGATTATCTGCATCGTCAAGAACGACGGCTGGTCCACAGGCGATTACCCATACAGCTACCAGCTGCAGAACGAACGGGAAGGCATCAGCTTCGACCTGGACGTCGACCGGTTCCGCATCGACATGACAAAGCCGGATAACTATTCCAACTGGGATTCCTTCGCTCCCGTCATCGAATCGGGCATAGACATACTTCTACAGGCATTGAATAAGACCGTGGGTGCCACGTGCTTCGATTCGGTTTCCATCCGGTATGACGACTGGTTCCCGACGGAAATCACAGGAAGGGATTCCTCCCATTTCATCAGGGACGTTCTTGGTTTTTCCATCGCCCTTCCCGACCGGATTGACGAAGGATTCCCTTCCAAAGGTGATGAATCGGTCCAGGCATACGTCAATCGGCATCTCGCCGGCTGCGGATTGGACGCGACCATCAAGGTGGCGGACATGACACGCATCGCCGGACGCCCCGCGGATCCCAGTCGTGCAGGCGTGGCCCTGATGATGCAGATCTCGAATCGCTCGTCCATCGACACGGACCTGCGTTCCGTGATGGATTCCCTGTCGGAGGAACATGACATCGCGCATAGAATGTTCTTCACCCTCATCGAGCCGATAAGGGACACGTTCGGCGTTGGGGAGGACCAATGAAAACAGCCGAACTCTTGGAGACGCTTCGGACGAGGCAGCCCCTGTCCTGGAGACAGGTGAGGGACCGTCTGCCGCTCTCGCTTCCCCGCCAATCGCGACTCGATCTGGCATCAGACGACAGATACCCGCAGGAATCGGACTACGGCGGCGGGTCGGCCATCGTGGATTTCCTGGACATGAAAGATGGCTGGGCCGGCCCCGGCACGTTCGCGCCCTCCCGGATGATCATTCGGAACGCGCGCGCCTTCCTGTCCCGGGTCTCCGCTGTCAACCGTATCGTGCCATGCGTTTCCCCTTCCCCGAGAGGAACCATCAACATCACCTATTATCTGGATGAGGACAGGGACATATCCGTCGAGGTGGGCGACGACGAGCTGGCTTCGTCCACGAACCTTGACCGTGATGACCTGTTCCTTGTCTGGAACCGGGATGATGCCATCCCACGGCAGCTTCTGGAGGCTTTGGCCCAGGGACGCCCTTTGACCCGTTCCTGGAATTCCCCGTCCCGTGGATGGTCCGTCAGATGACGTCCGCGGAGGATTATCCGGATCATGTGGACGATGCGGAGCAATTACTTCGGGCCGTTCTGACCAGGCATCACATCGAACGTATCCCATTGCCGGACGGTACGTTACGACTCAGAATCTCCCGGGATTTCTTCCTGCCATTCAGATCCGATGAAATCGGACTATCCGCGTTCAGGGAGCTGGCCGGCAAGGATACGATTCGCAGGCATGCGGATTCCATGTTCAGCTATTGCGGATTCGGTCGCACCCAGTGCGCGGATATGCGAGAGATCGATGCGGAGGTTGAAGCCGCCCCCATTCCAAAGGCTCCGGAGCACGCGAACATCGATCTCAGCGGGCTGCTGACCGAAGAGGATATTCGCTTATATCAGGCGGCCTCCGAGGCCACGCCTCATGGAAAGATCCGTCCGGTCAATCCTCATGCATGCCGCAAGGTCTATGCCGTGCTGGATCTGTTGAGGGAACGATTCACCGTGGAATGGGATCCGGAATCCAAAGGTTATCGCAAGGCCATCCGTCGGCCCCGATGATTCCTCACGCCGCCGGCATGGACGGGATCCAGCGTACGCCGCCCTTCTGTGGCTCCTGGTTGCCGTGGCTTGCGTGTACTGAAGGGGAGCGCCGCCGGTCCGGCTTCCCCTTCCGCTCCCCCGATATCGGCGGATTGTCGGGTGGATGGCATGCCGGCCGGCGGGATCGCCGGCCGTGGCATAGGATGTGTTCATGCGGACCGTTCCCCTCTCCCGGAAGGGGTGCCGGCGGTTGGTCCGATGACGGGAAAGGAACGAGGATGAGCGAAGAGGACAAGGTGCCGTCCCCAGACGGCGTGGGCGTGGTGCCCGAACCCGAGCCCGAAACGGTTCGCAGGCGTCCGAAGTGGCTGGCACCCGTGGCGGCGGGTTGCGTGCTGGTGCTGCTCGCCGTGGGCGGTGTGGCCGGCTGCCGTGTGTGGTCGGCGCGCGAACTGGCCTCGGCCAGGGCGGCTTGCGCCGTGGCGGCGGACGGGGTGCGTGGCGCGGCGAACGACTACAACGCGGTCGTCAACGGGAAGGCCGCCAGCGCCTCGGCGGTCACCGCCGACCAGGTGAAGGACGCGAGGACCGTGGACGCGCTGGCCAAGGCGTTGAAGACCACGGCTCCCGAGTATGAGGGGTGCGTGGCCGGTTCCAAGGCCGGTCTGGACGAGGCGACGTCGAAGCTCGACAGGCAGGCCGCCTGGTACAGGACCCATGCCGCATCGCTCGGGAAGGCCGTCAAGGCGGTGGAATCCTCGAGGCTGGACAGGACGGTCGAGGACGCGGAGAAGCTGCTCGCCGATTCGAAGGGCAGGGTCGCCGACGAGAAGACCCGTAGCATGTTGGAGCAGGCCATCAAGGACAGGGACGCGGGCGCGATCGGCGAGGCCGTGAACGCGGTGGACGGGTCGGTCAAGGCCAAGGCGAAGGCCGACGCCGACGCGAAGGCCAGAAGGGAGGCCGAGGAGAAGGCCCAGGCCGAACAGGCGGCCCAGGCGGCCGCCCAAGCCGCCGCGGCCCAAACGCAGGCGCAGCAGCAGGCCCAGTCCTATGGCGGCGGCTACTCGTACGGCGGAGGCACCGGCTACACCGGTGGAGGCTACACCGGCGGCGGCTACACGGGAGGAGGCTACACCGGCGGAGGCACGTACACGCCGCCCGCGACCGGAGGCGGCAACGGTGGGGGTTCCGCCTCCAGCGGACCAATCAGCGGAGGACACGGATGTACTACTGATTGTCCTCCACCATCAAGCGACGGTCTGATTCATCATTAACGACTATCAATAAAGTCCATAAGGGTCTTGCTCGAATTTCGGGCAAGACCCTTTTTATTTCCAAGTTCTCTTTTCCCTGTGTTTTTCCTGTGATATCGGTGTGGTTTCCCGGCCTGTGCGGGTGGGGGTCGTGGAGTCCGGCCTGTGGGACGGGTTCCGTGAGGGGCGGGAGAGGCCCGTCCTGTTGATCAACACAGGGAGGAGACCCTTATGGGTTTTCGTCATGATAGGGCGTCGGCCGGGCGGAGTCATGAACCGCTCGCGCGTGGCGCGCATGGGGCGGGGCCGGCACGCACGGTGCTTGCCGGCCTGGTGGCCGTGGCCACGCTGGCCACGGGCGGCCTGGTGGCGTCGACCGCGTATGCGGGCGGCGCGGGAGACAACCGTCCGGGCGGCGCGACCGGCGGCCTTCCCGCGGGCATGTTCTGGCAGTACAAGGACGACGCGTCCGGCAGCTTCGGTCCGGCCGCGAACGCGGACGGCTCGCCGCGCATCGCGTCGGTGGAGGCCGCGTACAAGCGTGCCGGCGTGAGTGTGGTGAACGACGGCGTGTACGACGGGCCGGGGGCGATCCGCGATACGTTGCGGGGCGCGCTGTCGAAGTGCGTGGCCGGGTTCCGTCAGCGTCATCCGGGCGAGGGCGACGGCGACTGCCGCGTCGTGGGCGTGGGCTCGGTCGCCGGCCAGCAGGGCGGCAGATGGGTGTACAACGGGTCCGGCGGCTATTCGGCGTCCGAGTGGTACTCGTCCTGGGACTCGCAGATCAAACCGCATACATATAACTATGCCGGCACACAAAGCTACCGTACCTCAGATGGCTTTGATGATGATCCGTCGAACAGCGTGGACAAGATCGCGTATTCGAACGTGGCTGCGGCCGGCGCGACGCCGAACCTGATCATCATCGTGCTGGACAAGTACCAGCCGAAGCCGCCGACCTATCATCTGAGCGTGAGCACGCAGGCTGCGGAAATGTCGGGCCAGTCGGGTGACACCAAGGACGCTTCGGACACGATCAGCCTGTCCACCGACGGGTCGAAGACCGAGAACGTGAACGGCACCGCGACCCTGCACTGGCGTGGCATCGACGGCACCGAGAAGACGGTGGCGAAGCAGTTCACCGCGTCCAACAAGGGCAGCGCCACAGTGAGCGCGTCCTTCAAGGACATGGACGCCTCGTGGGAGTCGTGGCCTGCGGGCAAGCGCTGGTGGGACGTTGACGTGGCGAAGCAGGGCGGCATGGCCGAGGCGGTCTCCCACAAGGGAGAGAACGACGGCAAGGAGTCCGGCGAGAAGACCACCACCCCGCCCGAGAAATGGCTGACCAACGGGGCCGGCGACACGGTGCGGGACGGCAACGACTCCATCGCGTCCGGCTCGCTGTACACGGCGCACATCAAGGCGCATTCCAACGCCTCCGGCAAGTTCTGGATCTACGACACGATCGACACCAGGGACGTGGTGATCGGCGGCACCGAGCAGGACGACGTGAGCAAGGTGACCGTGACCGACGCGAACGGCAACATCGTGCCGGCGGACATTTCCATCGACGATTCCATCGATGGCAAGCGCGTGGTCAAGGCGCACGCCACCGCCCCGCATTCCGGCCTCTACACGCTGAACGTGCCACAGTCGGCCAAGCCCACCGGCGGCGACTACGAGATCAACGACGGTTCCGTGGCGTGCTGGAACGGAGACAACGGCACCGGCAGCCTGGCCGACTGCCAGACCGGTGACAGCGACGGCGTGGGCAAGGTCACGCCGACCCCGGACAAGGTGTGGGTGCTGGACGAGTCCGGCGCTCTCGTGGCCGAGGACAAGGATTGGACCAACCAGCAGGGCGTCGATCAGAAGACGTTCCTCGTGGGCGACCAGGTGGGCGTGGTCGTCAACGGCAGCATTCCCGCGCATCTGCTCAACCCGTTGGCGTCCTATTCCATCACCGATGATCTGACCGGTTCGATCCAGTGGATCGACTGGAAGTCCGGCAAGGTGTTCGTCGATGGCGAGGACGTGACCGACCAGTTCGATATCGTGATCGACCAGAAGGCCAGGACCGCGACCGCCACCGCGAAGGCTTCGTACATCGCGAAGACGATGTTCAAGAACAGCGCGAGCAAGGTCAAGTTCTACCTGACGGGCACCATCAAAAAGGGTGCCACCGAGGGCAGGAAGATCCAGCTGACCAACAAGGCGTACGAGAAGTGGAACAACGAGACGCGGCCGACCAACGAGCCCCCGGTGTTCGTGTGGACCCCGAACCCGAACAAGGCGTGGGCCATGAAGGCTGACGGCAAGTGGCGGCTGACCGTCGATCCGACCAAGAGCGACAAGGTGGGCGGCGACGACAAGTACTACCGTCTCGGCGACGAGGTGGCGGCGGTCATCTCCGGCACCCTGCCCACCGGATTGGGCCGCGTGCCCGAGATCGCGTGGACCGACGACTTCGCCAACGTCGATAGCATCCTCGACCTGAAGGACACCTCCAGCATCAAGGTCTACGAGCAGGACACCACCGACGAGGCCAACGCCGGCGTCAACGACCTGAACAAGACCGGCAGGGACGTGACCGACCAGTTCGACATCACCGCCGAGGGCACCAAGGTCACGGTCAGCGCGAAGGACTCCTACGAGGCCGCGCAGAAGGATCTGAAGACCGCGAAGCAGATCAGCGTCGTGATCCCGTTCGACGTGAACTTCGACACCGTGAAGCTGCTCGAATCCTACGGCAAGGCGGAGGGCGACGAGCTCAACACGTGCGTGGACCCGAAGGGCGACGACCTCGACAACAAGGGCGGCCAGACGGTCGGCGGCAGCACGGTGGACACCAACACGCCGAAGATCTGCGTGACCGTGCCCCCGATCCACAAGCAGGTCATCGCCGAATCCTCCCAGGGCGGCGACCAGTCCAGCATCGACACCAAGACCGTGTTCCCCGGCCAGACCGTGGAATACACCGTGCGCGTGGACCCGAAGATCCCTGCGGACCAGGCATATTCGGTGACCGCCATCAAGCTGAGCGACACCTATTCCGAGTACACCACCGCGAACAAGCAGACCCTGGAGATCACCGACCTGGGAACCGGCGGCATCATCCCGAAGAGCGCCTACAAGGTGCAGTGGGACGAAGCCAACCACTCGTTCGAGGCCACGTTCACGAAGGACTGGGTTGCCGCCAACTGGAAGGCCGGCTCCAACCCGCGCGTGCTGCTGCGCTTCGAGGCCAAGGTGAACGAGGACGCGCCGACCGACAAGACCGTCGGCAACAAGGCCGCGCTGACCGTCAACAACGGCGTCACCCCGTCCAACAAGGTCGAGAACGAGCCGCCGGTCATCAAGCCCTCCAAGCAGGACACGCAGAAGGACCCGACCATCAGCATCGACGGCAAGACCGCGCTGCTGGGCGACAAGGTGTACTACCGCGTCAACATCGACGCCTCCAGGCTCACCGACACCGCCTACAAGGTATGGCGCTTGGGCATGACGGACGACTACGACCAGGAGTACCTGACCCTCGACGCCAAACACGTGGAGATCCTTGACGAGACCGGCAGGGACCGCACCGGCGAGTTCAACATCCAGGACAAGGACGGGGTGCTCTACGCCTTCGCCAAAACCGTGGACACCCAGATCCCCGCGACCGGCGAGACCGTGCCCGGCGACCCGCAGCCCGGCGACCTGAAGGCGTACAGCGAGAAGTCCGACAAGGATTACGACCCGCTGAAGGACCCGAGCATCGACCAGTCGCTGCTGGGCCACACCTACCAGGTGGTCATGCCGATGACCGTCACCAAGGTCAAGGACGGCCACACGGTGGAGAACACCGCCACGCAGGTCACGAACGACAAGCGTGACAAGACCAACACCGTCTCCAACCCGTTGAAGGAGATCAACCCGAAGAAGGACGTGACCGTGAAGGTCGGCGGCGACAGCGTCGACGGCAAGAGCGTGTATCTGAACCACACGTTCCTCTACCGACTGGATTCCAGCATCCTGCCCCCGGACCGCGCCTACCAGACCGTCACGGACTGGGGCGGCACGGACCAGCTGACCACCGAGTACGACCAGTACCTGGGCAACTGGGCCGTCTACGCCAGCCGCGACCTGTACAGGGGCGGCCAGGTGCTCGCGGCCAGGGGCGAGAAGATCGCGGGCAGCGGCTTCGACTCCTCGAAGTTCGGCGGCAACCTGTTCACCGTGGACGCCGACGGCAACGGCAAGGTCACGGTCGACGCGACCCAGGCCTACCTCGACCTGGTGAGCGCCGACAACGAGCACGAGGCCGGCTGGAGGCTCTACCTCCAGTGCAAGCGCATCGCCGTGGCCGACGAGGTGCCCAACACGTGGACCGAGACCATCAACGGCCAGCCGCGCGAATCCAACAAGGTCGTCACCAAGACCCCGGACATGACCCCGAGCATCCACCTGGAGAAGGTCGATACCCCGACCCTCAAGCAGGAAGGCCAGGAGCGGGCGGACCGCGACGACCCGAAGCAGGCGCTGAAGATGGACGCCGACAACATCGGCATCACGTTCATCATCACGAACACGTCCAAGACCGACCCGGCCACCGGTGACGGCGCATGGTTCAAGGCAAGCGACCTGGACCTCGCCGACTCCACCATCGTCGGCGACGCGCACGTGGACATGGATTCGCTCGCCTATCCCGACAACTGGGACACCCTGGTGCTCAAGCCGGGCGAGTCGGTCAGCGTGACCGGCACGCTCAAGGGCGTCAAGGAAGGCGATACCCACACGGACCGCGCCATCGTCACCGGCACCCCGCTCGTGGAATGCGCGCCGTCCAACGGCGACCCGTTCAACGACAAGACCGACGGCGGCGAAGACACCGATCCGGAATACTCCACCGGCGACGTGACCGAGATCGACGGCAAGCAGCTGTGCGCCGACACCCAGGTCACCAGCAACACCGACGACTGGAACGGATACCGTGCCAAGCCGTTGGCCTCCACCGGCACGGCCGTGCTCGGCCTTGCCGGCGGCGCCCTGGCGGTGCTGCTCGCCGGCGGCTCCCTGCTCGTGTTCCGCAAGCGCCACCGCGCACAGGGTTCCGGCCGCCACACGGCCGTGAACGCGGGCGAGTGACCCCGAGGCGTTCCGGCCTCGTCGTCCGATGACGGCCGGGACGCCCTCCATTGACTTCACATGAATGAACCACAGACTTCGCCCTCCCCGACGAATCACCGCCACCCGACCGGAGACGGTCGGACGGCGTGAGCCGGGGGACGGGTCCCGGGAACTCTCCTGCAAACCGTACTTGGGACCCATCCTCCACACCATTAAAACAGCCGTATTCATACTTCCCTCCACTTGTCACGGCACATCCCCGAAAGGAACCGAAAAGCGATGAAACCCGGTCTGAGAAAGGTCGCCGCGCTCATACTCGCGACCGCGACGCTGTTCGGCTCAGGCGCGTCGGCCGTGTCCGCCGCGTATGCGGACGATACGACCATGGGCACGTCCACGCGAATCCAAACCGAACCCGACGTGAAGACGACCACAGGCGGCGACGAGGCCGCGACGAAACCCGACACCGGTTCCGGCGACGAGGCCGGAACCGGGGCGGACGAACAATCCGGCACCGGTGCGCCCGCGCAATCCGCTCCGCAGGCGGATGCGGGTCAGGCCGCGCCGGACGTGACCGTCCACGACATGCTCGACACGGACAGCGCCGCCGTGAGCAGGCTCAGGCTCACCGACCGCATCACCGGCACCGCGCCGTTCGACGCGGACAACGGGCGCGGCGACGACAAGGACGAGAACAACGACATCGTCCGCTCGTACGACACCGTGACCTACGACTACGAGTACACGCTCACCCCCGACTCGACCATGGACTACTATCGGCGCACGCGCGTCGGCTTCCGGTTCGAACTGCCCTACCCGCAGGACAAGGTCACGTTCGACGCGGAGAAGATGGGCTGGGTGGACCATACGCCCGGCTACGAGCCGAAACTCACCACGGAAACCATCGACGGGACCGTCACGCAGGTGTACACCTGCTACCGTCTGTTGGAGCCGACCAGCCAGTCGCCGACCGTGAACCCCGGCACCGGTTCCATCGGCCTGTCGGTCGCCGTCAAGGGCGCGCCCCACGGCTACCGGTTCCATCCGACCGTCAAGGCGTGGACCGCATGGGACGCCTCGAACCCGACGAACACGGGCACGCACAAACGGGCCGAGGACACGCCGGAGGATGTGACCGTCAGCGCGAAACTCAACCTGAACGTGCGCATGGTCAACTACGGCAACGTGGACAGGGGCGTGTTCGACTTCTCCTCGGGTGCGGCGAACGCGCCCAACAGGACGGAGGGCAAGGTGACCGGCTTGGGTTTGGGCATCGCATTGGTCACGGAGATGCGTTGGCCCGACCGGACGAAGGGGTTGAAGGGGTTGGAGGCTCCGTCCGGCAGGATCACCTATAAGATTCACCTGTCCAACCAGTATTCGGATGATACGAAGACCGGGACGAAGCATCCGATGGAACGCCGTTGGCAGCCGTTGCTCTACGATTACGGGCATATCGACAACGAAGATTCGAAGTATGGTCGGACGTTCGCATGGATGGGCGACCTACGGTATCAGGCTCCGGGCGTCGCCGACCATGCCGACGGGAACGACCGTGTGGCGCGTGGAAACACGACAATCACGACCACGACCGGCGGGCAGGGCACGGACGTGACCGTCTCGTTCGACGGCTACGACACGTCCGTCTTCCCCATCCACAATAAACTGAACGGCACACACAATAAATGCAGCACGGATTACATGACGTCGGACTGCTCCACCATGCAGGTCGGAGCCATCCACACGGACGTATTGCAGTTCATCACGCCCACCAGCCGTGACGGCCGGACCGTCGCGCAATATTACGGGAACGTGGACCAGACGGCCAACATCACCATGGACGACATGGGATTGACGGCCACCGGCGTCAGCGGAGACCGTCTCGCCACGGCGGAAGACAATTCGAACCAGGCCGCCACCGGTGACGACCATGCGGGTTCGGCCCTGACCGTCCGCATGCAGGGCACGTACAGTACGCGCATCCGATACACGTACTGGAGCAACAGCATGTTATGGAACGATGCGGGCACGAGCGGCGACTGGACGCAACCCGACTACGGCAACGGGTCCGACAGTCTCATACAGGGGTCGAAACTACGCCTCCAAATAGGCCACAACATCATCATCAACTCCGAAGGTGACGCCGAAGTGATGGGCATGGGTTTGGTCAAACTCGACCCGAACAGCATCGAACCGGTGGACGACCATCCCGACACGCAGCCGACCATCCCCATGAACGTTTTCACGTGGGGCGCGAGGGCAGCCAAACGGAGGAACGCAATCCCCTACTGGTACGCCGTCAAAAAAGACGGCACCAACTGGAAGGACTACAGGGAACAGCGCGACACGAAAATCAGCGGCCTCGACTACTATCCGACCCTCAACGAGGCGAAACGGCATGGCACGATAGTCGGCATGCTGTTCGAAGACCACAACACGGTGGACCCGACCGGTACGAGCTTCAACCGAACATTCACGCCCCTCGTCGCCCTGCCCGCCCGCATCCTCGACACCGCGAGAATCGGCACGGTCACACCCATCGTCGCAGAAACCGCCTACTGGACGCGCAACAGCCTCGCCCGGACCGCGAACCTGAACGCGGACGCGCCGGACACGCAATGGCAGCAATGGTCCGACAATCTCATCACCCGACTGCCCGAATACGCGAACAGCGTGAAACCCGACCTGACCTACAGCGGCGACACGTACCGTCCCGCCACGTTCGACGACAACGGCGCCTATCAGGGCGGCGACACCGCCGACACCCTGAAAGGCGACAGCCTGTACATAGCCGGCGAAACACCGCACATCGCCAAACAGGTCGCGCAAACCAACGAGGCAGGCAACACTAAAACCGTCTACGATTTGGACAAGGAACAGCGTACGGTGGACTGGAAGCTCACCGCCACCGCCGACACGTCCACGACCACGGACGGCGGACAATACACGACCGACTACATCATCACCGACACGCTGCCCAAGGGCCTGACCTACGTGGACGGTTCCATGACGGTCGGCGGCCAGTACACGCAGCATACGCCCGACAAAGGCACGGTCACCGGCGGCACCCCCGTCACGCCGACGATCGTCGTGAACAAGGACGGCACCACCACCATGACCATCAGGGTGAACGGGGCGCGCGCCGACTCCGGCACGCAGACCGTCATCCACTATTCCACCACCATCGGGGACGCGTCCGACCCCGACCATGACGTGAGGAACAACGATTCGTTCACAAACCATGCGACCATCCAGTCGAAACGCAACATGGCTCCCCCATTGGCTCCAAAGGCGCAGATAGCCGACATGACGGTTCGCGTGTCCCGCACGCGCGCGACCGCGCTGGCGACCCGCGCCGACCCGCTGCTGAACGACATCAACCGCCCGTTGGGATTCAGGAACATGCTGGGCAACTTCTCCAAGGATGAGAAGACCGACCCGTATGCGGTGGACGTCATGCCTTACACGGGCTTGAACCAGTCCAACTATCACGGCGACTACGTGATGGCCGGACTCACCGTCAAGGCGGGTGCGGGCGCAAGCATGAACGGCGTCAAAGTCTACTTCACGACCGACCAGAAATGGCGCAACGTGGACGCGACGAAGATAACCCGCGAACAGGTCACACAATGGACCGAAGCCACGGTGAATGCGACCACAGGCAAGGTGACCATCCCCGACGGCTACAGCAAGCCGGTGGCATGGGCGTTCACCTCGCCAAGCCTGCCCGCCAACGCCCGCTACGATTTCAGCCTGAGCATCAAACCTACAGGCAACAAGGCGGCCGACTCGTATGTGAACCGGTGGGCGGACGGCGACAACAAGGTGGACGCGGTCACGCAGGTCGTGGAACGCAAGGTCAACGGCGTCGCATGGTTCGACACCAATCATGACGGCATCCGACAGGATTCGGACCGGCTTCTCGCGGACGTGAACGTCACGCTGGTGGACGCGAACGGCAGGACAGTCACCAGTGTGGACGGCAAACCCTGCACCGCCACAACCGACAGGAACGGCCACTACGAAATCGGTTCCATTCCGGCAGGTTCCGGGTTCAAGCTCAGGTTCACGCCGAAAACCGGCACCGCTTGGCACGGGCAGAACGTCACCGTCAAGAACGCGAAGGACGCCAGCGAGGCGACCGACTCCGACAGCGACCGGGAGGACGATTCGCACGGCAACATGGTCGCCGGCGTCATCACGCTGAAACCGTTCCCCGCGTTGGACGAGATGACGTCCGCCGTGTACGAGGACCCGAACGAGGACCACGGCATGAGCGGCACGCTCATGCCCGCCACGCCCGCCACGTTCAAAGCGGTCAAGGTGCTGGACGGGCGTCCGAACGGCGCTTGGACCGACAGGGACAGGTACGTCGCGGACATCACCGCGTTGGACGGCGCGCCCGCGAACGCGGTGCCCGCGTCTATCACGTTCGCCGACAACAGGACGCAGACGCTCCAAATCAACTCCAACGCTTTCGCCAAGGAAGGCGTCTACCGGTATCAGGTCCGGGAACGCAAGGGAGACAACCCGGGCGTCGCCTACGACAGCCGCACTTGGATTCTGACCGTCACCGTCACGGACGATTTGACCACGTTCACCCGTCGCATCACCGCCAACACGACGTGCGACGGCGTCCAATCCGACGCCATCCAGTTCACGAACACGTACAAGGCGCAGCCGGTCAGCGTCCGATTCCGTGCGCGCAAGACCCTCGCGGACCCCGACCATACAGGCATCCAACTGCAAGCCGGACAATACGAGTTCACATGCGTCGAGGACAAGACAGGCGGTCAGGTCGGCACGGCGAAGACCAACGACCAGCGGGGCGACGTCCTGTTCGACGCCATCTCCTACACGCGGCCGGGAACGTACGACTACACCATCCGGGAAACCCCCGGCGACAGGGGCGGCGTCACGTATGATGCCGCGAGACACCACGTGAGGGTCACCGTCACCGACGATGGGGAGGGACAGCTGCTCGCCGACGTGAAATACGACGGCGGGACCGCCATCCCCGAATTCACGAACACGTACCGGGCGCAGCCCGCCACGGACAATCCGACCGCCGTCAAGAGGATGAGCGCGTCCGAAGGCAACAAGTACCCGCTCAAGGGCGACGACTTCGCCTTCACCCTCCACCAGCAGTCCGCGCCCGCCAACGTGTCGAACCCCGACCAGACGAAACGGAACGACCGGAACGGCGACATCCGGTTCGACCGATTGTCGTTCCCGCTCGTCGGCACCTACGTGTTCACCATGTCGGAACAGGATACGACCGTTCCGGGCGTCACCAAGGACGGGACCGTGGCGACCATCACCTACGTGGTCGAGGACGTCGGACACACGGGCAGGCTGAGCGTCACGTCCAAGACCGTGACCCCATCCACCGGCGATTCCGACGGGACCGTCACGTTCACCAACCGGTACAATCCGAAGAACGTCGGATACGCCATCGGCGGCGCGAAACGCATCGTCAACACGGACACGGCGACCGGTCGCATCCCGCAGGACGGCGAGTTCACGTTCCAACTGAACGCGGCGTCCGCGCATGATTCGGACGACAATCCCATCGACGCCGGCGACATCCCGATGCCCGACGGAAGCCGCGACGGCAAACTGACCGTCGCCAACAAGGGAACCGGGTTCACGTTCGGACGGATGACGTACACCAAGCCCGGCGCGTACACGTACCACGTGAAGGAGCTCGCCGGAACGGACAAGACCATCGGATACTCCACTCAGGAATACGACGTGACCGTCACCGTCACCGACCAAGGCGGCATGCTCTCGGCCTCCGCCGACCGTCAGGCCACGGACGTCCGATTCGACAACACGTACACGCCGACACCCGTTGACGTGACCGTGAAGGCGGACAAGCGTCTGACCGGACGTGATTTGAACGATGGCGAGTTCGCCGCCGAATTGAAGGATTCCGACGGCAACCTCCTCCAGACCAAACGGTTCGCCCGCGTTCCACGCGACGCGCAATCCGACAAGGCGACGGACGTCCGCGAAGGGGAAGGAACCCTCGAATTCGACAAGCTCACGTTCGACCGGGCCGGCGTGTACACGTACACCGTGACCGAACAGGACGGCGATCTGGGTGGCGTCACCTACGACAGGACCGTCCACACCGTCACCGTCACCGTCACCGAGGATGCGGACAGTCACACGTTGACCGCGAAGACCGAATACTCCACCGAAAACGGTTCCGAGGACGGCATCCGCTTCACTAACACGTACCAGCCGCAGAACGTGCTCGTGGAACTCACTGCACGCAAGCGTCTGACCGGACGCGGGCTGAAGGTCCACGAGTTCGAGTTCGAACTCGTGGACAGGGACGGCAAGGTCATCGACACCGAACGGAACGACAAGGACGGCGACATCCGGTTCAAGCCTCTCACCTACGGTCGTGACAACAACGGCATCGACGATTGCGGCGAACACCGGTACGTGATTCGGGAAAGGAACACCGGCGAGAAGAACGTCACCTACGACAGGACGGAACATCACGTGACCGTCACCGTGGGCGACGACCTGCAAGGCAATCTGACCGCCAAAGTCGAATACGACCCGACGGACGGGAAGACGAAGGATTCCAGCGCCACGCCGACCGACAAGGCCGACAGGATCAAGGGGGATGCCGTCGGGGACAAGCCGTCCACGACCCCCGGCATGGTCACCGTCACCGGAACCCGACCCGAGTTCACCAACTCCTACATTCCACCGGCGACCCCGGCCATCGTGAAGACGATTCGCCAACTCGCCAAGACCGGCGTATCCGCGCCCACCGTGGCGTTGGCCGCGTTCACGCTCTTGGGAGTGGGATTGATGCTGTTCCGCCGTCGCGGAAACCAAACCGAGACCGCGCGGCACAGGAAGTAAAGCCACGGTAGGCCAGTAGAAAGGCCGGGCAGGGGAGCTGATTCCCCGCCCGGCCTTTTCTTTTGCACCGGCTGCAAGGTGACGTCCTCCCTCTCGGCCGAAGCTGAACCGCACCCCGATTGTTGGACTGAAGAAATTCAGATTCGATGATCGGAGGT
>ERZ825324.2571-NODE-2571-length-18554-cov-6.629115_pt1 | contig 18554 bp, 15 predicted proteins | sample MGYA00519859_ERZ825324 | MGnify/ENA primary metagenome ERZ825324 (study PRJEB31778, sample SAMEA3449198) | human gut metagenome | biome: human gut; feature: human-associated habitat; material: faeces | place: United Kingdom | collected 2010/2012 ... | reverse complement strand
GGAGAGAAGCCACTCAAGAGAGTGGCTTCTTTTTTTATATTCATAGCTGCGGGAGAGAGAGTCCATCGCCATTCCGCGGTTCGTTTTTACTTATGATGTAAATGCGGAACTCTTTTGCGGAACACTCTCAAAATACTGCCAAAGGTGAAGTGCGTAGATAGACTGAAAACTGCGGAAGATGATATTTCTAACTGTGCCGTTTTCCGTGCTTTTCTTCACCAAAACCTTACCTGATTTGTTCAACTTTTGCCTTGACAAGGGGGAAAAGGGAGACTATAATCTGCCAGTCAAAAAATGATGGAGATTTTAGTTATGAAGAAAAAAAGTTTATCTGCCCTGTTCCAGCCGGTGGAGCTCACGCAGGGCGAATGCTGGAAGACGATTTTGGCATTTTCTTTCCCAATCATTGTTTCGTACTTGCTGCAGCAGGTCTACACGATCAGCGACGCGGCCATCGTCGGCCAAACGCTGACAGCGCAGGAGGTCGCGGGCGTCAACGATACGACGTCGCTTATCTTTATCTTCCTGCAATTTGCTTTCGGCGTCAGCGCGGGCTTCTGCGTGGTCACATCTTGTAATGTCGGTGCGCACAATCCTGCAGGCGTGCGTCGCTCGCTGACAACGCAGATCGTTCTTTCCGCCGCGCTGACGGTCATCCTGACGGTGCTTGCGCTGCTTCTGCTCGATCCGATGCTTGCGTGGATAAATGTGACGCCGGACAACGGCGAGGTCTACCGCGCGGCCTATACCTATTGCGCGATCATTTTTGCAGGCATCGGTGCGCAGCTGTTCTATAACTTCATCTGCTCGTTCCTGCGCAGCATGGGTGACAGCGTGACGCCGCTGGCGTTCCTGCTGTTCTCCACGGTACTGAACGTGGGACTCGACCTGCTGTTTATCATTGTGTTCCGCTGGGGTGTCGCCGGGGCGGCCATCGCCACGGTGAGCGCGCAGCTCATCAGCACGCTGGGCTGCTTTGCCTATGCTTTCTCCAAATATCCCGAGCTGCGCCTGCATCAGGAGGACTGGCAGATCACGCGCCATGATGTGACGCGCCATCTGATCCAGGGCATCCCGCTCGGTCTTCAATTTTCCGTGCTGGCGATCGGCATCATTGTGGTGCAGAGTATCGTCGTCCAGTTTGACATGCTGAACGGCGTGATGGTCTCTAATTCCGCGCAGAATGGCTTTGGCGCGGCAAACAAGATCAATAGCCTCTTGATGACGCCGCTCAATGGCCTCGGCTCCGCGATGACGAGCTTTACGGCGCAGAATCTCGGCGCGGGTGACACAAAGCGCATCAAAAAGGGCACGATCCAGTCGATTATCATCATGCTCATCATGGCGGCGTGTTCCATTTTGATTGGCCTTCTGCTGACGATCAACGGCACCTATCTTCACATCTTCCTCAGCGCGGATAAGGTGACGGCGGAGACGCTCCGCTTTGGCAATTCCTACCTCTATATCGACCTGTCGCTCTACGCGTTCTTGGGGTTTATCTTTGTCGCGCGAAACTGTGTGCAGGGCATCGGCAAGCCGCAGTTCGTGCTGGGCGCGGGAGCGGCCGAGCTTGTCGCGCGCGTTGCCGTCTGTCTGCTGCTGCCTGCGGCGCTCGCGGGCGGCGTGGTCAGCGCGGAGGCACCGCAGGCGGCGGTCTACGGCCTGTGCGTGGCTGACCCGTTTGCGTGGATGTCAGCCGACGCGGTGCTGTGCATTCCGCTTATCAAGAACATCATGCGCGAAAACTACGACTATCTTTACGGCAGCGGCCAGAAACTCATTGAGCGATAAAAAGAACCATAAACTTGCCCCCTCCGTATTTTGAATACGGAGGGGGCAAGTGTTGTTCATAATGAGACGGAGAAATTTGTTGTCAGTCGATGTTCTTCAGACCGTCATATAGATCGTTGAAGGACATTTCCTGACGGCATCTTCCGTAGGAGAGCTCTTTGTTTTCGCCAAATTCCAGCAAGAAGCATTTGGCAAGCTCTTCCACGGTCTGCTCAAGCGTCGTAAAAAACTGTTCATAGGCAAACTTGTTTGCTGCCGAGCCTTCTTCAAAGCAATTCACGATCAGCGATTCGGTCACCTGATCGAGCGGATACATTTTGATGTGCATCAGCTCATGAACGATGATCTCTTCAAAGTTTTCCTCCCGCTTGGGATTCGCAATATTCAGAAGAATGATTGCTTTTCTGTCGGCGCAGTCGATCTTGATGTCGCCGGTTTTCGGCCACGCGGGGTCTTCCACAAATTCAAGGCGGATATCCCACGTGGGTGTGATCCTCAGTTTCCGGATATATTTTTCAAAAAGTGCGGTCAAGGCCTGTTTTTCTACCATGGTATTCCTCCTGAACGTTCAATTTGCTGCATCAAAGCGTAACGGATCAGTCCTCGAACCATGCCACGGCGCGGATGGGCGAACCATCGCAGTTTTCGAGCTTGAGCGGGAAGCAGCTGAACGAAAACAACCCCTTGCCGCATTTGTCGAGGTCCTTGAGGTTTTCGATGTTGACGATGTCCTTATTTTGGAAGAGCTTTTTGTGGCGTGTCAGGTTTTCGTCTGCGATGGGGTCGAGGCCGATGACGTCGAAGCCGATGCCCTTGTAGTCGCCCGCGATGATGTAATCCATCGCCGCATCATCAAGGCAGGGATAGTCGCCAAAGTAGGCATCCGTCCCCCAGCGCTTGTCCCAGCCGAGGTGGAAGAGCAGAAAATCGGCATTTTCCGCGTCTTTGCCGTATTGCAGGATGCGCTCGAGCGTGATGGCCTTGCCCTCGTTCAAGTCGCTGCACTCGATAACGAGCGCCTTGCCGATGAACTGCGAGGCGGGGAACGCGTCGAGCGTTGTGCGGCCGGCGAACAGATGCGCGGGCGGGTCCATGTGTGTGCCCGTGTGGGTGTACATGGTCAGCTTCGTCTCCTTGAAGCCGTCCTTTTCGTAGGTGTTCGCGCCGGCGAAAATGGGTGTCTCCGTGCCGGGATAGACCGGCATATTTTCAGCGATGGTGTGGGTCAGGTCAAGCACGCGCATGGGAACATCTTCCTTTCTGTTGAAATCAAAATCAGAACACGAACTGCACCAGCAGCATATAGCACACCGTGCCGCCCGCGATGGAGAGCAGCATTTGTCTCTTCCACAGGTGCAGGCTGATCGTCACGGCGATGGCGATGAGCTCGGGCAGGCCGTAGGCAAAGTGCAGCACGTCAACATTGCGCAGGCAGTAGACGACGAGCATGCCGAAGATCGCGCCCGGCAGTGCTGAGCCGAGGTATTGGATGTACTTGGGCGTCGGCTTTTTCGAGTTGAAGACCAGAAACGGCAGGAAGCGCGTGAGCATCGTGCCGAGCGCGCAGAGGATGATGGTGATGGCCTGTTGTAAGATCGTCATTTTACCGCCTCCTGCGTCTTGGCTTCGACGGGCTTTCTCAGCGCGGTCAGCGCGACGAGGATGCAGATCATCGTGGGAATGAGGAAGTTGTCCGCACCAAAAATGAGCAGACACGCAACACTTGCGATAAGACCGATCCACGCGCTGAAATGGTGCTTTTCTTTGAGCCACTGGTCCATGAAGATGACCACAAACATCGCCGTCATCACAAAGTCGAGCCCCTCGGTATTGAAGCGCAGAAGCCCGCCGAGGATGCCGCCGAGCGTCGCGCCCAGGAACCAGTAAAATTCATCGAGCAGCGAGACGAAGAAGTAGAACCAGCCGCGGTCCACGCCCTCGGGGATCTCCGCCGTATAGTTGACGCTGAACGTCTCGTCGCACATCGCGTAGATGAGGTAGGGCTTTTTCCAGCCCGTGCCCTTGTACTTGTCGAGCATCGAAATACCGTAAAACAGGTGGCGCGCCTGGATCATCACCGCCGTCAGGAAGACCTGTACCGGCGCAAACGGCGCGAGCAGCATGCTCGTCGCGACAAATTCAAGGCTGCCGCCGAAGATGACGACGCTCATGATCATCGGATACCAGAAGCTAAAGCCCGACGTGCGCATATAGACGCCATAGGTCATGCCGAGAAATAAAAAGCCTGCGAAGATCGGGATGGTGTGCGGAAACGCGGCCTTCAGTGCCGCAACTGCGGGTGATTTGCTGTGCATGGGAACGGGAAACCTCCATGTGGTGATGAAACGAAGCAGAAATGCGCCGGTTATTTTTGCGCCCGGTGCATAAACTGACCTGAGGTGATACGATGTCCTGTCAGGACGCGCTGCCCGCCGCCGTCAGCGCCGCCGCGGCGGCCATGGCGCAGGGAAAGAGCGATGAAGAGGTCGCGCTGCTCGCCGCCATCTTTACGCAGCTGGGCGACAGCCTTGCGATGATCGTCGTTCTGCGCGCGTGCGAAAAAAGCGGCGGCAGCGAGGCGGAATAAGGGAATCAGTCCTTGGCCGCCTCTTCTTTGTCTTCGCCCTTTTTGCCGCCCAGGGTGATGAACACGCCCGCGACCAGTATGATGGCCGAGCCGAGCAGGATGCGCGGCGTGAGCGTTTCATTTAAGAAGAGAATGCCGACAAAAATGCTCGTGATCGGCTCAAACGTACTCAAAATCGCTGCGCGCTGTGCGCCGATGAGGAACGTGCCCTTCTGGAAGAGCATGACCGCGCCGATGCAGATCATCAGCGAAAAGGCGAGCGCCGCGAGCCATCCGGCGAGGGTCTGCGGCAGGCAGAGCTGGTGCGAGAAGAGACAGAGAAAGAACATGCAGACCGCACTGATGAGCGCCATGTAGAAGGTCATACGAAAGCCCATGACCTCGCGGTGGCGGAAATGCGCTAAAAGCAGAATGTAGACGGCGTAGGTCACGCCGGACGTCAGCGCCAGCGCGACACCGAGCGGATCGACTGCACCGCTTGGGTCGATGAGAAGCAGAATGCCGAGGGAGCACAGGACCGCGCAGAAAAGCGCTTTTTTCTGCACCCGTTCGCGCAGCACCAGGCCGCCGAGCACCACGATGACGGGATAGGCGAAGTGGAATACCGTCGCCATGCCGGAGGCAAGATAGCGATACGAGCTGAACAGCAGGATCGGCGTGATACAGCAGCCGAAAAAGCCGGTCAGGCTGGTCTCGAGCAGCGCGCCGCGGCTGATGCGCAGCCCGCCCTGCTTTTGGCACAGCAGCGCGAGGACCGGGAGCGAGAGAAGATTGCGCAGAAACACCAGCGACATCGGCGTCACGCCCTGCGCGTAGAGAAAATTCGCGCCCAGCGGCATACAGCCGAAGATGACGGCGCTCAGGATCACGCAGAGATAGCCGAGCCACGGCGTTCGACGTTCCATGATTCTCCCCTCCTTTATATGAATAAAGTGAATGCATTTATCATACGCGCGCTTTTCCATCCGGTCAAGTGGGAAAAAGAAAAAACACCGCGTTGACAAATATTCTCGCGGCTGATATGCTGTGATATCATTAGAAAAAAGAGAGGAAAGCTATCATGTTTCTCTTTTATGTAAACCCGATATTGATCGCTGCGGCAGTCATTCCGGCCATTGTCCTGCTGCGCTTTGTCTACAAGGAGGACCGGCTCGACAAAGAGTCACCGGGGCTGCTGCTCTCGCTCGTGATTTTCGGCATTCTATCGACATTTGCTGCCATCGTGACCGAGCAGATCGGCGAGGCGATCTTGGGCATTCTCCTGCCGCAGAGTTCGACCGCCTACAACGTGCTGCTCTACTTCGTTGTGGTCGCGCTGTCGGAAGAGGGCTTTAAGTACCTGCTGCTCAAGAAGCGCACGTGGTATTCAAGCGAATTCAACTGCCAGTTCGACGGCGTGGTCTACGCCGTGTTCGTCGCGCTCGGCTTTGCCCTGTGGGAGAATATCAGCTATGTGCTGATGTACGGTCTCGGCACGGCGGCTGTCCGCGCGGTCACGGCCGTGCCGGGGCACGCGTGCTTCGGTGTGTTCATGGGCGCTTTCTACGGCCTTGCCAAGCGCTACGACAACTTTGGCGACGAGTACCGCAGCCGCCGCTGCCGCCGCCTCGCCGTGCTCGTGCCGGTGCTGCTGCACGGCACGTACGATTTCATCGCAACGTATGAGTACGACGGCTATGCATGGATCTTCGTTGTGTTCGTTGTGCTGCTCTTCGCCGCGGCGTACCGCAGGATCAAAAAGCTCTCGCGCGACGACCGCTTTATCGACGACAGCGACTACTACCACTATGACGGCCCCGAGTTCTGAAGAATGAAAAAAGCGCCCGCTCACCGAGCGGGCGCTTTTTCTATTTGAAAGTTATAATTCCATTTCGTACAGCTCGTCGCCGGCCTTGTGGAATCCGGTGCGCTCGAACATCCGCTGCGACTGCGCATTGAACGAGTAGATCTCCGCGTGCAGTTTGGGGATGTGCTGTTCCCTTGCGAGCTTTTGAATTTCGCCGATGACGCGCCTGCCGATGTGCTTGTTCTGGAAGCTCTTCGCCACGACGATGTTGATCTCGCCGTCCGGATGCAGGCAGACGTCGCCGCACAGGCGGCCACGGTACTTGATGTAAAAAAGACTGCCGCGCGCGTTGAGATAGCGGTACATCGCCTTGAGCAGCTTCAGGTCGTACACACTGTTGCGGTTGTCGACCTGCTTGCACACATCCGCATCCTGATACCACGGAAGCGACGCTTTGTAGTTGGGATCATACGGGACGAGAGTGATCTCGCCGTCGACAATTCTGCGTTCCATGACAGACCTCGCTTACATGATGACTTTCGGCGGAAACGGGCTCAGATGTGCGCGATGCAGTCGTACGCGATGCGCTCTCCGCCGTCGAAGGCACCGTGAATGACGCCGCAGCGCCGGAAGCCATACGCTTCCAAAAGCCGCTGCATCGGGCGATTATCCGCGTGCGTGTCGGCGCGCAGATAGCCGATCTGCGCGGTGCAGAAGTCGAAGCAGGCCTTCGACACGCCACGCGCTTTCCCGTTGGGGGCGAGACGGTGGATCGTGCCGTAGGGTTGATCGAGATGCCACGCGCCGTCTTCGATGACGCGGTAGCTCTCGTCCTCGCCGAGAAAGAGGGCAAATGTGCCGACGATCTCGCCATGTTCAAGCATCACATAGCTGCTGCCGCATGCGATATCATAGGTGACGATGCTGCGGTCTGGGTACTCGTCGCCCCATTGCGAGGCATTGCCGTTTGCGCGCATGTAGCGCTTTGCGGCGGCGAAGACGTCCAGCACCGTGTCGACGTCCTGCAAGGTGGTTTTGCGAATTTCCATTTTAGCCCTTGTGCTGCTCGAACCAGCCGGTGATCTCGTTTAAGCGGCGGATGCGGTGCTTGGGCTTGCCGCTGCGGGAGAGCTCGTGGTTCTCGCCGCGGAAGAGCACGAGGCGGCTCTCGACACCGTGCGCGATCAGCGCGGAGTACATCTGATAGCCCTGATCGACGGGGCAGCGGTAGTCCTCGAGCGAGTGGAGGAAGAGCGTCGGCGTTTTGACCTTGTCGGCGTACTTCATGGGGCTGTGCCACCAGAATTTTTCGACATCCGGCCAGATGGTCGAGCCGCACTGGTCTTCGGAGAAGTCGGGGCCGATGTCGGACACGCCGTAAAAGCTCGTCCAGTTTGAGATCGAGCGCTGGCTGACGCAGGCGCGGAAGCGGTCGGTGTGGCCGATGATCCAGTTGGTCATAAAGCCGCCGTAGGAGCCGCCGGTTTCGAAGAGGTTATCTGCGTCCATCTCGGGATACTTTGCGAGCGCCTCGTCGCAGAACGCCATCAGATCATCGAAGTCGACCGTGCCGTACTTGCCGCGGATATCCATGAACGCGCCGCGGCCGTCGGAGCCGGTGGGATTGCAGAAGATGACGAAATAGCCACGGCTCGCCCAGTACTGCATCTCGTGATAGAACACGGGACCGTAGACGGTCTTGGGACCGCCGTGAATATCGAAGATGACGGGGTACTTTTTGCCCGCTTCGAAGTTCATCGGCTTTAGGATAAAGCCATGCACCTCGTGGTCGCTCGCGGTGAGGTTGAGGGGGTCAGGCTGGGCAACGTATTTGCCGCGCAGCATTGCGTCGTTGAAGTGCGTGACGCGGCGGCCCGTCTCGTCGTAGAGCTCCTGCGGCTTCATATCCCAGAGCGCGCAGAGGAGCATTTTGCCGTTTTTGCGGTCAAAGCAGTCGACGCTGCCGTTGCGCACGAGGACGGGGGAGACGGTGCCGTCTTCGAGCTTGTAGAGTCCCGCGCCGTCGAAGCGCGTCGAGATGAAGTACAGCACGTCGCCGTCCATCTTGAACGCCTGACCGCCGCCGTGGCGGACGTCGCAGCCGACGGAAGAACCGATGGCCTCGCCGTAGACGGCGTAGGGCGTGACGGCAAGCGTCTCGTAGTCGAGCTTGTAAAAGTCGCAGTCCGTGTTCATGCCGAACTTGCCGTCCGCGGCCATGACGAGCAGGAAGGACTTGCCGAGCGCGTATGTCGCGATGACGAAGTCGGGGCGACTCTTGACGACGAGCTCCTGACGGCGCGAGGCAAGGTCGATGCGGTAAAGGTCCTGACCGCCGAAGTGCGCGGGGCGGGGGACGGAGACGTCGAGAAGACTGAAATAGACGGTCTTCTGATCCTCCGCGAGCTGGACATCGGAGACGTTGAAGCCCGCATCCGTCAGGCGGGTGAGCGACTTTTTCTTCGCATCGTAGTAGAAGAGACTTTCATACGCGCCGCGCGTGTATGTGCCGCCGTTCCACCACCAGGGTAGCTGAGAGATGACCTCGTAATCCTCGTTTTCCTTTTTGTCGTCAAAGTAGGCTTTCACGAGCTTCTTGTCGCCTTTATAGAGGTCCTCGAAGCCGGGAAAGGTCGAGCCGACGACAAGCAGGTCGCCGTTTTTGAGAGGGAAGACCTGCGAGACGGGGATGGGAAACGTGTAGGCAAGATCGGCCTCGCCGCCGTCGAGTGCGATCTTGTAGAAGCGGCTCGTGAGCGATGGTTCCTTTTCCCCCTCGCGGTCGCCCGCGAAAAGAACCGTGTTTTCATCCAAGTAGCAGAACGAGGATTCCTTGCCGCCGCCGGTCAGCGCGCGGACGCGGCCGCCTTTTAAAAGATAGAGGCGGGATTCGTAGCAATTTTTTTCTTTTTTCGCCTGACTCACGGTGAAGCAGGCGCTTGTCCCCTCGGGGGAGAATGTCACGTTCGCAAGTGAGCGGACGGCGCAGAAATCGTCAATGGCGATGGGCTTCATGGGAAAACTCCTTTCATCCGTCTGCGCGCAGAGCGGCGCAAAATCACGCAAGCATCATACCACAGCGACAAATATATTGCAATCCGCGGCAAAATCCGTCGAAGCGCACAAAAAAACATCTGCGGAAACCGCAGATGTTCACAAAAAATGCCTTGACTTTTCTGTACCCATTTGGTAAAATAAAGCGCTTATAAACGGGAAAGGGCGAGGAAAATTCCCCACCCATTACCGAGAGAATAGCATACCGCGGCAAAAAAAGCAAGATGCAGTTCGCTTTGTTTTACAACAAAGCCGGGTGTGTCGAACTGAATAGAGCCGCCGCAATACATTCCTTCAAGCGGACAGGGCTTGAAGAAAAGAAAGGCGTGAAGAGCAAAATGGCCAAAGACAAGATGTATGGCAAAACCCTTCGCAAGAATTTCGCCCGACACGAGGAGATCGTGGAGATGCCGAACCTGCTGGCGCTTCAGAAGAAGTCCTACCAGTGGTTCCTCGATACGGGTCTGCGCGAAGTCTTTTCCGACGTCGCCTCGATCTCGAACTACGCGGGCAACCTGGAGCTGAGCTTCATCGACTACAAGATGGACGAAGCGCCCAAGTACGACGTGCTCGAGTGCAAGGCGCGCGACGCGACGTATGCCGCCCCCCTGAAGGTGAGTGTGCGCCTCTACAACAAGGAGACCGGCGAGATCAAGGAGCAGGAGATCTTCATGGGCGACTTCCCGCTCATGACCGAGTCCGGCACGTTCGTCATCAACGGCGCCGAGCGCGTGGTGGTTTCCCAGCTCGTCCGTTCCCCCGGCATTTACTACGGCAAGGAGATCGACCTCAAGACCGACCTCCCGCTGCTGACGTCCACCGTCATCCCGTACCGCGGCGCATGGCTCGAATACGAGACCGACGCCAATGAGATGTTCTGGGTGCGCATCGACAAAAACCGCAAGATCCCCATCACCGAGCTGGTGCGCGCCATCGGCTTCAAGACCGACGCCGAGATCCTCGAGCTGTTCGGCGATGACGACCGCGTGGCCGTCACGCTCGAAAAAGACGCCTGCAAGACCTATGAAGAGGCGATGCTCGAGATCTACCGCAAGCTGCGCCCGGGCGAGCCGCCCACGGTCGAGGCCTGCGAGACCCTCATCAACAACCTCTTCTTCGACCCGCGCCGCTATGACCTGTCCATGGTCGGCCGCTACAAGTACAACAAGAAGCTCTCCCTGTGGGCGCGCATCCGCGGGCAGAAGCTTTCCTTCCCCGTTGCCGACCCGCGCACGGGCGAGATCCTCTTCGACGCCGGCCACATCGTCACCGACGAGGAAGCGCGCGAGATGGATGCCATCGGCGTCAACGATGTGACCATCGAGGTCGATGGCCGTACGATGCGCGTGTTCTCCAACCACATGGTCGATCTTGACCGCTTTGTCGACTTTGACCCCGTGGCCGAGTGCGGCATCAAAGAGCGCGTGCGCGAGAGCGTGCTCAAGGAGCTGCTCGAGCAGTACAGCGGCGAGGAGCTCAAGGAAGCTATCCGCGACAACGCCGACCGCCTCGTCCCCAAGCACATTCTGGTCGACGATATCCTCGCCTCCATCAACTACATGAACGCGCTGGCGCACGGCATCGTCTATAAGGACGATATCGACCACCTCGGCAACCGCCGTCTGCGCTGCGTGGGCGAGCTGCTGCAGAATCAGTTCCGCATCGGTTTTTCCCGTATGGAGCGCGTTATTCGCGAGCGTATGACGATCCAGGATCTCGACATCGTCACCCCGCAGAGCCTCATCAACATCCGCCCCGTCACCGCGGCGATCAAGGAGTTCTTCGGATCGAGCCCTCTGTCCCAGTTCATGGACCAGACGAACCCGCTCGCCGAGCTGACGCACAAGCGCCGTCTGTCCGCTCTGGGCCCCGGCGGCCTTTCCCGCGAGCGCGCGAACATGGAAGTGCGAGACGTGCACTACAGCCACTATGGCCGTATGTGCCCGATCGAGACGCCGGAAGGTCCGAACATCGGCCTGATCTCCTACCTCGCGACCTACGCCCGCATCAATGAGTACGGCTTTATCGAAGCGCCGTTCCGCAAGGTCGACCACGAGACCTGCCGCGTGACCGACGAGATCGAATACATGACCGCAGACGTCGAGGACCAGTACATCGTCGGTCAGGCTGCCGAGCCTGTCGATGAAAACGGCTGTCTCGTCAACCAGCGTATCACCTGCCGCCACCGCGACGAGATCGTCGAGGTCGACCGTGACCGCGTCGACTATATCGATATCTCCCCGCGTATGATGGTCTCCATCGCGACGGCGATGATCCCGTTCCTGCCGAACGACGACGCGAACCGCGCCCTGATGGGCGCGAACATGCAGCGTCAGGCCGTTCCTCTGCTCCGCCCCGAGGCGCCGATCGTCGGCACCGGTATGGAGCATAAGATCTGCATGGACTCCGAGGTCGTCATCCTCGCCGAGGGCGACGGCATCGTCACCAAGATGGACGCGCGCGCCATCACTGTCGCCTACGACAACGGTGAGACGAAGGAATACAAGCTCACAAAGTTCCTGCGCTCCAACCACGGCACGTGCATCAACCAGCATCCGATCGTCGACGTCGGCGAGCGCGTGCATGGCCGCCGCCTGAACGAGAACGGCGTGTGGGAAGATCCCACCGTCCTTGCCGACGGCCCTGCGACCGATCAGGGCGAGATCGCTCTGGGCCGCAACATCCTCGTCGGCTTCATGACCTGGGAAGGCTACAACTACGAAGACGCCGTTCTTCTGAACGAGCGCCTTGTCCGCGAGGACTATTACACCTCCATCCACCTCGAAGAGTACGAGCTTGACGCACGCGATACCAAGCTTGGCCCCGAAGAGATCACCCGCGACATCCCCAACGTCGGCGAAGACGCACTCAAGGACCTTGATGAGCGCGGCATTATCCGCATCGGCGCGGAGGTCCACGCCGGCGACATCCTCGTCGGTAAGGTCACGCCCAAGGGCGAGACCGACCTGACTGCGGAAGAGCGCCTGCTGCGCGCCATCTTCGGCGAAAAGGCGCGCGAAGTGCGCGACACCTCCCTTAAGGTGCCCCACGGCGAGAGCGGTATCGTCGTCGACGCCAAGGTCTTCTCCCGCGAGGCGGGCGACGAGCTCGGCCCCGGCGTGAACATGGTCGTGCGCGTTTACATCGCGCAGCGCCGCAAGATCCAGCCGGGCGACAAGATGGCTGGCCGTCACGGCAACAAGGGCGTTGTCTCCCGCATTCTGCCGCAGGAGGATATGCCCTTCATGCCCGACGGCACGCCGCTTGATATCGTGCTGAACCCGCTGGGCGTTCCGTCCCGTATGAATATCGGTCAGGTGCTCGAGGTCCATCTGGGCTACGCCGCCAAGACCCTCGGCTACAAGGTCGCAACGCCGATCTTCGACGGCGCGAGCTATGAGGATATCCGCGAAGAGCTCATCAAGGCCGGTCTCGACCCCGAGGGCAAGAGCTGGCTGTACGACGGCCGCACCGGCGAGCGCTTCGACAACAAGGTCACCGTCGGTTACGTGTACTTCCTCAAGCTGCACCACCTGGTCGACGATAAGATCCACGCCCGTTCCACCGGTCCGTACTCCCTTGTCACGCAGCAGCCGCTCGGCGGCAAGGCGCAGTTCGGCGGCCAGCGCTTCGGCGAAATGGAAGTCTGGGCGCTCGAGGCCTACGGCGCGAGCTACACGCTGCAGGAGATCCTGACCGTCAAGTCCGACGATGTGACCGGCCGTGTGCGCACCTACGAGGCCATCGTCAAGGGCCACAATGTCCCGCAGCCCGGCGTGCCGGAGTCCTTCAAGGTCCTGGTCAAGGAGCTGCAGTCTCTCTGCCTCGACATTCAGGTGCTCGACCGCGACGGCAACCAGATCGAGCTCAAGGAGGACGAGGACGCGCTCGACACCTTCAACCTCGCCCGCATGGACGCGGACGACGAGCGCAGCCGCAACCCGTTCGCCGACGAGGCGGAGCTGGAGGACGCAGGCTTTGAATACGTTCCCGACGACGAGGTCGAGGCCGACCTTGCCGACGACAAAGACGAGTATTGAGAAAAGGAGGAGCATGAATTATGAGTTACGCAACGTTTGACGCCATCAAGATCGGTATCGCTTCTCCCGAAATGATCCGTGAGTGGTCCCACGGCGAGGTCAAAAAGCCCGAGACCATCAACTACCGCACCCTCAAGCCCGAGCGCGACGGCCTGTTCTGCGAGCGCATCTTTGGCCCCACGAAGGACTGGGAGTGCCACTGCGGCAAGTATAAGAAGATCCGCTACAAGGGCAAGATCTGCGACCGCTGCGGCGTGGAAGTCACGCGCGCCAAGGTCCGCCGCGAGCGCATGGGCCACATCGAGCTCGCCACGCCCGTTTCCCACATCTGGTATTTCAAGGGCATTCCGTCCCGCATGGGTCTGCTGCTCGACATCAGCCCCCGCATCCTGGAAAAGGTGCTGTATTTCGCCGCTTATATCGTCACCGATCCCGGCGAGACCCCGCTGATGCGCAACCAGATCCTTTCGGAGAAGGAATACCGCGATATGCGCGAGAAGTATGAGGACGATTTCGACGCCGGTATGGGCGCCGAGGCCGTCAAGAAACTCCTCCAGCAGATCGACCTCGAATCCTTGTCCGAGCAGCTCCACGCCGAACTCAAGAGCGCGAGCGGCCAGAAGAAGGCCCGTATCGTCAAGCGCCTTGAGGTCGTGGATGCGTTCCGCATCTCCGGCAACAAGCCCGAGTGGATGATCATCGACGTGCTGCCCGTCATCCCGCCCGAAATTCGCCCGATGGTCCAGCTCGACGGCGGCCGCTTCGCGACCTCCGACTTAAACGACCTCTACCGCCGCGTCATCAACCGCAATAACCGCTTAAAGCGCCTCATTCAGCTCAACGCGCCCGACATCATCGTGCGCAACGAGAAGCGCATGCTGCAGGAAGCGGTCGACGCGCTGATCGACAACGGCCGCCGCGGCCGCGCCGTCACCGGCGCGAACAACCGCGCACTCAAGTCCCTTTCCGACATGCTCAAGGGTAAGCAGGGCCGCTTCCGTCAGAACCTGCTCGGCAAGCGTGTCGACTACTCCGGTCGTAGCGTTATCTGCGTCGGCCCTGAGCTGAAGATCTACCAGTGCGGTGTGCCGAAGGAAATGGCACTCGAGCTGTTCCGCCCCTTCATTATGAAGAAGCTCGTCGAGGACGGCGCCGCCAACAACATCAAGTCCGCCAAGAAGATGGTCGATAAGGGCCGCACGGAGGTCTGGGACGCGCTCGACGTCGTCATCAAGGATCACCCCGTCATGCTCAACCGCGCACCGACGCTCCACCGTCTCGGTATTCAGGCGTTTGAGCCGGTGCTGGTCGAGGGCCGCGCCCTCAAGCTCCATCCGCTGAACTGCACGGCGTTCAACGCGGACTTCGACGGCGACCAGATGGCTATTCACGTGCCCCTGTCTGCCGAGGCGCAGGCCGAGGCCCGTATCCTGATGCTCTCTGCCAACAACCTGCTGCGTCCTCAGGACGGCGGCCCTGTCACGGTGCCGACGCAGGATATGGTTCTGGGTTCCTACTACCTCACGTTCGAGCGCTTTGAAAACGGCGTTTCCCAGATGGATAACGACGAGTTCTGGCCGCAGGACATTGACTTTGCCCTTGCCGGCAAGCGCTACGACGAGCTGACCGACGAAGAGAAGGCCGGCGTGAATCTGCACGTTTACCGCGACGAGGACGAGGCCATGCTCGCCTACAACGACCACCTCATCGGTATCCACCAGCCCATCCTTGTCCGCACGGTCAAGCAGATGCCGGACGGCACCATGGGCAGCAAGGTCGTGCGCGTTACCATCGGCCGCATCATCTTCAACCGCAACATCCCGCAGGACCTTGGCTTTGTCAAGCGCGTGGATGAAAACGGCAACCCGACCGAAAACTACTTCGACTACGAGATCACCGAGGTCTGCGGCAAGAAGTTGCTCGGCAAGATCGTCGACCGCACGATCAAGCTGCACAACTTCACCATCGCGGCCGAAGTGCTCGATAACATCAAGGCCACGGGCTACAAGTTCTCCACCCGTGCGGCCATCAGTATCTCCGTTGCGGATATGACCATTCCGCCGGCAAAGTACACCCTCATTGCCGAGACCGAGCAGCGCGTCGTCGACATTGAAGACCAGTTCAAGATGGGCTTCATGACCGAGGACGAGCGCTACCGCGCCGTCGTCAAGGAGTGGGAAAAGACCACCGCGGACGTCACCGACGCCCTGCAGAAGAACATGGACCGCTACAACCCCATCTTCATGATGGCGGACTCCGGCGCCCGTGGTTCGATGAAGCAGATCCGTCAGCTGACCGGTATGCGCGGCCTGATGGCCAACACCGCCGGTAAGACGATCGAGATCCCGGTCAAGGCAAACTTCCGCGAAGGTCTGTCCGTCCTTGAATACTTCACCTCCTCCCGAGGCGCCCGTAAGGGCCTTGCCGATACGGCTCTTCGTACGGCAGACTCCGGTTACCTGACCCGCCGAATGGTCGACGTCTGCCAGGATGTCATCATCCGCTCCGACGACTGCGGCGCGACCCGCGGCATCACGATCGGCGAGATCAGCGAGAACGGCCAGGTCATCGAAAAGTTCTCCGAGCGCGTCAACGGCCGCTATCCGGTCCACGACGTGATGAAGCCCGGCACGGACGAGGTCCTCATTTCCAAGGATCACATGATGACCCCCGAGGATGCCGACCTCATGGAGAAGTTCGATATCCACTCCGTCGAGATCCGCACGGTGCTTACGTGCAAGGCCCACAGCGGCGTTTGCGCGAAGTGCTACGGCATGAACCTTGCCACGAGCAAGCCCGTCGGCCCCGGCGAGGCGGTCGGTATCATCGCGGCCCAGTCCATCGGCGAGCCCGGTACGCAGCTGACGATGCGAACCTTCCACACCGGCGGCGTTGCGGGCGGCGATATCACCCAGGGTCTTCCGCGAGTCGAGGAACTGTTTGAGGCGCGCCGTCCCAAGAAGATGGCGACCCTCGCCGAGATCGGCGGTAAGGTCCGCTTCGAAGAGGCGACCAAGGGCAGCCTGCTCAACATCATCGTCACCGCGGACGACGGCGACAACCGCATCTACGCGGTGCCGCACACCGGCCTTCGCGTGAACGACGGCGACGTCATCGCCAAAGGCACGCAGCTGCAGGACGGCGCGCTGTCCCCGCACGATATCCTGCGTATCCGCGGCACGTCCGCCGTTCATGACTACCTCATTCAGGAAGTTTTGAAGGTTTACCGTCAGCAGGGCGTTGACATCAACGATAAGCATATCGAGGTCATCGTCCGCCAGATGATGCGCAAGGTGCGCGTCGAGGAGTCCGGTGACACGAACCTGCTCTCCGGCTCCATGGTCGATCTGCTTGAGTATGAGGATGCCAACGAGGAGATCCGCGCGCGCAATGCTGCGGGCGAGGTCAACGCCGAGACCGGCGAGCCGCTGCAGGAAGCCATTGCCACGCAGCTGCTCATGGGTATCACGAAGGCCTCTCTTGCGACCGACAGTTGGATGTCCGCCGCGTCCTTCCAGGAGACCACAAAGGTCCTGACTGAAGCCGCCATCAAGGGTAAGGTCGACCACCTTGTTGGTCTGAAGGAGAATGTCATCATCGGTAAGCTCATCCCCGCCGGTGCAGGCTTGAACGCCTACCGCGAGTTTGCTGAGGAGATCGTTCCCGAGCCTGAGAAGCCCGAGGAAGAGCCGCACGAGCCGCGCATCATCACGAATGCCGTCGAAGTGTGAGTTAGGACCTCACGTATTGAATAGGTAAAAAGAGACGCGGAAAATTCCGCGTCTCTTTTTTGCCATTTTGGCGGAAAAAGGGAGAGTTTGACAGCCTCTTTTCAAAAGTTTGACGCGCCGGCGCGGAACGCACAAAAAAATTCGGGAAAAGCCCGTCGTTTCAGCGATTATTTTGTGTAGACAGCCATAAAAAACGCTTGACGGCTTGTGTGCCTCATGGTATAATTTCAACTTGCGTGGGTATGTCCCACGGAATTTGTCATACCGTCAGGAGGGACCTGCCGTGACGCCGGATCTGTCCACTTGCCGCAAGGTAGCGGGCATCAAGCAGACGATGCGTGCACTGCGGGAACACCGCGCGGAAAAGCTGTATATCGCCTGCGATGCAGACCCAGCCGTGCTTGCGCCGATCGAAGCGCTCGCACGCGAAGAGAACATCGAGATCGACGATCGCGCCACGATGGCGCAGCTTGGCCACAGCGCGGGCATCGCCGTTGGTGCGGCGGTGATCGCCGTTCTGAGAAATTAAGGTTTTTTCGGGATATTTTACCGATATCCTGTAAAAAATATATATCACATCATTTCAGGAAAGGAGAAACAAGAATGCCTACTTTTAACCAGTTGGTTCGCAAGGGCAGACAGCAGTCGACTTACAAGTCCAACTCCCCGGCTCTGCAGTATGGTCTTAACACGCTGAAGAACAAGGAGACCGACCTCGCCTCTCCCCAGAAGCGTGGCGTTTGCACCGCAGTTCGTACTGCGACCCCGAAGAAGCCGAACTCCGCTCTTCGTAAGATCGCCCGTGTCCGCCTCACCAATGGCTATGAGGTCACCGCTTACATCCCCGGCGTCGGTCATTCCCTGCAGGAGCACTCTGTGGTCATGATCCGCGGCGGCCGTGTGAAGGACCTCCCTGGTGTGCGTTACCACATCATCCGCGGCACTCTGGACGCTCAGGGCGTGCAGGGCCGTATGCAGTCCCGTTCCAAGTACGGCGCCAAGCGCCCGAAGCAGAAGTAAGGCTGCGACCTTGAAATGAGCTTTGCCGAAAAGGTTTGATATATATTTTTGTGTCATTCACCTCTTTGGCAGGCCGGAACACGATGGGGGAGAGCCCCATTCGCGAGTACCTATGATTTCTAAATTATAAGAAGGAGGGAAGCAAAGTGCCCAGAAGAGGTAATGTTCCCAAGAGAGAAGTTCTGCCCGATCCTATGTACAACAGCGTCCTGGTGACCAAGCTCGTCAACAGCGTGATGCTCGACGGCAAGAAGGGCGTCGCCCAGAAGGTCGTCTACAGCGCGTTCGACATGATCAAGGACAAGACCGGCAACGAGCCTCTCGATGTTTTCAACCAGGCCATGGAGAATATCATGCCCAGCCTGGAGACCAAGTCCCGCCGCGTCGGCGGTGCCACCTATCAGGTGCCGATGGAGGTCCGTCCCGCCCGTCGTCAGACCCTCGGTCTGCGTTGGCTGACGGCCTATGCCCGTGCCCGTGGTGAGCGCACCATGGCCGAGCGCCTGGCAGGCGAGATCATGGATGCTGCCAACAACAGCGGCAGC
>ERZ825324.2565-NODE-2565-length-18577-cov-7.785012_pt1 | contig 18577 bp, 7 predicted proteins | sample MGYA00519859_ERZ825324 | MGnify/ENA primary metagenome ERZ825324 (study PRJEB31778, sample SAMEA3449198) | human gut metagenome | biome: human gut; feature: human-associated habitat; material: faeces | place: United Kingdom | collected 2010/2012 ... | reverse complement strand
CGGGGTAAATCCCTTTGGAACTATTTTATCGCTTTTTTAGTGCCGAATCAACGTTTGGGTCTGGTTGGCGGTTACATTTTTTATGATATAATTTATCCGAACTGTTGTGACATTGTTTTGCGTAAATACTTGTGAAGTATCTGGTATCTCATATATTTCTGGCATATGCTGAAATTCTCTTTTCCTTATCAAACTATTCACAAAACAATAGATGATAAGCAAGAGGGTTATACAGAATATTGGCATAAGAAATTGTATTTTTCTTTTGCTTTTCATAAATAACCTTTCTGTCAATCTATACTTCCTTCAAAATCCTCTTCTATAGTTATATAAGGCGATACCGCACAAAGATTGTGCGACAGATGCGTTGTCAAATTTTTCGTCATATGAAACAAAAATGCTCGTGAATACTTGCTGTATTCACGAGCATTTTTGTGAAATGTGACGGGACTTTGCAAGCACATACCGCACAAAGTCGTCAGACGCTCTTTGTACGGTATTGCCTTATAGTCATACTCTTTCATTCCTGCCTGTTTTTATTGACATTTTTGGAAATCACAAAAGTCAGAATAACAAGCACAAGTGGAAAAATACAGCCTGCAAGCACGCCCTTGCGAATATCATCTCCTGCACTTTGTGAAATGTTTCCTACGATACCCGGACCTATTGCACCGCCAAGGTCGCCTGCCATGGCAAGAAGGGCAAACATTGCTGTGCCGCCTGAGGGCATTTTCCCCGAACAGATGCTTATGGTTCCAGGCCACATAATTCCAACGGAAAAGCCGCATATTATACAGCCTGCAAGCCCAAGCATGGGAATATCCGACAGGGAAGCAACAAGATAGCATATCAGGCAAAGCATGCCTGAGCCTATCATAAATTTTATTAGGTCAAGCCTGTCGCCGTATTTTCCATACAGTGAGCGACTTATTCCCATAGTCACCGCAAACAGGCAAGGCCCGGCAATATCTCCCATAGCCTTTGAAAGATCCAAAGCAGATTCCGCAAATGCAGATGCCCACTGTGCCATTGAAAGCTCCGACGCTCCCGCACATATCATCAGCAGTATGGAAATAATGAACACGGGGGTTTTTAAAAGATTTCCGATACTCATACCTTGCCCGTCCTCGGCAGGGTGTTCAATGGGACAGGTGATGAAATTAAACATATTATACAGCGGAATTATTGCCCAGATACAAGCAAGCCATTTCCAATTGCCTATACCGAACACCGAGAAAAATACTGTGGAAAGCAGGATAACTCCTACCGAGCCCCAACAGTAAAAGGAGTGGAGCAAACTCATTGCCGCCTCTTTATGCTCAAAGGGACAGGATTCAACGATAGGGCTGACAAGCACCTCCGTAAGACCGCTGCCCACCGCATATACAATTGTGCTGATGATTATTCCCATAAACGGGTCGGGCATTATCTGAGGAAGAAACGCAAGTCCCAGAAGTCCTGCTGCCGAAAACAGCTGAGAACCCACAACGCATCTGCGGTAGCCTATTCTGTCCGCAAACTTTGCACAGAGAATATCCACAATAAGCTGGGTGATAAAGAAAACGGATGATATGAGCGCAATTTTTCCGAGAGGGATATTGTAAACATTGTGGAATGTGAGAAATAGCAGCGGTGCAAAATTTGCTGTAATAGCTTGTGTAATAAATCCAAGATAACAGGCAATAAGAGTTTTTCTGTAATTCATCTTGACGTTCCTTTCGCTTTTTGATATAATTGTATCATATCATAACAAACGGCATATTTCAATGTACAATATCGCATTTTTATTACACTATATCGCAAAAATGGAGGATAAATTTGAAAAACCTAAACGACGGCTACGCAAAGATCATCACTGATGAAACTCTTCGTGAAACCATAAGTCACGGCAGTGAGGAATATCCCTTTCGATATTATTATGAGGATATATGGCTCTTTGACCTGCACTGTATTGACTGGCACTGGCACCCCGAGGTTGAGTTTGTGCTTGTAGAAAATGGGACGGCAGATTTTTTTGTGGGCAGCAGCAGATATGTGCTTAACACAGGGGAAGCAATTTTCATCAACACACAGGTGATACATCGGTTTGAGAGCAGCAAAAGTACAATTATTCCCAATATGGTCTTTTCTCCGCTTCTGATAGCCGCAGAAAACAGTTTGATATACCGCAAATATATAAAGCCTGTGCTTATGTCCTCGGTTGAATGCCTGATAATATCGCCGACAGATGAAAAGCAATGTGAGATGCTTGATACAATACGAAATGTGTTTGCCATACAGGAATCGAAAAGCATATCCGAACTGAAAACAACCGAACTTATTATGAAGCTATGGGGGCAGATTTACGAAAGCATAAGTTGGAACGACACTCAAAACATAAACAAAACCTCCGCACAGGCACAAGCACAGCTGCAGATAATGATGCAGCATATCCACAAAAACTATTATCGTCGGATAACCTTGGAAGACATTGCAAGATCTGTTTCTATAAGCAAAAGCAGTGTGCTGAATATTTTTAAAAGCTATCTGCATACATCGCCCATTAATTATGCTCTGGAATATCGTTTGAAGCGTGCTGCCAAGTTTCTTACGGAAACTGAAAACAGCGTTTCCGTTATAGCTCAGACAGCAGGCTTTGAAAATGTGGGATATTTTTGCCGCAAATTTAAGGCACTCTATGGAATGACGCCTAAGGAGTACAGAAATCACAGGCGGTCGGAACGGAAATAATAAAAAGCAAAGGACTTGCTGCGTTTGGCAGTGACAAATCCTTTGCCTATTTTATTTTAAGGCAATACCGCACAAAGAGCGTCTGGTGACTTTGCACGGTATTGCCTTTGATTCGGATAGGCTGGAAGTGTAATGACGGGGTCTATAGGCTGTATGCTTTTCATATTTTTGTTCAAATCCATTTGCCTTCTTTCTTTATTGGACAACGCTAGGCAACTCCAAAAATTCCAACAACTGGCACAAACTGCCCGTTTCCCACTTGCCATTTTACTTGCCATTTGCCCGTATTTACTTGCCATTTTGGGAAAAAATCTGTTTTTCGCAAAACACCCCAGGTAACGAAAAAAAGCTGAATTACGAGCTTTTTCGTAATTCAGCCTTCTGCAATTGGTCGAGGTGACAAGATTCGAACTTGCGGCCCCTACGTCCCGAACGTAGTGCTCTACCAAACTGAGCCACACCTCGATTGGCGACTTCATTAGTATATCACATTTTCGGGCACTTGTAAAGCCTTTTTCACCATTTTCGAAAAAAGAAAAGTTTTGCATTGCTAAACAATCAATTTTCAAATCAAACTATAGAAAATTTGTCGAATCAGAGCGTGTGAAAAGATAAAAGCAAAAGGCAGCCTTTCGGCTGCCCTCGCGGTGATTGTCTAGCGGTGATTGTCTAGGGAAACACTGTGTTTGTTATCGTGCATTCGGCACATTGGTGCGGACGGCACTGATCACGGCATAGCTGTTCTTCGGCAGGATCACGGCATCACCGTCGCAGATGCCGCTGATGACCGTGCTGAATGCATAGCGGCCGAATGCCTTGTCGCGGAGCGAAACCATTGTGGTATCCCCGCTGCGGTTCAGCAGGATCACAGCACTGGAGCCATTTTCCGGAATATAGCGGGCAAATCCCACAACATTGTCCTCCAGCACCAGAAATTCCATAGCACCCTCTGCAAATGCAGGGTGTTCCCGCCGGATCTTTGCCAGCTGGCGGGTGTAGTCAATGAGCTCGGTGTCCTCCTGTCCCCACGGATAGCAGCGGCGGTTGAACGGATCCTTCCAGCCCTGCAAGCCGGCTTCGTCGCCGTAGTAGATGCTGGGTACACCGGGGAGGAAGAACTGCAATACCATAGCCCCTTTCAGGAGCGTCTTGCCGCGTTCGTATTCCTCCGGCGACAGTTCATTCGATGCCATCCAGTCCTTGCTCTTGTCGTCGCAGGGCTGCCCGCCGAACCGGTTGATCGCCCGTTCGATGTCGTGGGTGGAAACGAAGTTCATCAGCACATCGACAGTGCACTTGGGATAGTTCTCCAGAATGCCCATGATGCGGTCGCGGAATGTGGTGGCAGCTTCGCCCTTCATGTAAGCAATAATTGCCTCGCGGAACGGGTAGTTCATCACGCTGTCCAGCTGGTCGCCCAGCAGATACCGCCGCTTGACACCATACGCCTCCTTGTTGGAAGCGTCTTCCCAGACCTCGCCGATGACGATCTTTTCCTCGTCAAACTTCTTGACGCAGGCACGCAGGTTGTCCAGAAATTCGTCCGGCAGTTCGTCGGCAACATCCAGACGGTATCCGGCAGCCCCCAGACTGAGCCAGTAGTCCAGTACGCCGTCATCGCCGCAGATGTACTTGGTATAGCTGGGGTTGTTCTCGTCCACGTTGGGGAGGGTGTCAATGCCCCACCACGACTCATATTCCTTGTTGCCCCAGAAGTGATACCAGGAGTAATAGGGGCTCTTTTCGGACTGATACGCACCGGGGGTGGGATAGCGGCCGAACTTGTTGAAATAGATGCTGTCTGCACCGGTGTGGGAGAATACGCCGTCCAGAATTACCGAAATGCCGCGGGTTTTGGCAGCCTTACACAGTTCCCGAAAGTCCTCGTTGGTGCCCAGCAGCGGGTCTACCTTCCGGTAATTGGCGGTGTTGTAGCGGTGGTTCTCGTGGGATTCGAAGATCGGGTTCAGATAGATGCAGGTCACGCCCAGATCTTTCAGATAGTCCAGCTTGCTGCGGATACCGTCCAGATCGCCGCCGAAGTAGTCGTTGTTCCAGACGTGTCCGTTCTGGTCGGGCTTGTAGTAGGGGAGTTCTCCCCATTCCCGCATCACGCGGTCAGAGGGCACATTGTCATGCATCTTGCCGCTGCTGCAAAAGCGGTCGGGGAAGATCTGATACATCACGCCGCCCTTGAGGAACTGGGGTGTCTGATAGTCCTCGCTGTAGACTGTCAGCTGGAACATTTCTCCCTGATCCAGTGTGCCGTGGCAGGCATCGCCCCGCTTGATATAGTGCCGCACACCGTTGGAGGTGTAGGAGAAATAGTAGTAGTGTACGCCGGAGTACTTGGGAATGAGATCTGTGGTGTATGTGACATAGCCGTTTTCGTGTTCTTTCACGTTCATCGGCAGAAAACGTTCCTTGAAGCCGGTGCGGAAAACCACCAGCACCGGAGAAAAGTCCAGCGGCGTTTCTTCCGGCAGGCGAATGGTGAACTGACAGCTCTGGTTTCTGGCAATGGCACCGAAGTGCGACTTATACGCCGAATCCCAGCTGTTGTAAAAATAACGCATACAGAGATGCTCCTTTCTTTGTGAAGTGAGAATATGCAAATTGTAGGCAATACCGCACAATTCGTTCATTCAAGAAAACGGAGCAGGGTTTGTGCTGCTCCGTTTTCGTCAGATTATATCAGTTCCGGGAGAGATTCCCCAGTCCTCAGATATTCCAAATATCCTTTGCGTACTCGTTTACAGCACGGTCTGCGGAGAAGATGCCTGCGTTGGCAATGTTGTGCAGGGACATCTTGGTCCATGTGTCCTTGTCGGTGTACAGCTTGGAACTGTGTTCCTGTACCTGACAATAGCTGTCGAAGTCTGCCAGAACCATGTACGGATCCAGTGTCCGCAGAGAGTCTGCCACTTCAGTGAACTTGCAGCCGTTGATGCCGGCATACATGCGGTCGATACAGCTCTTGATGACCGGATTGTTGTTGTAATAGTCCTCCGGACGATAGCCGCGGGCCTTGAGGGTGTTGACTTCCTCGGTCTTCATGCCGAAGATGAGGATATTTTCCGGACCAACTGCATCGCCGATCTCGATGTTTGCACCGTCCAGCGTACCCAGTGTAATGGCACCGTTCAGCATCAGCTTCATGTTGCCGGTACCGGAAGCCTCTGTGCCTGCCAGAGAGATCTGCTCGGAGATGTCGCAGGCCGGCATCAGCAGTTCAGACATGGTAACACAGTAGTTTTCGAGGAAGTATACAGACAGCTTGTCGGAAATGCGGGGGTTCTTGCGGATCTCCTCGGACAGAGCCCAGATCATCTTAATGATCTGCTTTGCCAGATAGTAGCCCGGAGCAGCCTTTGCGGCGAAGATGTAGGTCTTGGGAGTAAAGTCCATATCCGGATTTTCCAGCAGGGCGTTGTACTGTGCCAGAATGTGCAGAGCATTCAGGTGCTGCCGCTTGTATTCGTGCAGACGCTTTACCTGAGCATCGAAAATGCTGTCGGTGTCCAGAACCAGACCGCTCTTTTTCTTGACATACTTGGCGAAACGCTGCTTGTTTTCCTTCTTGATCTTCCGCAACCGTTCCAGAACGGCCTTGTCGTCTGCGAAAACGTCCAGCTTTTTCAGCTCGCTGCCGTCTTTCAGGAAGCCGTCGCCGATCTTGTCACGCAGCAGCTGGGTCAGACCCGGATTGGACTGATACAGCCATCTCCGGTATGCGATACCGTTGGTGACATTCTTGAACTTGTTCGGCGTATCCAGATACTCTTCGTGGAATACGCTGTCCTTGATGATCTCCGAGTGCAGCTTGGAAACGCCGTTGACACTGTGAGAAGCCATGACGCACAGGGTAGCCATGTGGATCTGGTTGTCCTTGATGATAGACATGCGGGTGGTCTTTGCACTGTCGCCGCCGTTGCGTTCCATCAGACCGGCACAGTAGCGGTTGTTGATCTCCACGATGATCTGGAAGATACGCGGCACGATCTGCTTGACCAGATTCACGTCCCACTTTTCCAGAGCCTCTGCCATAACGGTGTGGTTGGTGTAGGCAAAGGTGTTGGTGACGATGTGCCATGCACGATCCCATGTATAGCCGCAGTCGTCCAGCAGCACACGCATCAGTTCCGGAATTGCCAGTGTCGGGTGTGTGTCGTTGATGTGGATCGCTACCTTTTCATGCAGGTTTTCCAGTGTGCCGTATACGTTCATGTGGTGGTTGACGATGTCGCCGATAGCTGCGGCACACAGGAAGTACTGCTGACGCAGACGCAGGGACTTGCCCTCCAGATGGTTGTCGTTAGGGTACAGTACCTTGGAGATCGCATTCGCCATGGAGTTGCGGGACAGAGCCTGTTCATAGTTGCCCTCGTTGAATTCCTTCATGTCAAAGCTGGGTGCCTGTGCCTTCCACAGACGCAGGGTAGAAACGCCGGCACTGCCGTAACCGGAAACGTACATGTCATACGGGATCGCGATAACGGTGTTGTAGTTGACATGGGAAATATAGTGATAGGAATCCTGCCAGTATTCCTGTACGTTGCCCTCGAAGTGGACTTCAATGGCTTCGTCCGGCTTCGGGTCCAGCCATACGCTGCCGCCCGGCAGCCAGTTGTCCGGTTCTTCGGTCTGCCAGCCGTCTTCCAGAATCTGCTTGAAGATACCGTACTCATAGCAGATCGAGTGACCGGTTGCAGGGATTTCCTGTGTTGCCATTGCGTCCAGATAGCATGCTGCCAGACGACCCAGACCGCCGTTGCCCAGACCAGCGTCCGGTTCGCACTCGAAAATGCTGTCCAGGTTGATGTGATAATCCTGCAGGATCGCACGGACATCATCTGCCAGTTCCAGATTGTACAGGGTGGTCTTCAGGGAACGACCCATCAGGAATTCCATGGACAGATAGTAAACGTTCTTTCCGCCGACGGAATTGGTTTTATTGATAAAATGCTGCCGCTTGTGCTTCAGCTTTTCGACCATCAGGGCAGACAGCACCTGATAGATCTGCTTGTCAGAAGCTTCGTCCGGAGAAACGCTGCACTCCAGCTGAAGTCGGTCTACGAATTTTTGTTTTAATTCTTCTCTCTGGGGATTTTCTGTTGTTTTTGCTACCATAATATCCTCCTCAATGCATTTGGCATAGGCGTGCCATTTATCAGTGCTGGCTTCGATTTGCCATACTGCGGACTGTTCCGTTTCCTCTGGAACATCCCCACTATTTATTATACCGGATTTTGGGCAAGGTTGCAATAGCTTTTTTCACGAAATATTTGAAAAAACAATGGCGTGATTCGTCATATGTGATTGAAAGAAGTTGCACGCGGGTAAATTCGGACAGCCATTCGCCGGAGATGCCGCTGCAAAATTTGGAGAATCAGAAAGCAGTTTGAACAGACTTCCTGATCCTTCCCTTTACTTTTCAAATATTACATAAAAAGTGATATAAAACTTCACAGATAATCAGTATAATAAAGTTGTATCAGAGCAATTTCCGTGATTTACACCAAAATATTCTTTTGATTGTGGAAACAATTGAACGGTTAAAAAACGGCGGAGTTAGTGGAAATTGCTGTAAAAAATGTGGTATGTATATCGTTTTTGTCGATGTTGCTGCCACGGTGCAAATCTGCACAGGGAACCGGTTTTCCCGTGCAAAAAATCTGAGGAAACGCCGCATAAAGTTTGCACGAAAGAATGCAAAACAGACTGCGTGCAGCGTTCCCGCAATGAGAGGAGTTTTTTTATGCAGACAGAAAAGACAAGACACCTGCGTACAAGAGTCATCAGTGTCTTGCTGGCAGTCCTGATGATCGTGACCTGCCTGCCGTCGATGCTGTTTCCGGTATCGGCAGACAATAACGGACGATCCGGCGGACCGCTGGTACTGACAAACGCCAGTGTCGAATTTCGGGACAGCAAGTACAAGTCGATTGATGAAGTGAATACGGGAGATGTGTTCTATCTGATGTCGACGATCTCCGGAAACAACGTCAATGAAGGAGAGGTGGATTCTTATCGGATCGAGATCACCGACAAGAATCTGCTGCTGCCGAACTTCGCCGGCAACGGCTTTAAGGACGGGGCAGTTTATAACGGCTATACCCTGCATGTCAACAGCGACGGCAGCCGGTATATCGCCTTTGATATTGACAACGGTCAGACCAAACAGGTCCGGCTGCAGGCGAAGTTCCAGAACGGAAAGACCCCGGGCGGAACGACCTCGACTGTAAAGATCGTACAGGACAGCACAGGCAAGAATGCCAGCAGTACAATTACTGCCAAGGCAAAACGGCAGTGGAGTGCGTCCAAGTCGGAGGACAGAAACGCCCTGACAGCGGCACAGCTGGCTGCCGGCACCACGGTAAATTATACCCTGAGTGCTTCGGCGAACAACGCCTCCAAGAAAAGCGGCGTGGAATGGGTACAGTCCCTGAAATTCGAGGACACCATTTCACTGTCGGAAATGACCTTTACCGGTGATGCACAGACTGCGGTGGAAAACGCCGTCAAGTCTGCCGTTGCGACAGCAGGCTACACCGCCGGCAACCTGAGTGTAACGGTCAGCGGCAGCACTGCCAAGATCAGCTTCACCGTGGACAGCAAGAACACCAATGCAGAAATGTCCGCAGTCAATCTGAACGTGGCACTGCCTCTGAACAGCAACACCGTGAAGATGAACGGCACCGCGGACGGCAAGGTCACCAACAGCCTGACTGTTTCCGGCAAGCCCTACGGTGACAATGCCAGCTACTCGACCATCGGCGGAAACAGCGTGGAACTGAAGGTTTCTGCTCCGCAGGGGCCGAAGTTCAGTATTGGAAAAACCGTAAAAAATGGAAAAGCATACTACGTGAACGGGGATACTGTAGAATTTGAGATCTCCGCTTCGAATACCGGTGATGCTGCCGGGGATATTACACTGACAGATAACGTTCCGGACGGCATGACACTGGAGAGCATCACAACCGCAGACGGTACTGTTTCCGGAAACAGCGTAACATTCCAGAATGTCGCTGCCGGTGCAACGGTGACAGCAAAGGTGGTCTGCAAGGTTTCCAAAGACCAGACTGCAAACCTGACCAACGAAGTGACCGACGGCAACAACAATACAGCCAAGGCAACGATCTCTGTCAAGGAAGACAAGGCAGTGATCGAAACGCCGGTGAAGAGCGGCTATGTAACTTATAATGGTAAGAATCTGGGACAGAAGTACTACCCCCACATTGCCGGACAGACTGCGACCTATACCATTTCTGTTACCAACTCCGGTGCAAAGGACGCGAAAGGTGTTCTTGTTTCAGATGATAGTCTGTCATACAATCTGGAGAATATGACTTATACCGTAGATGGTGTTACAAGATCAGACTTTCCGGATAAAATTGACGTTCCGGCAGGAAAAACGGTGCAGATCACGGTAACTGGTACAATCAGAGACGACGTGGCCGGAGAAATTTCCAATGTGGCAAAGGTAGACGGCAAGTCTTCCAATAAAGTGAAGTTTACACCGGATGTACCGAAAGCACAGCTGGGGATTACGAAGACGGCAGATGTCGGCAATTACACATTTGGCACGGCAAAAGATGTTGTTTACACAATTACAGTAACGAATAATGGTGAAGCAGATGCTGAAAATGTGAAAATAGAGGACATCTTGCCGGACGGCATGACATTCCGTGAAAATAGTGGTGCATATGGCATTTTGACCTTATCAGACGACACCACAGAAAATATTACTTCCGTTGATACAAAAACATTGACTGCCGGCGGAACGATTACTGTTCCAAAAGGGAAGTCAATTACTTTGACAGTATATGCAAATGTGGAAGATTCTGCAACAGCCGCAGCACTGACAAATACCGCAAAAGTATATGAAGGTGCGGAAGTAAAGGGTACTGCGACGCATACTATTTACGGCGGTGAAGATTTAAGCAAATATAGCTTGCAAAAGAAAATCATTGCAGTAAATGGTATACAAGCAGATGATACAACAGAAATTGTAAATGGTGATAAGCTAACATATCAGGCGACTTTTACCAACAAGGGAACCACGACCATGGAAAACCTGTACTTATATGATTATGGTACAACGTTGAAGTGGGAAGCTTCTGATGTTCTGAAAGTCGTTGCAATTAACGGCAATGCGTCTGACTCCAGAATTCAGACTGTTACTGTAGAGCAAGATAATAGATCTCATGGAGGCTATGCGGCTGAAACCTTTAATATTATGGGAATCAAGCTGGCGGCTGGCGAATCAGTGACAGTGGAATACGTGGTACTTGCAAACGATGTCACTAATAATAATGACTACAATCATGAAAAAAATGGAATTCAGGGGTTTGGTGGTACTTATGATCTGAATAATAGTGCATTGATGCAGACATTAAGTGCATTTGAAACAAAGTTCGGAACACAGAAAGGTGTCTATAACTATACCGCAGTAGGCGGTCTGACTGTAAACGAACACGGAAGCAAAACTGTAACTTGGTATGCACATGACATGATTTTGAATCCAGTAAGCAATACTGTTTTTGAGGCGAAAAAGTCACTGACAAATAGTGCGGACAAAACGACCAATATCGTTGATATGACAGCGGCAGATCTGGAGCAGAAAACATTTAGTTACAGCTTGGCACTTTCTGGTTCAAATAATGACTATGCTGGGAAAACGATCGTTGTAGAAGATACGCTGCCGGACGGCATGGAATATGTGCCAGATAGTGTAGAGGGAACTGCAAATTATACAGCTTTGAGTGGCATTCAGGCAACTCGAGTTGGACAGACGCTGACCTTTACATTTGTTTCCACAGAAAAATTTGCAAATCAGTGGGGCGGTGGCGTAAAGTTGACTTACCAAGCCAAGCTGACCGCCGACAAGGCACAGGAACTGGCAAACAGCACGGCGAAAAAAGTCACACTGACAAACACCCTTTCCAAGGTGACAGTGGTGGAGGGCAAAAATGACGGCAGTGATCGTGTGATCTCGCCGGAGGATAAGGTGGACATCTCCTTCACCAAAACCACCCCCGCCCCTGGTTTCGCCAAGCTGGCAGTAGCCTCCTTTGCAGGACAGACCTATGATGACACTACTGTACAGCCGGTAGGCGACGGCTACATCACCGCCGGTGATACCCTGATCTGGCAGACTGTGCTGTACAACGGCAGAGGCAACTCCACCGATGTGGCAGACCTGAAACTGGACGGCGTGACACTGACCGACAATCTGCCGGCAACCTACCAGTTCAACAATGATACCGGTTCGGAGATGAAGTTGAAATACCAGGAACTGGATTTAATTCCTAACAGCGAGGGCGGTTCTACATTTCAAGTAAACGACAAAACTGGTCTGCTGGAAGGCGGCTCGGAAGTTCCAGATACCGCCTATAAGATCGACGGCTCGAAACTGATTATCTCTGTGGACAAGCTGGCAACTAAACTGGAAAAGAACAAGTGCATCGTCTTCCAGTTCGCCACCACTGTCAAGGACGGACAGGAAAGCGAGGGCGTTATCACCAACACCGGTTACGCCACCATTGACCAGCCGTTCTCCGCAGAAGATACGGTTGCCGGCGAAAAGCAGGACAACCAGATCTGGAGCTATGCAAACTACAATATCGTTGGCCTGACCACAGAGTCCTGGAAAACGATTACCTATAAGAATAATGGACACAATGGCACACCCCACACGGATCCGGCAACCGATACCGGTTACAGCCGCCAGCCCACTCACAACTATGTGCAGGGCATGCAGGGCGAAGATGTGACCTATGAACTCCACATCAAGAACAACTCGCCGGTAGCTCTGGAAAACATGACCATTATTGACCGCCTGCCCTATGTGGGTGACTTGGGACTGGTTTCCGGCTATGAGCGTTTCTCCGCATTCGGCGTGACTCTCAAGAGCATTGATTCTGTTACGGTAGGCGGAACAGATGTGAGTGCAAATGCAGCGTACAGCTATTCCACCGACAAGACCTCTGTCCTGAATGAGTACTCCAAGGACTGGCTGGGACAGAACGATGTCATGAACTGGACAAACATCAAGTCTGACGATACCGTAGACTTCCGGATCCAGCTGCAAGATACGACCGTCGAGGTTGGCGAGGAAGTCGTTGTCAAAGTTACTGCAACCGTTCCCAGCTATGTGGCAAAGACCGGCGAAGAAAATATCGCGTGGAACAGCTTCGCGTACTCCTATCAGAATACCGACATTCTGGGCGATACTGTCATGGTAGCAGAGCCGGCAAAGGTCGGCGTCTGGGTACAGACACCGGACACCACCGTTGATGTGACGGTCAACAAGACCTTGACAGAAGCAGAAACCAAGGACGCAACGTTCTACTTTGCACTGTTTACCGATGAAAATTACACCACACGGTTGAGCGATGTGATTTCCGCCACCATTCCGGCAGGACGGACCGCGGCTTCCGTCACCATGAAGGACGTAGACCTGTCCTCGATCAAGCAGCAGACCAATAACGCCAACAACGTTTACCTGCTGGAAACAGATGCCAAGGGCAATCAGATTCGCAACTACACACCGGCATATACCGGCAATAAGATCTCCACTGATGCCACAACGAACCAGACTGTCGGCGTGACCAACACCAAAAATACAGGTGAGATTACACTGACCAAAACTCTGGCAGGTGAGAACGTCACCGGTGATACTTTCTATTTTGCCCTGTTTACCAAGAATGCGGCAGGCGATTATGTTCGCTATGAGGAAGCACCGGTGCAGTCCCTGACCTTTACCGAGGCAGGCTCGCAGGACGTGAAATTTGAAGGTGTGCCCAAGGGCGTGGATTTCTACGTGCTGGAAACCAATGCCAACGGCGTTCTGGCAGATACAGACTTTGCAAAATACACCTCAGACAGCGGTATCCGCTATACCTCCGAACCGGCAGCACCGGCGGCAGTACAGGCAGGCGGCAAAACTGAGATCACCAACACCGAGGAGATCGACTACAGCATCACCGTCAGCAAGGTGCTGATCGCAGATGATGTCAAGAGCACACCTGCATTCTCTGTGGGACTGTTCACCAAGAACGGAAACGATTACACACCGGTCGGCACAACAAAGAATGTTATTGCAGGTTCTGATGTGACCTTTGACGGTCTGAAAGCAGATACTCCGTACTACATCTTTGAGATGGACGGTGACAAGCGTGTCGAAAACGGTGCTTCTTTCCAGATGCCTGTTGTTCTTGATCCCAAGAATCCCACTACGAAAACAAATACGACATTCTACGTTTCTTATGACTGCTGCGATGACCACAATCAGGTTGCGGCACTTACCCTGACCAAGGACGCACCACAGGCAAACACCATTATCACAAACACCACCAAGAATCCGGCTCAGATCAAGGTAACGAAGATCGCTACCATTGACGACAATCCGGCAGACAGCCATGAAGCGACCGTTGCCCTGTTCACCATGGACGCAGACGGCAACTATCAGGCAGTTTCCGGACAGAAGAAAACCATTACCATTGCAGCCGGCGACAAGGGCAAGAATTCCGTTACATTTGACGGACTGGACAGCAGCAAGACTTACTACGTCTTTGAGCTGGACGCAGACGGCAAACGCGTGGAAAATGAGAGCACGATCTCAGTAGGCGGCAAGACATTCCTCGCTACCTACTCCGGCAACAGCAGTCGGGTAGACCTGCTGCCGGGTATTCCGGGCGAAAAGACCATTACTGATGCCAATACCACACAAGTGGAATTGTCCTTTGCAAAAACAGATGTAGACGGTAAGGCAATGACCGGCTATAAGCTGACTTTGAAAAAGCCGGATGGTAATGAGGAAAGCTGGACAACCGATGGTACAGCAAAAATATTTACTAATCTGACAGCCGGAAAGTACAAACTGACAGAAGCTGCACAGAATAACTATGTGCCGGTAGAAGTTGCATTTGAAATCGGCGATGACGGCTATATTGTCACAGAAAATGCAGAATCGATGGCATATGCTGAGTTGGGAAGCACCGGTGTAACGGTTATCAACCGTGCACAAGTCAGTGTGGACAAGCAGGATATTGCAACTTCTAAGGAACTGGCAGGTGCAACTATCAAGATCACTCGGACAAACGGCAGTCTGAATGCAGATGTGCTGGAGGTCAAGCGTGGGGAAACTTTGCTGACAAAGGCAGACTCTCTGGAGGACAACGCCGATTACAGCAAATACACACAGACATCTAATACTATCACCTTTATTTCTGACGGCGAAAACAAGACCAACATCATCGGTCTGCCGGACGGCACCTACACCATGACGGAGGTAGTTGCACCGGACGGCTATAACAAGGTAAGCACAGACTTCACCTTTACCATTAAAAACGGTGTAGTTGATGCAACGGGAACCGCAGAATATGACGTTTCCGGCAACGACATTACCATGAAGGACGGTCAGAAGCCCAGCGTGACGATCAGCAAGCAGGCAGTCGGCGGCGGAGAAGAACTCACCGGAGCCGTACTGAAACTGACTGCACCGGCAGGAACAGACCTGAGCAAGGTCAAGGGCTCCTACAGTGACGGCAGCACTGCTGGAATCGAAACCAGCGGCAACACCATTACATGGACTTCGGATAACGCCAAGGGCGGTGTGACACTGGAAAATCTGCCGGCAGGCGTGTACACGCTGGAAGAAACCACCGCACCGGACGGCTTCACCAAAAAGACCGAGGCGATGAACTTCGAGGTCGGAGCTGACGGCAAGGTCGGAACGGTAAACGGACTGACCAAGGACGACAATAAGGTTGTAATGGAAGATGACACTTCCAAGCTTACCATTGCCAAGAAGGACATCACCGGAAAGCAGGAAGTCACCGGAGCAACGCTGACCCTGACTCTGACAAATCCGGACGAAAGCGGAGCAACGCTGGACGGTGTGACAGCAAATATTCATGTGGACAGCAGAGATGCAAAGTCTATTACATGGACTTCCGGCAAGACAGATGCTATTTTGAGCAAGCTGCCGGACGGCAAATACACACTGAAAGAAACCGGCGGTGCTTTTACAGACACAGAAACCGGAAAGACCTACACGGTAATCAAATCAACAATGACCTTTACTGTGGAAAACGGTGTTGTTACAGACACCAGTGCCGAAAACAGTCTGAATGACAAGGCGACCGAGGGTTATTATTACTACGATAAGACCAAGGAAGAAATTCTGGTCTGCGATGCGGAAGCTGTCAACGTCGTACCGATCAGCAAGCAGGACGCAGCAAGCGGTGCGGAAGTAGCCGGTGCAACACTGGAGATCACCGCAGAAAACGTGCTGGATACCACGAAACTGGAACTGTCCAGAACCGATAAGAACGGGAACAAGACAGTACTGGTCAAGGGAACGGATTACAGCATCAGTACAGACGGCAAGACCATTCAGTTTGTTTCCGGAGAAGATGCAACGATCATCACCGGACTGCCGGCAGGCAGCTATCAGCTGAAGGAAACCAATGCACCGGACGGCTATCAGCTGTACACCGCAGAAGAAACCTTCACCATTGGAACAGACGGCAAGGTGACCGGAACCACAACCATTCAGGACGAGGCTTCCAAGCTCACCATTGCCAAGAAGGACATCACCGGAAAGCAGGAAGTCACCGGAGCAACGTTGACCCTGACCCTGACAAATCCGGACGAAAGCGGAGCAACGCTGGACGGTGTGACAGCAAATATTCATGTGGACAGCAGAGATGCAAAGTCTATTACATGGACTTCCGGCAAGACAGATGCTATTTTGAGCAAGCTGCCGGACGGCAAATACACACTGAAAGAAACCGGCGATGCCTTTACAGACGCAGAAACCAAAAAAACCTACACGGTAATCGAATCGACAATGACCTTTACTGTGGAAAACGGTGTTGTCACAGACACCAGTGCCGAGAACAGTCTGAATGACAAGGCGACCAAGGGCTATTACTACTATGACAAGACCGCAGGACAGATTCTGGTCTGCGATGCGGAACAGCCTGCGATTACTACAACATCGACTTCGGAAACGACTACAACGACAACAACCACAACAACTACTTCAACCAGCGAAAGCAGCACAACATCTGACACAGAAACCACTACGGGAACTGGTACAGTTACCACAGTTTCAACTGTAGCAACTACATCGAAAACCAGTGGAACCACCACCGAAGTGACAACAGACACCACACTGGCAACCAGCGGAAACACTACGGAAACCAGTGCAGGCCCGACTACCACTTCTACCAGCGAAACCACTACCGAAGTGACAACAGGCACCACACTGGCAACCAGCGGAAACACCACGGAAACCAGTGCAGGCCCGACTACCACTTCTACCAGTGAAACCACCACCGAAGTGACAACAGTTACCACACTGGCAACCAGCGGAAGCACCACGGAAACCAGTGCAGGCCCGACTACCACTTCTACCAGCGAAACCACCACCGAAGTGACAACAGACACCACACTGGCAACCAGTGGAAGCACCACAGAAACCAGTGCAGGTCCGACTACTACTTCTACCAACGGAACTACCACAGATACCACAACCGCCAAAACCACTGTTACAACAGCAAGTGCTTCTACGGAAACCAGTGCAGCATCGACCACCACAACTGCCGCAGGAACGACTGCGGAAACGGTGACCGAAACCAGCACTACTGCGGCAAGCACAGTGACTACCGCAGAAACAACTGTCACAACAACAGCTACGACAACCATCGAAGCAACGACTACCACGACAGAAGAAACCACTGTTGAAACTACCACAGAAGCCACCACGACAACGGAGGAAACGACAACTACAATTGTCACCACCACCGAACAGCCGGACGGCTATGTGATCCGCAAGTGTGACGTGGGCGGCAATGAGATCGGCGGAGCATCTCTGAACATTACCGATCAGAGCGGCAATGTGATCGATCAGTGGGTATCCGAAGAAGGCGTATCGCATGTCTTTGCCGGAATCCAGCCGAACACACCGTACTGCCTGACCGAAACACTGGCTCCGGCAGATTACCTCGTTGCAGAACCGATCTACTTCCAGCTGAACGAAGACGGTACACTGGTACTGTTTGTTGGCGTCAGCCTGAATGAAGACGGCAGCTGGAGCGTGGAAAATGCTGTGGTAACGGCAAATCCGGACGGCAGAGCCATTGTGATGATCGATGAGTACGTTGGTACTGAAACCACCACAACGGAAACTACCGAAGAAACCACAACGACTACGGAAGCAACCACAACTACTGCGAAGAATACCACCGCCGGCAACGGCGAGCATACCCCGTCCGTTTCCACCACGACCACGGCTTCTACGGAAACCACGACCGTGACTGGAGAAAGCGGCACCGGTACGACCGCAGGCAGTGGCGGCTCCGGCACAACAACAGCAGCTGGCGGAAGCCAGACGACCACGGTGATCAGAAGCAGTTCCGGTTCGTCTTCTTCCAGCAGCAGAAGCAACACAAAAATCTCCTCCACGCCAAAGACAGGCGAAGCGTTGCCGGTAGTCATCATTCCGGCAGGCATTGCACTGGCAGCGGCAATCGTGGCAGGCTGCAAGCGTAAGAAAAAGTAAACCGGCTGTAACGGAACAGGTGAAATTGTTCTGATGCCGCAAAACCCGCCCCGACAGGTACTTCTGTCGGGGCGGGTTTGTTTTTGTCAAGGGCAAGTTGCACCGTATTTCCTATTAAGGAATCCGGTAGACAAAAAAGAAAAAGTAGGGAGCGATGCCCACATCGCCCCGCGGACTTGCCTGAGGGCAGCAATTTTCTAGGGCAGCCACACCGAAACCGTCCGGCGGAATTCGCTCGTACCTCGCTGTCCGCCTGGGGCTTGCCAACGCCGG
>ERZ825324.2556-NODE-2556-length-18628-cov-3.556130_pt1 | contig 18628 bp, 18 predicted proteins | sample MGYA00519859_ERZ825324 | MGnify/ENA primary metagenome ERZ825324 (study PRJEB31778, sample SAMEA3449198) | human gut metagenome | biome: human gut; feature: human-associated habitat; material: faeces | place: United Kingdom | collected 2010/2012 ... | reverse complement strand
CTTCTTCAACTGCGCGCTCAACGCCGCGGTTGATGTCGGCGCTCTGCTCGTGCACGGCCATGAGGATGCCGCACGACTCGCCGTCGAATTTCAGCGCCGAGTGGTTATAGCCGATTGATTTGATCACCTCGCGGGCCTCGCGGGCGATGTCGATATGGGCGTTGGATTTCACTTCGCCGGCGATGACAACCTGGCCTGTGGTCACAAGCGTTTCGCAGGCCACCTTCGACGAGGGGTCAAAAGCGAGCATTCCGTCGACAACGGCGTCGGAAATCTGGTCGGCAACCTTGTCGGGATGCCCTTCGGAAACTGATTCCGATGTAAAAAGATAGTTCATGGGTCTTTTTAGCATTTTTTTAAGTGGTTGCAAGCAATCAAATTTTTCCACGGTGCAGGGCGCGCTATGGCCGGCGCGCTGGCGCCTCTTCCCTGCAAGCTTTCTGTAAGCTTTGTAAATGTGCGTGAACCTTCCGGAGACTGCTATTTGAGCCGAAAGGCGCCGCAAAGTTACGCAATTCCCCCGAGATGCGCAACACTGTTTTGAGCCCGGGAAATGATAAAGCCCGGAGATTTCGCAATCTCCGGGCTTCCCAAACAAAATGCTATGTACAACAATTCAAATAGTCTGTGGTGATCAGTCGATGGCCTCGTCGGCGGGATAGCCGCCCATCTCGCGGATGGCGTTCTTCAGCATTACATACTGCTGGAAGAGGTGGTTGACGGGCACTTCGCCTTTGGTGTAGTCGTGCATCGGGCTCTTGAGGAAGAAGCTCAGGAAGCGCTGGATGCCGTAGCGGCCGTTGCGTGCGGCGAGGTCGCTGAGAAGCACGAGGTCGAGGCAGAGGGGAGCTGCGAGAATAGAGTCGCGGCAGAGGAAGTTGATCTTGATCTGCATGGGATAGCCCATCCATCCGAAGATGTCGATGTTGTCCCATCCCTCTTTGTTGTCGTTGCGCGGGGGATAGTAGTTGATGCGCACCTTGTGGTAATACTGGGTGTCTTCGTCGTTGCCGTGGCCGTAGAGATCGGGCTGGTTTTCAGGCACGAGAATGCTTTCGAGGGTCGAGAGTTTGCTGACCTCTTTGGTGCGGAAGTTGGCGGGCTCGTCGAGCACGAGGCCGTCGCGGTTGCCGAGGATGTTGGTCGAGAACCATCCGTTGAGGCCGAGGCAGCGGGTGCCGATGATGGGGGCGAATCCGCTCTTCACGAGGGTCTGGCCGGTCTTGAAGTCCTTGCCTGCGATAGGCATGCCGGTCTGCTCGGAGAGTTCCCACATGGCGGGGATGTCGACGGTGGTGTTGGGTGCGCCCATGATGAAGGGTGCGCCCTCCTTGAGAGCTGCGTAGGCGTAGCACATCGAGGGAGCGATATGCTCCTTGTCGTCGGCTTTCATTGCGGCCTCAAGTGCTGCGAGAGTGCCGTGCACTTTCTCGTCGACCGGGACGTAAACCTCGGTCGAGGCAGCCCAGAGCACAACGACGCGGTCAACGCCGTTCTCTTTCTTGAAGCTGCGGATATCCTCGCGGATCTGCTCGGTCATGTCCCAGCGGTCCTTGGCCTGCTTCACGTTGTCGCCGTCGAGGCGCTTTGCGTAGTTGTGGTCGAAGGCGGCCTTCATGGGGACGATCTTTTCGAGCTCGTCCTTCACGGGGTTGATGTCCTTCTCCTTGAGTACCTCGCAGTTGATGGCGCTCTCGTAGGCGTTGGCGGGATATACGTCCCATGCTCCGAACACGATGTCGTTGAGGTCGGCGATGGGCACGATTTCGTTGTATTTCAGATATTTCTTGTCAGCACCTTTTCCTACGCGGATTTTGTCGTACTGCGTCATCGAACCGACAGGTTTTGCAAGGCCTTTGCGGGCCATGAGTACGCCGGTCATGAAGGTGGAGGAGACTGCGCCGAGACCTACCACGAGGACTCCGAGCTTACCTTCGGCAGGCTTGACATTTGATTTGCTCATAATTTAATTAGATTGGTTATATAGTTGTTAAAATTTCTTTAATGGGCGCTCGTTCAGGCGAGGGCCGAAAAACGAGCGTAAAATTACCCTATATTTTTCAATTGTGAAACAATTTCAACAGTTATCTTCAATTTGATTCGTTAAAGATAACAAACCTGCTACATTAACAATAAAATAATGTTAAATACATAAATTCGATGCAGGGAGAATGCAAATGAAAGTTAATAGCCCTAAATGAGCAGAAGGGGCGTCGGACGGGGCGGACAGGTCGGACGAGTCGGAATTGGCTGACAGTTCTGATAGCTCTGATAGCTCTGATAGTTCTGATAGCTCTGATAGCTCTGACAGCTCTGATAGCTCCGATAGCTCCGATCCTCTCCTCGCTGTCAGATCATCCCGAGTATATCGGCGAGGCGGCCTATCTGCGAGGGATGGGTGGCGAGATCCTCTTCCGGCGTCCAGCCTTTTCCTTTCAGCCATGCCGTCGGGCAGCCGACGGACTCTGCGGGGAGAATGTCTTTTTTCAGGCTGTCGCCTACCACGAGCACCTCCCGGGGGGGCAGCCCCAGGGCGTCGACTCCCAGCATGAAAATGCGTGGATCCGGCTTCCTTACACCCACCACCGCGCTCTCAATGACGGCACGGAACAGATGGTCGAGGCCGAAATCGGCGAGCACGGCCCCGATATTGCCGTAGAAATTGCTGACAAGCACAGCCGGAACCTTTGCGGTCACGGCCTCGATGACGGGGCGCGACTCTTCGACGCATTCCCGCGCGCGGTCATAGCAGTAACGGGCCGCCTCGTCGGCCATCGCGTCGGTGGCGCAGTTGCCGCCGTCGCGGAGAAAACGGGCCTCTGTGGCTGTCTTGGCCTGCATGAGCCGCATGAAGTCGAAGTCGGGACTCACCACCGGATGGGTGGCTAAGTAGCGCTCCGTGGCCACATAGGCCTCGCGGAACGCCTCGCGGCTGAATGTGGCTCCTGCGCGGAGCCATCCGTCGCGGATGATCTCGCTCCAGTGGTCGCCTCGGCTGTCGATTGTGCCGCCATAGTCGAATATCACTCCTTTTATATCCATGGTAGGGGATGCGTGTCGGTTTATCCGTCGAATTCGCCCTGCTCGATGCGCCGGGCAAAGCGCCGGCATATGCGCTCGTGGCGCACTACCATCATGACGAGCAGCGCGTTGAGCACCGTGAGCTCAAATACGAAGTAGAGCCATGGCATCGTCAGGAATAGCGCCGTGAAGAGGGCGATGGTGCGCCAGTTGAACGACAGGATGTTGGTGTATTTCATCAGCGGCAGGCTCGCCCGGCGGAATGCCTGGCGCAGGCTCTCGGGGAGGGGAGTGCCGTCGGGGTAGCGGGCTGCAATGGCGCGCCGCAGCTGCTGCATGGCAGGGGATGTGGCCTCCTGCTGCATCGTGTAGCTTGTATAGAAGGCGAGAGTAAGCTTCTGCCAGAAATCATGGCGCCAGCTCAGCGTGGCGAGGCGCCGCTTGAGGGTGAAGGCCCGGTCGAGCTCGCTGCCTGTCTCCCCCTTGAGGAAGTAGAGGTGAAACTGGCGGTAATAGTCGGCCATGGCGGCCTGCTTTGCATGGCAAATGCCCGTCACCGCAGCAATCACCCATATGAGCCACGGATGGGCCATGAAGAAGGCCGAGGTGACATTCTCGCGCAGGCATATGGCTATATAGATGGCCGCGAACCAGAGATCGCCGCTGACGCCGTCGAGTATCCGGCCGATGCGTGAATACTGGCGGGTCATCCGCGCGAGCTGCCCGTCGGCGCTGTCGAAGGAGTTGGCCCAGATCAGGAGAAGCATTCCGGCCACGTTGACGGCCATGGAGTCGAAATAGAAGCATATGCCGGCTCCGATGCCGAGAAATATCGACGCGATGGTGATAGCGTTGGGCGTTATGCCGAGGCGAGCGGCCAGGCGCGCCCACATGTAGCCGATCGGGCGGTAGAATGCCAGATCGATCCCCTCCTCGGTGTCGAGCGACTTGAGGCTCTGGCGGTAGGCCGACTCTTTCTTTTCAGCCATCACTTGAGATCGCGGAGTTTATAGGTCTGTTCGCGCAGATAGGCCCCGAGGGTCTCGAAGTCCTTGCGGTAAGGCTCCTGGTCGGCGAGCGTGATGGGGCGGCCGACGCTGATGTGCATCGTCTTGCCGGTCTTGCGGAACACCTCGGCCGGGAGGCGCAGCGAGCGCGCCGGCCAGCATATGTGGCCCAGGATATTGAACCACCACGAGTTGGAGCCGTGGAAATATATCGGTATGACGGGCACCTTGGCCTTGTAGATGAGCTGCAGTATCGATTTCTGCCAGGGACGGTCGACGAGATGTCCGTGCCAGTCGACCTTGCTCATGGCTCCGGCGGGGAAGAATCCGAGCGGCTCCCCCTCGGCGAGCTGACGCATGGCCTGACGGATGCCGTTGACGCTGACGGCGCGCTTGGCGGGGTCTTTCTGCGCCCAGGCGTCGACGGCTATGAAGTTGGGGCGCATGGCCGAGATCTTGTTGAGGATCATGTTGACCATCACTCTGTATTTCGGGCGGCGCGACGATATGAGGTAGATGAGCATGATGCCGTCGAGGGCTCCGAAGGGATGATTGCTGACGGTGATGAAGGGGCCTTCGGGCAGGTTGTCGAGCACCTCCTCGCCGTCGATGCGCAGCTTTATGCGGAAGCCGTCGAAGAGCATGCGGCGCACGAATTCAGGGCCGGGAGTGTCGCAGAAGCGGCGGTGGATATCGTTGACCTTGTCGACTGACAGGAAATGAAGCAGCCAGTTGACCAGTTTCTCGTGTCCGTCGAGGCGGGGCGCCATCTGGCGTATGTCGTCGTAGTTGAGCACGTCGGGGCGCACTTCGTGCTCTGCGGCGGCTCCGGCGGCGGGTGTCGTATCAGTGTTTTTGTCCATTGGAGATATAGTCGGTATAGCGGCGCGTGAAGCGGGCGAAAGCGGGCCACTTCATCAGCGCGAATTCAAAAATGAGGTATCCGGCGAGGGCGCAGGCTATGCCTCCGGCCACGTCGAGTATGTAGTGATGGGAGGTGTAGACGGCAGTCCACCATATGCCGAGGGTCACCACCGCGAGGGTCAGACGCCAGGCCAGGCTTATGCCGCGGCCGCGCAGGGCGTAGAGGAGGGCGGTGAGCGTATAGGCCGAGTGGAGCGAGGGCATGGCGGCGAAGACGTTGCTGTTGCGGGCGTAGAGGCCGTTGAAGATGCCGAGTCCGGTCATCTCGTCGAAGGCGCCGAGTCCGGCCACTGATCCGGGAGTGCCCGGCACAGCCTCGAATCCGTGGAGCGCCACATACCATGGCGGGGCGGCCGGGTGGATGTAGTAGAATGTGAATCCGATCAGATTGGTCAGCAGGAAAACCATCGCGAAGTGGAGGTAGAGCCCGCGCCGGCCGGTGAAGTAGAGCCACAGGCCGAAGATGACCGGCAGGGGTACCCAGCAGAGATAGAACACTCCCGCCATGAAGTCGGCCGCGCGGCAGGTGTGGAGCGCCCACCATTCGTTGGGCGTGAGCCCCGCGATGCCGAAGAGCGAGAGCTCCGTCTGGTAAAGGCCGCGGACGTCGACCGGATTGACTTCGTAGTTGGGGAGAAGGTTCATCCAGTCGTAGGATATGCCGAAGAGGAAGAACGGTATGAGCGCCACGGTGAGGCGGCGCGTGGCCGGCGCGGCAAAGAATAGGGCGGCGATAGCCACGGCCATGACGGTGTGTTCCGGTCGGAAGCCGATGCCGAGGGCCGTGACTGAGAGCCACAGGCACAGGGCTGCGACGCACGTGGCCGATTCGGCGAGGGAGGGCAGTCGGTCGGAGATGCGTGTCATTTGCGTCCGGCGAGAAGTTTGCGGCAGTGGTTGATGCGTGCTATCGCCGTGAGGTTGGCGAAGATGGCGATGACGGTCATGGCGATGACCAGTATCATGTCGGGGTTGAAGCCGTCGGCGCCGGGCTGGTAGCCTGATATCTGGCCGGTGATGCCGGTGGCGAGCGTAGCCACGCTTGTCACCACCACTCGCTCCGGACGCTGCATGAATCCTATCTTGCACTCCAGTCCGAGGCCTTCGGCGCGTGCTCTGACATAGCTCACCATTATGCTGCCGGTGAGGGCCACGAACGCTATCACGGCTCCGGCGAAGCTGCCGGTCTGGATCAGATAGTAGGCCACTCCGCCGAGAGTGGCGAGCTCGCAGTAGCGGTCGAGCACGGAGTCATACATTGCGCCGAATGTCGACGACATGCCGCCGAGGCGCGCCACCTGTCCGTCGAGCATGTCGAAGAGCGAGAATCCGATGATGAGCGCTCCGGCCCATGTGACGAGCGACCAGTCGACCGTGCCGGTGCGGGCTGCTCCGTATCCCGCTATGACGATCACTACGGCAGCCGCCAGGTTGCCGAGAAATCCTATGGTGGTCACTGTGTTAGGGGTTACGCCCATGCGGATCAGAAGCTTTACGAAGGGGTTTATCACCCGGTAGATGCCCAGCTGGAGCGCGTCGCGGGTCTGTTTTGATGTAGCTTTTATGTCCATCTTTGGTTGTTCCGGTATGAAGTTTTGTTCAGTTTTGCTTTTTATGACGTAATGTGAACAGGTCGACTATCCTGATGGCCCACGGATCGAATGCCGACTGGCGGTAGACGAAGTAGCGCTGCAGCGCGAAGTTCCAGAACCACGACACGAGCAGCGATACCGCCAGGGTGGATGCGGCGAAGATGCCGTCGGGGGTGAATCCGAGATTGATCAGGAATTGCCATCGTGAGAGGGCCTCGCAGGTGAAGGTGGTGCCGTACATATTGAGCAGCAGGCTGCCGGTCCATACGAGGGCGTATTTCACTGTGACCGCCTTGACGCTCTGGCCGGCGGCGTGGAAAGTGAAGCGGTAGTTGATGGTGCAGTTGACGATGCCGCCCACGAGCGCGCCGCAAGCCACCGACAGGTTGCTGCGGTAGAAGGGGTCGACGGCCTGGAAGACAAAAGCGAACATCACCATGCGCACGATCATGTCGGACCACGATGCGGCCTGCGACGACACTATGGAGCGAAGAAAGGTGAATACGAGCGAATCGCTGCGCAGCACCTTGTCGGCCACCTTTTTCGATCTGTCCTTGATCTGTGTCATTATTTTATGAGGAGGTTTATTGCAAATATTATAAGCATTGAGTAGATGCCGGCGAGGATGTCGTCGGCCATCATGCCCCATCCGCCCGGAAGCTTCTCGGTGGCTCTGATGCCGAGCGGCTTGTAGATGTCGAAGAGTCTGAAGAGGAGTAGCGAGAGCAGTATCTCCCACCAGGGGCAGAGAGGGGTGATGGGGAGCATCGACACCCACTGGCCTACGGTCTCGTCGACGCAGGCCACCACCGGATCCTTGCCCCAGTAGCGTTCGGCCACGCCGCTGGCCCATGTGCCGAGAACGGTCAGCACGACGATGGCGCCGAGGGTGACCCAGAAAGTGACGCCGGCCGACGCCCACAGGTAGAGCGGCATCCAGAGTATGACGCCGGCTATGGCGCCCCACGTGCCGGGAGCGACGGGGAGAAAGCCTGCGCCGAGCGACGTGGCGATAAGGCGCGGCAGCAGGGGGAACTGGCGGGTGGAGCCTTCGGGCCGGTTGTCCTTGGGGTGGCGTTTCATCGGTCGGAGCGTTTTGATTCGGTAAACTGCCGTATGGCCGCCATGATGGCGCGGGCTATATGGGGGGCTGCCTCGGCGCGGCAGGGGGCGAACGAGGGCCAGTCGTTGAAGTCGATGATGCGTATCTCACCGTCGGGTGCCACCACGCAGTCGCCGCCGTAGATCATCACGTCGAGGATCTCGGCCGAGCGGTTGCAGAGGCTGCGCAGGCGCGACATGTCGAACTCTGTGCCCCGGGCACAGCCGTTGACGCGCTCGTAACCATACTTCGAATGGTCATTGATAAACGGATAGAACCAGTAGAAGAAATCCGTGCCGGCGATGCCGTAGAACTTTATGAGGTCGCCTTCGAGATGGCGCGATATGACGGCCCGCTTGATGCCCCGCAGGAAATATTCCTGAAGCACCTCCTGAGCCTCCTCGGGATGTCTGACGTAGCTGACGTCCTCCTTGTGCATCGTGTAGTAGTCGCCGCGCTTTATCCAGCATTTGTGCATGCCGGCGTCGTGGAGGCGCTGGCGCACGGCCTCGTCGGTGCCTACGGTGATGCTTTCGGGGAAGGGGATGCCGGAGCCCACGAGTATGCGGGTCATCCGCTCGCGCGTGCAGTTCTCGATGCCGTAGCCCGAGTTGATGACGAGCCTGCCCTGGTCCTCCATGCGCTGGAGCGTCTTTATCGATGCCTGCTCGCGGCACATGTTGATCACCACCGGCTCGCCGACGGCTCCCGCGCACAGCTGCTCCTCGGAGTAGACGCTGACTTCGCATCCGCGTTTGCGCAGCTGCTCGGCCACGATGTTGAGTATGGCGGTGTCGTTGCCTATATGGTTGGGGGAATAGACCCCGGCGCGCTTCACAGCCGCTATCTTAATCTCTGCCATGATGAATGTCGTCGTAGTCTGATTTGATTATCTCGCGCGCCAGGGCGATGTCGGAGGCGTGGTCCACGTCGACCACCTTTCCCATCGGCCATGCGCGCAGCTTCATGCCGCTCTCGAGGAGCGCGCGCTGGAAATGGCGCATGCGCGTGATGCCTGCGGCGCGGCATTCGGCCAGGCACCTCAGGGCTTTGGCCGGCAGGCAATACACTCCGGCCGAGACGTAGCGCGAACCGGGCTGCCGCGCGTCGGTGAAGGCGGTGATCATCCCGTCGTCGCCTGTGCTGACCCACAGTGGTTTCTCGTCGTCGGCATAGCCGGTAACTCCCATATAGCCGTCGGCATCGGTGCGGGAGGCGAAGGCTTCGGCCAGCCGCACCAGCTCGTCGGAGGCGAAGACGGTGTCGACCGTCGTGACTATAAAATCGCTGTCGAATCCGGCCGTCACCTCGGCGAAGCTCAGCATGGAGTCGGCGGTGGCCTTGACGATGACGCGCGTCAGCTGGCCGATGCCCGTATGTTCGCACGCGGTCTGCACATGGCCGGCTATCTCCTGCTCGCGGACGATGATGCTCAGGCACGTCATGGCGGCCGCTCCGCGCGGGAGTGACATTATGCGCATGAGGCGGTCGATCAGCGGCTCGCCGTCGGGCGCTACCAGCGGCTTGGGGAGTAGGATCCCTTCGGTGGCGAGCCGCTCGCCTTTGCCGGCGGCGATGATACCGTAGTTCATCGTGCGGCTGGCTTTATGGGGCGTCGCGACGTGGCCGTGACGGCGGCGGGGATTAAACACTTATTGATCATTGTAAGCGATATGTGGCCAAAACAGCGCGCTAAGTTACTCATTATTTCCCATCCGGCCAAAAAGGCCTGACGGCGAGGGATTATTTGTCGTCGGTCTTGGTGAGGTCGAGCACCACGTTGTCTTTCTTGTTCTTCTCCACATACTGGCGGCGGAGCGGGTTGGCGTGAGCCTCGTCGTAGGCGGCGCGGCAGCGGTAGGTGTCGATGGCGCGGTATATGGCCTCGCGCATCGAGTCGGCCGATGCCTCTCCCTTGCCGGCTATGTCGTAGGCCGTGCCGTGGTCGGGCGATGTGCGCACGTAGGGGAGTCCGGCCGTCAGGTTGACTCCGCGGTCCATCGCGATGGTCTTGAATGGAGCGAGTCCCTGGTCGTGATACATCGCCAGCACTCCGTCGAAGCGGCTGAAGAGGCCGTTGCCGAAGAAGCCGTCGGCAGCATACGGGCCGAACGCCTCGATGCGCTCTTTGCGCACGCTCTCGATGGCCGGGATGATGGCCGTCTGCTCCTCAGTGCCGAGCATTCCCTGCTCGCCCGCATGGGGATTGAGGGCAAGCACGGCTATGCGGGGGCGCACGATGCCGAAATCGCGGCGCAGCGACGAGTCGAGAGCCTTGATCTTCTCCTCCACCGCCTCCTGGGTGACAGTTTGCGCCACGCGAGCCATCGGGGTGTGGGTGGTCAGCAGAGCCACGCGCAGCGCCGGAGCCTCGGAGCACATCACCATCAGCGCCTTCTCGCCCGGCTCGCCGAGCGACGACTCCAGATACTCCGTATGGCCGGGGAACCGGAACGTGTCGCTCTGCATCTCGTGCTTGTTGATCGGCGCGGTGACGAGCACGTCGATATCGCCGGCCTTGAGATCGGCCACGGCGCGCTCGAGAGCCGTCATGGCGGCCTCGCCGGCCGTGCGCGTTGCCTGTCCCGGTTCAACCTTGGTGTCTTCTCCGACCACGTTGATTATGTTGTAGTGCTCGTCGCGGGCCTCCGACGCCTGCTGCACCTGGTTGAGCGGCAGCGCCGGCAGTTCGAGCGCCTTGCGGTAGAAAGCTGCTATCTTGGCCGATCCGTAGATCACCGGAGTGCACAGTTCGAGGATCGCCTCGTCCTCCAGAGCCTTCATGATCACCTCGTAGCCGATACCGTTGATATCGCCCTGCGTGATGCCTATCTTGAGTTTTTTGTTGTCAGCCATTTGAGTCTGTAGCGGTATGTATGAAGCGTTGCGGGCATTATTGCCCTAAATTAGCCGCTAAATTACTAATTTTTCCGCAATCCGCCAACCCCCGCCCTCCGCTAGGTATTTAATTCTGTCAGATAAAAAGCAACGATATAATCTTAATTAAACTATGGCGAAGGGGAAGTTGTTGTCTCTTTGAGGATATGGCGGCCGGCGTTAAGATTTTTTTGTTAAAATATAGTCAAGGTCAGCGGATTTTCCCCTACCTTTGTGCCGCCAAAGCTCCCGACATGTCAAAAAACAACAACATTTAATCACCATCATGATGGAAAACAAAGAATTAGACCGCATCAGCTATGCTCTCGGTCTGAGCATGGGCAACAATTTCCGCAGCAGCGGCATCGACAAGATCGACTTCAAGGATTTCGCCGATGGCGTTGCCGCCGTATATTCCGGCGAGAAACCCCGCATGACCTACGACGAGGCCAAGGAGGAGATACGCCGCTATTTCACTGCCATGGAGGAGCGTCAGCAGGCCGAGGCAGCCGAGAAGGGCAAGATCAACCGCGAGGCCGGCGAGGCTTTCCTGGCCGAGAACGCCAAGCGTCCCGAGGTGAAGACCACCGCTACCGGGCTGCAGTATGAGATCGTCAAGGAGGGCGACGGCCCGATGCCTACGGCCCAGGATTCGGTCACCGTACATTATACCGGCAAGCTTATCGACGGCACGGTGTTCGACAGCTCCGTGGAGCGCGGCGCGCCCGCCACGTTCGGCGTCAGCCAGGTGATACCGGGCTGGGTTGAGGCCCTGCAGATGATGAAGGCCGGCTCGAAGTGGCGCCTCTTCATCCCCTCGCAGCTCGCCTACGGTCCCAACGGCGCCGGTCCGGTCATCGGCCCCGACTCCACTCTGATATTTGATGTGGAACTCATCAAGGTAGAGGGCAAATGATCCCCTTCAGGCGGCGATATGCGCTCGCACTGCTGATGTCGCTGGCCGCCTTTGCCGGCGTGGCCCAGGAGCGCGCCGACTCTGTGGCCGAAGCTTTCGCCTCGATGTGGAGCCATTATCTGACTCCGCTGACGTCGCCCGGCATGTCGGCCGACAGCGAGAGGCTCAGAGTTTATACCGACGGTTTCCGCAAGGGATTGCGCGACAGCATCAACGAGACCTACGTGCAGGGCTATTATGAGGGAGTGCAGCTCGCCTCGCGCCTGCGTACGCTCCGCGGTCTCGGCCTCGACGTCGACTCGCGCCGTCTGACGACCGCTCTCGCCCGCATTTTCGGCGGAGGCAAGCCTCTTATGGCTCCGCTCGACGCCGAAGCCTACATCACGTCGCTGATCGACGTGGAGGTGCGTCCGCAGGCTCCGTCGGCAGAGGAGCAGCAGGCTTTTCTCGACGAAGTAGCCGCCCGCAGCGGAGTGGAGCGCACACCGTCGGGACTGCTCTTCGAGATCGTTGAGCCGGGCACGGGCGAAAGTCCGGGTGCCGACGACACGGCGCTGGTGACGTATACCGGCACCTTTACCGACGGACGTGAATTCGATTCCACCGGAGCCGACACCCCTATCGAGCTACCGCTCAACGGTGTGGTCGACGGCATGGCCGAGGGGCTCCGCAAGATGCGCAAGGGGGGCACTTACCGCCTCTTTATCCCGCCGGCGCTCGCCTACGGGTCGACCGGCGTGGGCGACGTCATCCCGCCCGGAGCAGTGATCATATTCGAGGTGAAGCTCATAGATGTGCTGCACCGTCAATGAACAATATTTACAAAACTATAATCTATCCACTGTTATGAAAAAGATCGTTATCGCTTGCGGCCTCGCCGCAATGATGATCGGCGCTGCCGGCTGCGGAAAGTCGTCGAGCGCCGCACCCGAGAGTTTCAACGACTCTCTGGCCTACTATATGGGCCGCTCGCAGGGCCTCATGGTAGCCGACCATTTCAAGAACTCAATGACGGCCGAGCAGCAGAAGAAGTTTGACCGCGACGCATTCCTGCGCGGATTCAAGCAGATGATCATGACCGACACCGCCGATGCCGACTACCTGCAGGGCATCTATATGGGCATGAACATGGCGCAGCATCTCAACTATCTGGCACAGGACTCGATCGACATCGACCGCGCCACCGTATATGCCGAGTTTGCCAAGGCGCTGAAGACCGACACGCTCAGCCCCACAGCCGTGCAGATGGAGGTAGGACAGTTCCAGATGCTCATGAACCGCGCCCAGGATCTCATGCGTCAGCGCCAGATGCGCGCCGAAGAGGCCAAGCGTAAGGCTGCCGCCGGCACCGCCAAGGACAACGAGGCCAAGGGAGCAGCCTACGTCAAGGAGCAGATAGCCGCCGACCCCGAGATCAAGACCACCGAGTCGGGTCTGGCCTACAAGGTGATCAAGCAGGGTAAGGGCGCCATGCCTACCGATGAGAGCACTGTCAAGGTGCACTACACCGGCAAACTGATCGACGGCACTGTGTTCGAAAGCTCCGTTGACCGCGGCGAGCCGGCCGACTTACCCGTCACCCAAGTGATCAAGGGATTTGCCGAGGGCCTGAAGATGATGAACAAAGGCTCGAAATACGTGCTGTATATCCCTGCCGAGCTCGGCTATGGCGACAGCGAAGCCGGCAGCATTCCCGCCGGATCGACCCTCATCTTCGAGGTGGAGATGCTCGACGTGAAGTGATCGGCTGAAACTTGATTCAATGCATAAAGGAAGCGCTGCGGCGCCGCATCCAGCGGCCGGCCGCAGCGCTTCCCGCGTATCCGGGAGCAGGGCGTTGCGCATGCCGCAGTAGGCATCTCTGAGAGGCATATGCATGTAGTAGATGTAGTTGCCGAGTCCCGATGACAGGTCGTATGGCCCCAGATGCGTATGGCGCCCGATTGATTGAATCCAGCTGCGGGTTTTAGCTTCGAGCGTTTCGAAAAATTCCGTGAAATAGCGTTCGTCATCCATAGAGTCAGCGCTTCTTGGGCTGGATATTGAGGCGGTACTGCACGTGGAGCATGGCGTAGCGGGGGAGCACGTTGGTCCAGGTTTCGGTGCGTCCCTGTGCGTTGGCGTTGTAGCTGACGTTGCTGAGCTGATGGAGCAGATCGAAGCCGTCGAGCATTATCACCCATTTGCCGCCGGGCAGCGCATAGCTGATCCGTGCGTTCCACACCACATCGGTGGTGTTGAGCGACGGATCGGCATATCCGCGGCGCGTGTAGGCCGTGAGATCAGAGGAGAATGTGATGGATTTGGGCAGGTTGACGAGTCCGGTGAGCCCGTACTGCAGTGTCGTGGCGGAGAATTTGTTGAATCCGTCACGGTTGCCGCGCGTGTCGCGCCAGTCGACGCGTCCGTTGAGGGTGATGTAGTTGCGGCCTTTCCTATATGTCAGTTTCAGGCCTTGGCCGAGAGTGAGATTCTTCACCCAGGTGCGCTCGACTGCGGCTTCACCGTAGCCCACCATGTCGGCTGACTTGCCGTAGGTGGCGTCGGTGTTGGCTCCGACTGAAAACTGGTCGGTCGGACCGAAATTCTTGTTGAAGCCGTGCGATGCCATGGCCAGCCAGTTGCCTGAGGCATTGTACATTCTGTAGGTGCGCACGCCTGTGGCGGGGTCGTAGCTGTAGCCCCTGACGAGTGCGTTGTCGATCCAGCGGAAATTCAGGTTGACGTTTTCCGACCAGCGGTGACGCCCCCAGACCATTTTCATCCACTGGAAATTCACGCCGTTGGTAGCAGCGTTTTTGAGCGACGTAGCGCCCTGGAATATGTTCATCGGGTCGCGGCTGTCGGTGATGTCCACGAGCCTGTTGAGCGGCACGTAGTCGATGTGGCGGTTATAGAGGAGCTTGAAAGTATTCGTTCCGGCCATGTATGTCGCTCCGGCCTGTCCGATCTCTATCTCCGTGTCGCGTCGCGAGATGGCGCTGTTTGTCGCTCCCTGTCGGTAATCGAGGTGACGCCAGTCGACCTTGACGGCTCCGGAGACTGTCAGCATCAGCTGCTTCGATTCAGGGAGCTTCTTGTTGTGTGTCCAGAAGAATATTGCCTGGGCCGTGTTGGAGTATTCGTGGCTGACGTTAGACTGGTCGGGATCGAGGGCGGCCTCATAGTCGGCGGGCAGATTCCCGAATATGCCGGCGTCGGCGAGGCGGTCGAGCCGATAGAGCGCCGAGTTGCGGCGCGAGTGCCTGTAGGTCCAGCAAGGCTTTACCTCCAGCGATCCTTCGGGTGAATAGAGATAATTGTAAGTGACGCCGGCATTTAATTCATGCTCGCGGTCGGGACGGTTGCGGATATACTGGTTGTCGACGGTTGAGGATCCTGTCTCGGCGAAGTTGATGTCATAGAGTCTGAAGTCGTCATATCTCTTTTCCTTATAGTTGCCATAGGCAAAGAACCCTAAAAGATCGGGCGAATAGGGCATCTTCATGTTTCCCGAGATATTGCCTCCTGCGTCGAGCGTATGGCCGCGGTGGAGGTTTTCGTTGAGCACAGTGTTGATCACATGGTCGGCAAACGATCCGGTCTGGCCGGAGTAGATATATTCGAGCACCTTGCGGGTCGACTCCTCGAACTCCCGGTTGAATGCCGCCGAGAATGATCCTCCCCGCTGGTCGTCCTTGCGGTAGTTCAGGCTCTGGCCGATATGGAGGTATTTTCCCTCCGGCTTAAGGTTGAATCCGTTGGAAGTGCTGATTTTCAGGTCGTGGCCGAGTTGCCGGCTCATGATCCGCTCGTAGGTGTCGCCTCCGGAGAGGAAGTTGGTGCGGTCGGTAGTGGAGGTGTTGAGCGCTCGCGTGTGTTCCACGGTAGTATTGCCGCTGACCTCCCATTTGCCGTCCTCCGCGCTGAGCATGTAGTCGAGACCTCCGGTCTTTGTGCGGAAGTCGCCCGGAGTGCGTGTCATGGTCCAGGAACTGGTCTTGCCCGGCTGACGGTTGTCGTTGACATTGTTGACGGCGCCTAAGAGTGTCAGACGCGACCGGTTGGTGAACCACATGCCGAACATGCGCCCCATATAGCGCGACGATGTGCCTCCTCCGGCCTCCAGATTGAGTATGTAGCCCTGGGCGTATTCCTTCTTGAGCCTGACGTCCATCACATACTGCTTGTCGTTTTCGAGCTGTCGCCCTGCCAGACGGCTTGTCTCGCCGTATTTGTCGTAGACGGCGATGTCCTTCACCGTATATGCTCCGAGATTGTTGAGCATCAGCTGATTGTTGCCTCTGAAGAAGTTCTTGCCGTTGAGCATCAGGCTCTCATTTGCCGTTGACGTAGATCTGTCCTCCTTCGCGTATCTCCACGCCCGGCAGTTGCTCCACGAGCGCGTCGAGCATCGAGCCGTGGGCGAGGCTGAAAGCATCGGCGTTGTATACGAGCGTGTCCCCCTTGTGGTAGAATTTCACTTTGGAGGCGGTGACGGTCACTTCGTCAAGCTTGCGGGAGCGCGCCTTATAGAGCGTCACGTCGGGCAGCTTGCGTTCATTCTCGCGGGAGCCGATATGCTCTATGACCAGAGGTACCTCCTCCGTTTCATACTCCGGATACGACACCATTATGATATAGCGCCCTTTGGCGCGCGGCACTTTTACGTCCACAGGATAAATTCCGGTAGACCAGTGCTGTCCCACATATCGTTTCGAGGCGTCAAATACTGCCGGCACCGGCTTCCCGTCGGCTCCCGGTATCATGATGGTATCGCCTGTGGCTGCATCGGTCACTGCCATGGTCAGTCCTTTGCCGAGATACGTGTTGCCGAATCCCTCCTTTACTCTTAGGAGTATGGTGAGCATCTGTTGCTGGGCAGAGGCCGCAAAGATCGTGGCGCAGCATGCAAAGACTATTGCAGCAAGTCTTTTGGTTGTCATGGCTGTGTTTGATGGTTTGAAATGGATAATAAATTGTTGGTGAATTTAAGGAGTCGGCTTTGGCGTTGTCTATGGCTCGTTGCAGCCGCCGGAAGTCGTCGGGCTTGGTGAATGGCGACGTGGCCTGTGCGAGCACGAGCATATCGTCGGGGGCGGGTCGGATAGCGTCGATAAACTCTCTGACCACTTCGATGACCGGCGCGGTGTCGGTGGCCGACGCTTCGCTCCGGCGGTAGATGCCTACCGAGGGGTGTGACTCCCTCAGATATCGCTCGGCGCGGTCGTCGTCGGTGGCCACCCATATCTCGGCGGCGGTGTGCGATGCCGTGATCGCGTCCACAACCCATGCCACGAGAGGCTTTCCGCCAAGAAGTTTCATATTCTTGTCGGGCACACCCTTGCTCCCTTTTCGTATGGGTATGAAGTAGACGAGCCGAGCCATTGGGGAGGGGTATATATGGAGATGTCAGGTTTAGAGGTCGATATATCCGGTCAGCGTGTAGCCGTCGCCGCGCAGCCGTAGCAGATAGGTGCCGTGACAGTCGTTGATGGCTTTAAGCGCGGTTGCGGCGTCGGATGCCGAAGCGATGCAAAGATTTCCGTCGGCGTCCCAGATCTCATACCGGACAATGCCGTCGAGTAGTGGCGAAGCCCCTGTGAGAGTCCCGGCCTCGACGTCGACCACTACCATTATAGGTGCGGGGGGCATCCGGATGCCATGATTGGGTAGGTCTTTAGTGTTTTCATCATCTCCGTATTCAGGTGTAACGGGGACGATTTGTGAAAACGCTTCCATTGGCGAAAGCATCGCACACAGCAACAAGACGATTTTGGTGATAGCTTTAATCATATGTTATGCTTTGAGGTTGTGTGCAAAAATATCCTCATTATTTGAAAGAGCGGTTAAAAATGTGTTCGAAAAGTGTTCGAAAATTCAGTTGAACAACTTTTTCGAACGCTTTTCGAACAGAATGTAAGAGGCAATCACCTCATAGCAAACGTATTGCTAAATCGAGTTCTTGAGGGGTGATGATTCCGAAGAAAACAGTGTTACATATTTTCTGCCTCCGGTATGATGTAGCACTTTTTGACTTTCCTATGATTTTTGATATTTCGGTAGTCGAAAATCCCAGGCGAATTAAAACGATAAGATGATGTTCCTCTACAGAAAGTGTTCGTTTCGCAATTTGGTTTAAGTTGCTCTTGAAATTGGGACAGGTATTGTCAATAGAATTGTTGATCTGTTGCCATATTTCGTTCTTATCATTTAATACGCGATCCTTATGCAAAAATTCAGCTACAATATTATATCCTTCGGAGCCTTTCGCATTATTAGGAATATCTTTAATGACTGACATTCTTTGTTTTAATTTTATTAACTCCGAGGAATATTCACGTCTCATTTCAGTGATGGAAGTGGTATCGTCAGCGATAGTTCCTTTTCGATCCGAAGAGTTGTTTCCGTTTGATTGATCAAGTTTGAGAGTATCTATTACACGGTTTAATTCGGAAATGGTGTCCAAAGCATCCTGAAGTTCTACCTTTTTGGCTCTTATAAGCCTTAGCATGATGTAGGTCACAATAATAAGAGACAATATTACTCCTAATGAGATTGATAAGACAAGATACAGCTTTTTCTCGTTTTCAGACAAGCGAAGTGATTCGCGTACGTGTTTATTGTAATTATATATGGAATTCTGGAAAATAACCGATTCTGCATCTGACCTGTTATTGTTTTGCTCCAATGAATAAAGATAACGATTGAAGAAAGAATAGGCCGTGTCGGTTGCATAGAATCCTCTGATTTCAGGTTTGAGAAGAATATTGTATCCAGTTATTCTGTAACTTGGATTGGAGCTGCCAGCGATTTGGCGCGCATAATAATAAGCTGTATCGTAGCTTCCGGATTTATAATAGATCTCTGCTGCGGTAGCGGTGAAATAATCCCTATCTTGTTTGAAAACCTTTTCAGGGACGGTATGTATTAGATCACGCGCTCTGTCAATGTCTTTACATGCCAATGCGTTGGCTGCTAAAAATCCTTGGATGTATGCTTTGAGGGAATCTGACTGATTTGAAGCTATATCTCGCGCTTTCGTAAAATGTATGTCTGCGTTGACATAGTCCTTATTACATTGATATGTGGCTCCCAACAGTTGATGTGCGTATGCAATATATGTCGAATCACCTGACTGGAGGGAAATTTCAAGTAACTATTCAGCCAAAGAACCAGTATGCGGGAATGGCTCGCCTTTATCAGACGA
>ERZ825324.2519-NODE-2519-length-18794-cov-3.372699_pt1 | contig 18794 bp, 14 predicted proteins | sample MGYA00519859_ERZ825324 | MGnify/ENA primary metagenome ERZ825324 (study PRJEB31778, sample SAMEA3449198) | human gut metagenome | biome: human gut; feature: human-associated habitat; material: faeces | place: United Kingdom | collected 2010/2012 ... | reverse complement strand
TGGCGGTGAACAATGGCTGTGATCTGAATTGTGGAAATGCTTTTTTGCATTTGCCGAAGGCTTATGAGATGGGACTTGTGAGTGAAGAAGCCATCACAGAAGCAGTGGAGCGTCTTATGGAGATCCGGATCCGGCTTGGCATGATGGAGGATTACCCTTCTCCCTATGCGGATATTTCCTATGAGAAAGTGGAGTGTCCGGAGCATGTAAAGCTGTCCGTGGAAGCATCCCGGAGAAGCCTGACGCTATTGAAAAATGAAGAGGACTTTCTGCCGCTTGAGAAAGAAAAAATCTGCACTATTGCGGTGATCGGTCCAAATGCTAATTCCAGAGATGCGCTGGTGGGCAATTATGTGGGAACCTCTTCGCAATACATCACTCCATTGGAGGGAATCCAACAGTACGTGGGAGAAGAAATAAGAGTTCTCTATGCGCAGGGGTGTGGTCTGTATAAGGATAAGGTGGAAGGCCTGGGCGAGAGGAAAGACCGCATGCAGGAAGCTGTGATTGCCGTGGAACATGCCGATGTGGCAGTAATGTGCCTTGGACTGGATGCAACCATAGAGGGAGAACAGGGCGATGCCAGGAATGAATATGCCAGCGGAGACAAACTGGGATTAAATCTGCCGGGACTTCAGGAAGAACTTCTGGAAACTGTTGCAGCGATGGGAAAACCGGTGGTGGTTCTGTTAATGGCAGGAAGCGCCATAGATCTGCCATGGGCGGAACACAACCCGAATGTGAAAGCCATCGTGGATTGTTGGTATCCGGGAGCCAGAGGTGGTAAGGTAATTGCCGAAATGCTGTTTGGAGAATTTTCCCCCTCCGGAAAACTGCCGGTGACATTTTATCAGGGAACAGAAAACCTTCCGGAATTTACAGATTACAACATGGCAGATCGAACCTACCGGTATACCGATAAAAACGTGTTATATCCCTTCGGATACGGACTACATTATGGCAGAGTCCGTTATGAAGAGGAATGTGTATCCGGAGAAAGGACAGATACTTCCGGGGAGGTGAAAGTATCTGCCAGCGTGATAAATGAAGGCAAATATGCCTTGTGGGAAACGGTACAGGTCTATGTGAAGAGAAAGGAATCACTGGATTATGAACCAGGATTTCAATTAAAGGGAGTCTCCTGCGTGCATCTTGCACCGGGAGAAAAACAGAGGATCGAAGTTACACTTTCCCCTCGGGATTTCGCATATATTACCGAAGAGGGAGACTGTGTAGTAAGACCCGGGGAATACCTGATTGCCATTGGTGGACAGCAGCCGGATGAAGAAAGTGAAAGACTTACCGGTCAAAGGGTAACCTGCCTGAAGGTGGAAAAGACGGGAAGCAGTATTTCTGTGGAATATTAGGGATGACTATGAAAGAAGAGAAGACATACCGGCAGGAAGCAGTGGTGCCGGATCGGGGACTGCCCTTTAAGCTATTCCGTTTCGAAGGTGCAGACGGAAAATATATATGTGAGGCGCATCAACATAGCTGTGTTGAAATATTTGCCTTGCGGGAGGGAAAGGTAGATTTTTATCTCGGCGATAAAAAATATGTCCTTCCGGCAGGAAAGTTTATAATTGTGAACAGCAATGAAGTGCATTCCATTCATACATCGGGACGAAATGAGGCAATTGTTTTACAGATCCCAATGGAAAAACAGATAATGCGGTTTTCCGGTGAAAAAAAGGAAGAGGATGGAAAACTTTTTGCATTACTTGAGAAAATGTACAGACAGCAGATCAGAAAAGAGTACGGCTATGAACTGTTGATGCAGAGTATCTTTTATCAGCTGAAATATCTTCTGGTAACCGCTTATCGGATACCTGAGGAAAAGAAGGATTATTATCCGGGGAATACTCATTCAGGACATCTTGAAAGAATTACTGGATACCTTCGGGAACATTATGCAGAAGAAATTTCACTGGAAACCCTGGCAGCAACATTTGGATATTGTCCTACTTACTTGTCGAAAATGTTCCGTCAGTATGGCAGAATCAACTATAAAGATTATCTGCGGAGCATCCGGTTTGAACATGCATTGCGGGAACTGGAGGAAACGGATCTGACCATAGGCGAAATTGCATTAAAGAACGGTTTCCCCAACAGTCAGGCTTTTTCCAGACTGTTCCGGGAGAAATACGGTATTCTGCCAACAGAGTATCAGAGAAGACAAAAAGAAAATGACAGCGCAGCTTTTCTAATGATTCAGATCCAAGCAGAAAGTTCCTTACTCGGCAGATTATGATACCTGTGTGGCAGAGGCAAGAAAGGATTTTCAGGAGAACGCCAGACCGTATTAAGCCTATATAGCTAATAATCAGAAAAAATTTATGGAGGAATTTATGAACAAACAAGAGGCAGTCAGACGAGCTACTGAATTGGTGGAGCAGATGAGCGTAGAGGAACTGGCTTCACAGCTGCGCTTTGACGCAGATGAAATTCCACATCTGGATATTCCGGAGTATAACTGGTGGAATGAGGGCCTGCATGGTGTTGCAAGAGCGGGTACAGCAACTGTTTTTCCACAGGCAATCGGGCTTGGAGCAACTTTTGATGAAGAACTGCTGGAGCGGATAGGAGTTGCCGTTTCTACGGAGGCGAGAGCCAAATATAATGAAAATGAAAAACATGAAGACCGTGATATTTATAAAGGAATTACACTTTGGTCGCCCAATGTCAATCTCTTCCGGGATCCCCGCTGGGGGCGTGGACATGAGACTTATGGAGAAGACCCGACACTGATTGCAATACTGGGTGTTGCATATATCAAAGGTCTGCAGGGAGAGGGAGAATATCTGCGCACGGCAGCGTGTGCCAAGCATTTTGCAGTACATTCCGGCCCGGAGGAAAAACGTCACTATTTTGATGCAAAGGTTAGCATGAAAGAACTTTGGGAAACGTATCTTCCGCAGTTTGAGGCCTGTGTCAGGGAAGGAAAAGTCGAAGCGGTTATGGGCGCATACAACAGAACCAATGGTGAACCATGCTGTGCTCATAGTTATCTGATGGTGGAGGTTTTGAGAAAACAGTGGGGATTTCAGGGACACTATGTTTCAGACTGCTGGGCTATCCGTGATTTTCATGAACACCATAAGGTGACAGACAGACCAGAGGAAAGCGTCAGACTGGCTCTAGAGATGGGCTGCGATGTTAATTGCGGATGTACTTATCAGAAAATCCTGAATGCCTATGAAGAGGGGCTTATTTCCAAAGAACTACTGCAGAAATCAGCCATTCGTTTATTTACGACCAGATTCTTGCTGGGAATGTTTGATGAGACAGAATATGATCATATTCCGTATGAAGTTGTTGAATGTAGGGAACATATTGAGCTTTCCATAGAGGCAGCATGCAAGAGTGTCGTATTGTTAAAAAATGATGGTATTTTACCCTTAAATAAAAAGAAACTTAAAACAATCGGAGTCATTGGTCCCAATGCCAATTCCAGAGAAGCCCTGATCGGCAATTATCATGGGACGGCTTCAAGGTATGTTACTGTACTGGAAGGTATTCAGGACTATGTAGGCGATGATGTCAGGGTACTTTATTCAGAAGGCTGCCATTTGTTTTTAGATCAGGTAGAAAAACTGGCAAGAGAGGATGACCGTATCTCTGAGGCAATGACAGTTGCAGAACATTCGGATCTTGTTATTCTGTGTCTGGGACTGGACGAAAGTCTTGAAGGAGAAGAGGGCGATACAGGAAATGCATATGCATCCGGAGACAAGCAGGGGCTGATGCTTCCACCTTCACAGCAGAGGCTTTTGGAAACCGTGGCAGAAATGGGAGTTCCGTTTATTGTATGTATGATGGCAGGAAGTGCTATGGATTTGAACCTGGCAGATGACAGGGCGAATGCAGTTCTTCAGACATGGTATCCGGGAGCAAGAGGTGGAAAGGCAGTTGCAGATATACTCTTTGGAGAAATATCACCTTCGGGTAAATTGCCGGTTACCATTTACCGCAATTTACAGGGGATGCCGGATTTTGATGACTATTCCATGAAGAACAGGACATATCGCTTTGTGGAAAAAGCTCCACTTTATCCATTCGGTTATGGGCTGAATTATGCTGATACATTAGTTATGAGGGCGGAATTGACGGAAGATGTGGTATATGCACAGACGGAAGAACAGAGTGTAGGTGTTGAAGTAACCGTTGCAAATCACGGAGATGTTTTTACAGAGGATGTATTGCAGGTCTATGTACAGGTTGAGGATAACAACGAAGTGCCCAATCCTAAACTTGTCGTGTTTAAGCGCGTGGAACTTGCACCGGGAGAAGAAAAGATGGTGACACTGGAAATTCCGAGGAGGGCATTTACCGTTGTAGATGAAGAAGGTAAATTTGTACATACCGGTAGGGGAGCAGATATTTATGTTGGCTTTGGACAGCCGGATGAACGGACGAAGGAACTGACCGGCAAGAAGTGTCTGAAGATTCATATATAATGATTGTAATGATATGTAGCGTTCTCATTTCGGTCAACATTTGATTAGAGGTATGCATGAAAAAATGAGTCTGTGTGACGATTAAAAATGTCATCACAGACTCATTTTTGTGATTAAGGAATTAATATTTCTTCCAGCAGGACGGCAACATGATCACCAGCATGGGGAAGAGTTCCAGTCGTCCGGCCAGCATGTCGAACATCAGCACACATTTGGACAGAGGACTGAATAATGCAAAGTTCTGGGTGGGGCCGACCAGCTCCAGTCCGGGTCCGATATTGTTCAGGGTTGCCAGTACTGCAGTAAAGTTCGTGGTCAGATCGTATTCGTCCAGGCTGACGATCAGCAGAGAGACGAAGAGCACGATAAAATAAGCCGTCATATAGACATTGGTGGAGCGCAACGTCTCGTGAGAGAGGTTGTGCCCGTCCATCTTGATCTTCTTGACCATACGGGGATGTATCATCATGGACAGTTCCTTGCGGATCGCCTTAAAAAGGATCAGCACACGGGAGACCTTCATACCGCCGCCGGTACTGCCGGCGCAGGCACCGATCATCATAAGTAACAGCAGGATCGTCTTCGATAATTGCGGCCACATGTTAAAGTCAGTGGTGGCAAATCCGGTGGTGGTAATGATTGTTCCCACCTGGAAGAAGGAGTGCCGCAGGGTCTCTCCCAATGTTGCATAGAGAGGACGGACATTCCAGGCAATCGTCAGCGCACTGACCAGAATAATCACAAAATACCAGCGGACCTCTTCGATGGAAAAGGCTTCCTTAAACTGCTTACTGAGCAGGCAGAAATATATGGTGTAATTGACACCGCTTAAGATCATCAGTACCGTCACCGCATTCTGGATCAACGGGGAATAACCGCCGATACTGCTGTTCTTGATACCGAAGCCGCCGGTGCCGACGCTGCCGAAGGTGGTGCACAGGGAATCAAATAACGGCATGCCGCACAGACACAGGGCGATCACACCTAAGATAGTAATGGCAAGATAAATTCCATAGAGGATCTTCGCCGTATCCCGGACTCTCGGTACCAGCTTGCTGACGGAAGGCCCCGGGCTCTCCGCACGCATCAGGTTCATAGTGGAGCCACCCATCATCGGCAGGATTGCCATAATGAATACGAATACACCCATACCGCCGATCCAGTGGGTGAAGCTGCGCCAGAACAGGCTGGCATAGCTTAATGCCTCCACATCTGACAGAATACTGGAACCGGTAGTGGTGAAGCCGGAGATGGTCTCAAAGAGAGCGTCAATATAAAAAGGAATCTCACGGGTGAGAACGAAGGGAATGGCACCGAAAACAGACATGACAAACCAGCCCAGTGCAACGGCAGTGAAGCCTTCCCTGACATACAATTCCTTAAAACGTCCTGTGTGCCTGAAGCTTAATAATTTTCCCAAAATGAAACAAACAACTGCGGTCGCCAGATAGATCAGTGCCACATGATATTCTCCGTAGATCATACCAACGATCCAGGGAAGCAGTAAAAATAATGCTTCAAATTGTAAAATAAATCCGATAATAAAACTCAATATCGCAAAATTCATGATAGTGTCCTTCTACAAAATTACCCTTCAATAATATCTTTAATATCATTCAGCCGTGCATGTGTCAGTACTACGACCACATAATCGCCTACATGAAGCTCGTCCTGACCACTGGGAATAATAGCCTGCCCTCCGCGGACGATGGAACAGACCAGGATATTTTTCCGGATGTGCAGACGGTTCAGAGGTATATTGGTAACGGCAGAATCCTCTTTGATGTAGAATTCCAGTGCCTCTGCATGACCGTCTTCCAGCTTATACAGATTCTCCACATTACTGTTGAGAGATTCATTCATGGATCGTGCATATTTAATGATCATATCTGCAGTTACCAGGCGCGGATAGGAGATCGTATCCAGCTTGATATCACTTAAGACACCACTGAAGTTGATACGGTTGATCTTGGTGACTACCTTTGCGCGGGAAGTCCGTTTCGCATACAGTGACAGGAGGATATTTTCCTCATCCAGTCCGGTCAGTGCAGCAAAAGCATCTACGTTCTCCAGCCCCTCCTGTATCAGAAGACGTTCATCCGTACCGTCACCGCAGATGATGGAAGCCTTGGGCAGCAGTTCACTCAAATGCTCGCAGCGGGCGGGATCCTGATCGATGATCTTGGTATGGATGCCGACTTCTAAAAGTCTTCTTGCCAGATAATAAGCAATGGTTCCGCCACCGACGATCATGGCAGTACGTGCCCTGCCGGCGCCGATACCGATCTTTTTGAAGAAATCATTAGCCTTGGGAGGAGTGGACACAATAGCTACCACATCGCCTTCCCGGAAGACAAAATCACCCCGGGGGATCAGCACCTGATTATCTCTGGTGACCATACATACCAGTACATCGCATTTTAAGGTGGTACGGATGTGGATCAGTTCATAATTATTTAAGAGACAGTCATGGGTCACGCGGAAATGCAGAAGCTCGATCCTTCCCTTGGAAAAAGTATCGATCTTAACTGCAGAAGGAAACTGGAAGATCCGGGCAATCTCGGCGGCACTGGACAGCTCCGGGTTGATGATCATGGCAAGCCCCAGTTCTTCCCGCAGAAAAGCAATCTCATTATTGTAGATAGGATTGCGGACACGGGCGATGGTCTTACAATGTCCCGCCTTTTTCGCAATGACACAGCACAGAAGATTCTGCTCATCGGATCCGGTCACGGCGATCAGCAGATCCGCATGGTCAATGCCGGCCTCAGACAGTGTCTGGAAGCTGACACCATTGCCCACGATGCCCATGGCATCCAGATCATCCGTGATGGAATTCACCTTTTCCTCATTGGTATCGATCACGGTGATATTGTGATTCTCACCGCCTAATTGCTCTACCAGGGTGTAGCCAACCTTGCCGCAGCCCACAATGATTATGTTCATAAAAACCTCCAAAACAAAAGTCATAAAAACAGTTATCGCTTATTATACCACACTATAGAAAAAAAGAGAAGATTGGAAGGAATATCCTGTCCACGGAGACATATATTGTAACTATTCAGAGCATTAAATATCAGCTAAGTCTTGATGAATGCCTGCATTCGCAAAGGAGAAGTTCCGAAGGAACGATTTTGCGCATGAGGTTCTGAATAGTTACGGGAGGAGAAACATGGACAGCCTGCTTCGTATTTTTCCGCAAAAGAGAAGAGCATTCTGGCAGAAGACAGCGGATAATGGGGAAAAAATCTGCGAGATCCGTCTACGTGTGGACAGGCCGGTGATCGTGGAAACATCGAGAGGAGATTATTTCTTAAATAACGGCGGGGAATGGCAGGAGCATCCTTACGGAGCGCATCTGGTGACGGAAGCGGAGATACGGGAGTTGATCGCCTGGCTGTGTCAGGATTCGGTGTATGCTTATGCCGATGAGATCAGACAGGGCTTTTTGACTGTGGAAGGCGGACACCGGATCGGATTGTGCGGACAGGCTGTGTTGGAAAATGAAACAGTGATCCGCACTCTGAAAAATATTGCGTTTATCAATATCCGGGTCGCCCATGAGATCCGGGGAGCAGCTGACGGTATCCTGCCAAAATTATATAAGAAAGGAAAATTTCAGAATACCCTGATTGTATCGCCTCCGGGATTCGGCAAAACCACTCTGCTCAGGGATCTGATCCGCCAGATTTCCGATGGTAATACGTATGGTGCGGGACTTCGGGTGGGAGTGGTGGACGAGCGCTCGGAGCTGGCGGGAAGCTATCTGGGAAGACCTCAGAATGATCTGGGGATGCGGACGGATGTGCTTGATGGCTGTCCCAAGGCCCAGGGGATGTTATTACTTTTGCGTTCCATGTCACCTCAAGTCATTGCAGTGGATGAACTGGGGGAGGAAACGGACAGGCGGGCCTTACAAAAAGCAGCGGCCTGCGGCTGCGGTCTGCTGGCCACTCTGCATGGAACGGACGAGACGGACGCAGCAAAGCGCCTGGGTGAATCCTGCCTGCGACAGATATTTGACCGCATAGTGATCTTAAAAGGAAGGGGACGGATGGAATGCAGATGCTCGGAGGATTTCTGATTCTGTTGGGATGCTTTGGAATGGGACTGTGGTATCGGCAGCAATTCTTAGGAAGATTATATACGATCCGGGAACTCATCCGCATTCTGGAACAGTGGATCAGTGAGATCCGGTACAACGGGTCAACACTTCCGGAATGCTGCCGACAGACCGGCAGACAACGGAAAGACAGGCTGGGAGAGATCTGCACCGAAGTATACCGTGAATATGCGGAGACGGAGGATGCTGGTTTTCTGGAACTGGCGGAGAAAAGCTTTCGCAGACAGCTGCGGATGCTTCCTCTGAAAAAAGAAGACATTGAAGAGTTTTTGCGTTTTGCGGAAAAAGAGGGCTATGCGGATGAAACGATGCAGATAAAAAGTATCGAATTGTCCAGACAGGGACTGGAACATACGGCGGATATGCAGCAGCGGGAAATTACACAGAAATGCAGGCTCTCCGTAGGACTGGGAGCCATGAGCGGTCTGCTGATACTGTTATTGTTAGTCTGATGCCGGTTCCGGAGACCACAGAGAGAAGAGAAAAGGACGGGGAAAGATGGAAATAGGACTGATCTTTAAAATAGCTGCGGTAGGAATCCTTGTAACGATACTCAGCCAGGTCTTAAAACACAGCGGCAGGGAGGAACATGCTTTTCTCGTCAGCCTGGCGGGACTGATCCTGGTTCTTAGCTGGATCGTTCCGTATATCTATGATCTGTTTGATACTGTACAGACTCTGTTTTCGTTTTAATAGGAGGAAATATGTCCGAGATCGTTAAGATTGCATTGCTTGGAATCGCCGGAGTTCTTTTTGCCATACAATTTAGGCAACAGCGGCCGGAATATGCGCTGCTGATCGGATTTGCCCTGAGTGTGCTGGTATTTTCCTATGTGCTGGGGCTGACGGGACAGCTGCTGGAGGCGTTTGCGGGATTACAGCAGTACCTCGGGGATGCAAAAGGGTATCTCGGTATTTTGATGAAAGTGGTGGGGATCACCTATCTGTGTGAATTCAGCGCCGGAATCTGCAAGGATGCCGGATTCGCAGCGGTATCGGATCAGATCGAGATTCTGGGAAAACTTTCGGTACTGTTTGCAGGACTGCCGATTCTGCTTACGGTGATCCGACAGATCTATGGTATTTTATAAGAGTGAGGGAGCAATGGATGCAATGTGGCAGGAATATGGCATGGAAGAACTGGAAAAAGGGATGCAGAAGCTGTTTCCGGCCTCACGGATCTCCGTGGCGGAATTGATGGGACAGCTGCTGCAGGGAGATGTGCTGGGGGCAGCGGGAACCCTGTTGCAGGAAGTGATACAGGGAATGGGAGCATCTGCTGCGGGCAGGAAAAATATTCTGATCTGGCTGATCGTACTGGGGATCCTTTCTGCACTGCTGATTCATTTCGTGGAGGTTTTCGACAAACATCAGATTGCGGATTTAAGCTTTTACTTTATCTATCTGCTCATGGGAGTGATCCTGCTGCAATGTTTTTCCGGGATTCTGGGAACCGCAAGAGAGACAGTGGAAAATATCGTGTTGTTTGTAAGGCTGATGGTACCTACGTATCTTCTTGCGGTGGGAGTGGCCTCGGGGCCGGCTACAGTGGGAGCCGGGTATCAGCTGATGCTGCTTCTGATCTATGGTACGGAAAAAATACTGTTGGGTGTGGTACTGCCACTGATTTACTGCTATGGCCTGTTGACCATGATCAACGGGATCTGGGTGGAGGAAAAGCTGACACTTTTGACGGAACTTCTGGAAAAGGCGGTGGGCTGGATTCTCAAGGCTTCTCTGGGAGTGGTCACGGGGATCAGTGTGTTCCAGTCATTGATCACACCGGTATTGGATTCCGTGAAGACCTCCGCCGTGGAAAAGGCACTTTCGGCACTGCCGGGGATCGGAAATGCGGCAGACGGGTTTCTGGAGCTGGCGGTGGGTTCAGCCGTTGTCATCCGCAACAGCATCGGCGTACTTTTGCTGTTACTGCTTCTGGCGGCGTGTGCGGCTCCGCTTCTGGAGATTTTGTTTACTGCGTTTTTGATCAAGTGTGCGGCAGCTTTTATGGGGATCGTCAGCGATAAAAGAGTGACCAACTGTACGGATCATATGGGAAATGCAGGGATGCTTCTGTTTCGTACTGCGGGCACAGCCATGCTGTTGTTTCTGATCACATTGGCACTATTAGCTATCGGAAGCAGGGGGAGGTAAGAGGATGCAATGGTTATACCGGGTGATCGGACAGGCCGGGATCTTTCTGATCTGTGCACAGACCGTAGTGCATTTCAGACCGAAGGAGTCCTACGATAAATATTTGAAACTGTTATTATCCGTTATGCTGTTGCTGCAGTTGTTACAGCCTGTTCTGAGCATGTTCGGCGGCGGAGACGGCTGGAATGCAGAAGAACAGGTGACAGGATTTATGCAAGAATTGCAGACCGTGCTGACCCGGGCCACCGAACAGGCAGAACAGTCGCAGGAAGAGATCGGGAATACGGCAGCTGCTGTGGCGCAGGAAGCCGGGGAAGGATATGACCCGGCAAATGTGTGGGAGCAAGATTCTGCACAGGGAGCTGTTACAGGAGAAAACAGTGGGGAAGTATCGGATCAGAAGGAAACAGATAGGGAAAATGCAGAAACGGAGGGGATCCATGTGGACATTGCACCAATCCGGCTGGAATGATGGAGAAGTCTGCCGGAGAGTTAAGGAAAATGACGGTAGAAAAACCGGAGCCAGGGAAGAAAAAGAGGTGAGAAGCAATGGGTGAATTTTGGGAAAAGATCACAGGCAGCATTGGTACAGGTAACGGTGCAGGCGGTTCCGGCCCTCCGAAATGGTTCCGTCGGGACAACCTGTTGATTCTGGTATTGTTGGGTGTCCTATTGTTTATCATCGCCCTGCCGGTGAAAAAGGAGGAGCCACAGGCAGCTTCCGTTGGCACAGAGACTGCAGAACAGTACAATGCCGGAATTTTCACTTCTCCTTCGCAGACAACCGGGGAACAGGAGACGGTGGTAGATACCGAAACCCGGGCGGTGGCAGCGGGAAGCGCGGAGGAATATACTGCCTATCTGGAGGGAAAACTGAAGAAAATGCTGGAATCCGTCCGGGGACTGGGAGAGGTGGAAGTCATGATCACATTGGAATCCTCGGAGGAAAGAATTGTGGAAAAAGACATGACCGCGGATCGTTCCCAGACAGAAGAACAGGACTCCGCCGGAGGAACCCGCACCGTGAGTTCTTCCAATACCGGATACCAGACCGTCTATCAGGACGGCAGTCAGGGCACACCGTTTGTAGCGAAGACGATCACACCCAAAGTGGAGGGGGTGCTGGTGGTGGCGGAAGGAGCCGGAAAAGGCAATATGACCAGTGAAATCACGCAGATCGCACAGGCACTTTTCGGTGTGGAAGCCCACAAAGTCAAGGTGTTGGAAAAATGAGTCACAGGAAACATATCCGCACAGACGGGTACATACAATAGAGTATAAAATCAAGAAGGCAGATACAGGCCTTTGGAAAAGGGGAACGCAGTGAAAAACTTAATTAAGAAGAATCAGCTTATGATTACCGCACTTGCCATCATGATAGCCATTGCAGGTTATCTGCAGTTTGCGGGGACCAACCTGGAAAAGGAGTATCTGGCGTCGGATAATACAGAAGATCTCAGTGCAGTGGATTCCACAGACATTGTCACAGATATGGAAAGCCTGGATTCGGATGTGGAGATCGTCATGGAAGATTATCTGGATGAAGATATGCAGGTGGCAGAGGCTACGCCGGACGAAGGGGAGATTCCCGGGGAAGCAGTGTTGACCGGAACGAACGGTGTGGAGGTACTGTCTGCTGCAAGACTTTCCAAGGAGCAGACCAGAGCCCGGAATAAAGAGACCTTATTGGAGATTATCAACAGTACTGAGCTCAGCGATGCCCAGAAACAGGAAGCGGTGGACAGTATGGTGCGCATGACTGATATCGCGGAAAAGGAAGCGGCGGCCGAGGTGCTTTTGCAGGCGAAAGGTTTCAGTGAAGCTGTGGTCAGCATCAACGGGGATGCCGTGGATGTGGTGGTCAATGCCGCAGAACTGACGGATGTGCAGCGGGCACAGATCGAAGATATCGTAAAAAGAAAGACGGATATTGCGGCGGAAAATATCGTCATCAGCACCATTGCACAGTGATATTTTTGTGTACATAGGGGAAAAATTATGTTATGATACCAAGGGTTACAATTAAAAAGCCTACGCAAGCTTGCTTGCAGGAGGCTTTTTGAATTCGTAACCCGTACCACATGAGCAAGCAGCCATTTTCGAAGAAAATGAGCGGATTGCGAATGCGGTCCAGATTGAGAGAGTGCGAAGCACGAAGCAATCTGGATGGTATCATAAGAACTCGGAGGAGCAAGCAGCCATTTTCGAAGAAAATGAGCGGATTACGAATGCGGTCCAGATTGTGAGAGTGCGAAGCACGGAACAATCTGGATGGTATCATAACTTAACCTGGAAAACTTGACAAAAGGAAGAAACAATGAAGAGAGTCTTTTTAATTGTATTGGACAGCTTCGGTATCGGACAGATGCCGGATGCCGCAGCTTACGGTGACATCAATGTAAATACACTGGGGAGCGTGTCAAAGAGCCCTTTTTTTCATATGGAAAATATGAAAAACATGGGTTTGTTTAATATTGATGGCGTGGAAGTGGGAGAGAAAACAGACCATCCCACCGCAGCTTACGCCCGCATGACGGAGCGTTCCCGCGGAAAGGATACGACCATCGGGCACTGGGAGATCGCAGGTATCTATTCTCCCAAGCCACTGCCTACCTATCCGGACGGCTTCCCCGAGGATGTGCTGGAAGAGTTCCGGATCCGCACCGGCAGAGATGTGCTGTGCAATAAGCCGTACTCCGGCACACAGGTCATTGCGGATTACGGGGACGAGCATGTGCGCACCGGCAAACTGATCGTATATACTTCCGCAGATAGTGTGTTTCAGATCGCTGCCCATGAGGATGTGGTTCCTGTGGAGCAGTTATATGATTATTGCCGTATTGCCAGACAGATTTTACAGGGAGAACACGGCGTGGGCCGTGTCATTGCGAGACCTTTTATCGGTGAGAGCGGACATTATACCCGTACCCCCAGAAGGCACGATTTTTCCCTGCTGCCTCCCGCAGTGACCATGCTGGATCAGCTGAAGGCTGCCGGTAAGGATGTCATTGCTGTGGGTAAGATCCAGGATATTTTCGTAGGCAAGGGCATTACCGAGCATGTATACACTTCCGGCAACGCAGAAGGCATTGAGCGGACACTGGAATATCTGGACAAGGATTTCGAAGGACTCTGCTTTATCAATCTGGTGGATTACGACATGCTCTACGGCCATAGAAGAGATGTGGACGGCTATGCGAAGGCACTGGCTTATTTTGATGAGAAGCTGCCGGAGATCCAGGCGCACATGAAGCCGGATGATATTCTGATGATCACCGCAGACCACGGCTGTGATCCCGCTTACACAGCCACCACGGATCACACCAGAGAATATACTCCGTTTCTTATGTACGGTGCGCCTGTGACGCCGGGGAATCGCGGAACCAGACCGACTTTTTCCGATATCGGAGCTACGGTATTGGATTATTTCGGAATCCAACCGGAGTTTGAAGGAAGCTCTGTTTTAAAGGCAGATCCATCATAGATAGCAGATCCCGAAGAACTGCGAAAATAGATTTTTAGAGATATAAGAGATATATTTGGAGGACTATAGTAGTGAGTAATAATTATACAGAAGAGATCAACCGCCGCCGGACGTTTGCCATTATTTCCCACCCGGATGCCGGAAAGACGACCCTGACCGAGAAGTTCCTGCTCTACGGAGGAGCCATCAACCTGGCAGGAAGCGTAAAGGGTAAGGCAACGGCCAGACATGCGGTATCCGACTGGATGCAGATTGAGAAAGACAGAGGTATTTCCGTTACCTCTTCCGTATTGCAGTTTGAATATGACGGTTACTGCATCAATATTCTGGATACCCCGGGACATCAGGATTTCTCTGAGGATACCTACCGTACCCTGATGGCAGCGGACTCCGCAGTTATGGTCATCGATGCTTCCAAGGGTGTCGAGGCCCAGACGAGAAAGCTGTTCAAGGTCTGCGTGATGCGCAAGATCCCTATTTTCACCTTCATCAACAAGATGGACCGTGAGGCAAGAGATACCTTTGAACTGCTGGATGATATCGAGAAGGAGCTTGGCATTGCCACCTGCCCCATTAACTGGCCCATTGGTTCCGGTAAGGAATTCCAGGGTGTCTACGACCGTGAGAAAAAGTGTGTGATCGCATATTCCGATACGGAGAAGGGAACGAAGGAAGGAACTTCCACCGAGATCCCCATTCAGGACGAAGAACATCTGAAGGAACTGATCGGAGAGGATGCAGCGGACAAGCTGCTTGGCGAGGTGGAACTGTTGGACGGTGCCAGCGCAGAGTTTGATCTGGAGGAAGTGCAGAAGGGTAACCTGACCCCGGTATGCTTCGGATCTGCTTTGACCAACTTCGGTGTGGAGATCTTCTTAAAGCATTTCCTGAATGTGACTACCACGCCGCTGCCAAGAAAAGCAGACATCGGCATGATCAACCCGACGGAGCATGAGTTCAGTGCCTTTGTTTTCAAAATCCAGGCTAACATGAACAAGGCTCACAGAGACCGTATCGCATTCATGCGTATCTGCTCCGGTAAATTCGATGCCAACATGGAAGTGCGTCATGTGCAGGGCAATAAGGTTATGAGATTATCCCAGCCCCAGCAGATCATGGCGGATGAACGTAAGATCTTAAACGAGGCTTATGCGGGTGATATTATCGGTGTCTTCGATCCCGGCATTTTCTCCATCGGAGATACCCTGTGCATGCCCAGGGAGAAGTTCCAGTATGAAGGTATTCCGACCTTCGCACCGGAGCATTTTGCCAGAGTGCGTCAGGTGGATACCATGAAGAGAAAACAGTTCGTCAAGGGCGTAGAGCAGATCGCTCAGGAAGGTGCCATCCAGATCTTTCAGGAGTTCAATACCGGTCTGGAAGAGATCATCGTCGGTGTGGTAGGTGTGCTGCAGTTCGATGTACTGAAATACCGTCTGGAGAACGAATATAACGTGGAGATCCGTCTGGAGAACCTGCCTTATGAGCATATCCGCTGGATCGAGAATAAGGATGAGATCGACCTGGCCAAGCTGTCCGGTACTTCCGATATGAAGAAGGTCAAGGACATGAAGGGTAATCCTTTATTGCTGTTTGTGAATTCCTGGAGCATCGGCATGACTCTGGACCGTAATAAGGGACTGGTGCTGACGGAGTTCGGACGCAATTAGTAATTATATGGAAACAAAAAGTGTGTAGGGGGATAGAATGCGGAATAAGAAAAAGTTATGTGCCGGAATTCTGATGTTACTGCTTTTGACAGGATGCTCCTCACAGGAGGTTCTGCAGGAAGTACCCCAGACCATCGTGCTGCCCGAGTCACAGATAGATACTATGCCTGTGCAGGAGACGGCGGCTGCGGAAAATGACAATACAGAGAGCTTTTCCCTTTTAGAGGAGGGAGGCTCTCGTTTTGCATATGAGAGTCTGGATGCGCAGGAACAGATCTGGTATCAGGAGATCGAGCAGGCGATTGGGTCTATGGATGACACGATCAAACTGTCCACGGAACCGTTGGAACAGGGAATGGATGAACAGGACATTGACAAAGTATTTCAGTGCGTGCTGATAGATCATCCGGAGATTTTTTACACCACAGGATATACTTATACCAAATATTCCAGAGGGGAGAAAACCGTAGGAATTGACTTCGCAGGCACTTACGATCAGACGAAGGAAGAGGCCGTAGCGCGGGCGGAGGCCATTCGCAGTGTGACGGCGGAATGGCTGTCCGGTATAGAAGAGGCGGCTTCTGAGTACGATAAGGTAAAAGCGGTGTATGAGGCGGTCATCTTTTCAACAAATTATGATCTGAGTGCGGCGGATAATCAGAACATTGCCTCGGTATTCTTAGGAGGAGCTTCTGTCTGCCAGGGATATGCCAAAGCCACCCAGTATCTGTTGAATCATCTGGGGGTGATGTGCACCCTGGTGCAGGGAACGGTGGATACCGGAGAAGCTCATGCCTGGAATCTGGTACAGGTGGACGGGGACTATTATTATGTAGATACCACCTGGGGAGATGCCTCTTACCGCATGGAGAATGGCAGCGAGCAGAGGAGCCTGCCGGAGATCAATTATGATTATCTGTGCGTGACTACAGAGGATCTGCTACGGACGCATCGTATCGAAGCGGTGATCCCTATGCCGGAATGTACGGCGACGGAAGCAAATTATTATGTGCGGGAAGGTTCCTACTTTACTTCCTATGACCATGAACAGATGCAGGCGGTCTTCGACAGAGCCATAGAGGGCGGCAGAACGGAAGTGACGATAAAATGTGCAGATGAACTCTGTTATCAGGAAATCTGTCATGCATTGATCGATGAGCAGGAGATTTTTTCCTATATGCAGATACAGGGGAACAGCAATACCGTCACTTATGCCCAGAACGGGAAACAATTATCCTTGACTTTTTGGGTGACAAATGAATAAGGATTTGGTATACTGTAACTAATTAGTTATTATTAGGAGGATCAGCTATCATGGAAAAAGAAATAGATAAGAAGAACCTGGTATTAAGGGAAGACGAGAGCATCGGTACCGTACAGATCGCCGATGATGTAGTGGCTATGATCGCATCTTTAGCAGCTACCGAGGTAGACGGTGTCAGCGCCATGGCTGGTAATGTTACCAACGAACTCATGAGCAAGGTAGGCGTTAAGAGCCTGACCAAGGGTGTCAAAGTAGAGGTGCTGGACAAGAATGTGACCGTGGATCTGACTGTGACCATGGAGTACGGTTACAATATTCCCGCTACCTGTCAGGCAGTACAGCAGAAGGTGAAAAATGCCATTGAGAATATGACAGGACTGACCTGCTCTGATGTGAACATCCGTATTGCCGGTGTGAACATGAAGAAGGATAAATAAGAGGAATTACAGGAAGATATTATGGGAAGACACGAGCAGAGAGAACAGGTTTTCAAACTTTTATACCGCGTGGAGTTTCATGCACCGGAGGATATGCCGGAACAGATCGCATTGTTCCGCGAGAATAATGAGGAAGTTCCTTCCTGGCAGGATGCAGATGCCATTGCGGCCCGCTTTGAGAAGATCAGGGAGAAAATCCCCGAGCTTGACAGGCTGTTGAATGAGAATACCGAAGGCTGGGATACCACCCGTGTGGGAAAGGTAGAACTCGCAGTGTTACGTCTGGGTGCGTATGAGCTGCGTTATGATGACGATATCCCGGACGGGGTAGCGATCAACGAGGCGGTGGAGATCGCCAAAAAATACGAGACGCCGGAAACCGTGAAATTTATCAACGGAATTCTGGGCAGCTTCGCGCGGGAAGAGATCTCCCAGTAAGCATCTCAACAAACCGGCAGAGCGGATGCGGCACAGACCGCCTCCGTTCTGCTTTTTTACACAAGGAGACGCCATGGAACAGCGCAACCGGGGGATCGACCTGCTGCGGATGACCGCCATGTGGATGGTGGTCATTCTCCATATTCTGAATAAGGGCGGCGTTCTGGCTGCCGCGGCGCCCTTGTCTGCAGGGCAGGGGACCGCACGGCTGCTGGAGACTGCCGCCTACTGCGCCGTCAACTGTTACGGACTGATCTCCGGATATGTAGGCGTTCAGCGGCGCTTCCGGTACAGCGGTGCGCTGGCCCTGTGGCTGCGGGTGGCGTTCTACACGCTGGGCATCACGGCGGTATTTGCATGTCTGATGCCCGGCAGCGTCAACGGTGACCGGGTGCTGCGGGCCTTTTTCCCGGTGCTGTTCCGGCAGTACTGGTATGTGACGGCCTACTTCGGTATGTGCCTGTTCATCCCGTTTTTCAATCTGCTGCTGAACCGCCTTTCCAAGGGACAGCTGCGGCTGCTGGCGCTGTCCATCGTGCTGGTGTTTTCCGTTCTGCCCACCCTGCGGCAAAAGGACGTCTTCCTGACGGACAACGGTTACAGCGTCCTGTGGCTGTCCTGTCTCTACCTGCTGGGCGGCGTCCTGCGGCTGTGCGGAAGCCAAACGTCCCGCCGTCCCGCCAGCCGGGGGGCGATTTATGCAGGCTGCGTACTGGCGACGCGAATCGCCCGCAACGGCACGGTGCTGACGAGCAAGGGGCGCGTCG
>ERZ825324.2509-NODE-2509-length-18850-cov-6.507316_pt1 | contig 18850 bp, 18 predicted proteins | sample MGYA00519859_ERZ825324 | MGnify/ENA primary metagenome ERZ825324 (study PRJEB31778, sample SAMEA3449198) | human gut metagenome | biome: human gut; feature: human-associated habitat; material: faeces | place: United Kingdom | collected 2010/2012 ... | reverse complement strand
GCGATACCTGCGCGCCGCCGAACGAACGGTTGGCCAGCAGGCCGCCGTACTCGCGTGCGAAGGGCACTCCCTGGGCCACGCACTGGTCGATGATGAGGTTCGAAACCTCGGCCAGACGATAGACGTTGGCCTCGCGGGCGCGGTAGTCGCCGCCCTTGATCGTATCGTAGAAGAGACGGTATACCGAGTCGTTGTCGTTCTGGTAGTTCTTCGCGGCGTTGATACCTCCCTGCGCGGCGATCGAGTGGGCGCGGCGGGGCGAATCCTGGATGCAGAAGACCTTGACGTTATAGCCCAACTCACCGAGCGAAGCGGCTGCGGACGCGCCGCCCAGGCCGGTACCGATGACGATGATGTCGAGTTTGCGTTTGTTGGCAGGGCTTACGACTTTGATGGCCGCCTTGTGGTTGCTCCATTTCTGAGCGAGTTCGCCGGCGGGAATTTTGGAATCTAATTTGAAAGCCATATCGGGTGTTTTTTTAATTTATATAAAGGTTAACATACACCGGCCGAACAAGGGCAGATGCTCTGCACGAAATAGACCACGACGACTGCTGCGAAGCCGAGGAATACGATCGAGGCGACGACGGTGGCCAGCCCTTTGAGGCGCGGGTACCACGTGTCGTTGGCCCAGCCCACCGACTGGAACATCGACCATACGCCGTGCGTGAGGTGGAACCACAGGGCGGCGAACCACAGCAGGTAGATCACCACGTAGTACCACTGCGAGAAGGTGTATTGGATCAGCGCGGCGCCGTCGGCAGGATGGAACCCCAGCGAGTTCTCGTGCCCGCCCATGATCTCCACGAGCTGCATCTTGGCCCAGAAGTTGAAGAGGTGCAGTGCCAGACCGGCCAGAATGATCCAGCCCAGTACGAGCATGTTCTTCGAAGCCCAGTCCACGCCCGGCTCGGTGACGGTCACCTCGTAGCGCTGCTTGCCGCGCGCCTGGTAGTTGTTGTAGGTGAGCCACAGGGCGTAGGCGAAATGGATCAGCACGCCGGCGGCCAGCACCACCGTACCGGCCAGCGCATACCAGTTGGCGCCCAGAAACGCGCAGATCGTGTTGTAGCCTTCGGGCGAGATGATGGCCACGAGGTTCATGGACATGTGGAAGAGGATGAACAGTACGAGGAAGCATCCCGTCAGGCTCATCACCAATTTCTTGCCAAGAGATGAATTGGTCAGAAAACAGCTCATAATGTTTGAATTTTGTTTATTTTTGTTAAGGATTTCTTACAAGTGCCACAAAGATAGGTATTGTTTGTGTAATAACAATGCGAAACGGGTGGAAATTGTCGGATAAAATACCTGAAACATGGTAAAAAAAGAGATACGGGAAAGGATGCGGCGGCTCAACCGCGCATTGGACTCGCAGCAGCGTCTGAGGGCGTCGGCGGCGATCTTTTCGGCGGTCGAACGACTGCCCGAGTTCCGTGCGGCGCGGACCGTCGCCGTTTTTGCCGCACTGCCCGACGAACCGGCTACCGACGAGGTGCTGGCGCGCTGGGCCTCGACGCGGCGCGTGGTGCTGCCTCGTGTCGAGGGCGACGCGATGCGGTTCTATGCCTGCCGCCCCGACGCGCTGGTCTTCGGGGCTTTCGGCATTTTGGAGCCGCAGGGCGAGCGGCCGTGTCCGGCCGGCGAGATCGATCTGGTGGTCTGTCCGGGCGTGGCTTTCACGGCCGACGGCCGGAGGTTGGGGCGCGGACGGGGCTATTATGACCGCTATCTCGGGGATCCCGTTTTCAGGGGATTCCGCGTAGGCGTCTGCTATGCGCACCAGCTGGTAGACGACCTGCCCGTCGAACCGCACGACGTGCGGATGGATCGGGTGATAACGGGGTGAGGATCGGGTGGAACTCCGGTCTTCGGCCGATGAAAACAGTCGGGTTGTCCGGGATTTTGCTCCTGGATTCGATCTCCGGCCGACCGGCAACTTCGCTGCGGTCCGTGCGGTAGCGTATCGGCCTCCGACGGCGAACCGTCGCGACGGTTCGCGGATAAGCGTAAAAAAGGGAGCCGCCGCTGAACTCGGTCAGCGGCGGCTCCCTTTTTCGCTTCCGTGTCGTAGGCCGGATCAATCGTACCGGCACGACGGGAGAATGCTCCCTTTTAGCAGCACCCCTGCGCCAGCATGGCGTTGGCGACCTTCATGAAGCCGCCGATGTTGGCGCCCTTCACGTAGTTGACGTAGCCGTCGGGCTCGGTACCGTATTTCACGCATACCTCGTGGATGTTCTGCATGATGGCGCGGAGTTTGGCGTCGACCTCTTCGGGCGACCAGTGCAGACGCATCGAGTTCTGGCTCATTTCCAGTCCCGACGTGGCTACACCGCCGGCGTTGGCCGCCTTGCCCGGTGCGTAGAGGAGTTTGTGCTCCTGGAAAACCTTGATCGCCTCGGGCGTCGAGGGCATGTTGGCGCCTTCGGCCACGCAGATGCAGCCGTTCTTCACGAGTGCGGCGGCCTCGTCGCCGTTCAACTCGTTCTGCGTGGCGCACGGCATGGCGATGTCGCATTTCACGCCCCACGGACGCTGGCCTGCATAGTAGGTCGCTTCGGGATAGCGGTCGGCGTACTCCTTGATACGCCCGCGGAAGACGTTTTTCAACTCCATGACGTATTCCAGCTTTTCGGGCGTGATGCCCGTGGGGTCGTAGACGTAGCCCGACGAATCGGAGAGCGTCACGACCTTGGCGCCGAGCTGGGTGGCCTTCTGGGCGGCGTACTGCGCTACGTTGCCCGAGCCGGAGATGCAGACCGTCTTGCCTTCGAACGAGAGGCCGCGCGTCGCGAGCATCTCCTGCGCGAAGTAGCATGTTCCGTATCCCGTCGCTTCGGGGCGCATCGCCGAGCCGCCCCAGCCGATACCCTTGCCGGTGAAAGTACCGGTGAATTCGTCGCGCAGACGTTTGTACTGCCCGAACATGAAGCCGATTTCGCGGCCGCCCACGCCGATGTCGCCCGCCGGAACGTCGGTGTCCTGTCCGATGTGGCGCGCCAGCTCGGTGACGAACGACTGGCAGAAACGCATCACCTCGTTGTCGGATTTACCCTTGGGGTTGAAGTCCGAACCGCCCTTGCCGCCGCCCATCGGCAGCGTCGTGAGGCTGTTCTTGAAGGTCTGCTCGAAGGCGAGGAATTTCAGGATCGAGAGGTTCACCGAAGGGTGGAACCGAATACCTCCTTTATAGGGACCGATAGCGCTGTTCATCTGTACGCGGTAGCCGCGGTTGATCTCGATCTCGCCCTTGTCGTTGAGCCAGGGCACGCGGAAGATGATGACGCGCTCGGGTTCGGCGATGCGTTCGAGCACCTTCATCTTGCTCAGGACGGGGTTCATGACGATGTACTCCGCCAGCGATTCGGCAACCTCCTTCACCGCCTGATGAAATTCGGGTTCACCGGCGTTTTTGGCAACGATTCCGGCCATGAATTCGTCGACAAATTTTTGTGCTTCTTTCTCCATAATTAAGAGGTGTTTTTGAGTGAAGGCCCGATGAATTCGGCATCGAACCGACTGGATTGCTTGTCGTATGTCGCGAAGCCCGATGCCGAATTCACCGCACTCCGCGTTCCGGGTGCTACGGGACCCGTTCCGAATGGGGAGGAACCCTCCTAACCTAAACCTGTAACCGTATAAAAAAGGCAGCGGTCGTACGCTGCCGAATGTGCTAAAAGAGATAGCGTTCGTTGCGCACCTTCTTCACGAGCCGGAAGATGTCCTCCCACGCCTCCTCGCCGAAGGTCGTGCCGACCACCTCGATGACTTTGCCCGCCGTGATCGCGCCGATGGTGCCGCACTGCCGAAGCGAGAGTCCGGCGCACATGCCGTAGAGGAACCCCGCGGCGTAGAAGTCGCCTGCGCCCGTCGTGTCGACGCGCCTGGCGGCGGCCATGATGCCGACGTGCACCACTTCGCTGCGGTGTTTGATCAACGCGCCGCGGATGCCGATCTTGACGATCGCCAGTTCGCAAAGCTGCGAAATGGCCTGCAAGGCGTTGATCGGTTCGTTCTCGCCCGTGAAGGCGATCGCTTCGTCCTCGTTGGCGAAGACGATGTCCACGTATTTTTCGACCAGGGCGCGCAGGAAATCGAGGTTCTCCTTGACGATGTTGAAACTCGCCAGGTCGATCGCCACCTGCAATCCGCGTTCTTTGGCCGTCCGGGCCGTGTGCTCGATCAGTTCGTGGTTCTGCACCAGGTACCCCTCGATGTAGACGCAGTCGAATCCTTCGAAGATGTCGGCGCGGACGTCGGCCGCCGTCAGTTCGAGCGCGGCGCCCAGATGCGTGATCATCGTGCGTTCGCCGTCGGGCGAGATCAGCGCCACGCACTTGCCCGACCGCTCGCTGCCGCGGAAGATGAAGGGCTTCACACCGAGGTTCGCGAGCGCCTGCTCGAAGAAGTCGCCCGTCGTATCGGGACCTACCTTGCCGATGAATCCCGTCCCGCAGCCCAGACGCGCCATGGCACGGATCGTGTTGCCGGCCGAGCCGCCCAGTGAGAGCGAATAGGGCAGTCCGGCGACCGATTTCGATATTTCGGTCTGCAACTTGCTGTCCACCAACGACATGGATCCTTTTTCGAGCAAGTATTTTCTCAGTACGGAGTCCGACTCCAAATTGACCAGCATGTCCGTCAGGGCGTTGCCGATGCCGATTACGCGTTTCATCCGATCGTTCTCTTCGTTTGGGTTCTGCGGGGAGCTTACATGGAAAGTATCTTCACGAGATTCACGTAATCCCGATTGATCGATTTGTTGTGACGCACCGCACGCGAGAAGGGCACGTAGACCAGTTCGTTGTTCTGGATGCCGATCATCACGTTGCGCTGCCCCTCCATGATCGCCTGAATGGCCATGGCTCCCATGCGCGAGGCCAGGATGCGATCCTGTGCCGAGGGCGATCCGCCGCGCTGGATATGTCCCAGGATCGTGACGCGCGCGTCGTACTGCGGGAACTCTTTTTTCACGCGCTCGGCCAGTCCCATGGCGCCCCCCGTGCGGGGATTTTCGGCCACGATGACGATCGCCGAGTTCTTGCTCTTGCGGAAACCCTGGCTGATGAGTTCGGCCAGCTGGTCGACTTCCGTGTCCATTTCGGGGATGATGGCCGCTTCGGAACCGGTGGCGATCGCACCGTTGAGGGCCAGGTATCCGGCCGTGTGTCCCATTACCTCGACGAAGAAGAGCCGTTCGTGGCTCGACGCCGTATCGCGCAGTTTGTCGACGGCCTCCATGATCGTGTTGAGCGCCGTGTCGTAACCGATCGTGGCGTCCGTACCGCCCAGGTCGTTGTCGATCGTACCGGGCAGCCCCACGATGGGAATGTCGTGCTCCTGCGCGAAGATATTGGCGCCCGACAGCGAGCCGTCGCCGCCGATGACCACCAGTGCGTCGATACCGGCGGCTTTCAGGTTTTCATAGGCCTGCTGACGCCCCTCGACCGATTTGAACTCCTCGCAGCGAGCCGTTTTGAGGATCGTTCCGCCCAACTGGATGATGTTGCTTACGGACGAGGAGTGGAAATCGACGATTTCGTTCGTCACCAGACCGCGGTAACCGCGCAGAATTCCCTTGACCGTAAATCCGTTGTAGATGGCCGTGCGGGTAACGGCGCGGATGGCGGCGTTCATGCCTGGGGCGTCGCCGCCGGAGGTCAGGATACCGATGCATTTGATGGCTGCCATAGCGAAAGGAGTATTATCACTTCGGGACAAAGTTAGTAAAATAATTTATGAATACCGCTCTTTTTTACAGCTTTTTTTATGCCGAAACGGGAAGCCGTCCGGTGCGGCCTCCCGTTTCGCGGCGACGGGTCGTTCCGGCCGTCGTCATTCGTAGCTCTCGTCGTCGAAATCGATGTCGACGCTGTGTTCCGTCACGCGGATGTCGACCTTCTGTTTCTTGGGTCCCTTGATCGTGATCCGGTGTGCGGAATCGCTTGCCGGAGCGGTCTGCGGGGCGGGTTCGGTCGCAATGACGGATACGGTGTCGGCGGCCACCCACTCCTGCATACGGTCGATTTCCCTGTCGCGGAGTTCGTCGCGCGCCTCGTCGAAGAGTTCGTGCAGGCGGTGCCGCTGTTCGCCGCCGTACTCCCGCAGGATCAGTCCGCCGGTAGCGACGATCGTCAGGATCCAGAGCAGGAAGACGATCAGCGTGGCGCGCCCGCTGGGTTTGCGCGAGGCGATCAGGCAGAAGAGGATGTAGATAAGCAGGAGCAGCGGGATGAGCACCGTCAGCAGACCCATGACGCCCATGGCCGTGGTCGTCATCGTCCAGCCTGCGATCGATAGCGTTCCGCTGCCGCCCGGATCGCCGAAGATCAGGGCGAAGAGTACGATGAGCAGGATGCAGGCGGCGAAGGTCAGACCGAAGATGAAGAACCCGATGAAGATCTTGATGACGATGAGCGCCAGTTGTCCGAGGGCGTAGATCACGCGGGCGACGATCGATTTCACGTCGCTGTTCGTCTCGCTGTCCCGAACGGTTTTTTCGCGGATCGAGCGCACGGTGATCGGCTCGCCCTCCATTTCGAGCTTCTGCCGCGCGGAGCGTGCGGCCGGCACGGCGAACCACATGATGAAGTAGCCCAGTACGAAGACGCCGAACAGGTTGGAGAAGAAGGTCGAGAGGGTGCCGGAGAAGGGCAGTACCTCGACGAGGATCAACAACAGCAGCGGTGCGAAGAGCGTCAGGCGCACCCATGTGGCGTCGACGTCGAAGTAACGCCCCAGCCCGGCGCACACCCCGCCCAGGCGGGCGTTCTCGGTGTCGCGGTAGAGACGGCGCGGGATGCGCGGCTGCTTTTTGGCTGCGTCGGTTTCGCTTTCGGACGAGATGTCCTCGGCCGTTCCCATTTGCGAGATGATCTGTCGCAGGAGCGGGGTCTCCACCACGCGCGAGTTCTCCTGCTGCGAGAGGATCAGTTCGGCGATGCGCGCTTCGATGTCGGCGACGATTTCGTCGCCGTCGGCCGTCTCGGCGTAGGTCGCTTTGAGACTGTCGAGGTAGCGGCTCAGAAGGGCGTAGGCATCGGCGTCGAGCGTGAAGGCGATGCCCGAAATACTGCATTTTTTGACCTCTTTCATGGCGGTTATCGTTTATGGGTGACGGATCCTGTCAGGTTCTTTTTGAAACCGACGAGCCGGCAGTCGCCCCAGTAGGAGACGCTTCCGCCCGACGAAGCGGCGGCTTCGAGCGTCTCGGAGCAGGTGATGCGCACCGAAGCGCCCGACGAAGCGCGCGCTTCGGTGCGCCGGGTCAGCAGATTGCGGGCCTTGCAGGTGGCTCCCGACATGGCGTTGATTTTGCACTCCTCGGCCACTCCCTTGACATTTATTTCGGCTCCGCTGTGCGCTTCGATCGCGCACCGGCCTACGGCCAGATTGGCCTTGATTTCGGAGCCGCTGGTGGCCGAGAGGGTGCAGCCGTCGCCCTCGCAGGCGATCTCGGCATGTGCGCCGCTGGTTGTGCGGACGTTGAGCGTCGGGGTGTTTACGACGGTTCGGCAGGTGACCCGACCGCCGCTGGTGGCCGTCAGGCTTTGCAGTACCTCAGGTTTGGGTACGCTGATGCGGACGTCGCAGTCGCGGATGTTGTCGATTTCGGGATCGATCGTCAGCAGCAGGACGCCTTGTTTGTCGATCGTCGTGACGACATGGCCGATGATCTTTTCGTCGGCTTCGACGACGAGTTTTTCCGAATCGCTTTCGACGATCGTCGCCGCGACGCCGCGGGCGACTTTCAGCCCCATGTAGCGCCCTGCCTCGCGCGTTTCGGTGCGCATGACACCCGATCCCTTGATCGTGCGGGCGCGTGCGGCGGTCTGCGCCGGTACGAGACCGAGCAGGATGAAAAGTGTAGAAAATAGAAAGATGCGTTTCATATGCGGTTAACGTTTGAGTGCGGAGTATTTTCCGACCGTGGTGTCCCACTGTTCCGATTTCAGTCCCGTAGCGTCGATGCGGGAGGTTCCTCCGGCGACGATGCGGCAGGCGCGGGTCGTTCCGGCGAGCGTCATGCCGGCGCCTCCGCTGCTCTCGGCATGGAGCGAGGTCGCGTCGAGCGACACTTGCGTGGCGGAAGTACCGCTGCTCTCGATCCGGCACTCCGTGCATTTGACTCGGGTCGTGATGCGGGCGGCGCCGCTGCTTTCGATCGAAGCGTCGTCGCAGAGGAGTTCTCCGTTGCAGACGAGGCGGCTCGTGCCGGAGGCTCGGAGTTCGATGGCGCGACCTGTCGCCGTGCTTTTCAGTTCGATTTCGGAACCACCGGTGGCTGAGATGCGTTCGAGGGAGCCCATCATCGCCTCGACGGCGATGTGCGCGGTGCCGCTGGTCTCGATCGCGGCGTCGGCGCCTGCCGGTTGTCCTTTCAGTTCGATCACGGAACCACCGGTGGCCGAGATGCGTTCGAGGGAGCCCGTCATCGCTTCGACGGCGATGTGCGCCGTGCCGCTGGCTTCGATCGCGGCGTCATTGGTTTGCAGCGGGTGTTCGGCCGTGATTTTGGCGGCTCCGCCGGCTTTTAATCCGGTAATTCCGGCCAGCGGTGTTTCGAGCGAAAATGCAGCGATGCCTTTGGCGTCGAGTCGTGTGATGCCGGCGGCCGGAACGTAGACGGTCAATTCGGCGTTTTGCACCGTGACGTCTGCCAGTCCGATGCGGAGCGTCCCCTCGGCGACCGAGGTCTGCACGTGGACGAGGAGGTTGTCGTCGGTCTTGACGGTCACGCGGCCTGCGGGGTAGTCGCCGACGAGGACGTGGGCGATGCTGCCCGCTTCGACGGCGTGGAACGATCCGACGTCGCGGGTCTCGGTGACGATTCTGCCGCTGCCTTTGAGGGTTTTGTTGCGTGCAGCGGTGGCCGGAAGGGCGATTGCACAGGCGGCTGCCGCGGCGAGGAGAAGGAGTGCCTTTTTCATGGTGTAATAGGTTTGTGTCGGTTTCGGATGCTTCGCGTGTGATTTCGGAGCGATTCGACGCCTCCGGTAGTTATGTCCCGTCGCCCGCCGTCGGAGACGGCACCCTCCGTCGTGCGGAGTGCGGCGACTGCGTGAAGCCGGAGTGTCTTTTTTTCGTTCGGAGATCGGTTTATCGGTTTTCGGCCGGTTTGCCGCCGTGACGGATCACGTCGATCTGCTGTACCATCTCGATCCATGCTTGATCGAGCGTGCGGAGTGCTTCGCGGCCTTTCTCGGTCAGCGTGTAATATTTGCGGGGAGGCCCCTGAGGAGATTCTTCCCAGCGGTAGGTAAGCAGACCGGCGTTTTTCTGGCGGGTGAGGATCGGATAGAGCGTGCCTTCGACCACGATCATCTCGGCCGCTTTCAGCTCGGCGATGATCCGCGGGGCGTAGGAGTCGCCGCGCGAGAGGATCGCGAGGATGCAGTATTCGAGAATGCCTTTCCGCATCTGGGCTTTTACGTTGTCTTCTGCCATGGCGTTATCGTTTTGGGATTATTTACGGGTGTTGATGCTTTGCGGCTCTTCGGGAACGACCAGCCAGAGAATGATGTAGATCCAGATCGAGAGGCCCCCGAAGAGGATCAGGAAGAGTGTCAGCAGCCGGATCACCAGCGGATCGACGCGGAGGTAGTCGGCCAGTCCGCCGCAGATGCCGGCAATGGCGCGGTCGCTGCGCGAACGGTAGAGTTTGCGCGGAGCGGGCTCCGGCTCTCCGATCCGCTCCCCCGTGCAGCCGCCCGTGCGGTCGGAGGGGCATTCGCCGAAGTCGTCGGGCTGTCCGAGTTGTTCCATGGCGTACTGTACCGACGCGAGCGACACGACCATCATCGGCGACGAAAGCCGTTCACGGAAAATGTCGGCGATACGCGCTTCGACATCCTCCATCGTATTGTTGTCCTCCTGCGGCAGTCGCCGGCGGATGTCGTCCAGATAGCGGCGAAGCACGGCGTAGGCGTCGTCGTCGAGCGTGAAGGCCTGCGAGGCGATGTTGACGTTTACAGTCTCTTTCATAACGGTACTGTTTTGAGGGGGTATCTAAAAAACTTTAATTACTCTGTCGTTGCAAATATAATACGATTATTTATACTTTGCAATACAAAGTACTGAATTTTTATTGAAATATCGATTTTTCCGCTTACCTCCCCGCTTGCGATGCGCGGCGACGAACCGCCGGCGACCGGAACGGTACAGTACAGTATTAGGTCTCGGGGGGGGATACGTTCCCTCCGCACGGTGTGCGGGTTTCCTGCCGGCAGCGTCGGTCGGGAATCGGATTCGGAGGCGCGATTGCGGATAGGTATGCGATTTTTCCGGTGGAGGGCGCCGCCTTTTCCGGCCGCAACCGGCGGGACTATCGTCCGGCCTTACGGACGAGATGGCGGATAATCGGTATTGCCGGATACGTGACCGGATCGGCGTCGATCCGTTGTCCGAGTGGGGCTGCCGCAGCGGTCGGAACGCAAAAGCCCCGGAACGTGCCGCACGGACGTTTCGGGGCTTGCACCGGAGGAGCGGATCACTGTTCCACGCGGTAGAGGAAGCGGGTCAGGATGCGGTCGTTTTCTTTGGTTTCTTCGGGAATCTCCCCATAAGGGGCGATATTGATATGGATGAAATACTTTTTTTTCAACATTTCGTTATATTCGTCGTCGGCGTTCGCCCGCTCCCGTTCGGCTGTGGTGGCCGGACGGTAACCCATCAGCAGCCGCTCCACGTTCCAGCGGTTGTGTTCCACACGGGCCGCCGTCTCCACCTCCTGCCCGTCCAGCGGATGCGGACGGCAGGGATCGATACCCAGCGAGCGGAGTTTGGCGGGGATGGCGTTGGCGGCGTAGATGTTCGACCATTGGAACGCCAGCGATTGATCGTTCCAGTATTGGTCGATCTTATCGTCTGGCCAATCGGCAATTTCGAATCCGGCTGCGAAAGTTTTGAAGTCGAACTTTTCATTGAGTTCGTCCGCTGCTTTTTTCGCTGCTTTTTTTGCATCGGTGAAATGGTTGTAGACGTAGTTGATGCGTTTGGCCTTGCGGATGCGCTGTTTGAGTGTGGCGTCGTAGCTTTCGCACATCATGCCGAACGGATATACGCTTCGGTAACGGGACGAACGGCGGGCGATTTCGAGAATGGTGGCCGTCTCCTTCTGATAGACGAAGATCGGAACTTGCCGGTCGTAGAGCGGTTGCGGCAGGTAGAGCGCGGCGGCGACGTTTTCCGGTGCGGAGTTGCCGCAGATCGCCAGCGTGGGGAGCGCCTTTTCGTCGGCCGTCCAGTCTTTGAGCAGTTTGCGCACGTGGGGCGATTCGATGCCTCCTGCGACGAATTCCCACTCCACGTCCAGAAAATCCTCCTGCGGGGTGTGGACGCTGGTCGTTTCGCTGCCGGCTGCGTCGAATTTGCGCAGCGTGTGGTGCGACAACCGGAAAAGCGGTTCATAACGGCCTTTGAGAAAGTTCATTTCCCGTTCCGCATCGGGGTCGATGAAGGTGATGCGCGTGCGGATCCCCTGTGTGACGAAGTTGGGGTAGTGTGCGATGTGGGCCGCCGTGACGCCCATCGCCACGCCCATGCGGCTCATGCCCACGACGATCAGGTGGACGTAGCGGTCGCTTTGCGCCCGGATGCCGTCGCGGTCGAGCGGCGGATAGAGAATATCCCGTCCGTTGCAGTTGCAGCAGCCCGACACCAGCACGCGCTGCGCCCAGTTCTCGTGGAAATTGGTCGCCGAGAAGTGGATGCGGCTCTTCATCCGCTCGGCCTCTTCGAAATCGGCCAGTTGGAAGACCTGGAACGAACTTTGGTATTCGAACGACAGGTGGCAGGGCAGCGGATCGCGGCGGTGCGCTGCGCCGAGAATCGCCGAAATCTGAACCAGCGCGTTGATGCTTACCGAGTCGTGTTCCAGTTCGCCGTCGTCGCTCAGCACGAAGACGCGGTCGGCGCGGTGGATGTGGATTTTCTCCAATTCTTCGCGCGAGTCGCGCTGGCCGTGGAGGATGATGAGGCGGCGCTCCTCGGCGGGCGAAAGTTCGGCGTGCAGCTTCCGGCGCAGAGCCTCCGCATCGCTCTGCGTGAGCAACACGATGTCGCGGCGGCGGTTCTCCGGCTCGGCGTGCAGTTCGCGGATCAGTCCTGCGGCCGTGTCGTTGGCTCCCAGCAGGACGATATGCCCGTCGAAGCGGTAGCGGATTTCGCCTTGTCTGAAACGGGCGATGCGTCCCGTGAGTATGTTCGAGACGACCGAGATCAATCCTCCGGTGAAGAAGATCGCGCCGAGGAAGGTGAGCGCCAGCAGCGGCAGGCGTTCATAACCCAGCGGATCGCCATCCTGCAACACGAACGAACCGGGATCGAGCAGCAGTTCGAGGATGCGCATGTCGTGTAGCTCGGCTGTGCAATAGCTTTTGATCCAGAGCGAGAAGCCCAGCACGAGGGCCAGAATGCCGAAGAGCCAGGTGATCTGTTTCCAGCTGGCGCCCGAAAAGGAGCGGTCGAAGCCGAGTTTCAGGGTTTTCCACAAGCGTCGGATCATGATGCGGCGGTTTTTCGGTTAGCGTTTGCGGATTTCGAATCCGAGGTGTTCGATCAGTTTCAGCGTTTCGAGCGCCGTCTGGCGGTCGTAGGTGCGTTCCTCTTCGGGCAGCTCCTCGTAGGGGATCAGGCAGGGGTGTTCCTTGCGGGCGTCGTTGCGTTCGGGTCCGAAACGCCAGCCCTGGGCGATGCGGGTAGCCGCCCATACCTCGTGGACGTTGCGCGCGAGCGCTTCGGTGAGGGGTGCCAGCGCGGCGGGCAGTTCGATGCGGCTGACGTCGATCGGCTGCGGAATATAAGGTTGTTTCATGTTCGTCTCTTTTCGGTGGCATTCCTGCGTGCGCTCCTGCCGGTCGGTGCGGCGGCCGTCGGGAAGGCGGACTTGCGAAGCGGCGGGAATGCGTGTTGTCCGAACAAAAATAGTGATTTTTTCGAACCGCACGATTTATTTCTGCCAAAAGTTGGCACTCTGGTTGGAATATTGAATGGAAAAGGGGAAATTCATCCGCTTACCATTACGAACATATTAGGTGTGATGTTGATTTACGATTTTACGCGGCTCGAACCCGGCGGACTCTACCTCTTTTTTCCGGCGGCCGCTCCTTCGGGCGGATTGTGGGGGATTTTCGAGCGGCACGACCGGCGGGGCGGAGTGCTGCTGGCCGTTTGTTCGAGCGATCTCCGAGGCTTCGAACTGTGGTCGCCGCTGCCCTCGGGATATACCTCGTGCCGTCCTGCCTCGCAGGAGGAGCTGGGTCTCTTTACGCGGGGGCTGAATCTGCGGTTCTCCTGCGACTGAACGGAGCGCAGGGGCCTGCGGTCAGATTCCCTCTTTGAATCCCTGGGCTTTGAGGCGGATGTCGCTGCCGTCGGGCGTCACCAGATAGCACCCCGTGCCCGGCTGGGTGATATGTCCGATCACGTCGACCAGGCCCAGCCGCATCACCTGCTCCTGCATGGAGAGCGGCACGGTGAAGAGCAGCTCGTGATCCTGCCCTCCGTTGAGGGCTGCCACCACGGGGTCGGTGTGCATCTCCTCGGCCAACTGATGCGTCTGCCGGGCGATCGGGATCCGTTCCAGGTAGATGCGCGCGCCGCAGTCCGAAGCCTTGCAGAGCTGCATCAGGTCGCTGGCCAGTCCGTCCGAGAGGTCGATCATCGCCGTGGGGCGGAGTTTCTCTTCGGCCAGCGCGGTGATCACGTCGCGGCGGGCGCGGGGTTTCAGGTATTTTTCGAGCAGGTATTCGTGGCCGGCGAACTGCGGTTCGGGATTTTCGACGTCGTGCAGGACGCGCTTCTCGCGTTCGAGCAGTTGGAGACCCATATAGGCGGCGCCCAGATTTCCCGTGATGCAGATCAGATCGTTGGGTTTGGCTCCGTTGCGGTAGACGATGTCGTTGCGTCTGGCACGGCCTATGGCCGTGACGTTGACGGTCAGCCCCGTCACCGAAGCGGTCGTATCGCCTCCCGCCAGGTCGATGTTCAGCTCCTCGCAAGCCAGGCGGACACCCTCGTAGAACTCCTGCAACGCCTCGACCGAGAATTTCGACGACACGCCGAGCGACAGCAACAGTTGTTCGGGCAGGGCGTTCATCGCCAGGATGTCGCTCGCGCCGACGGTGACGGTCTTGTAGCCCAGATGTTTGAGCGGGAAGTAGGTGAGGTCGAAGTCGATCCCTTCCATCAGCAGGTCGGTCGAGACGAGCGTCGCCTCGCTGCGCGAAGCGGCGATCACGGCCGCGTCGTCGCCTACGCCCCGCAGGGTCGTCCGGTTGCGGGGGGCGAATGCGCCGGTGAGTTTGTCGATAAGGCCGAATTCCCCCAATTCGGCGATCTGCGTCCGTTTGTTCTGTTCCATGCCTCCGATCGAATTTTGCACAAAAGTAGCGAAAACTTTGCCGTTTCGCAACTTCGCTCTCCGCGTTCCGTCCGCCGCAGCTCTCCCGTCACCCTGTCGGGCCGTCAATCTTCCTGCGGCGCGCAGAGCAGCAGCACGGGATTGGCGTCTTCGGCGAGCCCTTCGACCGCGCAGTCGGGCCAGCGGCGATAATCGGCCGCTTCGACCTTGACGATGAAGCGGTCATCCTCGGCGCCGATCACGGGATGGTTCCACGGCGAGGTGCCGTCGGCCGTGATCGGAACAAGGTACTGCCGGCCCGTTTCACGGTTCATGAACCAGTTGTAGGGCTTCTCTCCTCCAAGATAGAATCCGAGTTGAAGCCATCGGTCTGTTTTGGCGAAGGTAATGAAGGCGATCTTGTCGTTTTTGCGCAGGTAGTCGGCAAAGGCTATGAATAGGTTCTGACGTTGTGCATATTGCTCGCAGATATCCGGACTTAACCCGTGTACGCCGAAATCGAATGAGTAGGCGATTTGTGTTTTGTAATTGCGGTCTATCAGGTAGATGTCGTTTTGAAGAGCAGGAAAGTAATAACAACCCTCTTTCGAGAGGAAGAATGCCGGTGGCCAGTTGAGTTTTTTACCGACGATCGGGATCTGAGGGGTATGGATGATCTTGCCTTCAACATCGCATACGGGCAGTACGCAGTCATCATGATGGTCTCCTGTTTGATTGTTCAGTAAAATAGCACCTGAGAACCAGACGAAATGGTGGAAGTATCGTTCTGTTGGCCATGCATGGCGTAAGGTGCCGCCGAGGTCGAATTCGAGCATACGTTTGTGACCGAGGTCGGCGACCAGCAGCGTCGAATCGGTTGCGGTGAAATGGCTCATGTCATAGGCCTCCTGAGGCCCGCGTCCGCGAGCTGCGATGACAGATTGAATTTTCCCATTCTTATCGAAGCATATGATTTTGTCGTCGTCGGCGACGAAATAGCTTTCCGGTCTGTGCATGATGTATCTCGGATAGGCGCCGATCAATGCCGAAGAGTCAGTTTGGAGAGGAATGACCCGCAGCTGGGAGCAAGCGAGTTTTGTGGGTGCGTTCCACTGGATTGAAATGGTACCCCTTGTTTGATCGGCTGTGTCGCAGCCGATCAAACAACAAAAGGGAAGGAAGAATAGAAAAAATCTATTTTTCATCGAGCATACTTCTTTATTTTGGGCACGTCTGAGAACCTCCGCGATCGCAACGCCATCCTCCGGGAATTGATGTTACTGTCCAATCTGGCTGATCCATAGCATCTTCACCATTTGCCAATGCCTCGATATTGGCCTGCAACAGATCGTCGACTCGGCCGATCGCGGAGTTGGCGATAAATCCCGTGACGGCGGCTGCGGTCAGCAGCATCCCGATTGCCGAATACAAAAGTTTGTGTTTCATGGTAAATTTAATTTAGGTTGATAGAAAATGACTTTATAAAAATACAATAATAAATTGTTATAAGCAAGATTTTTGGGATTTTTTATATGTAAGTCCTCGATTTTATCCGTCGGCCCGATTTCGGTCTGCTTCCTTCCCGTCTGCGTCTGGCCGAGGCATCGTGGAGAGGAGCTGCTGTACGTTGAGACCAGATGCGGCGTGTCGCACCGTCCGGCGGGACAGAGATATTATAATTTTTAAAGAACTTTGCCGTTTTCGGGAAAATAGATTATTTTTGCCGTTGTGAAAAAACTAACACAAACTATGCTGAACATCGTATTATTTGGGGCGCCGGGCTGCGGCAAGGGGACGCAGGCGTCGCGTCTGAGGGAACATTACGGAATCAACCACGTCTCGACGGGCGAGGTGATCCGCGCCGAGATCGCGCGCGGAACCGAGCTGGGCCGCAGCATGGAGGAGTATATCAAGACGGGCCGTCTGGCGCCCGATGCCGTCGTCATCGGGATGATCGCCAACTACGTGGCCGAGCACCGCGATGCGGCGGGCAATATCTTCGACGGCTTTCCCCGCACGACGATTCAGGCCGAGGAGTTCGACAAGATTCTCGGCGGACACGGGCTGGGCGTGACGCTCATGGTCGACATGCATGTCCCCGAAGAGGAGCTGGTGCGCCGCATCCTGCTGCGCGGCAAGGATTCGGGCCGTGCCGACGATGCGTCGGAGGATGTCATCCGCAACCGCATCAAGGTCTATCGCGAGCAGACCGAAGTGGTCGGTGCCTACTACGCCAGGCAGAACAAATATTTCGAGGTCGACGGCGTCGGCTCGATGGACGAGGTTTTCGACCGGATCTGTCGGGTGGTGGATGCGCACAGATGATTTTTTCGAAGGAAGAACCGTATGAAAGTCCGGAAACTTGTTTTTTCGGACTTTTTTCATTATTTTTACCACACCAACCGCCGGTGTTCCGGCCTGAAACTTTGCCTATGAAACCGATTCCGATCTGCCGCGTTCTCGCGGCATTGCTGCTGTTGCCGCTTTTTGCCTGCGGGCCGGACGGCGTCGTCCCGCGGCGTACGGTCATCGCGGGACGTGTGGTCGATCTCGCCGGGGGAGCTTCCGGGGCGGTGCTGTTCAATACCGAAGATCCCTTCGCGTTGAAAAGCCGTATGGCAGCCCGTATCTCGCCCGAAGCGAATGACTTCCATTTCGTATTCCGAACGGCCTATACGACCGGAATGACCGGCGTATACGGCGATTTCTTCGATCTGATCGTCTCCCCCGGCGACTCGGTCTATGTGACCATCGACGCGGGGCGGATGCGTGCCGGTGATCCCGATGCGATCCGTTTTTCGGGCGACCATGCACGGACCAACAATGCGCTTGCGTCGGTCGCCGGCCTGAAAAGAAGGCTGTGCGAGCAGGCTCCCGCCGTCGAGGGCGATCCGCAGGAGTATCTGGCGAGCTACCGGCGTTACCGGCAGGCCGTCGCCGATTCGCTCTCCGCGCGCCGGCTTCCGGCCGAGGTGCGCGAGGCGGTGGCCCGTGACATCGATATGGTGCAGATATGGAACCACGACCTCGATCCGGCGGCATGGCGGGCGATCTTCACCGATCCGATGTTCGACATCTTCGATCTGGAACGCAATATGGTCTCTGTCATCAACTATTCGGCCGGCATCAGCTATTATCTCGGTGCGATTTGTCCCGACGAGATCGAGGCCGTTCGGTCGGGCGCAGCGCCGGCCGAAGCGTTGGCGGCCGTTGCGGCCCGGCTCGATGCCGACCCGCAGATCGGCCGGGGACTGCGCGATTACCTGCTTTACGGCTGTATGGAAGGCATGCGTGCGAACGGTGCGGTGCCGGCCGAACGGATGGCCGGATTGTTCCTCGATCCGGCCTATGCGGCGCGGGTGCGCGAACGGGCGGCGGAACGTCCCGCTTTCAGCACTGTCCCGCTTTCCGGCGTGCTGCGGTGCGATGCGGCGGGACGGATCGATACGCTGCCCGACTGCGAGCTGCTCTCGACGTTGGCGGCCCGTCATCCGGGGAAGGCGCTCTACGTCGATTTCTGTTCGACATGGTGCGGTCCTTGCCGCAGCGAGTTGAAAACGGCGATGCCGATCCTGCGCGAACATTACGCCGGCTCGGACGAGGTCCGTTTCGTCACGCTGTGCCTCCAATCGCGTTGCAAGGCATGGATCGAATTTCTGGATGAATTCGGTCTGACGGGGCTGGGCGAGAACTATTTCCTGCCCGATGCGGCTTCTTCGCTGACGCTGGCCGAATACGACCTGTCCGGTTTTCCGACCTATATGCTCATTGCGCCCGACGGACGGCTCGCGACGTGCGATGCACCGCGTCCCTCGCAGTTCGAAGCGGCGACGGAGGCGATCGACGCCCTGCTGGCCGGAAAAGGGGTGCGCGGCGGCGAAAAGTGAAAATAATCCGTTGCGGAGTATTGATAATTCGCGGGAAATCGCTATCTTTGCCCCGCTATTTGGCAATTAATTAATTTTTAGCATTATGAACAATTACGAAACCGTTTTCATTGTCACGCCGGTTCTCTCCGAGGCTCAGGTTCAGGAGGTGGCTGACAAATTCCAAGGTGTCATCACCGAGAACGGCGGTCAGCTCGTGAATGTGGAGAAGTGGGGGCTCAAAAAGCTCGCTTACCCGATTCAGAACAAGACCACCGGTTTCTACTTCCTCGTGGAGTTCACGGGCGAGGGTTCTCTGATCAACACGTTGGAGACCCAGTATCGCCGCGACGAACGTGTGATCCGCTTTTTGACGTTCAAGCAGGACAAGTACGCTGTCGAGTATTCGGAGAAGCGTCGTGCAAAACTTTCTAACAAAACGCAGGAGGAGTAACCATGGCACAGGAGAACAAAGCACAGGCATCGGAGATCCGTTACCTCAATCCGGTATCGGTCGACGTGAAGAAGAAGAAGTACTGCCGTTTCAAGAAACTCGGCATCAAGTACGTGGATTATAAGGACGGCGAGTTCCTGAAGAAGTTCCTCAACGAGCAGGGCAAGATCCTTCCCCGCCGCCTGA
>ERZ825324.2501-NODE-2501-length-18893-cov-4.198906_pt1 | contig 18893 bp, 17 predicted proteins | sample MGYA00519859_ERZ825324 | MGnify/ENA primary metagenome ERZ825324 (study PRJEB31778, sample SAMEA3449198) | human gut metagenome | biome: human gut; feature: human-associated habitat; material: faeces | place: United Kingdom | collected 2010/2012 ... | reverse complement strand
TTTCCTTCTTTGTATTCGCCCCCATTTGATGTAGCGCTTTTGCTTCTGCCAACGTAACAACACGGTATCCTGCCAATTTTATACGATATCCCCATTCCATATCATCCCAGTATATAAAATTATCTTCCGGCATAATCCCGACACCTTTTTGTTTCACTGTATCTGCCCGTACCATAACGGCACAAGTCGCCACGGTATCACATTCAATCACATCCGGCAGACTGCCATCTTCCGGCATGTCCGCTCCAATCGTTTTTGCCGTGCAGTTGTCAAAATCAATGAGTAGTCCACTCTGCTGAATATAATCCGGCATCTGTGTGTGGTAAACACGGCATCCTGCCATACCGGTATCTGTATGCTCTTCCATGTAATGATATAAAACAGAAAGTGCATTTTCATCCACGGCTGCATCATCATCTAAGCACATAAAATAAGAATACCCTTTATCCCTGACGATTCGTAATCCGGTATTAAATCCACCGGAGCCACCAAGGTTTTCTTTATTTTCAATTACGGTAATCCGGTTTCCATATGCCTTTTTTAATGCCTCTGCACTTCCATCAGACGATGCATTATCCACAACATAAATATCAAAATTCTTCTCTTTGCTTTCTAAAACACTCTGTACGCATTGCAGTACAAAGTCCTTTTTGTTGTAGTTACAAATTACAACACCTATTGGATTCATCTTTTCACCCCCCAGTCCTATTTATTTTACCATAAGTGAATACAAATGAAAACTATTCTTTTTCTCCAAGTTTGTGTCAGTGTTCGTTGGCACTTTTTTTGTTTTCCGTAATACAAAGGAATCGGCAGCGAACAATTGTCACAATAAATCTTAAATTACCATCAGCGTATAAATCACACATACGCTTCATCATTAAGCCCCTGCTGCATAAGACGAACTTTCGCCTTTTTACTGCTGTAGAGTTTTGTCACTTTCGTATTTTTGTTGTAGGAATAATAAAAAAGTTCACCTTTCTCATTTACAAATTCACCAATCCAGGTACCGTTTTGCGTTACATCCAGTATCATTCCTGTACGCACGGTCCAATTGTGCATGCCACACTGATTGCCGTCATTATATCCATTTCCATAATTCTTCAAAAAAGAACTTAGTTCTTCCTCATAGGTAATCGACTTCCCGGTCTTTTTATTTAAACTTACAACAACATAATTTCTGTCGTATGAAATTTCCTGATATGCTCCAATTTTATACTGATAATCTACTGCTAATTGCAAATACATTGTATTGCCGATAAAATAGAACTTATCAATATGCATCGAATGGAATGCATCTGTGGAAAACTTCTCTTTTACACACTGCATTAATACATCCATTGAAATCAGGTTTGTTTTCTTCTTCTTTGCCATATCATAACAAACAATCCACTTTTCTGTTGGAACATACAGTTTTTTACCGGAAATTCCAACCTGCGTATCTAACTTTTCATGTTCATCATAACGGTAGCGTTTTGACTCATACTGCGAAGCCTTATTTACTATTTTTTTACGTTTTCCGGTAGACAGATTTAACTGGTAAAAGGCTTCATCAATTTTTTTATAATAACTCTTAAACCGCGAGTAATAAATGCAGTTTCCAATCTTTGCAGTAAGCCCCGATGCATCCTTTGCAACATTAATACTGCTGTAATAGACAGGCTTTCCGGTAAGTGACGTTTTCTGTTTCGTTTTCTTATTATAAGATACAATCGAATTGTTTATGCGATAGACAATTTTTTTATCCGTCGCATAAAGGAACTCCCGCCATTCGTTGACATAAAACAATTTCTTTTTCTTTTTTACTTTTAACTTTCCGGTCTTTTGGTTCAACGGAACCTGCCATACATAACCGGTCGACGAATCCTTCCGATTTACTTTGTAATAATAAATATAGCTTTTCGTCTTGTAAATTTCCCTCATTGAATACTCTTTTTTAATCAATGTGTACTTTTTCTTTTTACTGCCATCCTTTCCATAGAGTTCAATTCCGTCTTTGTAATTACTGCAGTAAACATACTTTTTGCCAGTGTACGGATTCGCTGTCTTTGCTTTTGAAACCGCCGCCTGCGGTAAAATCATAGAAAGTACAAAAACCATGCAAACCCCTATTTTGCTGAATTTTTTTACCATATACATCATCCTCCTTCTCAGGTTGTTTCTATAAACAATACGATATAAAATTGTAAAATGTTGCATTTTTTTTAATCTATTTTTACTTTTTTTGCAACATTTTCCATTTCTCATTCGTATTGTAAATAGACACCCACAAAAAAGCAAATAATTATCGAAGGGAGAATTTAACTATGAAGAAAAAATTGATGTAACAAGCAATAAAGGGAAAGTAAAAAATCTTGACATTCCAGCTACGCTTGGCGGTGCACCGGTAACACAAATAGGTTATGATTACATCACAAGAGATGCCAATTCTGGAGATGACTTTGATGAATTCGGCCAGACAGTTTTTGGCATATATGTAGAAGAAGCACACAACTGCGATGGTGCTTTTGAAGACATACACAGCATCACGAAATTAACCATTCCTGATACGGTCAAAACAATCGGCTGGGACTCTTTTAGCGGATTAAATGCTCTGAAAGAAGTCAAACTTCCAAATGACCTGACAGAACTTGGAAACTCCGCATTTTACGGCTGTGACCAATTAAAAAAGGTTACAATCGGAGCTTCCCTTACCTCGTTAAATACATACGCTTTTGACGACTGCCCGAAATTAAAAACCGTTCGTGTTTCCAAAAGCAATCACGTTCTTTACGCAAAAGATAATATGTTGATAAATAAGAAAAAGAAATCCGTCATCTGGATAGCACCGGCAAAAAAGAAAGTCGTTATTCCTAATGGAACGAAAGTGATTGGTGATTACTGTTTTTACGGTTCAAAAGCAGAATCCCTTGTCATTCCTAAAAGCGTCAAGAAAATAGGGAAAAAGGCACTGGAAGCAAGTGATTTAGAAAAAATTCGTTTAAAAAAAGGAAACAAAATTTATGCAAAAGATGGCTCCTGCATTTATAAGAAGAAAACCAAAGAACTTGTTGTAGTCACTGCAAGCAAAGGCGGTCAGGTTGTGAAAATTTCTCCGAAAGTAAAAAAAATCACCCGCGATGCAATGACAGCCGGCGATAATTTCATAGTGAATGACGGAAGTTCTTTAGACTATGTTGTAATCCCAGCTTCCACCATTTTGTGTGACTCCTGGTATCAATTTTACAAAGCCGGCTATATTACATGTGACGTAGTATTCCGTGGAAAGACACTTCCAAAATATTCAAGCGGTGCCCAAAATATTTTCCCACTTTTTTGTACTTATTACGTTCCAAAAGGAATGGTGAAAAAATACAAAAACTGGATAAAAAAAACCGCACCTGATTACAGCAGCATTATAAAAGTAAAAACATGTACTAAAAAAGTAAAAAAGAGTACAAAATAATATTTCCTTTTTTTCTCCCTGATGTGGTACAATGGAAAAAGACAATTTCCGGCGTCTGCCGGTTAAGGGAGGTACATATGAACAAAAAAGAAATCGCAGAAATCAAAAAACGATTTACAAAAACAAAATGCAGCTTTACAAGACTCTGCGGATGTTACGTGGATGCCGACAAGCAAAAACGCATGACTTTAAAGGAAGCGTTTTTAGGCCTTCCGGAAGAAGAAATGTTTAAATACATTGACATTTTCCGCAAAACACTTTCCGGCTCCATCGGAAAAACACTTCTGAATATGGAGTTTCCAACCGAACAGGAAACAAAAGAAGATGGCACACAGGTATTTTTAATGAAACTGTTACAAAGCAAACTGACCGATGATGAATTGCTGGATGCCTTTTATGACAAAGTAATTGAAAATTACGGCTATCCGGAAAATTATTTTATTATTTTGGTTCATGACGCTTATGATATTCCGAAAATCACAACAGACGGCATTGAAAATTTTGATGCATCGGAATATGTGTATGACTACATTCTTTGCAGCATCTGTCCGGTTAAGCTGACAAAACCGGGACTTTGCTACAATGCAGAGACCAACCACATCCAAGACCGAATTCGCGACTGGCTCGTACAGCCGCCGGAACTTGGCTTTTTGTTCCCGGCCTTTAATGACCGCAACATGGATATTCACAGTCTTTTGTATTATTCCAAAAATGCGGATGAGGTGGATGAGGTGATTACCGACAAACTCCTCGGCTGTCGTATGCCGCTCCCGGCAAAAAGCCAGAAAGAAACATTCAACGCAATTGTAGAGGAATCGCTTGGCTTAGAATGTGATTATGAGGTGGTTAAATCCATTCATGAAAATCTGAATCAGATGGTAGCAGAAAACAAAGAAAATCCGGAGCCTCTCACGCTAGATAAATCCGACATGACGCATCTTCTGGAAAAATGCGGTGTTGAGGAAGAACAAATTGAGGCTTTTGAGGCACATTATGACGAATCCGTCGGAGAAAATGAAACGCTGGTTGCCACCAACTTATCCAATACAAGGAATTTTGAGGTGCGCACCCCGGATGTTAAAGTTTCCGTTAATCCGGAGAGAACCGACTTAGTAGAAACTAAAGTAATCGACGGCGTTCCGTGCTTAGTGATTGAAATCAATGATTTAGTAGAGGTAAATGGAATTCAGATTGTATCTGAGCTTGCTCATAAGGACAAAGAAACCGAAGAAGAATAATATGATAAAGGCAGTTTCACGAAGGATTTTCCTTCTTGAAACTGCCTTTTTACGTCTCTTATATTGAATTATAAATTATGCCAACAATTCATCTGCTAACGCTTCCATCTGAGCGACATCTGCCTCTTTCATCGTCGACTTGATTGTAACCATGTTGTCACAGAGTGTCATATTTTTCATCTTCTCAAATGCTTCGCGCATTTTCTTATTTGCTACCGGAGCCCAGCTTCCGTTTTCCATGAAGGCAACTTTTTTGTTCTGGAAGTTTTTGTGACCTAAGTGGTACAGGAAATCCTGCATAACCGGGAACAGACCGCCATCATATGTTGCACAGGCAACTACAATTTTATCATAACGGAATGCATCTTCAATTGCCTCTGCCATATCTTCTCGCGACAAATCACTGACAACGACTTTTTTTGCACCTTTGGCTTCTAACACTTCACCAAGTTTTTTCGCTGCTTTTGCCGTATTTCCATGAATGGATGCATAGGCAACAAATACACCGTCATCTTCTGCTTCGTAGCTGCTCCAAACCTGATATTTACCAATATAATAGGCAAGGTTTTCCTGAAGAATTGGTCCATGAAGAGGACAAATCTTCTGAATATCCAATCCGGCTGCCTTTTTCAACAAAGCGGCTGCCTGCGCACCATATTTACCTACAATATTAAAGTAATATCTTCTTGCTTCACAAGCCCAGTCTTCATCAGCATCTAGCGCACCAAACTTACCAAAAGCATCGGCAGAGAACAAAACTTTTTCCGTGGATTCATAAGAAACCATAACCTCCGGCCAGTGAACCATCGGTGCCATCACAAACGTAAGTGTGTGTGCACCAAGAGACAAGGTATCTCCCTCAGCAACAACCACTTTTTTGTCTGTTACATCCATCTCAAAGAACTGTGGCAGCATCGCAAATACTTTCGCATTGCTGACAAACTGCATCTGCGGATATTTTTCAGCAATTGCCTGAATGCTTCCGCTGTGGTCCGGCTCCAAGTGGGAAATCACAAGATAATCCGGTGTTTTTCCATCAAGTTCTCTCTCTAATTTTTCCAGCCATTCATCAGTTTTTCTGGCATCCACCGTATCCATTACGACAATTTTTTCATCCAAAATCACGTAAGAATTATACGATACGCCATTTGGCACAATGTACTGGCTTTCAAACAAATCAATATCTTTATCGTCCACTCCAATATAACGAATGGCATCTGAAATCGTCACATTACTCATTTACAAATCCTCCTTATCCTTAGGTCAATAATATCGACTTAAGAATAACACCATCCCATAGAAAAATCAAGGCATATACGGAACTCTTTGTTTTTTTACTTTTACGATTGCATATACATGAATCTTTGAACTGGAATAAAGTTTCTTGATTTTATTCTTTTTCACTGTTTTCGTCTTTGATTTACCATTTTTCTTGTATTTGACAAGGTAGGAAATCTGCTTTTTATAATTACCATCGTCATTACTCACAAGTTTAAAATAAGGTTTGGACCATGTATAATTTCCTGATTTCTTTTTCGCATAGGTTCCCATGTCAAATTGTGTACGAGTAATTGATGTTAAGTTTGGGTCAATGCTTACCTTTGTCTTCTTGCTCTTAACATTCAGTTTTTTCACTAGATTGCTGCCAGATATATATAAATCCTTAACTGACTTTGAAACAATTATTTTTTGAATTTTAGAACCAACACTTATGGTTACATTTCTTTTCCCCTTAACCTCTAATTGATTTATTTTCCCATGCATACCGTCTCTTGATGGTGTAACGCAATCTTCCCAAAAATTACTATCAAAATTGCCATTTAGTACCACATTTTTAATATTAGCGAACGCGTTCCTAACACAAATTGAATCTTTGAATACGATTTTCGTTAATTTTGCAGCATCCAAAAAATTCTCAGCATAAATATACTTTAGGCTTTTTGGCAAATTAAGTTGTTTTAAATTCGGTGTATTCGCAAAAGCAAATTCTCCTATTTTTTTTACTCCCTCCGGAATCGTAATCTTTTCTACTGACTTACTATCTGTCGAAAACACATGTCGAGAATTTTTAAATTCAGCATACTCACTATCTGTAAAATGATATTCGTTTTCCTCATTAAAATAGTAATCATATTCATTCCAACATATTCCAATCTGCACAATGGAATATCCATCAATTATCTTCGGAATTACCACTTCTTTTGTCGGTTTAATCTTTAACACGGTTGCGGTTTTATTGGCTTCATCTAAAACTGCATATTCATAGTTCCCTGATGTAATTCGCTTATATTGCGATATTGCTTTACTTGTTGTGCCGTTTGTAATTGACGTAAGCAAAAGTGCTGTTAACATAATAATTGATACAATTTTTTTCATACTTTGCCTCCTAAAATATTACTTTGTTTTGTGTTAGTATTTTCTCTAGTTTACAATATTCTGTCACCTCCCTTACTCACTTATCATAGCATATAATCATCCGTAAAAAACAAAACTGGCACGAATGGTCGTTTTTCGTCCCTAAACGGTCAAAATCATCTCCGTTTGAAGCATCTACTTACTATAACGTTCCAAACGGAGAAAATCTGACAAAATATTTGATTTATTTTTCACCGAGAAGTTTTTTCATTTTATCCGACATTTCCGGCTGATGCAAAACACTTGCCTTGCTAATTTATCGCATAAATGCACACATTTCAATAAAAATGACATTTTTAGCAAAATGAAGGGCCACTTTTGCAAAAAAAGCACCTCTTTCTTTGGAATTTTGTTTTTCAACTTAATCCCAACACAGAAAAAGGTGCTTCTTCTTTATCTTTTTAATTATCCTATAAAATTTTCACCCTAGCAGTTTGAAACCGATTAAGAAAACATCGGTGTGGATAAATAGCGATCACCGGTATCCGGGAACAGGGCAACAATTGTCTTGCCTTTGTTTTCGGGTCTCTTTGCCAGTTCTGTCGCTGCTTTTAACGCTGCTCCGGAAGAAATACCAACCAAAATCCCCTCTGTTCTTGCAATCTCACGGCCTAACTCAAAGGCATCCTCATTTTCAACCGGGATTATCTCATCGTAAATGTCCGTGTTCAATGTGTCCGGTACAAATCCGGCACCAATTCCCTGAATCTTGTGTGCACCTGCCTCACCTTTTGATAACACCGGCGAGCTTGCAGGCTCAACAGCCACAATTTTCACATCCGGATTTTTCGATTTCAAATATTCACCGACACCGGAAACGGTTCCGCCTGTTCCTACACCGGCAACAAAAATATCCACTTTTCCTTCGGTATCCTCCCAAATTTCCGGACCGGTCGTACGCTTATGTGCACGTGGATTCAGTTCATTGACAAACTGTCCCGGAATAAAGCTGTTTGGAATTTCTTTTGCGAGTTCATCTGCCTTTGCAATGGCACCTTTCATTCCTTTTGCGCCATCGGTCAAAACAAGTTCAGCACCATATGCTTTCATCAAATTGCGTCGCTCAACGCTCATGGTCTCTGGCATTGTAATAATAATACGAATTCCTAATGAAGCAGCTACAGAAGCTAAGCCAATTCCTGTATTTCCACTCGTTGGCTCAATAATCACGGAGTCTTTTGTCAATTTACCAGTCTCCAATGCATCTAGAATAATTTCACGTGCAATACGGTCTTTTACGCTTCCAGCTGGATTAAAATACTCTAATTTTGCTAAAATTTTTGCCTCTAAATTGTGTTTTTCCTCGTAATTTCCCAACTCTAAAATCGGTGTATTTCCTACTAAATCAGTTACTTTCTTATAAATTGCCATCTTTCTTCCCCTTCCTTCCTTTCTTTTCATATTATTCATACGTATTTGGTATGATTACTATTTGATGATTAAAAGAATACACCTTATTCCCTAGTTTGTCAATAGGAAATAAGGTGTTTTTTTTGTTTTTCAATTTTAAATGGAATAATCGCCGTCTTTTGCAATCTGCCAGTCAACCAAATCTGCAAGTGTAATGTTGTCAATTACATCACTGATAGCATCGTTTAATTTCTTCCAGACAACGGCTGTTGCGCAGTTGTCCATGCGGCTGCATGACCCAAGTTCTTCATCCACGCAGTCAACCGGTGCCATACTGCCTTCTGTCAGGCGCAAAATCATGCCTACTGTGTATTCTTCCGGCTTTTTTGTCAGCAGATATCCGCCCTGGGGTCCTCGGATGCTTCTGACATACCGTGCCTTATTTAAAATTGCTATAATCTGCTCTAAGTATTTATCGGATATTCCCTGACGGCTTGATATTTCTTTTATTCTGGTTGGTTTTTCTGAATCATTCAGTGCCAAATCCAGCATAAGCCGCAGCGCATACCTGCCTTTTGTTGATATTTTCAAGGGTCTTCCCTCCTGTTCTTTTCATACATTCCCTACCGTATTTATATGATACAATAAGAGGGGCGAAAAATCAAGGGGTGGTGTTTATTTGGTTTCATAAATAATAGCGGAAAATTTGTCCTTTGTGTGCCGCTTTCGCTTAACAAATTACGCAAGGGTATCGGCAGGTCAAAAACACCTGCCAGACACCTGCGTATTCGTAGCACACAAGAGACAAATTTTCCGCTGCTATTTACTGAAGCCAAAGGAACTGGCAGCGAACATTTGTCACAAACCCATTATTCCAAACTCAGTTTTTCTTTATCTTATAACCGCATTCCGAAATGCCTTTCTAGATGCGGTTGCTGCTGTATCTATTAATAGCACATGACCTCTCATTAATTCTACATATCGATTTCCTTTCCCATCTTTTTTCGATGTTTTTGCGACACTTAATGTTTCCATGATTTCATTCATGCGTACATTAAAAACTAATCCATCTGTATATTCCTCAATGGTACGGCAAAATTCTTTATTCTCTTTACAGCACAATACTTTTGCCATGTTACTGGCTCCTTTGATTGACCACCTCATCCAGCGGTGCTTCATTCGCATGGTAATTACGATACAATTTTAAGATTCCTGCACTCCCATGTTTTTGTATACAATCCCTTCTCTTGGTTCCGGTATCTTCTTTCCCTGCTTTTGATAAGGCAACAGTCCGACTTTATTGTTATTAAGATATTGATATAACTTGCGTGCATTTCTGCTCCTGTTATCTTTTTCATCTGTCGTTTCCACACTGTCTGAATACGCTAAAAGAAACTCTAATAATTCCTCTGTTTTGCCTTCTTCAAACAGATTTCTTGCTTCTCTCTACGCACTTCGATCATTTATCTTTCGCAGGATTTCCTGATAAACATGATAACGTTCTAACTGAAAAATTGCATCTGGGTCATACGTTTCCTTAATCCCACTTCCTCCATCTCCGTTTAGAATTCTCTGCTGAATTTCATTCACATCGTATTTTTTCTCTATCAATGCCTCTCGTTTTTCACGAAAGAGCCGGCTTGGTTCCATTCCTGCTAACATGGTTTTTCCTACTAGAGTGCTTCGTCTTTGTCCCAGCCTTCATACATAGTAAACACTTTCATTTCTTGTTTTTGCATTCTTATATGACTGCTGTCCTGCATGTGCAGCCATATGCCATCCATTTCTTCAAACAGCACAGGAATGCTTTTTTCTCCTCGTGTCCGGTCTGCATGCATTGCCTTTACGGCATACTGTTCTTCTTCACCCAGCCGTTCACCAAGCCGCTGCATCATATTCCATACACCTCCGCTGCTGATGCTTTGTCCGCAGCTATTACTTATGATTCATTAACATCTCTCCTTATCATACACTTAAAAATTCTTTTGCCTAATTAAGATATATACACAAAACACACATTTTTCACCAAAGTTCCTTTTAAATAAAAAATGTGTGTTTTTCCAAAAATCAACCATATACTTATTTATTAATATATTTTTCGTCACGTTTTCTAAAAGACAGCATTGTTCCTTCTAATATTGTAACTATACTATCATTGATTTCTGCATTTTCTATTCCACCTGATTTAACCTCTACCAAATTCCGTTCTTCTTTATTTATCTTAACATGTATTATTTGATCAGAATCCGCTACCACTGCTAAATTAGGATTATGCGTTACCAATATTATTTGCCGTCTTTTCTTTGCAGCTTGTATAAATGGAACCAATACACTTGCGACACTTTGATTATCCAAGTTATCTTCTGGTTGGTCTATCACTAAAGGTATATCTCGCAAATCCAACAACAGATAAAAGATCAGTAACAATGCACCTCTCTCTCCTGGTGACAACTTCTCTAATGTCTTATTATCACTCACTAATTCATATTTATTTTGAATGTACTGTAGACCAAATAAATAATTATAAAACTCTAACCATTTATTATCCTTCAACTGAGATGAAACTATATTTTCATTATCGTAATCTTTCATTTTTTTGAGTATCTCATCAGCTATAGTAATATATTGTTCAATATCATCCATCTCTGCTAAAGTATCTACAGTTTTTGTCAATTGATAGTTATCATCACGAAATGCATTTTTCTTTTGCTTATTAATATACGAAAATACTTCTTCCTGAAACATTTCATTAATAACCAATCCAGAACGAATTGAAATACTATATTCACTTAACAAATCAGCCTTGTCTCTAAGAAATTCGTCAACTGGTTTTTTAAACTTATTGTATAACTCTATCACTTTCTTTTTTTCATTAAATATACTTGCTGTAATTCTTCTCCTCTTGTCGTATAATGGCTGTAAATCAATCGTAATCCCGTCCGATATATATATCAATTCCGCATTGATTTTATTTACAGTTTCTTCTTTTTCTTTCTTTATTTTTTCCCATTCTTGATATTCTCTAATATATGAGTCATATAATTGAATGTTTCTGTTTTCTTCCGCAACGATAGATTCCTTTATCGAAATCTTTTGCTTCAATTGTACTTTTAATCCATCTTTTTCATCTTCTACAGTTTCCTTTAATTCCTTTAACTTTTTATCAATCACCCTTTTTTTAGAAATAATCGAACCTTTATCAACTGTAAATTTAATTATATCTTCTGCTTTTATATCAAATTCTTCAACCTGTATATTAATTTGTTCAATTTCTTTATCTATTCTATTTTCAAACTCATCAATATACTCTAAAATATGTTGAAACTTCTTTGATACTGAATTAACCTCCAAGATCTCTTCTTGCTTTTCTTCTATCTCATTTTCAATGCTTCGAATTTCTTCAATAACTTTATCATACTGGTCTTGTATATCTTTTGGCAATTCTGGTTTTTTTACTTCTTGAGGACATATATTAATTTGTGCAAAAAATTGATTCTGTGCATCCTGTAGCAAAGCTTCCTGCTTAGTTTTATACTCTCTGCTCAACTTACTTTCCAACAAAATAATATCCCGATTCACCTCCGATAAATTCGTTTGCAATAAACTAATATTCTGTTCAGAAATTCTTGTATATTTATCAATCAACTCTTCAAATGATCTAGCCCCTTCCCTATCTTCTTCTGATAACCTTGAGAAAATGACACCATTAATTTCCGTTGTAAACTTCTCTAATTCCGTATCTGTACAAATTTCTTCAAAATATTGTTGTGGAATACATTGCACACGCTCTACATTATTTGTATCCGGCCGTACTCCAAGATTTTCTTTCATAGAAATTTGGTTATCTATCCACGTAATTTTTGCTGTAAAATTATTCGCTAACCTATTTTTCAAAAATTTCTTACTATTTAAAAACGCAAATTTAGTATAATTTTTGCTATCAGACAACCATCCTATAATCTCTGCTATTGCAGATTTTCCATTTCCTTTATTTCCGATGACACTGACCAATCCACAGTTAAGTGGAATATTAATATTTTTAAACCAATCTCCTTTTTCTCCTGCATACCCATCTGACCAATCAATTTCTAATTCTCTAATATACTTAGTTGGATTCTTCTTAATTCTTTCTACTTGCTCCGGTGTCTCTTTAAGACACATTCTGTTTTCATAATCAATAATTGCCTGTTTAAAACCTTCAAATGTGGTATCAGCCTTTACCCATGTAATTTTCTCACCTAATACATCATACTCACATCTTTCATGAGCGTCTGACGCCACCATACATGGCTTCAAAAAGACACTATTATAAAAATGTGCATTCTTTGCCTGCCTACGTTCAAAATTTGGCAGTTCAATTATGTCAATTTTAGAGGAAATAATTTCTGTTTTTGTTATATCTAAGCTTGCATATAATTCTTCTGGCGTAGGTTTTTTCGAATTAGCATGATCCATTTCATTTTCAATACTTCCATGTTTATCACCACCGTGAATAATTACAACTCCACCCAACTCGTGAGTCAAATTAACTGCCTTATCAAAGTCTACGATTGAGCATAGTAACCCTTTTGCATAATCTCCATCCCCATTGGACTCAATTTCACTATAAGACAATCCCAATTTTGTGCAAAAATTATCATATAGAACACTCTTAGTTGCTTGTTTTGTCTTTCGATTCACTACAATTTCTTTTGGAAAAACAGAAATTATATGAACACCTTTTTTCCCTTTATCAGTCTTCAATTCTATACCAGGTAAAAAATCAACTAAATCACTATAGTTTCCTTGCTCACATGTAACATTTTGATAAATATCCCATATTTCATCTAATGCATCGAAATTACTATGATCCGTTACCGAAATCATAGAAATATTATTTTTTACAGCACAATCAAATATTTCTGTGATTTTCATTTTTGTCCTAGCTTCTCTTGAATACTCAGAATGCATATGTAAATTCCATCTTCTCCACTCAGAACCTCTATTTATCATTCGAACCATCCTTTCATATCATCAGCCAATGTATTCCAACTTTTCCCTAACCGTCTTTGCCACATACCAAAACATAACCGGCGGAATAGCATTACCAAGTGCACGATACTGTGCCGCCTCACTTCCTACAAGTTCAAAACTTTCTGGAAATGATTGTATCCTTGCCACTTCCCTTGGTGTAAACCGCCTATATCTTTCACCCACAAATAAAACAGGGTCTGTACTATTCAAAGACACTTTTGCCAAATGTGCACCGACCGTATTACATGGTTTGGTTACATCTTGAGCCCTTCCCTTATTCATACTAGCTCTTTTTTTCATCATTCCATCAACTGCACGCTGACTGAAAAAATACTTCTCATCCACCTCATTTTCTATCACTTTACTTAAAGGTGTAAATGCCTTCTCATCCCGTACTATAACCTCCGGGAACTCAAATTTGACTCCTAAATCTTTTCTAAATCCTACAATTATTACACGTTCTCTCTTTTGTGGAACACCATAGTTCGCAGAATTTAAAATTGAGTACCAAACATCATACCCACTTTCTTCAAATTCTTTAATAATAAGCGGAAATGCACTTTTTTTATTTGCTGTAAGAATACCTTTTACGTTTTCTGCAATAAAACATTTCGGTTGTTTCTCTCGTAATATACGGCACATTTCAAAGAACAATTTTCCCCGTTCATCTTTTACACCTAATCGTTTAGGATTCTGTGCAATAATCGAAAACGATTGACAAGGAAATCCACCTGTTAAAATATCAAACTCTGGAATTTCATCCGATGCAACCTCTCTAATATCTCTATTATCTGGTTTAATACCAAAATTTTTTCTGAAGATATTACAAGCATTATCGTCAATATCATTAGCATATACTATCTCTAAATCATTAGAAGCATAGTAATTGCCAAGAAATTCAAAATCACCTAACAAGCCTACATCCGTTCCACCACATCCACAAAACAGTGATGCTACTTTTAACTTTTCCATGTCAACAACTCCTCAAATTTTCCTACTTTTTTAGGGTCAAATGTAATATCCGCACCATCGCTCGGTATCATCTCTATCAAATCTTTTTTATAGAGTCCAACCGGATCCTGCAACAAAAATAACTTGCGCTCTGTTTTGCTGAGCATCAAACGATACACATAATACCTGTCATGAGTACTACTTGCTGTGTTCCATTCATTTTTCGTAAGATGTATTCTGTTAAAATGTAATGGTTTTGAACTAATAGTTGTCTTAACCTCGATATATCGTTTACGCTCATCCAACTCTACTGAACTGATATCATATCCCACCGCAAACTGTGTCGGTATACGTTTAATAAGATGAATTAAGTCTTCTCTTCCACCAAGTTTGATTCTCATGCACTCATGTCCATGTATAAGATTTTCTCCAATATCACCAATATCTTTTGTAGTAAAGGTTTCATAACCCATCGCAATGCGTTCATCTAAAACTTTTTCCCTAGTCACTAGTTCAATATGAATCGGTTCACCGCCAATATAAGATGCATTATCTTTTAATGCTTGCAATTCCTCCTCGTCAGATGCGATATATGCTAAAATATCCGTAGCAAAATCCGTATCCTGTATATCTCTATTCACATAGGAAAACCATCCTGCTACACACTCTTTTACCTCTTCCATCGTTCCCGAGCGTTTTTCTATCATCTCATCGTATTCCGCAAACCACTCTGTAGACTCACAGAATTTGACTATTGCCTCTTCTTCAAGGGTATTAAGATAATATGTTCTACTGTCATAAGTTTTTAGTAAATTAGCGATTTCCATATAATCTATAATATCACCAGCATAACGAACCACATCACCAGTTTGGTCATATTCTAATTCATTATTACGATTATCTAAAATACGTTCCCATGTCTTTTCTACACCTTCGTTATCTCTAGTTACTCGTAAATCATTGAAAATACAATGGCATGCCTCAAATTTTGTTATTCCCTTTGAGTTACCGCCCTCTTTATTGGCATAACGAAGCAACTTCAAAATATACTGTGCTGGCTTAAAATGAATTCCAGCTTCCACCTGTTCAAGCACATTTTTCGGTTTAATATGTGCACCCGGATATTGAAAATTGTACAAAAACACTTTGAAACATTCCACCAAATCCTGATTAGTTGCCAATTCTATTGCTCTTAATCCAGGCTTATCTGTAGCATCTGTATGTTCAATAAATCCAAATAAAGCAGAAATTTCTGTACGCCAATTATTTATTGTTTTTAATTCCCTGTGTGCATTTCCTGGATAATTGTAAATAGCTGTATTTATTCTTTGAACAAATTCTGCTGTTTCACACTCACCGATTCTATTAATTTCTTCCGCCATGTAAATCAATACATTTTCGATATCACCTTTAAAACGTGGTCTTACATGATGAATTCTAAAGTAATATTCATCTGGTATTTTGTATTCTGCCATTAGCACTCTCCTAAATATTTTTTCAACTGATTAGCAATGCATTCTGCCATAATTGGTGGTACTGCATTACCTACTTGTCTAAATTGTTGCGTTTTATTTCCCAAGAAAACAAAATCATCCGGAAATGATTGCAGCCTTGCACATTCTCTTACCGTTGGTACTCTATTATACTTATAATGAAAATGATGTCTGTGTCCTGTATCTATTGTTGGTGCAGGTTTATCACTTGCAAATCTTGTCCATGCCACATGAAAATTTCTACTGTCCTTATACTTCTCTGGCAAATCTTTATAATTCCCACCGTCTGGAACCAACGAAATAATATGCTTCACTTTATCAGAATGATTGGCGGCAATATGATTTTTAACTTTATTCGACCTTTCTCTCATTATCTGTTGATAATGATTCCTTGCATCGGTTACATAGTCTGCATCATCTTCTCCCAGTTCATCAACTAAAGGTGGTAAATCTGATAATGCCATACTACAAGTAACAACCTCCTTTACCGGCTCAGGATATTCGAATTTGCCCTCTTGTAATCCTACAAAAACAACTCTACGCCTACTTTGTGGAACACCATAATCTGCAGCACACATAATTCTATATTGTATGGAATATCCCATTTCAGTAAATTTGCTTATTATACTGTCCTTAATTTGACCTCCGAATAATCCAACCAACCCTGGAACATTCTCTATCACAAATGCCTTAGGTCTAATTTCATCAACTAATCTAATGTATGATAAATATAGCTTATTTCTTGGATCATCGAACTTTCTCGGTCCTGAAAGTGACATCCCTTGACACGGCGGTCCACCTATAATCACATCTATTTTCTTGTCACCAATTAATTGTTTAATATCCTTCTCATATGTAACCTCAGTAATATCACCACATATCGTCTTTGAACCCTTATGATTCAATTCAAATGTTTCTAATGCCTTTTTATCATTATCTATACCAAGCAATATATTATAACCTGCACGTTCAAATCCATATGATAATCCACCACAACCACAAAACAAATCTATTGCATTTAATTCCATAATTACTATTCCTCTTCCTTTTTTCTGCAAGAATCTTTTGGTTTCTCAGCATCGTCTGGTATTGCCCAATTTTCTCCTAATTTAAATACGCCTTCTATACGATTTTCAGCACAAAGTATTTGCACTCTTCTTTGTGATATGTTCAATTTTTTCGTTGCTTGACTTACTCTTATGTATCCCATCTTTTTCTCACCTCTAATCCTTATTATATTCTACGGGACGAACAAAAGCAACTTATATATTTTGGGGGTTTGCAATAATTCTGTAGAAAAGCTTTGCGTCTCGTGGGCACTTCCGTTAAACAAACGCGTAAGGATATGGGCATGCAAAACACGCAAGCCTCATACCCACGTGTTTGTACCCACGAGTCACAAAATTTTTCTACAAAATTACCGGAAGCCAAATAAATCAGCCACATTCCAAAGGGAGTTTTAGGGAAGTTTTCTGTTCCGACAGATTATAAAAAAGGGGAAGGGCTGTACTCATGCGCTACAAACGCGTGGGTATCCGGCAGGTGTTTTTGACCTGCCGATACCCCTGCGCGTTTGTCAAGCGAAAGCGGCGCAGGATACAGCCCTTCCCCCTCTTTTCATAATCTAGGGAACCTGAAAACTAAATCTCAAACCCACTTGCAACAAGCATTTCTTTGTCCTGTTTGGTATTATTTCCCGATGTTGTAAGCATATCGCCGGTTATGGTGGCATTTGCCCCGGAGAAGAAAGCTTTTTTACCATTTTCCTTCATCAGTTTACGGCCTGCTGCCAAGCGAATTGATGTCGAAGGGTTAATAAAACGGAACATAGCGATAACTCGCAGAAGTTCTTCTTCGGTAAGCTGTTTTAGGTTTTCAAACGGTGTGCCCGGAATCGGCATCAGAGCATTTAACGGAATGGAATCAACTTCAAGCTCTGCAAGCGTAAGTGCCATATCCAGCCTATCCTCCCATGTCTCTCCCATGCCGACAATTCCTCCGGAGCAAACCTCTAATCCGGCCTCTTTGGCAGCCCGGATGCACGCAAGTTTATCCTCAAACGTATGCGTGGTGCAGATACTTGGAAAATATCTGCGCGACGTCTCAATATTCGCATGGCAGCGTGTTACGCCAACCTTACGCAAAATTTCAAACTGCTCTTTTGTCAAAAGACCATGCGAAGCACATAATTCAATTTCTTTACACTCCTCATGCATTCTTTTGTACGCTTCTACAATCTGATCAAACTCTTTGCCGACAAGCGTTCTGCCCGCTGTCACAATAGAAAAACGATGAGCTCCATTTTCTTCATTTACATGACATGCTTTCACAAAAGAATCCACATCCATTACATCATATTCTTCTGCTCCGGTATGGTGATGGCTCGACTGGGCACAGAACCGGCAGTTTTCACTGCACCGTCCGGCACGTCCATTAATAATTGTGCACAAATCCACCTGATTACCACACAATTCTTTTCGAATTTTATCGGCTCCCTGACAAAGCGACTCCAAATCACCATCAATCAAAAAAGTCAGGTCATCCTCTTTTCCTAAACGTCTTCCTTCAATAATCTCATTTACCAGTTCTTCATACATAATAAAATTCCTCCTATGGTAGATACTTTTATTCTACCATGGGAGGAATGATTGTCAACCTAAATATTTTATTTAGTTGTCATTTTAGTGATGGAACAAACGGATTCCTGTAAAGCTCATCACCATATTGTGACGGTTGCAGGCATCGATACAATCCTTATCACGAATTGAGCCGCCCGGCTGTGCAATGTATTTTACACCGCTGCGGTATGCTCTTTCAATGTTATCATCAAATGGGAAGAACGCATCGGAGCCAAGTGTTACATCTTTTGCGTACTCGGACAACCATTTCTGCTTTTCTTCTTTTGTAAATACCGGTGGTTTTTCGGTGAAATATTTTTCCCAGCATCCATCTGCCAAAACATCCATGTAATCTTCACCGATATAATTG
>ERZ825324.2500-NODE-2500-length-18896-cov-2.611008_pt1 | contig 18896 bp, 16 predicted proteins | sample MGYA00519859_ERZ825324 | MGnify/ENA primary metagenome ERZ825324 (study PRJEB31778, sample SAMEA3449198) | human gut metagenome | biome: human gut; feature: human-associated habitat; material: faeces | place: United Kingdom | collected 2010/2012 ... | reverse complement strand
AGTTCTGGGACTGATGCTGGTGATGGCATTGGTGCTTCTTATTCCCGGACTTTTCGGGATCCGGCCCTATGTGGTCTATTCCGGATCCATGGAACCTGAGATTCCAACCGGAGCTGTGGTTTTTACAAAGGAAGGAGAGTTTTTTCCGAAAAAGGGAGATATCATTACTTTTCATAACGGAGATACCGTTGTCACCCACAGAGTGGTTAAAAAAGAAAAGGATATCTTTATCACAAAAGGTGACGCCAACAAGACAGAAGATCCTGTTCCAGCAGAGGCGTCACAGATCATCGGGCGGGTAGTCTTTCACCTGCCTTATCTGGGCTACGTGATCCATTTTCTGAAAGCCCGGATCCCTTTTGCCGCAGTTTGCATAGCGGCATGTCTGTCAGTACTCTTTGATCTGGCATATACCCCAAAAAAGAATAAAAAAAATTGCATGGAGGAATGAATTTATGATGAAAAACAGAAAAATGGTAAAAGGAATCGCACTTGGAGCAATGATCGCAGCACTGGCAGCTGGAGGAACTGCGGCATATCTTACAGATTTTGAAACAACTACCAACAGTTTTACAGTGGGTAAAGTAGATATTGAACTGGATGAACCAGGGTGGAAACCGGAAGAGAATACAAAGATTGTTCCTACTCAGGTGATCAAAAAAGATCCATATGTAAAGAATGTTGGCGTAAACGAAGCGTTTGTGTATCTGGAGGTGTCGGTGCCTGTCAGTGAAGTAATTACCGCGGCTCAGGACGGGACCAGAAATGCCCTGGCAAAAACAGAACTTTTCAGTTATGCAAAGAACAATGACTGGACACAGCTGGAAAAAAAGGAAATCGGACAGAATATGGTGTATACCTACGCTTACAACCATATTTTAAATCCGGGAGAAAAAACAACAACACTGTTTGACACAGTAACTTTTGCCAATATCATTGAAGGACAGCTGGATACACAGCAGCTGGATATGCCGGTGCGTGCTTATGCGATTCAGTCCATGAATACCGGGGATGACAGTACAACTGTTCTGGAACAGGCCAAGGCTGCATATCAGAAATATGTAAATCAGAATAAAGGACAGGCTGGTGGTGTCACCAGATGAAAAATCTGAAAATTTCTGTATGTTTTTTTCTTACTGCCGGTTTTCTTTTGACAGCAGGAACAGCTGCATATCTTTCCGCTTCTGATCAGAAAGTAAATACACTGGCAGTAGGACATGTGACAACAGAAATAGAAGAAAATTTTCCGGATCCGACTCCGACACCAGTGGAAGAGAATCCCTCCTATATTAAAGAAATCTGGACAGGAAACTTTTCCGGTGGTGAAAGAGGATTTCATGCGGATTGTTATGTGAGAATGGCTCTTTCCTACTCCAATTATGATGTTGGAAAAGGGGTGGAACTTCTTGGACTGGATACAGTAAACTGGCTGTATAACAATGAAGACGGGTATTATTACTATCGAAATGTTGTCACGGAAGGAGAGAAAACCACACCTTTATGCAGCGGATTCCGCATTGATTCGTCTAAGATCGATGATACATATAAGGACAGTATTACTGACTTTGAGATCAATGTGTATGAAGAATCGGTTCAGGCAGAAGGATTTTCTGATTTTGAAAGTGCCTGGAACTATTTTAAAAACCCGATATCTGCAGATACAGAGAGGAGTGAAAAGCTTGAAGAAATTTCTTAAATGGATACTGGCGGGAATTCTGACAGCTGGCAGTATTGCAATGTGTGTATCTGCGTATGGAAAATTTTCGGATTCAGTAACTGTGACGAACCATATTTCTACCGGTGATATCAATATTTCGATGAAAGAACTGGAAAAAAAGAATGGAAAAGAAATTTTGTATCAGAATCAGAAAATGGTCCTTCCTGGTGACAGGATATCCAAAATCCCAAGGATCACAAATCGTTCGGAACCGTGTTGGGTAAGAGTGAAGATCACGTATGCAGATAACCTGGAAAACCGAAAAGGATTAAATGACACCAATCTGACGGGAATGCCGAAATACTGGGTAAAAAAAGGTGCGTATTTTTACTGTACCAGAAAGCTGGAGCAGGGAGAAAGCGCAGATATCTTTACCGGAGTGACAATACCGGAAGAATGGACAGAACCTTATCAGGAGAAAAAACTGGGGATCACGATCGTGGCAGATGCCATTCAGGCTGCAAATTTTTCACCGGATTTTAATGCTATGTCGCCCTGGGGAAATCAGGAGATCCTGCGATGCATACATGATACCAACGGCCGGGTTGTAAAACGGAAGAGTCAGGTTAAGCTCAGGGTAGTATTTGAGAGAGACGCACATAAACTGATCGCGGCTCCGGAAGATTTCTTTGCAGGATTTTCTGCGGCAATGCCGGGAGATGTTCTTGAGGATTCTGTTAAGATCAAAAATGCAACGGAAAATACGGCGGAGATTTTTTTCCGCACTTCAGCGGAATGTAAGTCTGTGAAAGATCAGGAATTTCTGAAAAAGTTAAAGCTTGTGATATCAATGGATGGAAAGAAACTGTATTCCGGAGATCTTTTGGCTGTTTCTCTGAATAAAGCTGTTTCGCTGGGAATATTCCAACCGGGAAAATCCGGAGAAATGAAGTTCCAGATTACAGTTCCATCAGAGCTTAATAATGATTTTGCACTTCGTAACGGGGATGTAAAATGGATATTTTCCGTAGAAGAAGATCAAAAAGAAAAAATACAGCCATCTCAAACTCCTGCCGGGCAGTCCGAAAAAGAAGAAAATTCTGATGGATATTCCAGGAAAACAGGAGCTTCCTCCGGGAAAACAGCTCCGGTAAAAACAGGAGATGATACAGGAATCCGATTTTTCCTGATTTTGGAAGAAGTGGCCCTTCTTGCCGGAATTCTGGTACTCAGGAAAGGAGGAAGAAAAAATTGAAAAGAAAAATAACCGGTACATTGCTGGCACTGCTGATCTCTGGTTCCTCCATAGCTGCTTCTGCCAGTACGGTTATGGGAATCTCTTCAGAATATCTGCCAGAGATAGAGGAAGCTGTGGAAAATGAAGATCCAGAAGATGGTGGATCAGAAACAGAAAGTATACAGCAGGAACAAAATGTAGTTTCTGATACAGAAGAAACACTGGCACAGGGTGATTCCGAAACAGAGATTTCGGAAAATAAACAGTCTGGAAATTTTTCTGAAAATGATAAGAAAACAGCAGAAATTTTTTCAGAAGAAGAGCAGCAGTCCGGTGAGGAAGCGGATTTTGCGGTCTTTTCGGAGGAAAATGCAGATCTTCTGACCGGAAACAGCGAAGAAGCACAGGAACTGATCCAGGATATTGAAAATGGAGAAATGATTGCGTTTTCACCGGCTCTTGCGGAGAGTTTTACGCAGACGGAAAGTGCACAGGTAACGGCAGACGACAATGAGACTCTTGCGGTTACTGCGTTGGGTGCTTCTCAGTACTACCTGGATGTCTGGACAAGAGTTTACTGTGATGAAATCTGGACAGCTGCAAATGATTTCTGGGGATCCGGAAACCAGACCCGCATGGGCTGCACTTATCGATCCGTACACTATGTAGATGATACGGGAGCAGAAAAAGTTTCTCCCTTATATTGTCTGAAAGCCACAAAAGATGGCGTGGACAGCACTACACTGAAAAATGATGCAGTCAAAGTGCTGAAAAATTCTACAGTTCAGAAACTGCTGTATTTTGGATATGGCGGTCCGGGAGATCTGGGAACCAGTTATGATCCATCCTGCGGTCACATAAACTGGTCGAAATGGCAGAATCGATATGTTTTTACACACATTGCTCTTTCTAAAGCATATTTTAATGATTGTGGCTATGCGACAGAAACTGAGGTGGAGCATGTGGGAATCAACCGTTTCCTGAATAAGATCAGGACATTGACGATTCCACCCAGAAATAAAGCTGCTTTGTCTGTTTATGGAGAAAACGGCTGGATATCTGCAACTGGTCAGACAATTCCACTTAGTGTATTTCGATCGAGGCCGGACAATCTGCCGTATATACCGAATAGTATGAAAAACGGATTTCAGATGAGCCCGCTTTTGAAAATAACAGATGGAGGAAAAGCGGGAAATGGGATTATAATAACCAGGCCGGCCACAGCAACCTGGCAGCTTGCCTATTGGGAAAGTGCAGCAGACCGGGAAGCACATCTGACAAGTCCGAATATGATGAGTGGTACAAGTCTGACTCTGAAAGATGGGGCCCGCTTTTACCTGATCTTTCCACTGGAGACGTCAGCATCACAAAAGTATTCCTGTAAAATGCTGTTACAGCCGGTTTCTTATATTCTGGTAGATGGAAAATCACAGACAGGAAAAGATGGAGTGCAGGATTTTGGAGCATACGTATATCAGGGAACAAGAGGACAGCTCACGTTTTCAATGAAACCATCTGGTTACGGAAATGTAAAAATTACCAAGACAGAGGCTAATACCGGAAAAAAGATTGCAGGTGCACAGTATGCGATCTATGCGGCAGAAGCATTGAAGTCCGGTTACCGTACCAGATATAAAAAAGATCAGAGGATAGAGATCGGAACCACAGATAAAACGGGAGTTTACACATTTTCCAAATTGATTCCGGGTAAATATTATGTGAAAGAAATAAAGGCACCAACAGGCTATCTCTTAAGCACAGCGATTAAAAGTTTTACTGTTTTATCCGGAAAAACAACGGCTGTAAGTGTGACAGATATTATGGATATCAGTGGAACAGTTGTTATTACAAAAAAAGATGGTGATACCGGAGATCCGCTTGCCGGTGCGGCATTTACTTTATATGAATGGAGCAAGAAGACAGGAAGTTATGGAAAAACCGGAAAAGCACTGACTTATGACAAACAGAAGCGAATCTATAATTCGGAAAAATTTTCTTATACGGAGGATAATCAGGGAAAATTCCGCATCCGTGAGACAAAAGCACCTGTAAATTATACTGGAAACTGGCAGAAAGATATCAGGCTGACAGAGCCAGGAACAGCTAAAACCTTTACCTTTGAAGCCCTGAATTATCAGAAAAATAAAAGGAAAATTGAAATCCGGAAAACGGATGAAGAAACCGGAGATATTCTGGAAGATGCAGAGTTTAGGCTGTATGAATACAGTGCTGCCAGGAAAGCGTATAAGACAACAGGAACAGTTCTGCAATATGACAGTGAACAGCAGCTTTATGTCAGTGAAGAACTTTTGCAGACAGCTGATAATACCGGAAAATTTAAAATAACAGAAACCAGGAATCCGAAAGGATATGAAGGAAAATGGGAACAGGAAGTAGATATATCAGATGAAAGAGTAAGTCTTTTTCTGGAAGTACAGAATAAAAAAGTACCAGAATATAAGGGAGTTATCCGCCTGAAAAAAACAGATGTATATACTGGAGAGCCGCTTACCGGAGCGGAATTTACAGTTTATCAGTGGAACCAGGAAAAGAAAGCCTATGAAGATGATCTGGGCGAAAAGAGAATTTTAAGATATGACAGCGACAGAGAATCGTACTATACGGAAGAACTTCTGATCACAGAGGAAAACGGTGGGAAGTTCCGGATCGTGGAAACAAAAAATCCGGAGAACTACAAAGGCAATTATGACAAAACCGTTGTTTTTGAGAAAAAAGAAGGTGTGTTGACGAGTGAGATTTTTCTGCAGGCCGAAAATACACCTGTGATCCTGCCTTTTGGAACGATTACTGTAATGAAGAAAATAAAAGAAGCGGATATTATCTGGGCGCATGGAAATCCAACATTTTTGTTTTCTGTAGAAGGAACAGATCTGGCGGGCGTTTCTCATCATTATGAAGATTATGTGACTTTTGTGCCAGACAGTTACGAAGTGGATGAAAATGGCTATGCCGTTGCCGCAGTTACATTTCAGAATATTCCCCTGGGTCAGTATACAGTCTGGGAAAAACCTGTTTTACGGTACTATCTGAAAGAAGTCCTGGCAAATACAGAAAATGTCCGGATCGTGAAAGAAGCAGAGGCAGCCTATGGAAAAGATCCAAAAGAAATTGCCACAGGTGTTGCTGCCTTAACAATGGAAAACAGAGAGGCATCTCTTACTTTTGTGAATGAAAAAGCCAGATATGACAGGTATTCTCACAATGACTGTATAAAAAATACGATTCCCTTACTGTTTTCATAAGAAAGAGACCGGGAGAATGGAAGCAAAGAGCTTTTGTTCTCTTCGGTCTGTTTTGGGATTTCTGGCATATTTCAGGACAGAAGCCTTTAAAATAGAACAGAGAGAATTTTATAGGAGTGAGTTTATGAAATACAGCAGGATCAAAAAGAGTATAGTGGTATGGAGCATAGCACTGAATTTTATTTTCAGCCCTCTTGGTGTCCGGGGAGAACCTGACGAAACGCTGGAAAATTCAAATCAGAACCTTATTGAAGCACCAGGTGCGGTACTGATGGAGAAAGAGACAGGCACAGTGATCTATTCCAGAGATCCGGATACGAAAAGAAGCCCTGCAAGCATTACAAAAATTATGACGCTGATCCTGATCTTTGATGCCATTCGGGATGGCAGGCTGCATTTGGATGATACGATCACGACAAGCGCTTATGCGAAATCCATGGGCGGTTCCCAGGTATATCTGGAAGAAGGGGAAACACAAAAAGCAGAAACCATGATCAAATGTATTGTGATCGCATCCGGAAATGATGCCAGCGTGGCAATGGCAGAACATCTTGCAGGGACTGAGCAGGCCTTCGTGGAACAGATGAATCAGAGGGCAGAGAAACTTGGCATGAAGAACACACATTTTGTGGATTGTTGTGGGTTGACAGAATCAAAAGATCATTATACCACTCCTTATGATATTGCACTTATGAGCCGGGAACTGATCAGTCGGTATCCGGAAGTTCTTACATATTCGTCGGTATGGATGGAAGATATTACCCATGTAACCAGAAAAGGTTCCTCCAAATTTACTCTGACGAATACAAATAAACTGCTTCGGAGTTATGAAGGATGTATGGGACTGAAAACAGGAAGTACCAGTATTGCCAAATATTGTCTCAGTGCAGTGGCAAAAAGAAACGGGATTACACTGATCGCTTCTGTGATGGCAGCGCCGGACCCCAAAACAAGATTTCGTGATGCGGCTGCCCTTTTAAATTATGGCTTTTCAAAATGTATATTATATACAGATGATGTACCGGAAAAATTGAAACCTCTGAAGATCCGAAAGGGAGTAAAGCAGGAAGCCAGTCTTGTCTATAAAGGAAAATTCCGATATCTCAGTACAGATGGAACAAAACCGGATCATGTGAAAAAGAAAGTGGTTCTTCCAGAAGAACAGACTGCTCCGGTGAAAAAAGGAGAAAAAGCCGGAAAACAGGAATACTATCAGAATGGAAAGAAAATAGGAAGTATTGATATCCTGTATGGAGAGACAGTACAAAAAGCGGATTATCACGACTGGCTGAAACGTGCGGCATGGGAATATCTTTTATAGGCAGCATTTTGTAAATGCAAACATGTTTTTGACAAAAATGCCTGACAGGATGTATAATAAAGCGGATTGGAGAAATAACAGAACAGAGAAGGGATTTTGCATGAAAGAGATCAGAACAGAAGATGCAGTAGGACACATTCTGTGCCATGATATCACACAGATCATAAAAGATGAAAAAAAAGGCGTTCTTTTCAAAAAGGGGCATGTGGTAAAAGAAGACGATATACCGCTTTTGCTCTCAGTAGGAAAAGAACACCTTTTTGTCTGGGAAAAAAAGAAGGAATCCTTCATGAAAATGAGGCGGCAGAAATTCTTTACAGAATCTGTGCGGGCGATTCCTTGAAAATGCATGGAACAGATATCAAAGAAGGTAAGATAGAAGTGGTATCAGAAATAGATGGTGTTCTGAAGATCCGACGAGAAGCACTTGTGGCAGTCAATTCTCTTGGAGAGATGATGATCGCATCCAGACATGGGGACTTTCCGGTAAAAAGAGGAAATAAGATCGCAGGGACCAGAATTATTCCTCTTGTGATCGAAAAAGAGAAAATGGACGCTGCCAAAGAAGCTGCAGGAGAGTATCCTGTTTTTGATATCCTGCCCTATCATCAAAAAAAAGTCGGTATTGTCACAACCGGAAGTGAGATCAGAAAAGGCCTGATCCGGGATACATTTACTCCTGTGCTGAAAGAAAAACTTTCTGAATTTCCAACTGAAATCATCGGGCAGGTAATGCCGGGTGATGACAAAGCACTGATCACAGAAGAAGTTCTTTCTTTTGCAGATGAGGGGGCGGATCTGATCATCTGTACCGGAGGAATGAGTGTGGATCCTGATGACCGAACCCCCGGAGGAATCCGTGATACGGGAGCGGAGATCATAACTTATAGCGCACCGGTACTTCCGGGAGCAATGCTTCTGGTGGCATATCTGAAACGGAATGGAAGACAGATTCCGGTACTCGGCCTTCCGGGATGTGTCATGTATGCAAAAAGGACAGTATTTGACCTGATCCTTCCGAGAATAATGGCAGATGATAAAATAAAAGCGGAAGAAATTAACGCACTTGGAGAAGGTGGACTCTGTCTGAACTGTCCGGTCTGTACATTCCCGAATTGTGGTTTTGGAAAATAAAATGAAAAAATTCAGAATAAAAAAATACCAGATTTATACGAATAAAATCCGGAATCCGGAAGGGATACGATTTGTTTTACTTGCAGATCTTCATGGATTTTCTTACGGAAGAGATAATGCCGGACTTATTGAAGCGATACGCAGGGAAAAACCGGATGCTGTACTGTCAGCAGGAGATATGGCGGTACGTACCTGTCCGGATACGCTGGTGACTGCATGCAAATTGCTGAAAGAGCTTGCACAGTATTTTCCGGTATATTATGCCCTGGGAAATCATGAATATAAAATGTCTCTTTCAGAAGAAAACGGAAAACAATACAGGATATATGAAAAAACGCTGAAAAAGGCGGGGGTGCATATTCTGAGAAATGAACATGAACATGCGATCCTGAAAGGAAACAGCATCTGTTTCTGGGGGCTGGAACTGCCTATTGAATATTATCATAAGCCAAGATCTCCCAAACTAAAAAAAGAAGTCATGGAAAAACTGATAGGAAAACCGGGAAGAAATGGAATGCAGGTTCTCCTGGCACATAACCCCAAATACGGAAAAACATATTATGAATGGGGTGCAGATATGATCTTGTCCGGACATTATCATGGAGGTGTTGTACGATTCAGTGAGCATCATGGGCTTTCTTCTCCTCAGTATCTGGTATTGCCGCCTTTCTGCTGCGGAGATTTTCATAAGGGAAACCAGCACATGTTTGTCAGTGCAGGACTTGGAGAGCATACGCTTCCTCTGAGGATACACAACCCAAGAGAATTGCTGGTGATTGATGTAAAACCTTCCGAATAAATGAAATGAGGAAATGTTATGGCAATATCTGTTAAATTAAATGTGTTTGAGGGTCCGTTGGATCTGCTGCTGCATCTGATTGACAAAAACAAGATTGATATCTATGATATTCCTATTGTGGAGATCACAGACCAGTATATGGAATATCTGCATTCCATGGAGAAGGAAGATCTTGGCGTTATGAGCGAGTTTCTGGTCATGGCAGCTACTCTTCTGGATATCAAATGCAAAATGCTCCTTCCTAAAGAAATCAACGAAGAAGGTGAAGAGGAAGATCCGAGAGCAGAACTGGTGCAGAAACTTCTGGAATATAAGATGTACAAATATATGTCCTATGAATTAAGGGACAGACTCGGGGACGCGGCAGGAGTTTATTACCGGAAACAGGATCTTCCGGAGAAAGTGCTGCAATATGCACCACCATCTGATCCACAGGAACTCCTGCGGGGGCTGACACTGGAAAAGATGAGTGCGATTTATCAGAGCTTGATCCGCAGGCAGGAAAATAAAATTGATCCTATCCGAAGCAAATTTGGCCGGATCGAAAAAGAAGAAATTTCATTGTCAGACAAACTCCTGGAGATGCGGGACTATGCAAAAGAACATCGTAAATTCAGTTTTCGGCAGCTGATGGAAGATCAGCATTCCAGAGTACAGCTGATCGTTACGTTTCTTTCGATTTTGGAGCTGATGAAAATGGGACATGTTCATGCAGAACAGGCAGATCTTTTTGATGATATTCACATAGAAGTTATCACGGATCCGGAAACATGGAAGAATCTGACAGAGTTTGCGGAAGAATAACACAGCAGGAATGAGGACGATAAGTGGAAATCAAACGAATTGAAGGGGAAATTGAAGCGATTCTTTTTGCAATGGGCGAAGCAGTAGAATTAAGCCGTATTGCCAAAGCAATCCAGCAGGATGTTACAACAACAGAGAATATCATCCGCAATATGATGATTCATTATCAGGAGGAAGAACGGGGAATTCAGATTATTGAATTAGAGAATTCCTTTCAGCTTTGCACAAAAAAAGAATATTACGATTCCCTTATAAGGATTGCTGCACAGCCGAAAAAACCAACGTTGACAGATGTTATGCTTGAGACACTTTCGATCATTGCCTACAAACAGCCTGTCACAAAAGCAGAAATTGAAAAAATCCGTGGTGTGAAATGTGATCATGCCATTAATAAATTGATGGATTATGATCTGGTGAGAGAACTTGGCCGTCTGGATGCACCGGGACGTCCGATCCTTCTTGGAACAACGGAGGAATTTTTGCGCTGCTTTGGTGTTCAGGGCCTTGATGAACTTCCGGAAATGGATCCTGTTCAGCTGGAAGATTTTAAGGCGGAGGCTGAGGAAGAAATTCAGTTGAAACTGGATGTATAGAAAGCAGAAGACATTAACAGATACCAGAATCTGCTGTACAGGGGGAGGATTATGTCCACTTTATAAGCAAAAGAGGAGGAACAGAAAATGCCCACAACTTACACACATGATCTTTTTGGAAAAAGGGTTTGCCGAAAACTTCCTGAAAAATTGCAGCATCTGATCCGCAGCAATGGAAATCTGTATCGGATCGGACAGCATGGCCCGGATATTCTCTTTTATTATTTTATATCAAAAAATCCGGTGACACAGTATGGAGTAAAGATGCATGGAGAAAAAGCAAGGGAATTTTTTGAAAAAGGTATGGCCAGGGTCAGGAAAGAAAAAAATCCGGCACTGATGGCATATATGCTGGGATTTGGATGCCACTATATTCTGGATTCTACCTGTCACCCCTATGTAAACCAGGTAGCAAAAGAGGGCAAGATTTCCCATACACTTCTGGAAAAAGAATTTGACCGTATGCTGATGTATGAGACTGGAAAGAATCCTCTGCATTTTTATCCGTCCCACGGTATCCGCGCAAATTTTTTCAGTGCTTGGACGATTCATCAGGTACTGCCGGCTATTCGTACCTGGAATATTTACCTGTCACTGAAGATGATGAAGATTTTTACCTGTATTCTGGTATGCGATGATGGAGGAAGAAAGAAAAGACTTTCAGAACATGCTCTTTCTCCGGCAGGAAAGAAACGAGCTGCTTTTATCACAGAGTTTTTTATGAGCCCGGAACCGGAGGTTGATTGCAGAAAAGAACTTCTGAAACTGGACAGCCTTATGGAAGAAGCTCTGGAAAAAGCACCGGATATGCTTGAAGAACTCTCTGCGCTGGCAGTTCGTCCGGGACATCTTTCCGAACGATGGAATCTGACTTTTAATGGATAACAAGTTTGACAGATAAAAAGAGAAAGTTATATCACGGAGACACTTCTGCATAAAATTAAAAATATAATGGTTACTGCAAACAATTATAGAAATGTGTGTGGGGTGATCGTATGAAAAACAGGCGTATGGCCGCTGTCGTGCTGATGACAGCGGTCCTTATTATTCTGCAGATTTTTCCTGTGTGGGCAAAAGAGGAGCAGCTTTATGCACTCTCGGCGGTTCTTATGGACGGAGAAACCGGACGGGTGCTGTATGGAAAAGAAGCTTATAAAGGACGGCCCAATGCCAGTACTACAAAAGTCATGACCTGCATTCTGGCGCTGGAAATGGCTTCCGGAGACGATTATGTACAGGTTTCCAGAAATGCCGCATCACAGCCACAGACACACCTGGGAATGCGGGAAGGCCAGCAGTTTTATTTGGAAGATCTGTTATATTCGCTGATGCTGAAAAGCCATAATGATACGGCAGTAGCCATTGCAGAACATATTGGCGGCTCTGTGGAAAAGTTTGCGCTCCTGATGAATGAAAAAGCAAAATCACTGGGATGTACAGACACACATTTTGTAACGCCAAATGGGCTGGATGCAGAAGATGAAGGAGGAGTTCATCATACAACTGCCAGAGATCTGGCACTGATCATGGCATATGCCATAAAAAATGCGACATTTGTTCATATCACACAGACCAGGGATTATACATTCTCAGATATTTCCGGAAAGGAACATTATTCGGTTCATAATACCAATGCATTTCTGGATATGGAGACTGGTGTGATTTCCGGAAAAACCGGTTTCACCGGCAATGCCGGATACTGTTATGTCTGTGCTGTACGACAGGATGAAAAACTGTTTATTGTGGCACTGCTTGGATGTGGCTGGCCCGGAAACAAAAATTACAAATGGTCCGATACAAAAAAACTGCTGTCTTATGGCAGGGAAAATTACAGTTATGTGCTTCTCCCGGATCTTCCGGACCTTCCGGAAATCACAGTGACAGATGCTGTGCCGGAGGAAAACAGTCCATACCCGGAGAAAGATAAAGATTCAGCATATCCGGAACAATTGCAGAGGAGATTAAAAGTACATGCGTCTTTGCCGGAGAAAGAGCAGACGAAAAGATATCTTCTGAAAAAAACAGAAACAATTATATGGGAAACAGAACTTCCGGATAAAATAGCAGCACCTGTACGTGAAAATCAGAAGATCGGTACACTTCATGCAATGCTGAATGGAAAAGAAATAGTCTCCTGTTCTGTGACATCGAATGAAAAAATCGGCAGAATCACCTATAAATGGTATGTAAATAAGATTTTTCAGGATTATTTTCACTGATCGGTCGACCCCTGACATCTGTCAGGGGTTAATTTTTTAACATTCATGACGAAAAGTATTGAATTTTCGCTTAAAAAAAGGTACAATTATACTCGGCTGAATTTTTGGTTATATTAATAAAAAAATGGAGGGCATAGTATAATGAGTAATGCGACACAAAGCGTAGCGGCTGCAAGGATCAATTCCCTGCTTGACGCCAACAGTTTTGTTGAGATCGGACAGGCTGTCACAGCCAGAACTACAGATTTCAACATGACTGAAAAAAAGGCACCTTCAGACGGTGTGATCACCGGATATGGTGTGATTGACGGCAGCCTGGTATATGTATACAGCCAGGATGCATCTGTACTGAACGGAACAGTTGGTGAGATGCATGCCAAAAAGATCGCCAAAATTTATGATCTTGCTCTGAAAGTTGGAGCACCTGTTATCGGTCTTGTAGACTGTGCGGGACTTCGTCTTCAGGAGGCTACCGATGCACTTGAGGCATTTGGTGAGATTTATCTGAAACAGACACTGGCATCCGGCGTTGTTCCGCAGATCACTGCTGTTTTCGGAACATGTGGTGGTGGAATGGCAGTTGTACCGGCTCTTACAGATTTTACATTTGTAGAAGAGAAAAAAGGCAGACTGTTTGTAAACACTCCGAATGCACTGGAGGGAAACAGAGTGGAAAAATGCGATTCAGCTTCCGCCCAGTTCCAGAGTGAGGAGACAGGACTTGTTGACGGCATCGGAACAGAAGAGGAGATCCTTGGACAGATCCGTACACTGGTCAGCATGCTTCCGGAGAATAATGAAGACAATGACAGCTTCAAGGAATGCACAGATGACCTGAACAGAGTATGTGATGATATCGCAGGCTGCACAGGCGACACAGCAATCGCTCTTTCAAGAATCGCTGATAATGGTGAATTCTTTGAGACAAAGGCAGCTTACGGACAGGATATCGTAACAGGTTTTCTCCGCCTGAACGGAGCTACTGTTGGTGCAGTTGCAAACAGAAGTGAGTCTTATGACGCTGATGGTAATAAGACAGAGGTTTCTGATGGAACTCTTTCTTCCAGAGGCGCAAGAAAAGCAGCAGAGTTCGTAAAATTCTGTGACGCTTTCGAGGTTCCGGTACTTACTCTTACCAACGTAACCGGATTTAAAGCCACTCTCTGCAACGAGAAGATGATGGCTAAATCCGTAGGTGAGATGGTACATGCTTTTGCATCTGCAACGGTACCGAAGGTAAATGTTGTGATCGGTAAAGCATATGGAACTGCATACGTTGCCATGAACAGCAAATCTGTGGGAGCAGATATGGTTTATGCATGGGATAGCGCAGAGATCGGTATGATGGATGCTTCCCTTGCAGCCAAGATCATGTATGAGGGAGCTGACGCTTCTACATTGAATGAGAAGGCAGCTGAGTACAAAGAACTCCAGAACGGTATCGCATCTGCAGCAGCAAGAGGATATGTGGATACTGTGATCAAAGCAGAAGATACAAGAAAATATGTAATCGGCGCTTTTGAGATGCTGTTCACAAAAAGGGAAGACCGTCCATCCAAAAAGCATGGAACAGTCTAAGTGAGGTGAGCGTATGAGACAGTTTTATAAAAAGATCTCTTCTGTCTGCATGGCATTCCTTTGCGTAGCCGCACTTCTGATCGGATGCACAGCTACTGCATGGGCTGCTGATGAGATTGATGATTCTGTAAAGAGTCAGCTTGTTACAACAACAAAAGGCCTGACAGATGCGATCATCGCAATGTCCGAGGATGATATCCAGGGCTATCTGGAATCAGAGGATGCTTTCACACAGAGCGCAGCAAGCGCCTGGGACGGTTCCAGAGAAGAACTTGGTGAGAAAAAAGGTGATATCGATGAAAAAGATATCACAGTAGAGTATTCCGATGACCAGTACACCGTTGTTGTTCCGGTATCCTTCGAGAAAAACAAAGCGAATTTCACTTATGTATTTGATAAATCAGGAACACCGACTTCTCTTACTGTTGATGTGAATTATACACTGGCACAGAATATGGAGAAGGCAGCCCTGAACACACTGATGGGTCTTGGTACCGTATTTGTGATCCTGGCATTCCTGATCTTTGTGATCTCTCTTTTCAAATATATTCCTGGCCTTGTGGAAGGAAAGAAAAAAGAGAGCGCACCGGCACCGGCAGCCGCAGCACCGGCACCAGCCGCTGCAGCACCAGTTGCTGAGCCAGTCGTAGAGGATGTTACAGATGATGATGAGCTTGTTGCCGTGATTGCAGCAGCGATTGCTGCTTCTGAAGGAAAGACAAGCACAGACGGATTTGTAGTCCGCTCCATCCGTAAGATCAACCGCAGAAAAAGATAATCATTATTTAGGAGGATTTTAAAATGAAGAGTTATACAATTACTGTTAACGGAACAGCATATGAAGTTACTGTAGAAGAGAACGGAAACGCAGCAGCTCCAGTTGCAGCAGCACCGGCACCTAAGGCAGCACCGGCAGCAGCACCTAAGGCAGCAGCACCGGCAGCAGGCGCAGGTTCTGTTAAGGTTTCCGCAGCCGTTCCTGGAAAAGTTGTAAAAATCGTTGCATCTGTTGGACAGAGCGTAAAAGCTGGTGACAGCGTAGTGATCGTTGAGTCCATGAAGATGGAGATCCCGGTTGTTGCTCCTCAGGATGGAACAATCGCCAGCATCGATGTTGCAGAGGGTGCTGCCGTTGAAAATGGAGATACTCTTGCAACAATGAACTAAACAGGAGGTAGACAAATGTCTTATGTAACAAATACCCTGTCAAACCTGATCCATCAGACAGCATTTTTCAACCTTACCTGGGGAAACTACCTGATGATCGCAGTGGCATGTGTGTTCTTATATCTTGCCATTAAACATGGTTTTGAGCCGCTGCTGTTGGTTCCGATCGCTTTTGGTATGCTTCTGGTAAATATTTACCCGGACATTATGCTGAGCATTGAGGATTCATCCAATGGCGTTGGCGGACTTCTTCATTATTTTTACTTACTGGATGAGTGGAGTATTCTTCCTTCACTGATCTTCCTGGGTGTCGGTGCGATGACAGACTTCGGTCCGCTGATCGCAAACCCGATCAGTTTCCTGATGGGAGCAGCTGCACAGCTTGGTATTTACCTTGCATACTTCCTTGCAATTTTCCTTGGATTCAACGGAAAAGCAGCAGCAGCGATCTCTATCATCGGTGGTGCTGATGGCCCGACTTCCATTTTCCTTGCAGGTAAGCTTGGACAGTCTTCTCTTATGGGACCGATCGCAGTAGCAGCATATTCTTATATGTCTCTGGTACCGATCATCCAGCCTCCGATCATGAAGGCGTTCACAACAGAGGAAGAGCGTAAGATCAAAATGGCGCAGCTTCGTCCTGTTACAAAACTTGAGAAGATCCTTTTCCCGATCGTTATCACAATCGTTGTTTGCCTGATCCTTCCGACAACAGCTCCACTTGTTGGTATGCTGATGCTCGGTAACCTGTTCCGTGAGTCCGGAGTTGTTAAACAGCTTTCTGAGACAGCTTCCAACGCACTTATGTACATCGTAGTAATCCTTCTTGGAACATCTGTAGGTGCTTCCACAAGTGCTGAGGCGTTCCTGAACGTAGATACACTGAAGATCGTAGTTCTTGGCCTTGTAGCCTTTGCCTGCGGTACTTTTGGTGGTGTCATGCTTGGTAAGCTTCTTTGCAAGGTTACTCATGGAAAGATCAACCCGCTGATCGGATCCGCCGGTGTTTCTGCCGTTCCTATGGCAGCCCGTGTATCCCAGAAGGTTGGTGCTGAGGCAGATCCTACAAACTTCCTGCTGATGCATGCGATGGGACCGAACGTTGCAGGTGTTATCGGTACAGCAGTTGCTGCCGGTACATTCATGGCGATCTTTGGCGTCTAACCCATTGTCTTATAAAATTTTGTAAGGAGAATAATTATGGCAGAAATAGAGAAAAAACCTGTGAAAGTTGTGGAAACGATCCTGCGTGACGCTCATCAGTCCCTGATCGCTACACGTATGAGCACAGAGCAGATGCTTCCGATCATTGAGAAGCTTGATAAAGTCGGCTACTATGCAGTAGAGTGCTGGGGCGGTGCTACTTTCGATGCTTCCTTACGTTTCCTGAAAGAGGATCCGTGGGAAAGACTTCGTAAGCTTCGCGACGGCTTCAAAAATACAAAACTTCAGATGCTGTTCCGTGGACAGAATATCCTTGGATATCGTCCATATGCAGATGATGTAGTAGAATATTTTGTACAGAAATCCGCAGCTAACGGTATCGATATCATCCGTATCTTTGACTGTATGAATGACCTTCGTAACCTTCAGACAGCTGTAAAGGCAGCAAACAAGGAAAAAGCACATGCACAGGTTGCAATGGCTTACACACTTGGAGATGCTTACACACTGGATTACTGGACAGACCTTGCAAAACGTATCGAGGATATGGGTGCAGATTCCATCTGTATCAAAGATATGGCAGGACTTCTTGTTCCGTATGAAGCGACAGAACTTGTCACAGCGCTGAAAGAGGCAGTAAATATCCCGATTGAAATGCATACACATTATACATCGGGAGTTGCTTCGATGACTTATATGAAATCTGTAGAGGCAGGAGCTGATATCATTGACACCGCAATGTCTCCGTTTGCTCTCGGAACGTCGCAGCCGGCAACGGAAGTGATGGTGGAAACGTTCAAAGGTACGCCGTATGATACTGGATTAGATCAGAAACTGTTATCTGAGATTGCGGATTATTTCCGTCCGATCAGAGATGAAGCGCTTGAAAGCGGACTGCTTAATCCGAAAAACCTCGGAGTTAATATTAAGACTTTATTATATCAGGTTCCGGGAGGAATGCTTTCTAATCTGACATCTCAGTTAAAAGAACAGGGAGCGGAAGAAAAATTCTATGAAGTGCTTGAGGAAGTACCACGCGTGCGTAAAGATCTTGGCGAGCCGCCGCTTGTTACTCCGTCTTCTCAGATTGTCGGAACACAGGCTGTATTTAATGTTCTGATGGGTGAGAGATATAAGATGGCGACAAAAGAGACAAAAGATATTCTTGCAGGAAAATATGGCGCGACTGTAAAACCGGTTGACGCTCAGCTTCAGAAAAAGATTTTAGGTGAGAATGCAGAGATCATCACATGTCGTCCGGCAGATTTGATCCCGAATGAGCTCGATACACTTCGCAAAGAGTGCGAGCAGTGGATACAGCAGGATGAAGATGTTCTTACGTATGCATTATTCCCGCAGGTTGCCGTTGATTTCTTTAAATACAGACAGGCACAGCAGACAAAAGTTGACGCTGCAGTAGCAGATACTAAGAACGGAGCATATCCGGTATAGATAAAAGGAATAGTGACAGGATCGAACGATTGAATTTATTCAGGAGATCGATCCTGTTTTATTTGTACTCTTTTTCGTTTAGTGGTATCATAAAAAGGAATTTTGAGAAGCGGGAGGTCTTGAATGAAATATTCGGGAAGCATTTCAGATAGAATTAAGGCTCTTAGAGCCGAGATGAGACGGGAAAAGATAGATCTTTATATTATTCCGTCAACAGATTATCATAACAGTGAATATATAGGTGAATATTTTAAGGAACGTCAATATATGACCGGATTTACAGGCTCTGCTGGAACTGTGGTGTTTACAGAGGAGAAAGCGGGGCTTTGGACAGACGGGCGCTATTTTATACAGGCAGAACAAGAACTGCAGGGCAGTGAGATCATCCTTTTTAAAGCAGGGGAGCCGGGCTGCCCGGAAATCGAAGAATTTATACGGACAGAATTGCCGGAAGGCGGAAAGATCGGATTTGATGGCCGTACGATTCGGGTAGAACAAGGAAAAGAAT
>ERZ825324.2497-NODE-2497-length-18923-cov-3.134460_pt1 | contig 18923 bp, 16 predicted proteins | sample MGYA00519859_ERZ825324 | MGnify/ENA primary metagenome ERZ825324 (study PRJEB31778, sample SAMEA3449198) | human gut metagenome | biome: human gut; feature: human-associated habitat; material: faeces | place: United Kingdom | collected 2010/2012 ... | reverse complement strand
TGTGCGGATAGCCGGATATCTCCTTGCCGGACGCCAGTGGGGAGGAGGAACCGGACGCCGGTAGGGGCGCATTACTGGACGATAGGGGCGATGAGGCGGACGAATCATCGGAGGCCGATGACCATGGCCGTGAGTCGGACGGTGTACGGCTCCCGGGCCTGGCCGGTGACCGTAACCCGGTCGATGACCGTAGTCTGGAGCGGGACGGTGATTGCCGCCCGGTCTGTAACCGTTGCCCGGTCTGTAACCGTTGCCCGGGCGGTGTCCGTTATCGGGGCGATGGCCGTTGTTGGGCCCGGGATGGTATTTGTCGTTATCCGGACGATTGTCTGGGCGCTGATGCGATGGAGATCCTCCGGGGCGCTTGTCATTGTCGGGTCTCTGACCAACACCCGGATGCTGTGAAGGCATCGACGGTTTCCGGTAAGAATCTTTTCTTCCGGAGGGTTTGCTGCCGCGGCCGGGACGAGTCGTAGGGTTATCTCTGCGGTTGTCACGCTGGCGGCGTTGCTCTGTCGTCTCCTTCTTGCCGGCTCCGTTGTGGCGCTGGGCGTCGGCCGACGGCGCTGCAAGCATGGCTAATACGGCAGTGAGAGCTAATAGGCGTAGCAAATGTTTCATGTCGATGGATTTTGTGATATACTATTATATATGCAAAACTATAAAAAAAGTTGCATCGTTGGGAGTGTTTTCGTAACTTTGTGTGCGGAAAAGTTCCAAAAAAATCATAAATACCCTAAAACAATGAAATCGCTCGAAAGACTTTTAGCTGAAAAGCTCCTTAAAATCAGTGCCATAAAACTGCAGCCTGAGATTCCTTTTACTTGGGCTTCGGGATGGAACTCCCCAATCTATACCGACAACCGCAAGACTCTATCCTATCCTGAGGTACGCAGCTTCATCAAGGTAGAGATGTGCAGGCTCATCCTCGAGAATTTCGAAAAGCCCGATGCTATAGCCGGTGTCGCAACAGGCGCCATTGCAATGGGTGCTCTTGTGGCCGACACGCTGGGGCTTCCATATGTATATGTGCGCTCGTCGCCCAAAGATCACGGTCTGGAAAATCTGATAGAAGGCAATCTTACGCCCGGACAGCGCGTGGTGGTGATAGAGGATCTTATCTCTACTGGCGGAAGCAGCCTGAAAGCTGTTGAGGCCATACGTCATGCAGGATGTGAGGTCGTAGGCATGGCCGCTATATTTACCTATGGATTCCCGCTGGCTATCAAGCGTTTCAAAGAAGCTGGAGTGAATTTGTTCACACTCAGCAACTATAATGCCATGCTTGAGGCCGCTCTCGAGACTCAGTATATCCGCGAAGAGGATCTTGAGACTCTGAAGGAGTGGCGTCAGGATCCGGCCAACTGGGCTCCGGTGCGCTGATAACCTTTCAGGTAAGAAATTTCATGCCGTTTGGTCCTCAAAGCCAAACGGCTTTATAATGATAATCGTGCCGGAAAACACCGGCGTCATAAAATAAGTTTTATAAATGGCTACTTATAAAAGCAAACCCGTCAGCATACACCGTCCGGTCAGGGAGGTTTATGAGCGTATCTCGGATATCGCTTCATATCAGAAGCATATTGATCAGTTGCCGGAGGAAGCGAAGCAGAAGATAGGTGACGTGCAGTTTACTGACGACTCAATTTCAATAAATGCCGCTCCTGTAGGACAGCTGAAATTTGTAGTGAAGGAGCGCATAGCTCCCTCCAAGGTGACTCTTGAGGCCGCGCAGTCACCGGTACCTTTGAGACTTGTCGTGGAGCTTGAGCCCGACGGGGATGACGCCGCCATCGCCACAAGCATTATCGATGTAGAGATTCCGGCCATGCTGCGTCCGCTTGTCGGAGGCAAACTTCAGGAGGCTTCAGATAAGTTTGGTGAACTTCTCAAGACTTTCTTCGCTTGACGTCCCGAAGTTTTTTTGTTGCCGGGTTGCTGTCGGCCCTCTTGATGTCGTGCGACTCGGTCGATGACGACAGGATCCCTCCATCTCCTGTAAGAATCGATTTCGTCAGTCAGGGCGAATGGGATCTGTATGGCATAGGAGGCGCGTTGCAGTGGCGCGAGTTTATCAAGCAGCAACGCATCCCTTCCGGTTTTCCTTACTCGGATGCCTCGCAGACCGGTTTTGGCGGGGTATTGCTTGTGGGCGACTTTATCGGAGATGCACAGGCCTATGATATGGCGTGCCCGGTGGAGGTGAAGCGTGATGTCAGAGTTTCGGTCGATACTGACGGCGCTGTGGCGCGATGCGGAGTGTGCGGAAGCACTTACGACATATTCCGTCAGGGTGCCCCGATATCGGGCAAAGCTGCCGACAAGGGTTATGCGCTTCGTCGCTATCGTGTCGGTACACGGCCGGATGGTGGCAGATGGATAGCAAACTGAACCGGCTCATTAATATTACTAACAGCTAAATATCTCATTGGTTACAGAGGATTATCTCAATCAGCTTAATGTCCAGCAGCGCAATGCCGTGGAATATGTCGAAGGGCCGAGTCTCGTGATCGCAGGCGCGGGCTCGGGAAAGACGCGTGTGCTGACCTACAAGATAGTGCATCTGCTGCAGCTTGGTTATGAACCGTGGCGTATACTGGCTCTTACATTTACCAACAAGGCCGCCCGTGAAATGCGTGAGCGCATTGAAGCGCTTGTCGGTGCACCGGTGGCTTCGCGGCTCTGGATGGGAACTTTCCATTCCATATTCGCCCGGCTTCTGCGCTCAAATGCCGATCGCCTCGGTTTCAAAAGCAGCTTCACCATATATGACGCGGCCGATTCGAAGTCGCTGATTAAAACGATTATAAAGGATCTTGCCCTGGATGATAAGATCTATAAGTCTTCAGCAGTGATGTCGGCGATTTCCACGGCCAAGAATGCCCTGATATCACCCGAGAAATACGCATCATCCCGCGAGCTGACGCGTGCCGACGCCGATGCTCGCCGACCGCGCATACATGAGATCTACCGGATCTACCGTGACCGTTGTTTTACGGCCGGCGCCATGGATTTTGACGACCTGCTTTATTATACCAACGTGTTGCTGCGCGACAATCCCGATGTGCTGCGGCATTATCAGGAGTTTTTCCGTTATGTGCTTGTCGACGAGTATCAGGATACCAATTTCGCCCAGCATCTTATTGTGGCACGCATCTGTGAGGAGCATCATCAGCTGTGTGTGGTCGGTGACGACGCGCAGAGCATCTATTCGTTCCGCGGCGCCAATATCCGCAATATCCTGTCGATGCGCGACACCTATCCCGGAATGAAACTCTTCAAGCTGGAGCGTAACTACAGGTCGACGCAGAATATCATCAATGCCGCAAACTCCCTGATTGAAAAGAATACCGAGCAGATTAGAAAAGAGGTCTACTCGGAGAATAAGCCTGGCGACCGTATTGAGGTCGTGTCGAGCTACAGCGATCTCGACGAGAGTGCCATTGTGGCCAACCGCATATCGCAGGTGAGGATGTACACGCATGATTCCTACGATGAATTCGCCATACTTTACCGCACAAACGCCCAGAGCCGAATACTCGAGGAGTCGCTGCGCAAACGCAATATCCCATACCGTATATATGGCGGTCTGTCGTTTTATCAGCGCAAGGAGGTGAAAGATGCGGTGGCATATTTCCGTCTGGCAGTCAACCCCGACGATGACGAGGCTTTGCGCCGCATCATTAACTTCCCGGCCAGAGGAATAGGAGAGACCACCGTCAACAAGATCGCCCGCGCGGCAATGGATAGCCGTGTCAGCATGATGACTGTGATTCACGATCCGGCACGGTATGGTCTTGAGGTGCATGCTGGCACTCGGCGGAAACTCGATGCGTTCACTTCGCTTGCCGACAGGTTCGCGTCAATGGTTGCTAAAAACGACGATGCCCTGACGGTGGCTTCTGAAGTGATCCGTTCCACCGGGCTATTGTCGATGCTTATTTCCGACCGAACTCCTGAAAGCATTTCAAAACAGGAAAACCTCAACGAGCTTCTTGCCGGAGTGAAAGAGTTTACGGAGATGCGTCGGGAAGAGGGGGAGTCGGATCTTGGTCTGGCGTCGTTTCTCGGACAGATATCGCTTGCTACGGATCAGGACTCCGATGACGTGGCGGAGGAACGCGTCACACTTATGACTGTCCATGCTGCAAAGGGACTGGAGTTCAACAATGTTTTCATCGTCGGCGTGGAAGAGGATCTGTTCCCTTCGTCGATGTCGCAGGGGTCGATAAGCGAGATCGAGGAAGAGCGGCGTCTGCTTTACGTTGCCATCACCCGAGCGCGCAATTTCTGTATGATGTCATATGCGTCCAACCGCTATCGCAACGGTCAGCCGGCGCTTTGCTCACCGTCGCGGTTTCTCCATGATATAGATCCGGCATATCTCAGCATGAAAGCCGGCGTCACGATAGGAGCGCCGCGGACGAAGAGGCCGTCGTATGGTGAGTACGTTTCGGCGGGGCGTGGATCTTATTTTCCCACACGTCAGCCGTCGGGCGTAGCAGGTCGCAGTCATTCTCCCTCGCCTCACGTCTCACAGTCACAGCCTTCGGCTGTCGAAGCACCATCGGCACTCCCCAATGCTGACGGCTCGAAACTTCGCCCCGGCATGGTGATAGAGCATAACCGGTTTGGACGCGGCACAATCACCGAGGTTGATACTTCGCAGCCAGATCACCGTATAAAAGTGGAATTTGACAATTCCGGAGAGAAACTGCTTCTGCTCAAATTCGCCAAATTCACAATACTCGACTGAATGATTACACCTGAAAACATACCTACCCCGGTCTATCTCGTATATGAAGACCGTCTGCGCCGGAATCTTGAGCTGATAACACGCGTCAGTCGCGAATCAGGCGCAAGGATCATAATGGCGTTCAAGGCCAATGCACTATGGCGCACGTTTCCGATAGTCAAGGAATATGTCAGCGATTTCACGGCCTCGTCGCTCAACGAGCTTCAGCTCGGCAATACTACTCTCGGAGGGCAGGCCCATACATATTGTCCTGCCTACACCGATCAGACAATCGACCGCTTTCTTGCCGGCTCGTCGCATATCACATTCAACTCTCTCCATCAGTTCGAACGTTTCGGCAGCCGCGCTCTTGCTGCGGGAGTGTCGCCGGGCCTAAGGGTGAATCCGCAATGTTCGGTTATCGAGACCGACATCTATAATCCCGCTCTGCCTGGATCACGGTTTGGCGTGACGGCCGACCGTATCGGCGAGAAGCTTCCCGAGGGTGTGGAAGGGCTACATTTCCATGCATTGTGCGAATCCACGTCGTATGATCTCGCACGCGTGCTTGAGGCATTCGAGAGCCAGTTCGGGCATCTGCTTACACAGGTGAAATGGGTGAATATGGGAGGCGGTCATCTCATGACGCGCGAAGGCTATGATACAGCTCATCTGATCAGTCTGCTGCGAGATTTTCGTGCGCGTTATCCCTGGCTTGAGGTGATTCTGGAGCCAGGAAGCGCCTTCACATGGCGCACAGGCGATCTGATAGCGTCGGTGGTCGATGTGGTGGAGAACCAGGGGATCAAGACAGCCATCATCGACGCTTCGTTTGCATGTCATATGCCCGATTGCCTTGAAATGCCCTATAAGCCTACGATCAGCGAGAGCGTCGAAGCAGCAGAGGGACTGCCGATCTACCGGATAGGTGGAAATTCATGTCTGAGCGGCGATTTCATCGCCGACTGGACATTTCCGCGCGACCTTGTTACGGGGCAGCGTCTGACATTCGAGGACATGAACCATTATACGACCGTGAAGACCACCATGTTCAACGGACTCCAGCATCCCGACATGGCTCTGTGCCGCTCTGACGGCAGCATAGAGTATCTGCGGCGATTCACGTTTGATGACTATAAATCACGCATGAGCTGACCATGGCTGACGATAAACCTACATATTCCGTAATAGTGCCGGTATATAACCGGCCTGACGAGGTGGCCGACCTGCTGCGAAGCCTCTCGCTCCAGACCTGTCGCGATTTCGAGGTAGTGCTCGTGGAGGATGGTTCGACGGTGCCGGCCTCCGGAGCGGTTGAGAAATACCGCCCCCTCCTCCCTTCATTGCAATATTATCATAAGTCCAACGAGGGACGTTCGATTGCACGCAACTACGGTATCGAGCGTTCACGTGGACGGTGGCTGATCTTTTTCGACAGCGACTGTGTGATTCCGGCCGATTATTTCGCGACGCTGACCGCCGCGCTCAAGGCTGAGCCGCTTGACTGCTTCGGTGGGCCCGACGCAGCCGATGAGTCATTCACCGACGTACAGAAAGCCATCAATTTCGCCATGACGTCGTTCATCACCACCGGTGGCATCCGTGGCGGGAAGGTCAGTCTGGAGAAATTCACGCCCCGCTCTTTCAATATGGGTTACACCCGCGAGGTCTACGATCGTGTGGGTGGTTTCCGCGAGATGTTCTCCGAGGACATCGACATGAGCATGCGTATACGTAATGCCGGTTTCCGTATGGGTCTGGTGCGTGATGCGGCCGTCTATCACAAACGCCGCGTATCGTTCCGCAAATTCCTTCGTCAGGTATATGTGTTCGGCATGTCGCGCATCACTCTTAAACTTCTCTACCCGGGATCGCTGAAAGTCGTTCATGCTCTGCCGGCTGTGGCTGTGACTGCGGGAGTCGTATGTTGTCTTCTTGCGGCCCTTTACAGCCCGTGGTGGCTTCTGCCCATAGGCATATATCTGCTTGCGGTGACGCTTCTCGCGCTGGCGCAATCACGCAGCCCGAAGGTTGCTGTGCTGGCCGTGCCTGCGAGCGTCATTCAGATCGGAGGCTATGGATGCGGCTTCATAAAGGCCTGGGTTGTGAAAATATTGCTCGGACGAGGCCGCGATATCGACGAGGAGATAAGATTGCGCAAAGGACGATGAAGAGCGATGACCTGTCAGTGGCGGCCGGCGCAGTTTCGCGCCGGATAGCCGATCTGAGCGATGACGACCGTCCGCGCGAGAAAGCGCTTGCTCATGGCATACAGTCGCTGAGCAATGCCGAGTTGCTCGCTATAATTTTCGGAGGAGGTCTGCCGGGGAAATCCGTCGTGGAGATGAGCCGTGAGATACTTGCCGCGTGTGACAACCGGCTTGCAAATCTGGCGAGAATGCCAATTAAGGCTATGACGCGTTCATTCCGGGGCATAGGGCCTGCAAAAGCGATTGCTCTTGCGGCCGCCTTCGAGCTCGGATCGCGCTGTCGCGACGAAGAGCGCCACCGCGATGTGACGGTGCGCTCTTCATCCGATGCTTTCCACTATATACGCGGAAGGCTTGAAAATATAGCCCATGAGGAGTTCTGGATACTGATCATGAGCCGTGCCAACCGTATTCTGTCGGCTGAACTGATCAGCCGCGGGGGCACATCGGCGACGGTGGTCGATGTGAAAATCATTGTCAAGAAATCGGTCGACTGTCTGGCTGCCGGAATAATTCTTGTCCACAACCATCCCTCGGGCAACCGAATGCCGAGCGGCCAGGACGATGATCTGACAAAACGTATCAAGTCAGCAGCCGCACTCTTTGACATACGCGTGCTTGACCATCTGATTGTTGCCGGCAACGAATATTTTTCCTATGCCGACGAGGGGCGGCTGTGACTTACGGCCTTAACCCCACCGACACTCAGCCGAGAGCGGTCAGATAGCGCTCGGCGTCAAGAGCCGCCTTGCACCCGCTTCCGGCAGCGGTGATGGCTTGACGGTAGTTGGGGTCGGCTACGTCGCCGGCTGCGAATACTCCCGCTACATTGGTGCGTGTGGACTGTCCTTCGGTCTTTATATATCCGGCTTCGTCGAGGTCGATCCAGGGGCGGAATATATCTGTAGAGGGTTTGTGGCCGATTGCCAGAAAGAATCCGTCGATCGGAAGATTGTATATGCGTTCCTTGTCGGTCGAGGCAAATTCCACGAGCTTTGCGCCCTCAAGATAATCGTCGCCGTAGAGGCCTATGGTGTTGGTGTTGAACAGCACTGTGATATTGGATTTCTCCTCCACGCGGCGCTGCATCACTTTCGATGCCCTCAGATAATCCTTGCGCACGATGAGAAACACCTCTGCAGCAATATTGGAGAGGTAGAGAGCTTCCTCGCAGGCCGTGTCGCCGCCACCGACCACTGCCACACGCTTGCGGCGGTAGAAGAACCCGTCGCATGTGGCACACGCCGACACTCCCATGCCCTTGTAGCGCTCCTCATCAGGTAGTCCGAGATAGCGGGCTGTAGCGCCTGTGGAGATTATCACGGAATCGGCTGTGATCTCCGTATTGTCGTCGGCGATGGCACGGAGAGGATGCCCGCTGAAGTCGACGCTGGTGATTATGCCCTGACGTATGTCGGCGCCGAAACGGGCAGCCTGTTTCTCGAGATCCTCCATCAGCTGCGGGCCGGTCACTCCTTCATGATATCCTGGGAAGTTTTCTACTTCAGTCGTGGTGGTGAGCTGTCCGCCGGGCTGGTGGCCAGCATAGACGACCGGCTTCATGTTGGCTCTCGACGTATAGATCGCAGCTGTGAATCCGGCGGGGCCGGAACCTATTATAAGGCATTTTGTGTGAATCTTGTCCATATATGTCTCGGAAAAATGTGTTATCTCAGATCATTGACAACGGCATCGGGGTAATGAGCCTTGTTAAATGTAAAGGTGGAGGAGGGGAGTGCGTTTCCTGTCGATATGGTCTGTACGGTTACCGCCACACTCTGACCTGATGCATATGTCAGATCTATGCTGACTGGCATGAGAGTGCGGGCATTGATGGTCACTACAGCCGATTTTACGTCGGTATCCGGCCTTTTGGCTTTCAATGCAATCTTTCGGATCTCCTTACCGCTGGCAAGCAGCGTGGAGGCATAATCGGTGTTTACCGTCTCAATTACCGACAGAGGATTTGTCTCCGCAAGTTCAGCGGCCGTCGGTTCGGTGACGGTGACTTCGCCGGTAGAAGCCGAATAGGTCCATTGGGTACGTCCGTCAAACCATGCGGCATATCCGGGCGATTCGATTCGGAGCCGTTGTCCGGCCATCGTGATGCGTGCCTGGGTGTTGTGGCCCTCAGAGGCAATGGCGCATGTTGCGCTGACCGACTTCGCCTGACGGAGCTTGCCGGCTGCCTGACGGAGCAGGTCGGCAGCCTGCGGATTCGCGGCATTGATGGATGCAAGGCTGAGCAAAGCCGCTATGAGTGTGAATAATGTTCGCATGTCATTACAACGCCCGAGGCGTGGTATTAGTTGATGGCGTTGAGCTGAAGATAATTCTCAAACGCCATGATATCCATCAGTACCGGGCGTGGCTTGCCGCCCTGCGCCGGACCCACCACTCCGGCGGCTTCCAGCTGATCCATGATGCGGCCTGCGCGTCCGAATCCGATTGCAAGCTTGCGCTGCAGGTTGGTGGTCGATCCCGATTGGGTCTCCACGACCATCATACCGGCCTCTTTGAACATCGGATCCCGCTCCCCGAGCTGAGCGCCGGTGCGGATGGAGCCTTCTGCTGTGGGAGGCACAAATTCAGGCAGCTGATAAGGCTCTGAATATCCGATCTGATCGGCTATGGAGTCACATATAGCCTTGACCTCGTCGGTGTCGATGAACGCGCACTGCACGCGTTCGATCGATCCGTTGCACGAGAAGAGCATATCGCCTTTGCCTATGAGCTGGTTGGCTCCGACCTGGTCGAGAATTGTGCGAGAGTCGACGCCCTGGTTCACACGGAAAGCTATTCGGCCCGGGATATTGGTCTTGATCGCACCGGTAATTACGGTGACCGACGGACGTTGCGTAGCAATGATAAGATGGATACCCGCGGCACGGGCCACGGCGGCGAGTCGGGATACGGGATTCTCCACCTCTTTGCCGGCAGTAAGGATTATGTCGGCAAACTCATCAATGATGAGCACAATGTAAGGCATGAATTTGTGCTCGTTGGGATTCAGGCGCCTTGCTACGAATTTCTCGTTGTATTCCTTGATATTGCGTACTTCGGCTTTCTTGAGGAGTTCAAGGCGGTTTTCCATCTCGATGCAGAGGGAATTCAGTACGCTTACCACTTTAGACGTATCCGTGATTATGGCGTCTTCGCCGGGAAGCGCAGCAAGATAGTGCCGTTCGAGCTTGCGGTACAGGCTGAGCTCTACACGCTTCGGGTCGATCAGCACGAATTTCAGTTCTGCCGGATGCTTCTTAAACAGAAGCGAGGCTATTATGGTGTTGAGACCTACCGATTTGCCCATGCCGGTCGCTCCGGCTACGAGCAGGTGTGGCAGTTTGGCGAGGTCAGCCACATATACATCGTTGGTGATAGTACTGCCCATTGCGATAGGCAGCTCAGCCTGCGACGACTGGAAAGCTTCCGATGACAGGATGCTCCTGATGCTGACTATCTGTGGGTCTTTGTTTGGCACTTCGATGCCGATAGTGCCTTTGCCGGGCACGGGAGCTATGATGCGTATGCCGAGAGCCGCGAGGCTGAGCTGCAGATCTTCGCCGAGTGTCTTAACGGATCTTGTGCGTGTTCCGGCCTCAGGTATGATTTCATAGCGGGTGATAGTCGGGCCTACAGTGGCTTCTATATGCGAGATCTTCACGCCGAATGTGTTCAGAGTCTGAGTCAGCCGATCCTTATTTTCCTCCTGCTCCGCAAGATCCACGTGATCGGTGCGTTGAGTCCGCTTTTCAAGAAGATCGATCGACGGGAAACGGTAATGCGAAAGTTCGGCAGTGGGATCGTATGGCTCGCTGGAGATATGTCTGGCCTCTTCGACAGCCTGCGGGGTGTTGACGGTCATGCTGACTTCGGTGTCCTCTTCAATGGCGGCAGGCTCCTCCTTCACTGTCGGGATCTCGGTAAGTTGCACTGAGGCTGCTGTGTTCACGCTGTTATCTTCCGTATTCAGCTGCTTCTCCTGAACAGACGAAGGTTCTTGCGGATCTTTATCCTTGACGTCAGCCTCTGTTCGGGCCTCTTCTGGAGTGATGGTTCCGGGTATAAATGCCTCCCTGTCATTATTTCTGTCATTATTGACGGGGAGGCTTGCCGTAGGGCAGTCTGTCTCCTCGCGTTCTGGTATAGTGGATGAAGGTGTCACTATATCAGTCAGCTCCATCTTTTCACTGCGAGTGGACGCCACGGGAGCATAAGGATCATCCCGGACAGCATCTTCAGCCTGTGCTGGTTCCTTGGGTGCCGATGGCTCGTCGTGTGATTGGGTGGGGGCCATGGGCTCGACAGGGGCCGGGGATGCAGCCGGTTCGTCTGTTGCCATCATTGCCTCCATCTGGCGTCGCCGGGCTTCGGTGGCAGCCCGCTCGCGGGCCACGCGTTCGCGGTGTTCCCTGACTTTTGTCCGGTAAGCGTCGTAGGCTGTCTGCAGTTCGCGCAGAAATACCAGCACCACGGCGGCGACAAGGATCATATTAACCCCTATAGCGCCCCACCATCCGGTGTTGGCGATGAGAAACTCATTTATCATATGGCCGTGATTCCCTCCCCAGAAATTGTGTGACGTCATGGAATAGGTGACGAAACCGGTGAGAATCGAAAGTGTGATCGAAGTCAGCAGACATTTATAGGTGAGATCCCAGAATTTCATATGACGGATGCCGGCGAGCGACACTCCCAGAGCTCCTACGTAGTAAATCAGTATGAACGAACCGATGCCAAGCCATTGCGACAACAGCATGTCGGCAAGGAATGCTCCCAGCGGCCCTCCGGTATTGCTGACAGTGTCCGGTTCTGCGGAGATGCTTGCAAACTGCCGACCCTGGACAATGCTCTGGTCATCTGCTCCTGTTGAGAAATAAGAAATGCAGACTATCAGCATATAAGCCGCGAATACTATCAGTGCGATGCCGGCAAAAAGCTTCCATCGGCGTCGCGTCGACATCTGGCCGGAGGCTTTTGCCTTGGCGTCCGTAGGAGAAGCGGTCGGGCTTGCAGTGCGCGGGGCGGCCTGCGGCTGGCGCGGAGTGGTGCGCTGTCGCGTGTCCTGTTTCGGTTCCGTACGGCGGGGAGCCGCCTCCTGTATATTGTCCCGGTAGCTGTTTCCTGTCAGGGATGAAGGGTCGTAGTTATCGGCAGATATTTCAAATGATTCCATTGGAAATGTGTGTTGATCGGTGAGAATGATTTATTTAGGGATCAGAGACGCCGTAGGTCGGCTATCGTGGCAGCCGGATTCTCAGCTCCGAATACGAAGCTTCCCGCTACCAGTATATCGGCGCCGGCGTCGGCAAGCAGTTTGCCAGTCTGCATGTTTACACCGCCGTCAACCTGTATTCGTGTGTCCAGTCCCATCGAATCTATCAGCGAGCGCATGCGTCTTACCTTCGGAAGCGCCAGATCGATGAATTTCTGTCCGCCGAATCCCGGATTAACGCTCATTATGAGCACGAGATCAAGCGCGGGCAAAATGTCGTCGAGCATCATTGTGGGAGTGGCCGGATTGAGGGCTACGCCTGCTTTCATGCCGGCATCCCTGATCTGCTGAACGACCCGGTGAAGATGCGTGCAAGCCTCCTGATGTACAGTCATGAGTTCTACGCCGCAGTCGCGCACCTGGTTTACGTAATTCTGCGGATTCACTATCATCAGGTGGGCGTCGAGCGGTTTGCGGGCTCTGCGGGCTATCGCCTTTATGACCGGGAAACCGTATGATATGTTGGGGACGAACACTCCGTCCATAACGTCAAGATGCATCCATGATGCTTCCGAATTATTGATCATTTCGACATCGCGGTCGAGATTTCCGAAGTCGGCTGACAGCATCGACGGGGCTATTTCAATCATTTTCGTTGGCTTTTTGAGGTTTGAGGGCATTGTATGCTATGATGGCCACACAGGCCAGTCCAAGGCCGATACCGGCCCAGGTGAGGTATGTGTTGTATTGTTCGACTTTTTCAAAAAGTGCGTCGCGCGTGACGATCTGCCCAAGCCACCATCCGAGGATGGCAAGAACAATATTCCACACTCCGGCACCAAGCGATGTGTAGAGCATGAATTTGAAAATATTCATTCTTGACAGACCTGCCGGGATGCTGATGAGCTGACGCACTGCCGGAATCAGTCGGCCGATAAAAGTGGATACTGCTCCATGGTTGTCAAAATAGCGCTCGGCGTGTTCAACCTTCTCGCGGTTGATCAGGCATGCGTGGCCGAATCGTGAATCGGCGAACCGGTAGACAATCGGACGCCCGATCCACAGCGAGAGACCGTAGTTGACCAGAGCGCCGATCAGAGCGCCCAGAGTGGCGAGAATCACTACAACAACTATGTTGACCTCGTGGGATGTGGCCGCAAGATAAGCTGCAGGAGGTACAATCACCTCTGAAGGAAACGGTATGAATGAACTTTCCACTATCATCAGTCCGAGAACCATAAGATATATGGTCATCGGAGTGGCAGTGAAAAAACTGTCGAGTATGGCCTGCGGATTAAAAAGCGCAAGCGTTATCATGTCGGGTATCATCTGGGATATCACTTGGTTTTACGAGGGTACAAAATTACAATATCCGCCGTTCAATCGCAAATTTTTTAAGCAGCGGCATGCCGGTATTCAGTGTGCATTCAGTGCAGGATGCAGCTTTGGATTAAAGTGCGGAGCAGTAATGGTGGTTGAGACGGACGGAGATGACGTTCAGTTGGCGTGCGGGTTCTGGGGATGGTATAGCCACCCCTTGAATCTGTTGCCCATCGAGCGTACAGTTCTGTGCCAGTAGGCGTCGCCATGCCCTTTCAGAAGTTTTTCGGCCGACTTAAACCGGCTTACAGCCCATACGTTGCTGCTGAGCTCTTCATCGAGCTGATGCATACCCCATCCGCTGTATCCGATAAAAAATCTTATTTTACCCTCTATCGGATATCCGGCATTGACGTATTGCCGCATGGCGGTGAAGTCGCCGCCGATATACATTCCTGAGCCGATATCCTGCGACTGTGGAATTATGTCGCCGAGGGTATGCAGAAAAAAAAGACGGTTGGAATCGACAGGGCCTCCGCAAAATACGGGTATGTCGCATTTTTCGTCGATGCCGTCGATGAGGTCGGCGAGTCTGTGTCGGGTGATTTTGTTGAGCACCACGCCCATGGACGTGCAGTCTGTCTCGTGGTCAACAAGATAGATTACAGAGTGGGCGAAACAGTCCTCTTTGAGAAATGGTTCGGCCACAAGCAGTGTGCCGGTGGCCGCAGGAGTAGCGGTCGGTATATCTATGTTGAATAATATGTGTTCGAAATCGATCATCTGAAGTCGCAGTAATGAAATCTTTCACAAGTTACGTATAATTCTTAAGGATTACCAGTCATAAAAGATAATTAACTCTACTAATTAGTACTTATTAACATTGGCCATTGTTGGACGGATAATTATAAGGATGTAATTTTGTGATTGGAATAAGTAATTGATCCTATGCTCAGAAAAATACGAATTATTGCGGCTGTGGCGGTGTTAATCTGTGTTACGGCTCTGTTTGCTGATTTTACCGGTACGGCGTCGAGGTGGTGGGGCTGGCTGGCGAAAATACAGTTTGTTCCGGCGCTGTTGTCTCTGAATGTTGCGGCCCTTGCGGTATTGGCTTTGATGACTGTCGTGCTCGGACGTGTATATTGTTCGGCAATATGTCCGCTCGGCATCATGCAGGACTTTATCAACTGGATTCACGGACATACGGGGTCGCGCCACGGCAGACGCAACCGTTTCAGGTATAAAAAATCGCTGATGGTGCTTCGGATCTGTTTTCTGACACTTTTCGCCGTGCTGATAGGAGTTGGTCTGACAAGTGTGGCCGGGCTGCTGGATCCATATAGCGGCTACGGACGTATCGCATCCGCCTTGATCTCTCCCGTCTACGACGGCATTAACAACGTTCTTGCCACAGAAGCCGAGGGTTATGGATCATATGCTTTTTATCACGTCGATAGTCCCGCGGTGTCATGGCCTCTGCTCATCATAGCTCTGACTACTCTTGCGGCAGTGGGATGCATGGCATGGCTGACAGGCAGAGGTTATTGCAATATGGTGTGTCCGGTTGGCACTGTACTCGGATATCTGTCGAAGATATCACTGTTGCGGCCCGTTATTGACACATCGAAATGCAACGGGTGCCGCAGCTGCGAGCGCAACTGCAAGGCCTCGTGTATCGACGCGTCGCATCATGAGATAGACTATTCACGTTGTGTCGCATGCATGGACTGTATCGACAATTGTCGCCAGGGCGCGATCACATATTCGGTGCGTCGACGTAAATCGTCAGACGAGCCTGCGGCTGACACGACGGATGGCGCGAGACGAACCTTCCTTGTGGCTGGGGCTGCGATAGCCGGCGCAGCGGCTGTGAGTGCGCAGGGAAAGCTCCATGACGGCGGTCTGGCTCCTATAATCCCGAAGACGGTGCCTGAACGGGAAGGTCGCATAGTGCCTCCCGGAGCTGTCAGCGTGGCCAATCTCGAACGGCATTGTACTGCTTGCCAGCTGTGTATATCCAGCTGTCCCAACGGAGTGTTGCGCCCGTCGATGGATGTCGCTACGCTGCTCCAGCCTGAAATGGGGTATGAATATGGCTATTGTCGCCCGGAGTGTACCCGTTGCAGTGATGTCTGCCCGACCGGCGCAATTATAAGAATCGACAAGGCGGAAAAATCGTCGATACATATCGGTCGCGCACATGTCGATCTCGACCGTTGCCTCTCGGCCACCGGAGTCGCTGGCTGTGGCAAGTGTTCGCGCAAGTGTCCTGCGGGGGCCATAACCATGATAGCGGTTGATCCTGACTCGTCGGAGGGTGAGCCGACGATGCCGGTGGTCAACGAAGCCCTATGTATAGGGTGCGGCGCATGTGAGAATCTTTGTCCTGTGTCGCCTGTGAGCGCGATAGTGGTGTCGGGATACGAAATCCATCGAATAAACTGATAAATGATGAATAAGGATAATGGCATTACACGTCGAGGCTTTCTGAAGTTAATGGGAGCCGGTGTCACACTCTCGTTTGCAGGATGTGGCGGACGTGACAAAATAGTAGCGGCAGGCGATGACGACACTGCAGGAGGAGAAATGACTTACCGTATAAATCCGTCCACCGGCGACCGGGTATCGATACTCGGCTACGGATGTATGCGTCTGCCGACCTTGAAAGCTGATGACGGCCAGGAAATAATTGACCAGGAAGAGGTCAACCGTTCGGTCGACGAGGCTCTGAAGGGAGGAGTGAATTATTTCGACACATCGCCCGCATACTGCAAAGGTTTCAGCGAACATGCCATGGGAATAGCTTTGAGCCGCCATCCGAGAGATTCATATTTCATAGCTACCAAGCTGTCGAATTTCAATCCGTCGACATGGCCGCGCGAGAAGTCGATTGAAATGTATCGCAATTCACTCAGGGAGCTGCAGACAGATCATATAGACTACATGCTTCTTCACGCTATCGGTCAGGGCGGTATGGAGAACCTTCATGCTCGGTATCTCGACAACGGAATTCTCGATTTCTTAATGGCAGAACGCGAGGCAGGACGGATACGCAATCTCGGTTTTTCGTATCACGGCGATGTGGAGGTGTTTGATTATCTTCTTGCCAACCATGACCGTTACCATTGGGATTTCGTACAGATCCAGATGAATTATATCGACTGGAACCATGCCAAGGAGGTCAACGAACGGAATACAGATGCGGAATATCTCTATGGAGAGCTCCATAAACGTGGTATACCTGTCGTGATCATGGAGCCGTTGCTCGGCGGCCGGCTGGCGGCGGTAAACAATAATCTGACGGCCCGGATGAAACAGCGCAGGCCTGATGACAGCGTAGCTTCATGGGCATTCCGTTATGCCGGATCTCCTGAAGGTGTGCTGACTGTGTTGAGCGGCATGACCTATCGGGAACATCTGCGCGACAATCTGCGCACATATTCTCCGCTGAAGCCCCTTACTGATGACGAGATCGCTTTTCTTGATCATGCAGCCGGGATCATATTGTCTTACCCGACTGTCGGCTGCACTGACTGCAAATACTGCATGCCATGTCCGTATGGTATAGACATCCCTTCGATATTCCAGCATTACAACCGCTGCGTCAATGCCGGCGATGTCCCCTCGGGGGATATGGATCCAGAGTATGAGCGTGCGCGACGGGTCTTTCTTATAGGATACGACCGCAATGTGCCCCGTCTTCGTCAGGCGGAGCGCTGTATAGCATGCGGCGAATGCCAGCCTCATTGCCCGCAGGGTATTAAGATACCTGATCAGCTGGCACGAATAGATGCGATAGTCGAAAAGCTGAAGAGGGGAGAGTCAATCGGTTAAGCCGATTATCAGGCTATATGACGACAGGACGCGATGGAGTAGGATGATTCTGCCGCGTCCTGTGGCTTATATGAGCCTGTGGACATATTTCAGTTTGTATGTGGCCGCCTAACGTTAAATATTTGTGATTTCTTTATCAAAAAATCAGATATGTTAACATAATAATTTGCTAATTTTGCATTGTGAAAATTCGTGTGGAAGGATAGTCTTTCCGGAATAATCAGTCTATAGTCATGATACGAACAGCAGCCATAGCATTAATCACTGTATTTGCAGCAGCTTCTGCCACTGCAAGCCGTCCGGCGGTATCGTCAGGCGAGCTGTCTCTTCCGGTAGTGATTGAAGTTCCCCGTTCGGGTGTGTTTTCGCTGATTCCTCCGATCGAATCCTCCTTTCCTTCGGTATTCACCCCGGCAGAGACACCTTCGGCTCTTGACTGCATACTTCAGGATGAGATGGTTGAGTATGCCAAGCGTTATCTCGGGTGCCGGTATCGTCGTGGCTCCAAAGGTCCAAGCTCCTTTGATTGCTCCGGTTTTACAAGCCATGTTTACCGTAAATTCGGTTTTACTCTGAGTCCGGCTTCTCGTCTTCAGGGAGCGCAGGGTACGAAGATACCCCTCTCGGAGGCAAAGGTGGGCGATCTGATATTTTTCAGCGGACGCCGTGTGAGCAAATCCTCGATAGGTCATGTGGGAATGGTGATTGATGTAAATCCTGATACCGGGACGCTGAAATTCATTCATGCCTCTTGCGGTCAGGGAGTGGTTGTGACCAACTATCCCGACGGCGGCTATTACAGCCGGCGGTTCATTTCAGTCAGGAGAGTCATAGAATGAGAGCATCATGACATCCTGAGGCGTCAGTCTGACAGATGTTGAATCGATGTGAAGAATTTGTAGATAGGTTTGCTGTCGATGTCGTCACTTTGTTGGCGACTTTTTTTGTAATTTTGCCGTATGGAAACGAAGCGCAACAACAACTATATTCCCAAAGCGAAGAATGATGCGGAGATCGGAGGCAGGATTCCGCCGCGCGACATAGATGTCGAGCAGGCTGTGCTCGGAGCTCTGATGCTTGAGAAAGATGCTTATTCCGTAGTGTGTGACCTCCTGAAGCCGGAATCGTTCTACGATCCGACAAATTCGATGGTCTACGCGGCGATACAGCAGCTTGGCGCCGCACAGAAACCTATCGACATGCTTACTGTCACGGAGCAGCTGCGTCTTGACGGCAATCTGGAGAAGATCGGAGGGCCGGTAGTCGTATCGGAGCTGACATCGCGTGTCTTGTCTGGAGCCAATGTGGAATATCATGCGCGTATCGTAGCCCAGAAGTATCTCGCCAGGGAGCTGATATCTTTTTCGTCGGATATCAGTTCGAAAGCTTTCGATGAGGTGAATGACGTCGATGATCTTCTTCAGGAGGCTGAAGGCCGTCTGTTTGAGATCTCCCAGAGGAATGTCAAGAAGGATGTGACCCAGATCAATCCGGTCATCGAACAGGCCATAAAACAGATTCAGGCTGCCGCTAACCGAGCATCGGGCCTCAGCGGCCTGGAATCGGGATTTCACGAGCTTGATAAACTTACTTCCGGATGGCAGAA
>ERZ825324.2494-NODE-2494-length-18939-cov-9.053643_pt1 | contig 18939 bp, 18 predicted proteins | sample MGYA00519859_ERZ825324 | MGnify/ENA primary metagenome ERZ825324 (study PRJEB31778, sample SAMEA3449198) | human gut metagenome | biome: human gut; feature: human-associated habitat; material: faeces | place: United Kingdom | collected 2010/2012 ... | reverse complement strand
GGGTGAAGAACCGCTTCCGCTTTCTGGAAGCCCACGATATGACCATCGAGGCCGTGGTGACCAAAAGTATGTGGCTGCTGGCACAGAACTGCGAAAGCTTTGACCAGCTGCAGCAGCGGTTCTACCGTCAGGTGAACTTTGACACCTTCTACCACTGAGCCGCTTTTTCAGAACACCAGCTGCACCAGCAGTACATAGCAAAACGTGCCCCCGGCCACGCTGAGCAGGGTCTGGTGCTTCCATTTATGCAGCGCGATGGTCGCCAGCAGCGCAAGCGCTTCCGGGATGCCGTGGCTGCCGGAAAACGGGGTGACGCCCTTCAGGCAATAGACGATGAGCATCCCGAAAATGGCGGCGGGCAGCACCCGCCCCAGATACCGCACCACCTCCGGCGGCTGCTGCTCCTTGCTGGAAAAGATCAGAAACGGCAAAAAACGGGTAAGCATGGTGGCGGCGGTGCACACCGCAATGGTAAGCCCCATCTGAACTGCTGTCATTTCTCTACCTCCCCGGCTGCTTTTTCCATCGGACGGCGCAAGGCCAGCAGCAGCACCAGAATGCCGCCCATGGACGGCAGCAGAAAGCTGCCGGAGCCAAATACCATCAAGCACACCAGCGGCACGGCAAGCCCGATCAGGGCACTGCCGTGCTGCTGATCTTTTTCCCACTGGTTCAGGAAGATGACCGTGAACATTGCGGTCATGACAAAATCCACGCCCTCGGTGCTGAAGGGCAGCACCGTGCCCAGCGCAGCCCCAAGCCCGGCGCTGCCCACCCAGTAAAGCTGATCCAGCAGGGTGATGAAGAACATGAACCAGCCCTTGTCCACCCCTTCCGGCGGCGTTGCCGAGCAGGTGATGGAAAAGGTCTCGTCGCTCATGGCAAAGATCATGTAAAAGCTGCGCCAGCCGTAGCCCTTGTAGCGCTCCAGCATGGCAAGGCCGTAGAACAGGTGCCGCGCCTGGATCATCAGCGCCATCAGAAAGGCCGACAGCGGCGAGAACGCGCCCAGCAGCAGGCTTGCCAGCACGAACTCCAGCGAGCCGCCGTACACGACAGTGCCCATGAGCATGGGCATCCACACCGGCAGCCCCAAGGACTGCACATAGATGCCGTAGCCCAGCCCCAGCACAAAATAACCTGCCAGCACCGGGATGGTCTGCGGAAAAGCCGCCCGCAGCGCCCGCAGGCAGGGGTGCGGCAGGGCGGGAGAAACAGTTCGGGACAGATGCTGCATAGAAAAGCTCCTTGCTTAGCGGGAACAGCGGGCGGCCGCCCATATACCCACATAGATTGTATGGAATAAGTGATTTCTATTATAGCACATCCCGGCGCTTTTGCAAGACGGCTGGTGTCCTGCTGCCGGGACGATTTGGAATGCGCTCCGCGTTGCTCTGCGCATCTTCAGCGGAAAAATGATTTAGAATTTCGCAATTCCGGAAAATCTGCGGATTTTCCGGAATTGCCTTTTCACGGGAGGGGACGCAGCGGGAAACGGCAGCTGCCGCGCTTGTTTCCTGCGGAAACAGCCGCGCGGCGGGTCCCCTCTCAGGCTCACTGCGTTCGCCAGCTCCCCCGAAAGGGGGAGCTTTTTGCGCTGACCGGCAGATATCCAAAGCTCCCCCTTCGGGGGAGCTGGCACGCCGTCAGGCGTGACTGAGAGGGTCAAACGCAAAAGCAGCCAGACCGGGCGGTCTGGCTGCTTTTATGCTTATAAAAATATTTTACTCTACCTCTTCATCCGCGAAGATCCACAGCACCTCGTTGATGTGGGAGCCGCTGCGGGAGTAGGGGGTCACACGGATGCAGAAGCTGCGGCCGTCCGTCTTGCGGTAGCGGTGCTCCAGCAGGTTGCTGCTGAACACGGTGCTGCGCACAAGGCCGAAATCGAACAACTTTGCAAAGTTTTCTCTGTCCTCGGGCGCTACCAGCTTGTCGCGGTAGTTGGTCAACGCAGCGCGGAAAGAGCCGCCGCAGGTGTCCAGAACGGACTGGAAGTCGTCCGGCACAATAACGGGGCGCACGGTGTCCTCCTGCAAGTCCACCACGATCACTGTCTTGTACTTGGGGGCAAGCACCTTTAAAAAGTGCTCGGCATCCCGCTTTTCCTGCAGGGTGCGCTCCATCTTTTCGTTCAGGCCTTCCAGCTGGCGGGCGCGGCCGTTGTGGTCGTAGTAGGCCTGCCGGTCCTGCCGCATAGCAGCCTCGGCCTTGGCCACGGCTTCGTCCACACGGCGCAGGTCGGTGGTCTGCTGGATGCCCACCGAGATGGCGTAGTCCTTTTCCTTCAGGAAGGCGCGCATCCGGTCCGCAGTGCTCCACACGCTGTAAGGCGGCTCGTTGGGGGTCAGGATGACAAATTCATCGCTGCCGATGCGGTACACCCGGCTGGTGGCAAAGAACTTGCGGGCGGCGTTGGCCAAGCAGCACAGCAGGGTGTCGCCGCTGCGGTGACCCAGATGCTCGTTCACCTCGTGCATTCCCACCACATCAATGTAGGTGCACACCACGGATTCGTACCCGCTGTGGGGCAGCTCCCGCAGGTCGGCCTCGTACCGGCTGCGGTTGGCAAGGCCGGTCAGGGTGTCGTGGCTGTAAGAGAAGTCCAGCTCCTCGCTGAGCTGGTCGGCCTGTGCGTCGTTGCGCACCAGCACGGTCGCCCACGGGTTCTGGGCGCAGCAGCCACGGCAGGGCAACACCTCTGTGGTGACCCAGATATACTGGCCGGACACGTTCTCGCGGTAGCGGTAGAACTCCGGCGCAGTGGCATGGTACAGCACAGAGCGCAAGGCCTCCAGATCGGTCTGCTCCAAGAACAGGTCTGTGTCCTCCTCGTGCACGATCTTCTCGTTCACCATGCGGTCGCAGTAGTTGACAAAATCTTCTTCTTTTTCCAGATCCGGATCCAGCAGGCGGGCGTCCCGCTTGATCACCCGGTACGCACCGGTGGCAAGGTTCAGCAGCGAGATCTCCAGCACGTTGTCGGTAAAGATCTGGTAGGCCTGCAAGGCCAGCGCGGTCTTTTCGGTGCCCGGGTTCTCCACCCGGCGGTCGCGGCGCATCAGGTCGCGGCGCAGATCCCAGTAATCCTGATTGGTGGGATCTGCAAGCAGTTTTTCGGCGTTTTCCACCGGCATGGGCTTGAAGAAGTAGTAGCCCTGCGAATACAGACAGTCTGCCGCCTGCAGCATGGACACCTGCTCCGGGGTCTCCACACCCTCGGCGATGATGGGCAGGTTCAGCCGGTGTGCCATATCCACCACCGACTCCACGATCTGCACGCCCTTGCTGCGGTTCTCCTGATTCATGTCGATGAGCTTCATGTCCAGCTTGATGGCATCGACGTTGGTATCCTTGAGCATATTCAGCGAGGAATACCCGCTGCCGAAGTCGTCCATCATCACCGCAAAGCCCTTGCGGTGCAGGCCCTGAATGGCGCTTTCCACCATCTGGGTGTCCTCGGCTACCATGGTCTCGGTGATCTCGGCCAGCAGGAGCTTTGGCTCCAGCTTATATTTTTCCACCAGATCTGCAAAGATCTGCGGCACATCCAGGTTCAGGATATCCTGCACCGAAACGTTCACCGACACCGGCACAAGGTTGCTGCCGCTCTCCTGCCACTTCTGCAGGGTCTGGCAGACGGATTCCCAGATGTACTGGTCCAGCCTCGTTACAAGGCCGGTGCGCTCCAGCAGCGGCATGAACTCGGCAGGGGGAACACAGCCCCGGGTGGGATGGTTCCAGCGCACCAGTGCCTCCATGCCCACGATGGCGCGGGTGATGCTGTTGCACTTGGGCTGCAAAAAGAAGCAGAATTCGTGGTTGTCCAGTGCGTGCTCCAGCTCGCCCAGCAGCTGCTGCTGTTCTTTCAGCTCGTTGAGCATGGTGGGCTCAAAGCGGTGCAGGTAGCCGCTGTCTGTCGTCACACCGGCGATCTGCGCGTAGTTGCACAGGGTGGCGGCATCTGCACCGGGGTTTGCCTGCACAGGGCACACGCCCATTACCATAAAGAAGGTGACATCCTGCCTTCCGGCAGCCATGCAGGCCTGCAGCGTGGCAAGCACAGCAGTCTGCTCGGCCTTTTCGTCCGGCAGGCACAGGAAAAAGTCATCGTTTCCAAAATAGCCCACAGGATAGCCGGTCTGCCTGCTGTAACCCAGCAGACAGTTTGCCACAGTTTCCAGCAGAGCATCGCCCTTTTCGGTGCCGTAAAGCTCGTTATAAAGCTTGAAGTGCTGGATATCCACAGCGGCAACAGCCCATTCTGTTCCCTGATGCGCGGTCAGGAATGTATGCAGGGCCTGTAAAAATGCGTCCTTGCGGTCGATCCGCCCCAACGCAGCAGATGCCGGTGCGGCGGCATCTGTTTTGGTCTTTCGTTCCTCTGACATAACGATTCCTCACAATTTGGATAGTTTCAATACGGATAAGCCGATTGCGGTCGGTTTGTATACTTTATAATCAGTATAACACGGTTTAAGTCGTTTTGAAATAGTTTTTTCACACTTTTTAACAACATTATTCGAGCGAAGTGCAACAAAAATGCCACACACAGCAGCGCCGGTGCGGCATTCGGGGTCATTTGGTATTCTTGTTGTCGTCCTTGTTTTCCTGTTCGGCGCGGCGCAGCATCTCCCGCAATGTGGGCAGACTGCGCAGCTTGCTGCCGTGCCGGAGTTTCGGGTAGGCACGCAGCATACGGCGCGGGCCCACGATGCGGGGGGTGCGCAGCAGCTGCGTCTGCATTTCCTCGCTGCGCTGCTGCAGCTCTGCAGCCAGCTGTTCCAATTGCAGCAGCTCGGCGGCGCGCTCGGCAGTGCCCTTGGCGGCAAGCCGGGCGGCGTTGGCAGCTTCGGCAGCGTTCAGGCGGGCGTCCTCGCTGGCGCGGCGGGCAGCCTCGGTAGCCTCGGCAGCCTTGGCGCGGATGGCAGCCATGGTCTCATGGACAGAGGGGCGCTTTCCGGCAGCATCCCGCGCCTCGGCGGCGGCAAGCTTGAATTGCAGCCGTCCCTCGTCCAGTTTCTGGTCGGCGTTCAGGGTTGTGGTACCCAGCAGCTGGGTCATGGCATCGCTGACGGCGTGGATGCTGTCGCCCAGCTGCTCCATGGTGTCCAGCGTATCGGCCAGCGCAGAAGCAACAATGGCGGTAGCCACCACGTCCGCCGCGTACACGGTGTACAAAAAGCACATGAGGATAACCCCCACAAAGGGCGGGATCAGGTCTACAAGGTCAGCCACCACCGGGTGCACGATACGCATGACCACCAGCGTGCCCACGCCCCACAGCAGGCAGAATTCCAGACAGATATAGCCCCCGATATTAAAGGGAAAATCGCTGTAATCCCACCAGCGGGTGTGGTAGATCTTATACAGTGCCCAGCCGCCCACCAGTTCCAGCGCACTGGGCAGGATGACGCCGCCTATATACAGCAGCAGGATGCTGTGCTGCAAGGGCGTAAGGGCAAACAGCACGATGATCATGCCAAAGCCGTAGATGGGGCAGACCGGGCCGTTGAGGAAACCCCGGTTCACCAGCTGACCGGTGGTGGCGGCGGCATAGATGACCTCCAGACACCAGCCTATGCAGGAATAGATCAGGAAATAGGCCAGAATATGGTACAGCGAAAAGCCGCATACCACGGTATCGGTAAGAAAGCTTACCATAGGCACCTCCGTTCTTCAGTTCTGTTTGGATACGATCTTATATTCGTCCCCCGGCTCAAAAAAGGGACAGGCAGCGGTATTATGCGCAAGATAGCGTGCCATCTCGTCCTCGTCCAGCGCAGCGCCCTGCGCGCAGTAATAGCTGCCGTATTCGTCCTGAATATTATTCAGGCACAGCTCACAGGGGTCAGACATTTCCTTCGCCTTCCTGCGTGGCGGCTTCGGCAGCGGCAGCTTCCCGCGCCATCCGCTTGAGCACCTTGGGGTCTACCCATGTCACGCTGTCGGCACCGGGCTTTTTGCGGGCAATGAGCGCTTTGATTTTAATTCCCATCTCGGTGAACATGCCCTCGTGCTCGGTGCGGATGTTCCACTCCGGCTCGTTCTCGTGCAGGTCGTAGGTGATCCACTCGATGTCGTAGCCGGAAGCGGGGAAGTACTCCACGCTGTCCCGGAACAGATCATCGTCGTCGGTCTTGAAGTAGATCTCGCCGCCGTCCTTCAAAAACTCGCGGTAAGCGATCAGCTGGCGCGGGTAGGTAAGGCGGTGCTTGTGGGAGGAGTCGTTCTTGCTCCACGGGTTGCAGAAGTTGATATAGATGCGGCTGACCTCATCCTCCGGGGTGATGACGCCCTTGATGCGCTCGATATCGGTGCTCATGATCTTGACGTTGTCGATGGGGCGTCCGGCTGCCTGATAGGCGGCCTCGATCTTGCGCTTGGCAAGGATGAGCACCTTATCGGTGATGTCGATGCCCAGATAGTTATTTTCCGGGTGGGCGCAGGCAAGCTGAGAGATGAAGCCGCCCTTGCCGCAGCCCAGCTCCAGAATAAAGGGCTGCTCCGGGCGGGCATACTGGCCGTGCCATTTGCCGCCCCAGATGAGGGGTTCGTGCACATGGAAATCCGCGGCCATCAGTTCGTCGTGGGCATAGGGTTTGAAACGCATTCTCATAGTTTGTTGTTCTCCTTCAAAAATCTCTCCACCTGCTCCGGGGTGGCGGCACAGCTGCCCTGACAGATGCCGGGCTTGCCGCCGCCGCGTCCGTTCAGGGCGGCGTTCAGGGCTTTGGTCAGGGCGCGCACATCGCCGTCTGCCTGCGCGATGCAGTAGCCGGTGCCCTTTTCGGTGGGGGTCAGGGCGGCGCAGAGACCGGTGGTGGCTTCGGTCAGGCGCACCGCCAGCCGGTGCAGGCCGTCCGGGTCAAGGCCGGGCACTGTGCGGATGGCATCCTCACCGGGGTTTGCCAGCTGGGCAAGTGCATCAAACAGCTGAGAACATACGCCAAAGTGTGTAAACTTGAGCGCAGTATACTCGTCGTAGACGCGATGCACCGCCACAGCGGTCTGGTCGGCCTTGGCCGAGAGCAGCGCCCCGATCTCTGCCTGCCGCTGGCGCATAGCCTGTGCAGCAAGCAATGCCCGCTGGCCGCACACCACGCTCAGCCGCACGCCGCCCTTGTAGTTCTCACTGGCCAGAATTTTGATCTGCCCCACCTGTCCGGTGGTGCGGGTGTGGGTGCCGCAGCAGGCGCAGACATCCGCACCGGGAATGGTCACGATGCGCACCTGCCCTTCGATCTCCTTTTTGGAGCGGTAGACAAGGGCGGCAAGCTCCTCCCGGGTGGGGTAGCTGACCAGCACCGGCACATCCTGCCACACGATGCGGTTGGCGGCAAGCTCGGCTGCCTGCAGGCCCTCGGCAGAAATGGGCACGCTGGTGTCCATGCGCACAGCCTCGGAACCGATGTGGAAGCCCACGTTCTCGGCCCCGAACATCTGGTGCAGGATGCCGGAAAGGATGTGCTCACCGGTGTGCTGCTGCATTTTGTCAAACCGCCATTCCCAGTCGATGCAGCCGGAAACGGCAGTGCCGGGAACAGCGCTTTCCGGCAGAGCGTCCACGCTGTGCCAGAGGATGCCGTCATGCTCGTGCACATCGGTCACATTCAGCGTGGCACCGTCCGGCAGGGTCAGGGTGCCCCGGTCGGCAGGCTGACCGCCGCCCTCCGGGTAGAACACCGTGCCGTCCAGCGCAATGCGCCCGCCGCCGGTCTTTTCGTCCGGCTCTGCGGCAAGGATGATGCTCTCGCACTGGGTGCGGAAAGCGTCCTGTTCAAAATATTTTTCTGTGCGCTGCATGGCGCGGGTACCTCCTGTTCAGGGTGCAGTTTGACGATTTAAAATGGCCGCCGCAGGCTCTGGCCATATTCAGCGGAAAATTTATTTTTATTTTTGCAGAATTGGAACGACTGCGGTCGTTCCAATTCTGCTTTTTCACGCAAGGGGCCGTAAAGGCCAACAACAAAAGAGATTTTACTGCATCTGCCGGTTTCGGCCCTTCTGGTGAAAATGCGTTTGGAGCGGCCCGCGTTTGCGCAGCAATGAAAGCCCCGGTGGGGCTTTTAAGCGGCGAGCGGTCTGCGTCAGCAGATGGCGGGGCCTTGCCCCGACAAGTTCCGCAGGCCGCGACAAACGCGAAATAAAAAATCTGGATTCCGCTGAACATAGCCAGAGCGAAAGCGGAGGCTATTTAAAATCGAAAAAGGGATACACACCCAGTTTAAAAATAAGTATACCACGTTTTTTGCCTGTGGAAAATAGTCTGCGGATATGTTATGATAAGAAACAACGATATTCCCATAAAATGTTAAAAATGAGGAAGGTAATAGCATGCGTGAAAGTGGAATCCTGATGCCGGTGTCCAGCCTGCCCGGCCCTTACGGTATTGGCTGCTTTGGCAAGGAAGCATTCAAGTTTGTGGATTTTCTGGCACAAGCGGGCCAGAAGATCTGGCAGATCCTGCCGCTCAGTCCCACCGGCTACGGTGACAGCCCCTATCAGAGCTGCTCGGCCTTTGCGGGCAACCCCTATTTTATCGACCTCGACGCTTTGAAGGAAGAAGGCCTGCTCACCGCCGCCCAGCTCAAGGCCGAAAAATGGGGCACAGACCCCAAAGAGGTGGACTACGGCACTTTGTATGTGAGCCGCTTTAAAGTCCTGCGCACCGCCTACGCCGCATGGCGCAAGCAGTGCACTGGGCTGCACGGCTGCAGCTATTACTTCCCGGATGATTACTATGCCTTTACCCTCGCCAATGAGGAATGGCTGGACGACTATGCCCTGTACATGGCCCTGAAAGTGGCCAACGGCATGAAGAACTGGGTGGAGTGGGACAAGCCCTACCGCCTGCGCGACAAGAAGGCCCTTGCTGCCTTTGCCGCCGAAAACGAGGAAGAGATCGGCTTCTGGAAGTTCGTGCAGTACAAGTTTGCGGCCCAGTGGCAGGCGGTGAAGGCCTACGCCAACAAAAAGGGCGTGCAGATTTTGGGCGACATCCCCATCTATGTCTCTGCCGACTCGGTGGATGCATGGGTGGGCGGCGCGCTGTTTGAGCTGGATGCCGACGGCGGCTTTGCCCGTGTGGCGGGCTGCCCGCCGGATTACTTCTCTGCCGACGGTCAGCTGTGGGGCAACCCGCTGTACAACTGGGCCTACCACAAAAAGACCGGCTACGCGTGGTGGGTGCGCCGGGTGCGCCACGCACTGGGCATCTACGACCTGCTGCGCATCGACCACTTCCGCGGCTTCGATACCTATTGGGCCATCCCGGCGGACAGCACCACCGCCCGCACCGGCAAGTGGGAGAACGGCCCCGGCATGGAGCTGTTCGATGCGCTGGAAGCTGCCCTTGGCAAGCTGCCCATCATTGCCGAGGATCTGGGTGAACTGTTCCCCAGCGTGCGAAAGCTGCTGGCCGACAGCACCTTCCCGGGCATGAAGGTGCTGCAGTTCGCCTTTGGCGGCGGGGACAGCGAGTATCTGCCCCACAACCACGTCAAGAACAGCGTAGTGTATCCCGGCACCCACGATAACACCACCCTGACCGACTGGTGGGAGAACGGCGCTTCCGAAAAGGAAAAGGCTGCCGCTGCCGCTTATCTGCACCTGACCGGCGTAAAGCCCACCGTAAAGGAGCTGGCGGCCATCCGGACCGATGATGTCCGCATCGCTCTGCTGCGCGCAGCGCTGGGGTCGGTGGCTGACCGGGCCATCATCCCCATGTACGACTGGCTGGGTCTGGGTGCGGAAGCACACCTGAATACCCCCGGCAAGCTGGGCGGAAACTGGGCATGGCGCGCCGCTGACGGCTTTGCCGCCAAGGCACTGGCCAAGACCATCCACGACGAGTGCAGTGTGTACTGCCGCGTATAAACAGAAGGCACAGAGCGGCGGGAGCTTGGCAATTTGACGAAAATGTAAAAACTCCGGCAGAAAATTGTGCGTTTTGCTGGTAAAATCGGAAGCTGAATGGTATAATGTTGCTAAAGCGGCATTATGCCATTTTTCTTTACCTGATGCGTTCCCGGCATTTCCGGAAACAGGGCGGGCGCGGGATGCATAATGCGGCAGATGGTTCCTGAACGTATGGGGAACAGGTGACTGCACGCGGGATACGGGAGCGCCGCGTGCGCAGATGATGGGGAAAAATACATGAAGAAAGAATGTACCGAGCAGGATCTACGGGAACTTGCGCGCTCAGCGCAGGCCGTATTTGAGGCAGTGACCCTGACCGAAGCACCGCTTTGTGACGGCTGGCAGGACGATGGCCTGCGGGTGGACTACGAGCTGCGCAATGGCCGTGTGGACTGTGTGCTGCACCGCAGAGTGGAAGCGGACGGCAAATGCTGGGAGCTGGAAATGTGCGCACCGCTGGCAGGCAATGTGCTGCCGGAAGAGCGCATGACGCCCCGGGAGCGGGAACTGTGCCGCGAGGATATGAGCCACGATTTCCTTACCGGCGTGTACAACCGCCGCTATCTGGAAACGGTGTTTGCCCAAAAGCTGGAACAGTGTGCAGCGCAGGGCCGCAAGGCGGCCGTGGCACTGGTGAGCATCGACAACGGCCAGAAGCTGCGGGATACCTACGGCCAGCCTGTGATGGACCAGCTGCACTGCTTTGTGGGCAACCAGTGGAAAAAGAGCTTTGATACCCCTGCGACCCGCGTGGTCTGCCGCCTGACCGGCAGCATCTTTGCGGTGGGCTGTCTGGACGCCGACGGCAAGCAGCTGGCAGAGGAAATGCAGAACCTGTATCGGCAGATGCCCCGGGAATGCATCACCACCACCGGCATGATGCGCCGGGTGCCCTTTACCTTGAGCTGCGGCGCAGCCGGGCTGGAGGATGTCTCTGCAAAGAACTGGCAGGCGCTGTACGAGCTGTGCGACGCACGCCTGCGGGAGGCACAGAACGCCGGCGGCGATCAGATGCGTGCAGAATAAAACCAGCGTATAAAATCCCCCTTTTGGCGCAGACTAAGGCCAGAAGGGGGATTTTTTGTATGGAAAACCAGAAAAACGACAACCTGAACCTGCTGGAAGCCGTGGTGCAGAATACCGAGATGGGCAAGAACACCTTGGAACAGATCGTGCCGATGACCGACGATGTGCAGTTCAAGGCCGAGCTGCTGCGCCAGCGCAATGTGTACCACCAGCTCAATCAGGAAGCGCACACCGCCATCGAGGCCTGCGGCGGCACCGCGCAGGGGCAGAGCGCCATGGCAAAGCTGAACACGAAAATGGGCATCAGTATGAAGACCCTCACGGACAAGTCCACCCGCAATCTGGCCGAGATGCTCACACAGGGCAGCGGCATGGGGGTGGTGGACTGCGTAAAAAGCTGCAAGGACTACCCCAACGCTGCCCCGGGCGCAAAGCGCCTTGCCCAGCGGCTGCAGGATTTTGAAGAGGATAACCGCATCCAGCTGGAACGGTTTTTGTGAATACGTTCCACCCCATAAAAACACAAAGTCGGGCAACCTGCGGGCTGCCCGACTTTGCTATGATCTAAATATTTTTCCGCTATTGCGAAGCATTTACTCCCACAGTTTTTCGGGGTACTGGCCCTCGGCGGTCTTGCGGGCAATGGCCTCCACCACCAAAGGCTTATCCTCCCGGTAGGTGACGCCGAACCACTTATCCGTGCTGCGCAGCACCTGAATTTTTGCCTTGTTCTCCTCGATCAGCTCGGTCACCACCAGCGGCAGGAAATACTCGCACTTCAGGGGGTTCACCGGCAGATTCTCGGTCAGCCAGCCCGCAAAGCGCTGCTCGGCCTCGTCCAGAAAGCTCTTGCCGAAGCCCCACAGGTTCATGCTCACAGGGGTGTCGCCGGGCAGGTCCACCCAGCTCTCGCCGCCGTCCTCGGTGTAATGTGCGCCGCCGTCGCAGGGCTCGATGCGGGTGCGCTCGGTCACGCTTTGCAGGGTGCCGTCCTCGTTCTTGATGCACACGCCGCGTGCCACGCTGCCGTTCTCGGACAGGGTGTTCTTCAGCAGATAGCTGACCATGCAGTAGCGGTAGAAATCATCATCGGCGTGGGTGGACAGGTAATCGTACATCACCTGAAACGCCTCCGGGCCGTAGTAGTCGTCCGCATTGATGACCGCAAAGGGGCCGTCAATCAGGGGCTTTGCAGCCAGCACGGCATGGCAGGTGCCCCAGGGCTTTACACGTCCCTCCGGCACGGCAAAGCCTGCGGGCAGCTCTTCCAGCTGCTGGAAGGCATACTTCACCTTCATCGCCTTGGCCACGCGGTCGCCGATGGCCGCCTTGAAGGCGTCCTCGATCTCGTGCTTGATGACAAAGATCACGGTCTCAAAGCCGGCGCGGCGGGCGTCGTAGAGGGAATAGTCCATAATGACCTGTCCGTTGGGGCCCACCGGGTCGATCTGCTTCATGCCGCCGTAACGGCTGCCCATGCCGGCAGCCATGACGACCAGTACCGGTTTATTCATCTGCAATTCCTCCTGTATCTGCCGGGGTTTCCGGCATTGTAGCGTTCTGAGGCTATTATACACTGCTTCGCCGCCGGTGGCAAGGCACAGAAGGGGGGAGAGGATCAGAAATGCGCGCCGCGTGCGCTTTGCGCATATTCAGCGGAAAAATTCTTTTTTAACAGCGCAATGCCGGAGCGTCTGCGGACGCTCCGGCATTGCATTTTCACGGGAGAGGGCGCGGCAGGGCAGCTCCATCTATGAAAAAGGAGATCGGAAACGCCCGCAGGCGTTTCCGATCTCCCAAATCAAACTGTTTTTCCGCTCACCCCAGCTGGCTCTGGGTCAAGGACAACCGCTGGTAGGCGATGCGCGGGGTGCCGTCCTCCACATGGATGATGCCGCAGCGGGTAAAGCCCTCGCTTTCCAGCAGGTGCTGCATCACCTTGTTGTCGGCGTGGGTGTCGGCGCGCAGGCTCTCGCAGTGCTCCAGACACCACTCCACCACCGCCTTGCCCACGCCCTTGCTCTCGCCCGCCGAAGCCAGCCGGTGCAGCGTACCGTAGGGCAAAGTGTCGTTGAGCCACTGTCCGTCCTCAATGACCTTGTAAGTGGGGTCCTCGCCAAGGACAAAGGCAAACACCGCCTGCATCTGGCCGTTCACCATGTACACGAACAGCCGGTTGGTGTCGATATCCTCTTCCAGCAGCTCCGGGCTTGGGTAATTGTCCCCCCACTGGGTAGAGTTGCCGTTTTTCGCCATGAATTCCCGCGCACGGGCATAGATATCCAAAATCCGTGCCATATCTGCTCTTACCGCTCCGCGAAACATATCCACTCATCCTCTCTTGCCCGCGCCCTGCCGCGCGGGGTACATTTATTTTAGTATAACACAATATTCCATAAAGTACCAGATTTTTCTCCATTTCGCGGCAAAAACAGACCGCCGTGCGCGGGGCAGCAGCACGACGGTCGGGGCAGCAAATCAAAAGAGGGTTTCATGCGGTGGGGCGGCGGGGAGCAGTGCCGGTGCGCACCAGCCGGTACTCCCGTGGACTCAGGCCGTAGCGCTCGTGGAACAGGCGGTAGAAGTAGCTGGTGTTCTCGTAGCCCACCTGTGCAATGATCTGCTGGATGTTCAGATCGCTGCGGCGCAGCAGCCGCGCGGCGGTCTCCATGCGGTGCTTTTGCAGCAGCTCCTTGTAGGTGCGCCCGGTCTGAGCGCGCACGCACTCGCTGACATACGCCAGCGAAACGCCATAAGCCCTTGCCACATTGGAAAGGCTGGCCTCACGATAATTTTGGGTGATCTCCTGCAGCGCCGCCTGCACCAGTGCATCGCGGCTCACGGCCTCCATGCGGGCTTGCTGCGGGGAGCGTTCAAGCTTTGCCATCATTGTATCTGTCCTCCGTAACGGTGCGGCAGGCGGGGGACTGGGGGAAGCCGGACCACCCGCCGCACGATAACTGCGGAACCCTTTCCGGGCTCTTATACCTTGAATACGAATGACCTGCCGCAAACATTGCAGAAAAGATAAAAATTTTTTAGTCAATTTTCGTTGTAGAGGGATCTCCACAGAAAAAGGCTGCCTGCCAAACGGCAGACAGCCTTTTCCAGAAGAAAATAAGGAAAACACGCGCCCAAAAGGGCAGAGTGAGTATCAGAACATACTTTCGTCCTTGTAGCGCCCGGTGCGCACGAACTGCACCCATTCGGCTACGTTCACGGCGTGGTCGCCGATACGCTCCAGATACTTGATGACCATCAGCAGATCCAGCGCGGCGTCCACCTTGGCGGGGTCGGCGGCGATCTCCTGTGCCAGTGTGTGCTTGATGGCGTTGAAGTCGTAGTCCACGGCGTCATCTGCGGCGATGACGCGGCGGGCGGCGATCTCATCCTCGGCGGTCAGGGCGTCCATGGCGTCTAAGATCATCTGGTAGGCCTTGCGTCCCATGGCAATAGCCTGACTGACGGCGGGGTCGCCCTCCTTGCGCACGGTGACAAGATGCGGGATGATCTCGGCGATATCCGAGGCGTGGTCGCCCATGCGCTCGATATCGGTGACCACCTTCATGGCGGTGGAAATGTGGCGCAGATCGCCCGCCACCGGCTGCTGGCGCAGCAGCAAGGTCATGCAGCGGTGCTCGATGTCCCGCTCCATGTTGTTGATGCGGTCATCCCCCTGCACGATCTTCTGGGCGGCTGCGGTGTCGGCGGTGCACAGCGCTTCCAGCGCGTTCTCCACAGCCTCGGCGGCGTTCTGCCCCATCTCCACCAGTGCGGTCTTGAGGGCTTCCAGATCGCTGTCGTATTGTTTGCGAATGCTCATTGCTTTGTTCCTCCCTGCATTAACCGAACCGGCCGGAGATGTAGTCCTCGGTGCGCTTGTCCCGGGGTGTGCTGAAGATCTGGTTCGTGGGGCCAACTTCCACCAGTTCACCCAGCAGGAAGAAGGCGGTGCGGTCGCTGATACGGGCCGCCTGCTGCATATTGTGGGTGACGATGACCACGGTGTAGTTCTTTTTCAGCTCGTTCATCAGCTCCTCCACCTTCATGGTAGAGCCGGGGTCCAGTGCGCTGGTGGGCTCGTCCATCAGCAGCACCTCGGGCTTGACCGCCAATGCCCGGGCGATGCAAAGACGCTGCTGCTGCCCGCCGGACAGGCCAAGGGCGCTCTTTTTCAGGCGATCCTTCACCTCGTCCCACAGGGCTGCGCCCCGCAGAGAGGTTTCCACCAGCTCGTCCAGCTCGGCCTTATTGCGCACGCCGTGCAGCTTGGGGCCGTAGGTGATGTTGTCGTAGATGCTCATGGGGAAGGGGTTTGCCTTCTGGAACACCATGCCCACGCGGCGGCGCAGGTCGGTCAGCTCCATCTCGCGGGCAAAGATATCCTCGCCCTTCAGCCGTACATCGCCCTCGATGCGCACGCCCGGCACAAGGTCGTTCATGCGGTTCAGGGTCTTTAAAAAGGTGGACTTGCCGCAGCCGGAGGGGCCGATCAGTGCGGTGATCTCCCGCTCGCCCACGTCCAGCGAAATGCTCTTCAGCGCCTTGAAGTCGCCGTACCAGAGGTTCAGATCCTTTGCCGATATCACCGGCACATTCGTGTTTTCCATAGAGTACCTCTTTATTTTTACTGCTTCTGTTTCAGTTTCGTTTTCGCCAGACGTGCTGCCAGATTGATGAGCAGCACCAGCACCAGCAGCACTGCGCCGATGCCCCATGCGGAGGTGAAATCGCCGTCTTCAAAGGCGCGCAGGTACAGCAGCACCGACAGGGTGGCACCGTTGGAGGTGTAGGCTTTGAACACACTCTTGGCGATCACCTCTGCCGCACCGGCGGTGAACAGCAGCGCGGCGCTTTCGCCCACGATGCGTCCCACCGCCAGAATGCAGCCGGTGACGATGCCGTCAATGCTGCAAGGCAGCACGATGGTGCGGATGATGTGCCACTTGCCTGCACCCAGACCCATGGCACCCTCGCGGTAGCCCTGCGGCACGGTTTTGAGGGATTCCTGCGTGGTGCGGATGATGGTGGGCAGGTTCATCACCACCAGCGTCAGGCTGCCGGACAAAAGACAGGTCTGGAAGCCCAGTGCCTGACTGAACACCAGCATACCCACCAGACCGTAGATGATGCTGGGGATACCCGCCAGCGTTTCGTTGGTGAACTCGATGACCTCGATGAGCCGCCGGTTGGAGGCGTATTCGGTCAGGTAGACCGCCGCACCCACGCCCAGCGGCAATACGATGAGTAATGTCAGCACAATGACATACAAGGTGTTGAGGATGGCGGGCAGAATGCCGTCCGTCTTTTTCAGCACACTGGCGGTGGTGGAAAGGAAGTTCCAGCTGATGTGGGGGATGCCCCGCACCAGCACCATGCCGATGATCCCGGCCACCAGAATCATCACCAGCACTGCGCTTGCCCAGACCAGCACGGTCATTACCCGGTTCCATGCCCGGCGGGAGGGCGAAAAGCCGTTATTCATCGCGGTTGCCTCCCTTCAGTACCACATTCAGCACCACGTTGATAAGCATGATGAACACGAACAGCACCAGCGCGATGCTGAACAGTGCCTGCCGCTGCAAGCCGCCGGCGTAACTCATTTCCTTGGCAATGGCGGTGGTCAGCAAAGTGACGCTGCGGAACAGGCTGTCCGGCATATTGGGGCTGTTGCCCGCCACCATCATCACAGCCATGGCTTCGCCGATGGCGCGGCCGATGCCCAGCACAACGCCTGCGGCAATGCCGCTTTTCGCCGCCGGGATGCTGATCTTGAACCATGTTTCGGTGTCGGTAGCGCCCAGCGCCAGACTGCCCTGCTCATACTCCGGCGGCACGGCGTTGAGCGCCGTCACCGACACGGACACGATGCTGGGTAAGATCATGATGGAAAGCACCACGATGGCGCTGAGCAGGCAGGCACCGGAGGCCTTGCCGAAGGTCTTGGCCACGGCGGGCACCAGCACCTGCATACCCAAAAGGCCGAACACTACGCTGGGGATGCCGGACAGCAGCTCGATGGCGGTGACCACCACGGTGCGCAGTTTGGGATTTGCGGCCTTGGAGAGGAACACTGCCGTCAGCAGGCCGATGGGCACGCCGATGATGGTGGCACCCAGCGTGCCGTAGACGCTGGACAGGATGAAGGGCAGGATGCCGAACAGCGGCTCTGCCGCAGTGGACGCCCATTTTGTGCCGAACAGGAATTTGAAAATACCGATCTTATGGATAGCCGGCACGCCGGAGACCACCATGTACACCGAGATGAGCACCACACAGCACACCGCCAGCATTCCGCACAGGAAGAAGATGAAATTCATCACCGCTTCCAGCCAGTCGGCGGGGGTACGGGGCAGCCGTACCCGGCGCAGAGAAGAGGTTGTATTTTTCATAACGCGATCCTATAAAAAGCCGCACCAGCCCAGCCTTTTAGGGCAGGCCGACGCGGCGATTCTCTTGTTCAGATGCGGGACAGGTGGTTCACCGGGGAGCTTTCCCCGCGAAATTCGGGGCTTCCAGCTCCCGCCCTATTGCCTACGGCAACAGGGTCCCACCCTCGGATCATTCGCTGGTGAAACTCCCGGCCGAACTGACCCGGTAAACAGGATGGGGACAATGATAAAATTAGCCCACCGCGTTGGCCTGCCGTTTCTGCGAGCCGACGCGGCTTTTATAAAGGTTTTCAGCTATGAACAAAAAATCCTATCTGGCTCGGGTACGGCTGCCCCGCACCCCTGCCGACTGGCTGGAAGCGATGATGAATTTCATCTTCTTCCTGTGCGGCATGCTGGCGGTGGGCTGCGTGGTGCTCATCACGGTGTACATGGTCCTCTCCGGCGTGCCGGCCATCCACAAGATCGGCCTGTTCCGGTTCCTGCTTGGCACCGAGTGGGCCTCCACCGCCGCCGACCCGAAGTTCGGCATCCTGCCCTTTATCCTGTCCAGTGTGTACGGTACGCTGGGTGCCACCCTCATCGGTGTGCCCATCGGCCTGCTCACGGCGGTGTTCCTGTCCAAGGCGGCCGGCCCGAAGGTGCGCACGGTGGTGGTCACGGCCATTGAGCTGCTGAGCGGCATCCCCAGCGTGGTGTTCGGCCTGCTGGGCATGCAGGTGCTGGTGCCCGCCGTGGCAAAGACCTTCGGCAAGGCTTCCGGTGCCTGCCTGCTGAGCGCTATCGTGGTGCTTTCCATCATGATTTTGCCCAGCATCGTGTCCGTGTCGGTCACGGCACTGAACGCCGTGCCGCCGGAGTATGAGCAGGGCAGTCTGGCACTGGGTGCCACCGACACCGAAACATGGTTCAAGATCAGCATTCCGGCAGCCAAAAGCGGCATTGCCGCAGGCATTGTGCTGGGCATCGGCCGTGCCATCGGCGAGGCCATGGCGGTGATGATGGTGGCAGGCAACAGCCCCAACATGCCGGACAGTCCCTTCCGCAGCGTCACCTTCCTGACCACCGCCATCGCCAAGGAGATGAGCTATGCCGGCGGTCTGCAGCGGCAGGCGCTGTTCAGCATCGCGCTGGTGCTGTTCGTCTTTATCATGATCATCAATGTTGTGCTGAACGTTGTGCTGAAGGGAGGAAGCCGCGATGAATAAGGGCCTTTCGCCTTCCCGTCAGATGTGGAACCGGGTCATGACGGCACTGGTCTGGGCCAGCGCCGTTCTGGTGATGGTTCTGGTGGCCGGTATCATCGGCATGGTGCTGGTGCGGGGCATCCCCCACATCAGCTGGAAGTTCCTTTCTACCACTGCCAGTGTGCTGAAAAAGACCGACGGCATCCTGCCTGCCATCCTCAACACACTGTATGTCATTGTGCTGACATTACTGATCGTACTGCCTCTGGGCGTGGGCGCGGCGGTCTACCTGACCGAGTATGCCTCCAACCGACGGCTCATCGAGGTCATTGAGTTCACCAACGAAACGCTGGCGGGCATCCCCAGCATCATCTACGGTCTGGTGGGTATGCTGGTGTTCAGTCAGGCACTGG
>ERZ825324.2479-NODE-2479-length-19043-cov-3.304824_pt1 | contig 19043 bp, 13 predicted proteins | sample MGYA00519859_ERZ825324 | MGnify/ENA primary metagenome ERZ825324 (study PRJEB31778, sample SAMEA3449198) | human gut metagenome | biome: human gut; feature: human-associated habitat; material: faeces | place: United Kingdom | collected 2010/2012 ... | reverse complement strand
CGCGGGCCGTTTCGTCCGAAACCACTGATCCGTCAAAGAGGTTTATCGTGCGGCGTGCGTAGGAAGCGTCGCGCTGCGAGTGGGTGACCATGACGATAGTGGTCCCTTCACGGTTGAGCGACGTCAGAAGTTCCATCACTTCGCGTCCGTTGGTGGAGTCGAGGTTGCCTGTGGGCTCGTCGGCGAGAAGAATCACGGGATTTCCTACGATCGCTCTCGCTATGGCCACGCGCTGCTGCTGTCCGCCCGAGAGCTGAAGCGGGTAATGTCGCGAGCGGTGCGACAGATTGAGCCGGTCGAGTATCTCTTTGACCTGTCGGGCGCGCTCTTTGCGTGGCACGCCGAGGTAGGTCAGAGGCAGCTCTACGTTTTCGGCCACAGTCAGTTCGTCGATCAGATTGAAGCTCTGGAATACGAATCCGATGCGCCCTTTGCGCAGCGACGTGCGCTGGCTCTCTTTTAGCGTGCCCATCTCCTTGCCGTCGAGCTGATAGGATCCCGACGAGGGGTTGTCGAGCAGACCGATGATGTTGAGGAGGGTGGACTTGCCGCATCCCGACGGCCCCATGATAGCCACGAAGTCGCCTTTGTCGACGTCGATATTCACATTGTTGAGCGCCTGGGTCTCCACTTCCGATGTGCGGAACACTTTGTTGAGATTCTTTATCTGTATCATGTCGTTTTGTTTTTTCATTATTCTGAACGTAAGGATTTCGACGGGTTCTCGTTGGCTGTGCGCAGCGTCATGCCTACGGATGCGAGAGTTATCACTACAAGAGTGATCAGTCCCGACAGGGCATACATGGCTATGATCGACGGCGCCTGTACGCTGAACTGCTCAAGCCAGTAGCGGCCTGCGAGCCATGCGAGCACCGAACCTGTGATGACGGCCGGGACGGCCACTTTCATCACCGAGCGGCAGATGACTTCGATCACTTCGGCCGTCGATGCGCCGTTGACCTTCCTTATGGCGATCTCACGGCTGCGGCGGTACATTTCGTCGCGCAGATATCCGAATAGACCGATGAGGCTTATCAGAAGCAGTATTATGGCCCCGATCATGATCATCGTGCGGAGCACTTCCACGCTGTGGTAGGTCTGGCGGTAATTGCTGCCCAGACTGACGCAGGAATACGTCGTAGCTCCTTCCCTCAACTGTTCCTCGTCGGCAAGGATGCGGTTGAAATTCTCATCAAACGGTTTCTTGAGTTTCAGAAAGAAGCGTGTTCCCCAGCCGACTTTGGCCATGTAGGGTTGTTGAGGGTCGTATAAACTTCCGGTTATGAAGTCCTTGATGACACCTGTGACAGTAACTTTATGTTCGCCACCGTCATTGAACTGTTTGCCTATGGCTTCAGTGTCGGTCCATCCCATCAGTCGCGCGAATTCCTGATTGATCACGGCTTCCGTGCCGTCGGTCGCTTCAGGATAGCGTCCGTGAAGAAGGCGGAATCCCATTATGTCGGCAAATGATTTATCTGCCCAGAAATCGTAGCGTGAAGAGAACATCGGCGCATCATGTTCGTCGCGGATGAATTGTCCGCTGTATCCTTCTCCCGGAGGAGTGGAGCCGATCGCAGCCTTTTCGACATAGGGTAGTGAGGAATACATCTTCAGCAGACTTTCACGGTGCTCTTTGCCCTCATTGGAGCGGATGATGCACACTAAGTCGGCGGGCTCATATCCGGGATCGAAATCCATGACATACCGGTATTGGGTAGCCACAAGAGCCAGAAGTCCCGCCATCAGCGACGCTCCCGCGAATTCCACGAAGAGCAGCGTGTGTTTCCATCCGTGTTTCTTCTCGACAAAGCGCCGGAATACCTGGCTGACCGGTATGTTGCTGAATACCACCGACGGTATGAGAGCGGCTATCGCGAACACAAGGACAACCACTCCTGCCACCACCCACAGGCGGTCGGTCGATATGTAGGCGGCGAAGTTGTCATATATGCTCTCCTGGGCGAAGCGGCGCGCTATGTAGAAACAGAATGCGGCGAATACCAGGCCGGCCAGTATTATGATGACCGTCTCGATGGCAAACATGCCGAATATCGTTCCGCGGCCGGCGCCGGCGCATTTGTGGACGCCTATGGCTTTTGCGCGGCGGCTGAGACCTGACAGCGACAGCAATACGTAGTTGAGAGCTGTCACGAAGAGGATGAGCGTGGCGAGAAACGACAGTGTCCATGTGGCCACTCTGACGGATTCCTGACTGCGGTGCATGTCGCGAAGCGGCACGGCGATGGCTTTCAGCGAGAAGTCGTCGGTAGGAGGCACATTCGCTTCGAGCACTTCCATGATTTTCCGGTTAAGGTCGTCGATGTCGGTGCCTTCTTTCACGAGCAGGTAGTCAAACCATGAGTCGCCCCCTTTCCATCTCAGTCCCAATCCCCAATGGTTGATCATAGTCGGGAGCGATACGATGAAGTCTGTGTTCAATGTGCTCTCTTCGCCCCAGTCGCGGTAGACGCCGCAGATCTGCAGCGGTATCTCTTCCCATCCGGTCAGCATTTTCCCTACAGGCGATTCGTCGCCGTAATATTTTCTTGCCATCCGGTCGCTGATATACATTTTCCCGAGCTGGGTGAGACCGTCGGGATCGCCTTCGATGATTTCTACGCCGAACGTTTTGAAAAACAGCGAATCGGCCATCATCACTGTTCCGGCGAGCGTCTCGTTGTCGCGTGAGATCTTGTCGGGAGTTCTGCGGGTCATTACGGCGCCCTCTATAAGGTCGCCTCCGAGAGCATTGTATATTCCCTCGGCCAGTTTACCCACACACTGTTCCTGCCAGTCCAGTTCGTTGCCTCCGAGCTTGAACTGCATTTTCAGCTGATAGATGCGGTCGTAGTCGCGGAAACATGTGTCGATAAGATTGTCGTAGGCCACTCTCGCGAAGAGAAAGCAGCTCATTGCAAGCCCCAGCCCGATAGAAAGGATCTTCACGATTGTGGATCCACGGGCATGCATCAGTGTGCGGATTGCATAATGGATTTTTTGCATGGTTGTGAAAAAAATTAGTTGGTTTTGCCTTATAATGTCGCATTAACCGTGCCAGAAATGCAATGCATTGGTAGTCAAAGATGTCGTAATTCCGATAGATCGTGATGGTGTAAAATATCTTGACAGTGGTGTAAAATAATTTGACAGAGAGGTGTTCCTGCATTGGATTACAGCGGCGACCGGAGTGTTACGGCGGGATTGCGGGAACCGGGAAAATGCCTAATTTTGCAATGATGAAGTCTAACATGCACATACTTGTAGTCGACGACAACCGCGGCGTGCTCGCGGCTCTCGATCTTCTGCTCCGGCGTCATTTCGGGCAGGTGACTCTTCTTGCCAATCCCTCCGAGATAATGTCGGCAGTGCAGTCGGGGCATCCCGACGCCGTGCTGCTTGATATGAATTTCACATCATCGGTCAACAACGGCAACGAGGGACTCTACTGGCTCGGACGGGTATTGGCCGTCAGTCCGCAGCTTCCGGTCGTTCTGATGACTGCTTTTGCCGATATACCGCTTGCTATCAGAGGCATCAAGGCCGGAGCGGTGGATTTCGTACAGAAGCCGTGGGATAACGACCGGCTTGTGGAGATATTGAGCAATGCGGCCGCGAAATCGGGAAAAAGCAGGGCTGCGGCTCCGGCAGAGACCATGTATTGGGGCGCGTCAGCTGAAATGTCGCGTCTGCGTGAACTCGTTGAAAAGGTCGCGGCTACCGATGCCACGGTGCTGATCACAGGTGAGAACGGCACCGGCAAGGAGGTGCTCGCCGAGGAGCTCCACAGGCTGTCGGGCCGGGGAGCCCGCAGGATGCTGAAGGTCGATATGGGCGCTGTCAGCGAGACGTTGTTTGAGAGCGAGCTGTTCGGACACCGCAAGGGCTCTTTTACGGGAGCGGTTTCCGACCGTAAGGGAAAGCTGGAGGAGGCGTCGGGCAGCTCGCTGTTTATGGACGAGATCGGCAACCTGCCAATGCATCTCCAGGCCAAACTTCTCTCGGCACTTCAGAACCGGCAGGTGACGGCTCTCGGCTCAAATCATCCGGTAGCGTTTGACATAAGGCTGATCTGTGCCACCAACCGCGATATCGACTCTATGGTGTCGGAGGGAACATTCAGAGAGGATCTGCTTTACCGTATAAATACTATCCGGCTGCATCTTCCGCCCCTGAGGCAGCGCAAGGATGATATAGCTGTGCTGGCCCGGCGGTTCGCTGTGGAATTCGGCATGAGATACCGCGGTACGGAGATCTCTTTGGCCGGAGATGCCGTAGCCGCATTGGAAGCGTATACATGGCCCGGAAATATCCGCGAACTGCGTCATGCGGTGGAGAAGGCTGTGATAGTGGGATCATCGGATAAGTTGTCGAAGGCCGATTTTTCTCTTACCCCACACGCAGCTGCCGGACATGAGATCAGTCAGTCTGCCGTGACGATAGAGGATATGGAGAGGCAGATGATAGTTGGCGCCATAGAGTCGTGTTGCGGTAATATGAGCGCAGCGGCCCAGAGGCTCGGCATAACGCGCCAGACTCTCTACAACAAGATGAAGCGTTACGGCATATGAGAAATCCGTGGGTGATTCTTACGCTTGTCGTCCTGACGTCTGGTCTGACAGCTGTCCTGCTGATGTCGGAGGAATGGCTGTTTGGCATTATCTCGGTTGCGTTGCTGGCCTGGTGCTTGAGTCGTGCCGTAGTCGTCATGACTCGCGAGAAGAGGGCCGTAGGCCTTTTGTTGGAATCGTTGCGCAATGACGACTATTCCAGACGCCTTACTGATACCGGGGCTGATACGGCCGGAAAGCTCCACGAGATCTCCTCGATCTTGAGAAAGATCAGGAAAAACGCTGTGGAAAAAGACCTGTTGTACGCCACAATCCTCAGACATATTGAGTCGGGAGTGCTTCTTATGGATTCGCGGGGATACGTTCTCATGGCCAATGGAAAATTCCTTGAGCTCCTCGGCATGGATGTGATTACACATATAGACCGTCTGAATGAGAAGGCACCTGCGATAGCCGACCGCATAATGGGTCTGGCCTCCGGAGGCGAGTGCCGCACTGAGGCTGTCGATGATCCTTGTGGCCACAGGGTGTTTTATATCCATGCCAGTGTCATAGAAGTGGGCGGCAAAAGCCTTAAAGCAGTGGTGATAAATGATATAAGCAGGGAGATTGAGCGAAACGAGACTGAATCATGGATCAAACTGACGCGCGTGCTCGTGCATGAGATAAACAATTCGCTCACTCCCATAGTATCTATAGCCGATATGCTTAAAGAAGGGAGTGACTCGGCGGAAGCCGTCAGAGGATTGTCGGCTATAAGCCGTATATGCGGTGACATAAAGGAGTTTGTCGGAGGCGTTAGATCTTTCTCGCACATTGCCGAACCGAGAATGAGCCTTGTCGAATTGCGTCCGCTTCTGGAACAGGTTATTCAGTCGTGCTGCGGAGCGGGGGAGGCGGATATAAGTCTTGAATGCGACAGTGAGCTCATGGCATGGACTGACCCGTCGCTGTTGTCACGCGCTGTCGGCAATGTGGCCCATAACGCCCTTCAGGCAATGGAATCTGTCAGACAGCCCCGGCTGGTGATCAAAGCCGAGGCATTGACGGATGATACGGTGGTGATAGAAGTGTCAAACAACGGACCGCATATTCCGGACAGCATATCCGGTGATATTTTCGTTCCGTTTTTTACCACTCGTCCCGGCGGACAGGGTATCGGCCTCGCACTGAGCAGGCGTATCATGATCGCTCTTGAAGGAAATCTGTCGCTTGAGCCTTATTCGTCATCTGATGATGAGTTTACGACCTTCCGCTTTGAGATCCGCTGAATTGCCGCATTATATATAGGTGCAATAGGTTTCAGTCGCATGATAGCCATTATCGCCTTATATTTCCATGATGGGCGGCAGGGCAGTTCACGGGATATCATCCGCAGGGATTCAGTGCGTCCATAGAGCTGTCCGTGGGCGATCTGTGCAGCCAGAAAATCGAGCATTTGCCTGTAATAGCCTCTCATGAAGCTGTCAGTGACGCCGTATTTCTTCTGGAGTCGCCGTGTCAGCTTCAACGATCCCAGGTAGAAATCAAATGTCTTGCAGAATGACTCTTCCGAACTGACCGAAGGGTGGCCGACACTGTATGACAGTGTGATGTCAGGCAGATATGCTATCTGCGTGCTTGCCGCCATGACGGCTATTATCTGAAAATCCTCGCAGGTGTACGCCTTGTTTCTGAAAAGAAGCTCATCCGCCGCATATTCTTTCATTATCACATCGCGCCGCCATAAGGCTGTGGAGAGATGTATCATAGGCCGCAGCGATTTGACAAGAAGCGGCTGCAGGAGCTTGCCTATCGCATAGATAGACACTTTGTCGGTATTGTGCTCATATGGCCTGATGCGTCCGGTTTTAGTGTCGTAATACTGCCATGCGGTATGAACCATACCGACATCACGATGCTTCTGCATGAAATCATACTGCTTCTGCAGCTTGAGGGGATCACACCAGCAGTCGTCGCCGGCACAGTCGGCGAGATATGTTCCGCGACAACGGAGCATAGTGTCGAAATAATTGTCTAAGAGGCCTTTGTTCGCGTCATTACAGCATAGGCGAATAATGTCGGGATGCATTGCTGCATATTTTCGGCAGATCTCTGCCGTGGTGTCGTTTGAACAGTCCTCGCCGATCACGATCTCCATCAGTCCGTCGAACCGTTGTCCAAGAATAGAGTCGAGACAGCGAGCTATCGTATTTTCCTGATTATAGGTGATGACGATGACAGATATGTCGGGCTGAGATTGCATGCCGGTGGATTTGGATTTCATGTCCATGTAAATATGGCTTATCCTTGCAAATATAGTGTCTTTTTTTCTGAATGTAAAATTCATGATCTTCTGCCTTAATATAGATTGCTGCTGATTGGCTGGGGCAGTATTATTCTTACGATATATCCCAAATTTTACATAATACCGATTATGGGCAAATTGTATGCAGGATGAAATATAGGGTGAGAATTGTCTGATTATTCGATGATTATCATAGTGAATGACTGCTATATCCGATGACGCTGTTCTTGCAGGCATCTTTATCTGATTATTGATTTGGTCAGATAGTTCAATAATCTATAGTTTTGATATTTATGACACTTTTTTTATCTTTGCAGAACAAATTGTACAGATAAAGAATGTTGTCAGCAGTATCATCCATAACCAAAATGATTATCAGTTCAGATCTGCGTCGCTCAGCTGTGTGGATCGTTTCGGGCATACTGATGATATGTGGCTGCCTGCAGTTTCATCACCATGACGACTGTGGACATCTGTGCATGCATATCGTCTATTCAGGTGGTGAAAATCAGGATGATAACCACGATCAGACATCAGAGCCCGACAATTGTTCGCTTCATTTGCCATCGGTCGTATATCAGAAACGCATATATAGCACTCCGGCGGCCTATGTCGGCATTATAGCCGGTTTTCTTGCTCCGGAGATACGTTTGCCGCTGCCGGCTCTGACGTGCATTTGCTTGTTGTTTAGGCCGTCATGTGCGTCAGTCTGTGATAAAATCATTCAGTATATTAGCTTTAGAGCGCCTCCCTGCGCTTGAGATTATCATCATTGTTGCGATGTGTCAATTTTTTTTTAGCTAATAACTGATCCGATATGAATTTCCGTAAATATAATATTGTAATACCTTGCCTGATAGCTGTTTTGGTTGCTTCATGCGGGGATAAGAAGCACCCTGAATCTGAGGGTAAGTCTCATGCTGACGAGGAGCATGCCGATGAGATAGTGATTCATCCTGAAGAAGCCGAAAAATTCGGCATAAAGACCATTTCTGTCACTCCGGCAGAGTTTCATAATGTCATTCCGGCAAGTGGCTCGGTCGACTATTCTCCTGAAAGCAGCGTCACTTTAAGCAGTCCGGTTTCCGGGCGTCTGTCGCTGGTATCGGGCATTTCCGTCGGCGCATCTGTCAAGGCCGGCCAGACTGTCGCTGAAATCCGTGCCGAAGGCATAAGTGGCGGCAATGTCGATGCGGCTGCCAAAGCGCGTCTTGATGCAGCCAAGCGTGAACTTGACCGTATCACTCCCCTGCATGCCGACGGCATTGTCACGACCCGCGATCTGAACGCGGCGCGTCAGGCATATCAGGAGGCAAAGGCCGCCTATTCGCCTGCTGCGGCTTCCGGCCGTGTTTCATCTCCAATCGCCGGTGTGATCGCTGCCCTGCCGGCGGCCAATAATGAGATTGTGGCTGTCGGCACGCCTGTCGCCACGGTGGTAAGACAGGGACGTCTGACGTTGCGTGTTGATGTGCCTGAAAAGTATTATCCCGAACTGTCGGGAGTGACCTCATGCCATATACTTACTCCCGGCACTGACCGTTGGATTTCTCTTGATGAGCTCAACGGCCGCAAGGAAGGAATCGTATCGGGCAATCAGAGTGACGGTCGTCAGGGATATGTCACTGTGATATTCTCGTTCATCAATGACGGTTCGGTCAGCCCCGGTTCTTTTGCCGAGGTCAATCTGCTGTCAGACACAAGGAATGGCGTCATCGCCGTGCCTGCCGGAGCTATCACCGAGCAGCAGGGACAGACGTTTGTCTACAAGCGTCTCGACGAGCATGGCTATGAAAAGATACCGGTGGTGTGCGGCATGACAGATGGCCGGCTTACCGAGATAAAAAGCGGAATTCAGCCAGGTGATGAGGTGGTATCTGAAGGTACTGTATTCGTAAAACTTGCCGAAACTAAGGGGAACGCTCCGGAGGGGCATTCGCATAACCATTAAATCGATCGCGAAATGCTCAACAGGATATTAAAAATATCGCTCTCCAACAGAGCCGTCACACTCATAATTGCCGGTCTGCTGCTGATCTGGGGATGCATCACCATGCTTCGCACGGATGTAGACATCTTCCCCGATCTAAATGCTCCGACCGTGGTGGTGATGACCGAGGCGCCGGGAATGGCGCCGGAGGAAGTGGAAAAAACCGTCACATTCCCAATAGAGACTGCGCTTAACGGCGCTACCGGTGTACGACGCGTCAGATCTTCGTCATCGACGGGGTTCTCGATTGTATGGGTGGAGTTTGACTGGGATTCCGACGTATACAAATGCCGGCAGACTGTCGGGGAGAAACTTTCGGCAGTAGCATCGCAACTCCCCTCCTCTGTCGGCGCTCCGACACTTGGTCCGCAGTCGTCGATTCTCGGCGAAATGCTTATAGTCGGTCTGACAAGCGACTCCACTTCCATGATGCAGCTGCGGTCGATCGCCGACCGCATCATTACTCCCCGTCTGCTTTCGTTGCAAGGCGTGTCGCAGGTATCAGTCATAGGCGGCGATGTCAAGGAATACCAGATATTGCTGTCGCCTGAGAGAATGCGTCATCACAGTGTCAGTCTTGACAATGTGATGGAAGCTGTTGAGTCGTTCAACGACAATGCATCGGGCGGCATACTATATGATTATGGCAACGAGTATCTGATCAAGGGTGATATCACTTCAGTCAAAGCCGACGAGATGGGGATGACGGCTGTGGCGACGTCGTCCGGGCGGCATGTGACTCTGGCAGATATAGCCGAAGTAAAACTCGGGCCGCAGACGCCGAGACTCGGAGCCGCTTCGGTAAAAGCTGAGCCTGCGGTGCTGATTACAGTGACCAAGCAGCCTCATCAGGGGTCAAATGATCTGACGCGCAATATACTTGCCGATCTTGACGAGATTGCATCGACTCTCCCTTCCGACATACATATTTCGACGGATATTTTCCGGCAGAGCGACTTTATCGACGCATCAATATCCAATCTTCAGACATCGCTGTTCGAGGGAGCTATATTCGTCATTGTGGTGCTGTTTTTTTTCCTGATGAACATTCGCACAACGCTTATATCGCTTGTTGCGCTCCCTCTTTCGATAATTGTGACGCTTCTTATTCTTGGCAAATTCGGTTTCACCATCAACACCATGAGTCTTGGCGGTATCGCCATAGCCATCGGATCGCTTGTAGACGATGCCATAGTCGACGTGGAAAATGTCTACAGGAGGCTCAAAGAGAATCATCGTCTCCCGTCGGCAGAAAGATTATCGGTCGTAAAGGTCGTATTCGAGGCTTCCCGTGAAGTGCGCCTTCCGATTCTCAACTCATCGCTCATAATAATAGCAAGCTTTCTGCCTCTGTTTTTCCTTTCAGGAATAGAGGGACGCTTGCTTAAACCTCTCGGCATATCTTTCATTGTGGCTCTGACAGCTTCGACGGTAGTGGCCCTGACGGTAACCCCTGTGTTGTGCAGCTATCTTCTTGGATCAGACAAGGCCGCTAAAGCGCTTGACAGCGAACCGTGGCTAACGCGTAAAATGCGCGGCGCTTACCGACGCATGCTCGACTGGTCGTTCAGAAACAAGAGGCTGGTATTGCTCACTACTGCCCTGCTTTTCGCAGTTGCTCTCGGATTTTTCTTCACTCTCGGCCGCAGTTTCCTTCCGCCCTTCAATGAAGGATCACTCACCATCAATATAAGTGCACTCCCGGGAATATCGCTTGAGGAGAGCGACAAAGTAGGAAGGGAAGCGGAACGCATTATTCTTGAAACGCCCGAGATTATCACAACGGCCCGAAAGACAGGACGTGCCGAGCTCGACGAGCACTCGTTCGGCGCCAATGTGTCGGAAATCGAGGCGCCATACCGGCTCGACGGCCGTTCACGCCGGGATATGGTCAGCGAGCTGCGCGCCAATCTGTCGGCTTTGCCCGGAGTGAACATAGAGATAGGTCAGCCGATAAGCCACCGTATAGATGCGATGCTTTCAGGCACGGAGGCTCAGATTGCTATAAAGATATTCGGCGATAATCTTGAAACGTTGCATCGCATTGCTTTGGAGGTGGGATCCGATATAAAGAAGATTCCCGGAGTGGTGGATGTCAATGTCGAACAGTCTACAGGCCGACCTCAGATAGATATCCGTCCGAAACGTGTCATGATGGCCAAATACGGTGTCACGAATGCCGCTCTTGCCCGTACGATCAATGTGATGATAGCTGGTCAGCCCGTATCGCAGGTTTATGAAGGCAATATGCCATATGATGTGACGGTCAAGGCTTCCGACAGATCACGGTCGAGCATCAGCAACATGTCGGAAATCACCGTGGAGAGCGATCAAGGGCCTATCCCCCTCAGCTATGTGGCCGACATCGTGTCGACGACCGGTCCGAATACGGTCAATCGCGAGAATGTAAGCCGCCGGACGGTTGTTTCGGCTAATGTAGATGGCCGTGATCTCCGGAGCGTCATCAATGAGATAAAGCAGACACTGGGAAAGGACATAGAGCTGCCAGAAGGCTACCATATAGCTTATGGCGGACAGTTTGAAAGCGAAGCGTCGGCATCGCGGACATTGATGCTTGCGTCGGCAGCTGCCCTGCTGGTGATATTTCTCCTGTTGTATCAGGAATACAAGAATTTCAAGCAGCCGCTAATAATCCTGATCAATATGCCTCTGGCAATGATAGGCGGCATACTGATACTCCGCCTGACTTCAGGCGAGCTGAACATCCCTGCCATTATCGGTTTTATAGCTTTGCTGGGAATCGCCACCCGCAACGGAATGCTGCTCATTTCTCGTTACAATGCTCTTAAAGCTGAGGGTGAGGGACTCATCCAACGGATATATCATGGTTCGGTCGATCGTCTTAACCCGATAATAATGACAGCCCTGACTTCAGCGCTCGCACTGATTCCGCTGGCAGTCAGAGGATCCGAGCCCGGCAATGAGATACAGTCGCCTATGGCTGTGGTCATTCTGGGCGGATTGCTGACATCGACGGTTCTGAATCTTATAGTAGTGCCAATAATTTATAGTATATCAGAAACATACAAAAAGAACAAATGAAATCTAAAGCATTGTTTCTGGCCATCCTTGTGCCGGCTGTGGTGTCGGCACAGAACGATTTCGATTTTAATCGGGCGGCGTATGCGATGGCGGCGGGAGGCTATGTTCTCGCATCCGATTCGCTGTCGCTTGCGGCCGGTATCGAGGAACTGAAAGAAGCCAACAATCTGCAGGATCCGGAGATCGAGTTTGGCTATCTCTGGGGAGAAAAGCAGACAGGCAACAAATGGAACGTCAGCGTAAGCCAGGGATTTGACTGGCCGGGCGCTTATTCTGCCAGAGCCAAGGGTATCCGGGCGGCCGAACAGGTCATCGGTCTGACACGGCAGGCCAACTTGTTGGCAAGGATGCTCGAAATAAAGCTGGCCATGATAGATGTGGTCTATTCCTCAAAGAGTCTTAAGCTTACCCAAGAGATGACCGACACGATCGCTCTCATGTGTGAGGCAGCACACAAGGCTCTGGAAAAAGGAGAGCTGACACGTATTGACATGAACAAGATGGAGATCGTGCATATAGGCATGGAGGAGGAGTTAAGAGCGGCTTTGACAGATTATGATGACAAAGTGGCGACTCTCACTGTGCTTAACAACGGTAAGGACTGTTCGTCACTCATTGAACAGTTGACAAGCTATCCGGAGGAGATGATACTGCCCCTCGACACATATCTCAGTCAGTTGTCGGAAAAGGATCCTTCGATAAAGGCCCGGCTGATGCAGGTGGATGCCGACGAAAAGATGCTGAAGGCGCAGCAGATGATGTCATATCCAGCTTTTTCACTCGGATATGCTTATGAGAACGAGGGAGAGGAACGCTGGCATGGCTTAACGGTCGGTCTTACTTTGCCGCTATTTTCCAACAGGCACGTTACGACCAAAAACCGTCTGACGGCAATGCAAAGCCGGCTTCAGGCCGAGAATGCAGGCAATGAAGCCAGGGTCAGGATCGCCAACGACCGACGCAAGGCTATAGACCTGTATGAGGATTTTACCAAGTATGACAAAGTGATCAACGGCGACGACAACATAGAGTTGCTCAAGAAAGCTTATCGCGGAGGTCAGATGACTTTTATCGATTATCTTACGGAGGTGAATTTCTTCCTTGATGCCCGCCGGACTTTCCTGCAGACGGAATATCTCTATCATCTCGCTCTGGCACGCCTCAACCGTTACTCCATGACCATGTAGCGGCAAATGGCCGGATAAACATCAAAGCGGGGCGCACGATGTGATAAAGACACCGTGCGCCCCGCTGAGCATATGCAGGCTTGATTATTCTTTCTTCTCCTGATAGGTGCGGGCCATCTGGCTGCGTGCCACATCAAGCTGTCGTTCCAGCCTGACCTTTTCAAGCTGAGCTAACTTTAATTTTCCAACAATCCTCGAAGCGGCGTAAACATTGCCGAGAGCTTCCGCCTGGTCTTTCGGAAGCGTCATCCTGTAGTTCTTGTCGCCAAGAAATGTCACATCTATCTCATCACCGCCATGTCTGCCGGCAAAAACTCCGAGCGTATCGCACTCAGCAGGCATGAAATTGATGATCTCTACTCCACGGCTTCTGTCGTTGCGTTCGCCGTCATGGGCCACTCGGCCGGAAACGGCTTCATCCTGTCCGGATCTGAGGCTTACAGCGGTGCTCCCGGTTCCTTTCGGACAGCTTGACACTACGTTGAAAACTCCGTCGACGCTCATTCTTGCATAAAGTCCCGGCTTGTCTGCAGGGATTCTCCCTTTGAGAGAAACTGTGGTATAGTATCCTTCAAATGAATCCTCCACAAAGGCCATGACATCTTTCACGGCATCAGCCTCGATTGTAAGCTGGGCTATGAGACTGTCGGCTGCCGACAGTTCTTTCAACGTCATGAGCTCCATAATGTGTGGCCGCAAGTTCATAGCTTCCCTGCGGACGTCGATTTCGGCCGCATACCGGGTATCGACTGAATCAAGCATGGCGAGAGCCGCCTTATAGTCTCCTGCGTCGGACAGCGACTGAGCCTGCCCTACCATCTCTTTGGCTGCCTTTGAGTCACCGGAACATCCCGAAAACAACATTAACGAGATACTGCCTGCAAGCAGGCCTTTACATAATGCGTTCAACATCTTTTACTCCTTTTACTGTTTTTATCTTTTTTATCAGGTTGCCTAACGAAGCTATGTCGGCCACTCCCACAGTCATCGTGCCTTTGAACAGTCCGTCGTTGGAATCAATGGCGATGCTTCGCAGGCTCGTGTCCTTTTCCTTATTGATGATCGACGAGATATTGGTGACTATGCCGATGTCGTCATAGCCTACCACATGAAGCGTGCATGCAAACTGATGGCCGTTTTTCCCCGACCATCTGACAGGGATGATACGGTAAGGATACCGTGAGCGAATGTTTGCCGCGTTCGGACAATCGTCGCGATGAATCTTTATGACTCCCTCGGATGATACGAACCCGAACACCTTGTCGCCATAAATCGGATTACAGCATTTCGACATGCGGTAGCTTACACCCTTTATATCATTTCCTATAATCAGGACATCGCCCGACGAACTTTCTTCATCGCCGCTCTGCTGAAGAGAAAATTCCTCGGCCGAGCGTGCTTCAGGCGCGGTTTCCTGCCGGATGTCAAGAGTCTCGAAGCAAGCTATCACTTCTCCCGGATCAAGCGCTTCTTCCGAAATGCTGCAATAGAAGTCGGTCGCCGTTTTGTAGCCGAGTTTCTTTATCACCTTGGTGAGCTCCGACTCATCAACATCCATTTTACGGTTTTTGAACCGGCGCTGCAAAAGCAGCTGGACGCCTATTTCGCCCGGTTGCGCGCAGTGTATCCCCTTGCCAAGCTCGGCCGAACGCTGGCGCCGCTCGTTAAGGCTCTGGCGGATCTTGTTTCTTGCCTTCGACGTGACTACGAAATTGAGCCAGTCGGCTTTAGGAGTCTGATTGCCTGAGGTGATGATTTCCACCGTGTCGCCGCTGCGGAGCTTGTGGTTGATGCGGCATGTGCGTCCGTTGATCTTGGCGCCTGTGCACGTGCATCCTATCTTGGAATGGATATTGAATGCGAAGTCAAGCACTGTAGCGCCCAACGGCAGTTTGAAAAGGTCGCCGCGAGGAGTGAAAACGAACACCTCCTCCTGATAAAGATCCATTTTGAAATCCTTCATCAGTTCCAGAGGGCCTCCCTGCGGATTCTCCATCGCCTCTCTCACCTGATTCATCCAGGTGTCGAGATTGTTTTCGCTTTTGATACCCTTGTATTTCCAGTGGGCCGCCACGCCTTTTTCGGCTATTTCGTCCATCCTCCTGGAGCGGATCTGCACTTCCACCCAACGGCCTCCCGGGCCCATAACGGTGATATGCAGTGATTCATATCCGTTGCTCTTGGGGATGCTCAGCCAGTCTTTCAGACGGGCTGGATTAGGCTGATACATATCGGTGATTATGGAGTAAACCAGCCAGCACTCGCTGCGTTCCCGCTCGGGAGCGACATCGAGTATCACACGGATAGCAAACAGATCATATATGTGTTCAAGATCGTTGTGCTGCTTTTGAATCTTGTTCCAGATCGATGAGATGGATTTGGTTCGGCCTTTGATGTCGAATTTCAGTCCATGACGTTCGAGCGCCTCCCTGACAGGAGCTATGAATGATGAGATATATGCGTCGCGGCTCGCCTTGGTCTCATTAAGTTTGCGCGCTATGCGGGTATATATCTCCCGGTTGGAATATTTGAGCGACATGTCCTCAAGCTCGCTCTTCATCTTGTACAATCCAAGACGATGGGCAAGCGGTGCGTAAAGATATTTGGCCTCGGAGGCCACTGCCATCACTTTTTCCGTGTCGGGATGATGGTTGATCGACCGCATGAGCACCGTACGCTCGGCAATCATTATTATGATGACCCTGATGTCTTCTGCAAAAGTGAGCAGAAGCTTTCCGAAATTTTCGTTGTCGACAGCTGTGCGGCGCGAATACAGTTCAGAGACTTTCTGAAGTCCGCGAAGCATGTGGCCGACGTCCTCTCCCCATCGGCGCTCAATGTCATGCTCTTTCAGATATCCTGCCCGGTGGAGCGGAGAGAGGATCACGGCCAGTGAAATCACACGGTCTGGACTCAGACCCTCACACAGCAGAATGGCTGTGTCAAGACTATGAATGATTGCATTGATGCCGAACTCGTCGTTGAAATTTACTCCGTCGGCTACCGCGGCATCGTAGGCCGACCGTATGTCTCTGTAATCGTTATCGTCTGAGACACTTCCCGACAGCTTCAAGAAACATCTGGTCTTTTCCAAAAGCTGACGGCTCAATTCCCCGGCCGCCATATCCTGAATGTTTATAGTTGTTTGATCCACCATTGTTTCTTAGGTTAGGTTAAAATGCAAAATTACGACAAAAATCGAGATTATTCCCAAGTAGGTGTAAAAAACACGTTTTTTATCGCGTCAATGCGATAATCACGAATTTTATATTAAATTTGCAGCATCATAATACTCATAATCCGACAACCAAAATACGTTACCCATGATATTCACATTCCGGTTAGTGTCCGACGAGGTCGACAACTTCAAGCGTGAGATCAGCATCGATTCCGATGCCACATTCCTTGATTTACGCAATGCCATCTGTGACTCAGTTAATTACGACAAGGGCCAGATGAACTCATTCTTTATCTGCGATGACAATTGGGAAAAAGGCAAGGAGATAACTCTCGAGGACATGGGCGCCGACTCGGCCGACGATGTTTACCTCATGGAGGAGACTCCCCTCTCCGACTTTCTGGAGGATGAGGGTCAGCGGCTCATTTTTGTGTTTGACTATCTGACCGACCGCTGTTTCTTCATGGAATTGAAGAAAACCCAGCCGGGAAGATCGCTCAAGGATCCGGTATGCTCTCTAGCTCTCGGCAACCCGCCTGCGCAGTTTGTGGATCTTGATGATTTCGAGGCCAAAATCGACGAAAAAGCCGACAAGGCGGCCGCTGATCCTGATCTGGATGAAAATTTCTATGGCTCCGACGAGTTCAACGATGACGAGTTTGACGCTGCAGGTTTTGATGAAGTCAATCCCTACGAATAATCCGACAATCCGTTTATATATAGCCGGAAGAGTTTATATGACTGCCGGGCAGAGAGGCTTAATGGCCGCTGCCCGGTTTCTCTCTTTCGCAAAAATCTGACATATATATGAAAATCGCCATTGTGGTAGCCATGCAGAAGGAACTTGATCTTCTGCTTCCCCATATTTCAGATGACACTGTCATTGAGAATGGCCGACTGCCCGTCCATACCGGTTATATGGCAGGCTGTGAGATTATAGCCATGCAAAGCGGCATCGGCAAGGTCAACTCAGCGCTGGCGCTCCAGTGGATTCTTAATGATCTGAATCCTGATCTGGTGATTAATACCGGAGTAGCCGGAGGCACAGGACGTGCCGGAATACTTGATGTTGTGGTAGGAGAAAAAGTGGCCTACCATGATGTATGGTGTGGCCCGGGTACAGTCCCCGGTCAGGCTTCGGGCTGTCCGGCTTTTTTCGAACCTCCGCATGAAATACTCTCCTTGCCTGCTCTGGATGCATCAGACGGGGTGATCAAGGGGCTGATCGCCTCGGGCGACATGTTTATTACTTCACCGGAAGAGACCGAGCGCATCCGCGGACTGTATCCCGATGTAGCGGCGGTAGACATGGAGTCGGCTTCCATGGCCCAGACATGCTGGCTTCAGGGAGTACCGTTTTTATCAGTAAGAGTTGTCAGTGACACACCGGGAGCTGCCGACAACATTTCCCAGTATGAGAATTTCTGGCACGACGCACCGATGCGGACATTCTCTGTGCTCATGCCCCTTGTCTCACAGATATCGCAATTATGGAAAAAATAGCAAGTTTCACTGTCGATCATGAGCGTCTGCTTCGCGGCATATACGTTTCGCGACGTGATCTGACACCTTCGGGCGACATCCTTACTACATTCGATGTGCGCATGACCGAGCCCAACCGGCATCCTGCTCTATCGGGCGCGGCGCTTCATACGATCGAACATCTGGCTGCTACGTATCTGCGCAACCGACCCGACTGGAAAGACCGCGTGGTTTATTGGGGGCCCATGGGGTGCCGTACAGGCAATTATCTCATCCTCTCGGGCGACCTGAAACCCGGCGACATTGTGGAGCTTATCAGGGACACGTTCCGTTTCATTGCAGAATATGAAGGGGAAGTGCCCGGAGCCTCGCCCCGCGATTGCGGCAACTATACATATATGGATCTCAATGAGGCCAAAGCGCAGGCCCGGCGTTTTCTCGACGAAGTGTTGCTTCGGCTTAAGCGGGAAAACATTGAATATCCGGAGTGAACTTTCACCTGCCGCCGACCGTTGTTGAAAGCAAATACGTTTCAACTCATGAAAAGACTCGTCGATGCAATTTCATCACTTGCGGCACTGATGGCGCTCGTATGGCCGGTATCTCTGTCGGCGCAGACCACTGACTATACTTTCAGGGAATGCCTCGGAAGCTCGATGCCTTATCCTGATGTAAGTGTCACTCCGGAAACGCCTGATTCTCTGACTCCCATAATGATAAACCACGTAGGGCGGCATGGTTCAAGATATATGTCGTCGGGAAAAGCGGCCGCCAATGTGTCGAGGGCGCTCAAAAACGCCGTCAAACTTCGCACTATCACTCCACGTGGACGCAACTTGCTCCGGCTGACTGAGCAGATTATCGAGCGTACCGCAGGCCGATGGGGCATCCTTGATACTCTCGGCAAAGCCGAGCAGATGGGCATAGGCATGAGGATGTACAGCGATTTTCCCATGCTGATGCGTGATGGACGTATAAATGCTATAAGCAGTTATGTGCCTCGGTGCATCATGAGCATGTATGAGTTTACCCATCAGATAGCCCGTCTTGACGACAAGGTGGAGATCTATACGTCGTCGGGCCGTCAGAATAATCCTTTGCTCCGTTTCTTCAGTGATGATCCGGAGCTTGAGGAACTGTTTCTCTCGCCAGCATACCGCCGGACTTTGAAAGAGGCCGCTGACTCGATGGTGCCGCTGACCGTTCTGCGCAAGATGCTTGGAGCAAATTATCCTATGGATGACATACTTGATCCGACGACGCTGACAATGGACATTTATTCCTG
>ERZ825324.2478-NODE-2478-length-19053-cov-3.124750_pt1 | contig 19053 bp, 19 predicted proteins | sample MGYA00519859_ERZ825324 | MGnify/ENA primary metagenome ERZ825324 (study PRJEB31778, sample SAMEA3449198) | human gut metagenome | biome: human gut; feature: human-associated habitat; material: faeces | place: United Kingdom | collected 2010/2012 ... | reverse complement strand
TTCCAAAGTGGAAGAAAGTTGTTGACGTGAGAAAAAAATATGTTATAATCATATGTAGTGCAATAAAAATACCCGAACAGTCGTATGATGCACAATATAGGACTGGAGGGGAGGTTAGGTGTGAGTCTATGTCAAATGTAATCGTTAAAGAAAACGAATCGTTAGATAGCGCTTTACGCAGATTCAAAAGAAACTGTGCAAAGGCTGGTATTCAGCAGGAAATTCGTAAAAGAGAACATTACGAAAAACCAAGCGTAAGACGTAAAAAGAAATCTGAAGCTGCTAGAAAACGTAAGTATAACTAATATGTGCAGAAATAGAGTGTCGTATGACACTCTATTTTTTATACTTTAGTATGCGATAGAACCTGCCAGTGACAGGTTCTATGTGTGCCTTAGCATGCTGGAAAGCCGTCGGTGGCACACTTTAGCGAAGCAGTCTGGAAAAATATTTTTGAAAATTTTTCAAAAAACATATTGACGTTTTCAAAACACAGGTATATACTGTGAATCGTTGAAAGGCAAAGGCGCCATACCCGTTAGGGTGTGGTGCCTTTTTTCGTTCTATTGACAGAGTGATAAAAGGATAGGAAGACGAACGAGATCATAATTATTCAACAAATTTTTAGGATGGATGAAAGTGAGGAGCTTTATTATGAGATTAAAGGATACGGGACTTACAGCACAAGAACTGAAGGACATGGTTAATAAGTATATGGTGGAGACTTATGAGAGATATGATTTCATCGCAGAGAGAGCAGAAGGCATGTATCTGTACGATGAAGAAGGAAATGCATATCTGGATTTCTACGGTGGGGTTGCCGTTAACAGCTGTGGTAACAGAAATCCAAAAGTCATTGCAGCAATCAAGGATCAGTTAGATGATATCATGCATACATTCAACTATCCATACACCATTCCACAGGCATTACTGGCTAAGAAGATCTGTGATACGATCGGAATGGATAAGATCTTTTATCAGAACTCCGGAACTGAAGCAAATGAGTGTATGATCAAGATGGCAAGAAAATATGGTGTAGATAATTTCGGACCGGAAAGATATCACATCATTACAGCAAAACATGGTTTCCATGGAAGAACTTACGGAGCAATGTCTGCAACAGGCCAGCCGGACAATGCAATTCAGATGGGATTCAAACCAATGCTTCCTGGATTCGATTATGCAGAATATAATAACCTTGAAGATTTCAAATCAAAGGTAACAGAGAATACAATCGCAATCATGATTGAGCCTGTACAGGGCGAAGGCGGTGTTCATCCTGCAACACAGGAATTCATCGAAGGACTTCGTAAATTATGTGACGAGAAAGATATGTTACTTCTGTTTGATGAAGTTCAGACAGGATGGGGACGTACCGGAGCACCGATGGCTTACATGGGATATGGTGTAAAACCAGACGCAGTATCTATGGCAAAAGCAGTCGGAGGCGGAATGCCGTTAGCAGCATGCTGTGCAACTGAAAAAGTAGCAAAAGCATTTACAGCAGGAACACATGGCTCTACATATGGCGGACACTGTGTAACATGTGCAGCAGGTCTTGCATCAGTAACAGAGATTCTTGATAACAACTTAAGTGAAAATGCAAAAGAAATGGGAGAATACATGAAACAGGAACTTGCAAAACTCCCACATGTAAAAGAAGCAAGAGGACGTGGACTTCTGGTTGGATGCGAATATGATATTCCAATCGCAGTAGAAGTAAAACACGGATGCCTGGACAGAATGGCACTGATCACAGCCATCGGAGACAGCGTAAACCGTATGATTCCACCACTTATCGTAACAAAGAAACAGATCGATGAGCTGATGCTGATCATGAGAGCGTCTATCGAAGATGCTGCCGCAAAATACGAAAGCAAGTAAGCGTAAATAAATATAAGAAGATACAGAAATACAAATGATTCAGACGTTACCACAATTTTGATTCATAGAACTACCTTCAAAAAGAGGCTGCCGGCGATTTTGCCGGCAGCCTCTTACGCATACCAAAGTATACAAGAAAATCTGCCAGTGGCAGGTTTTGCAGATTAAGTTTCTTCTTCATCAGGAACAGGCTCAGGGACCTCTGTATCTCCGGTGTATTCAATGTCCGGAAGCAGTTCAAAATAAAAGTCCTGATATTCTTTTGAAAGAGCCTGAATGATCTCTTTCTGCACAGATTTGAACTTGGAAATAGAGATCATATCACGGTTCATGGTGATATACACGCTGATCCATAATTTCCGTCCGGTACGCAGGATATCATAATATAATTTTGTGTCCCCGTATGTGGCAAGAATCGGAGATACGATATCTTTGATCTCCTGAACCGTTTCTTCCTCCGGAGGGAGTAAGAACAGGTCCCGAAGTCCCGTGATCACGGTTTTTATCGGAACCGGAAGCATAAAAAGGGACAGGATGATCGCCAGTATCGGGTCGAGATAAGGAATCAAAGGCTGGAACCATTCTCCGGTTATGATCTGCGGCAGAAAGAATGCGATGCACATACCAAACGATGCGACAGAGTCGATCTGCCATTCCTGGATCTCCATGATCACGATCGGTGAAGTCAGTTTACTGTTCATCCTGCGAAGCAGGAAGATCACAGCAATACTGACTAAGGTGGCACTCATTTCAAAATACGCAACCATGGAAAAGTTGACATGCTGGCCGCCGTGGAAGATGATCTGGATGTTGTTAATGATCAGTCCGACGGTAACAGCAATCATGATCGCACCTTTTACAACAACAAATAAGGATTCAATCTGCTGGTAACCAAATGGGTGGCTTTCGCTGGACGGCTTGTACATCAGCGGAACCAGTGAAAGTGACACGAATACCATCAGAATCTCGACACCGTCATAGACACTGTCCAGAAGGACGGCCTGCGACCTTGTGATGACCGCCATAACGATCTCCAGGATTACGAAAATCGTACTTCCTGTGATGGAGATACGGAGTGCGGATTTTTCGTATTTCTGTTTGCTCCGGCTAGAATGCATAATGTATCTTCTCCTTTGGAAAAATGGAATCAAGTTCATGGTAGAGTCGTGCGATCGGAAGGCCGACTACATTATTATAATCACCTTCGATCCCTTTTACGTGGATGGCAAATGCGCCCTGGATGCCGTAAGCGCCGGCTTTGTCAAGAGAATCACCGCTGTCAACATAAGCATGAAGATCCTCTTTTGTGACCGGATAAAAGGTGACATTCGTTTTTTCGTAGAATGTATGTAAGATCTGCTGCCCACGGATACACCCTGCAAATGTAACTCCGGTATAGACCTGATGTGTGCGGTCTGCGAGCATGGAAAGCATATCAAAGGCTTCTTCGTTATCTGCCGGTTTCCCAAGAATCTCACCGCGATAAGACACAATGGTGTCGGCACCGATGACGATACAGTCTTCACCCTGATATGCGGGATTGTCTTTTATCTTTGATTCATATACATCAAGAGCTTTCTGGTGTGCCAGTTCCATCACGACATCGGACGGAATATCTTTGGTGATCTTTTCATCGACTGCAGACGGGATTACGTCGAATGTGAATCCTGCCTGGGTAAGCAGCTCCTGCCGTCTGGGAGAAGCTGATGCTAATACGTATTTCATGTCTTTTTTCTCCTTTATGACCTTTTGAAAATATATAAAATACCAACTATAGTATAACATAGAATGAAAAAAACAGAAATTCATAACGGATAAAATTGTAATGTAAAAATTGCAATCACTGTGCAGATTCGATATAATGTTAACAAGTATAAATATCGGAAACGGAGGTTTATTGTTATGTATATCAGTGAAATAAGAACGAAAGCACCGGCAGACGAAAGAATGCCGTTAGAGCGGAAATTCTACGATACATTGGAAAAATTAAAAATACCATATGAACAGGTGGATAATGATCCGGCATCTTCGATGGAAGAATGTGCAGAAGTGGATAAAGCAATCGGAACAGAGATCCGGAAGAATGTCTTCCTCTGTAACCAGAAGAAGACAACCTTCTTTTTGCTGGTAATGCCGGCAGACAAAGCATTTGACACTTCTTCATTCAGTAAAAAACTGGGCGTGTCCCATATGTCATTTGCGCCGCCGGAGAAGATGCTGGAACATCTTGGCACAACACCGGGATCAGCAAGTGTTGCAGGGCTTCTGACCGATGAAGATGATTATGTGCAGGTAATTATAGATAAGGAAGTTGCAGAGGCAGAATGGTTCGGCTGCAACCCGGGAATCAACACCAGCCATTTGAAATTTAAAACGAAAGATCTGCTTCAGAAGTATCTTCCGGCGATCCATCACAGAGCAAGAATTGTGGATCTGTAGAATCCAGAGAAACGAATAAGAGAAGCAGATCTGCGGGAAAGAGAGAAGCGAATAAGAAAAGCAGATCTGCGAGAAAGAGAATAGCGAATAAGAAAGACAGATCTGTAAAGGATAGAATAGAGAATAAAAAGGAACAGTAACATTATAAATATGAAGACATCAGAAGATTTAAAACAGATACTGGAGCGCATTGATCACAGAGGATATCCGGCATATAAGGATACCAGAGGCGCATACCAGTTTGGAACATATATACTGGGGATTGATCATGTACAGGGAGATCCGTTTGCGGCACCGTCCAGGCTGCATATACAGGTGGCAGGAAGAGCGGCCCGGATTCCGGGAAATCTATATGACAGCAAATGTAAAAAGATGGCTGTGGCAGATTATCTGCTGCGGAATTTTGCAAAGCAACTGGAACGGTACTCGTTTCAGGCACACGGTTCCGGAAAAAGCGGGATCATCCAGGTGACACGATGTGGTCAGGAAGTGCTGGAACGTACGGCCTGTGAGATAGAGGAAAAGACAGGGAATATTATTGTCCGGTTTGAGGTCGGATTCCCGGCAAGAGGACGTACGATCCAGGCAGGAGAGCTGATTAAGATTCTGTATCAGTATCTGCCGGCGTGTGTGGAGAAAGCCCTGTATTATAAGAATATAGACCAGAATGCAGTGAAGCGGGCGGCAGAACTTGCCGTGGATCAGGAATATATCCGGGAACAGCTGAAAAAAGAGGGACTGATAGCATTTGTTGCTGATGGTTCGATCCTTCCGAGAGAATCGGGCGTTTCCCAGAGACCGATGAAGGATGCGGTGCCGTTTGTCTCGCCGGATTCTATGAAAGTTACGATGAAGCTTCCATATAAAGGGGTGCTCACCGGAATGGGAATACGAAAGGGAATCACTCTGGTTGTAGGTGGCGGCTATCATGGTAAATCAACGCTTTTGAAAGCACTGGAGAGTGGTGTATATCCTCATATTGCAGGAGATGGCAGGGAATATGTAGTCACAGATGATACTGCAATGAAGATCCGCGCAGAAGATGGCAGAAGCATCCGGCATACAGACATTTCCATGTTTATCAATGATCTGCCGAACGGAAAAGATACGTATGCGTTCGACACGGAAGATGCAAGCGGAAGTACGTCACAGGCGGCGAATGTGATAGAAAGTATGGAAGCAGGAACACAGGTATTTCTGATCGATGAAGATACGAGTGCAACGAATTTTATGGTGAGAGATGAGCTGATGCAGCAGGTGATCCACCGTGACATGGAGCCGATTACACCGTTTATTGAGCGTGTGCGGGATCTTTATCAGGAAGATGGAATATCGACGGTGCTGGTAGCGGGAAGCTCCGGAGCCTATTTCCAGATCGCGGATCAGATCATTCAGATGGATAAGTATGTTCCGAGAGAAATCACGGAACTGGCAAAGAAAGCAGCTTCAGACTATCCGGCATTGAAGTTTCCGGAAGAAAAGCCGGAACAGCCATCGTTTGACCGGAAGGTGCGTAAGAATCCGGGCATCCGCCAGAAAGGCAGGGTGAAATTAAAAACAATGGGATGCGATGCGGTCATGATCGGTCATGAGACGATTGATCTGCGGTATGTAGAACAGCTTGTGGACAGTGAGCAGTTAAATACACTGGGGCAGATCGTACGTTTCCTGGAAGAGGAGATATTTGATGGCAGGAAGACACTTGGACAGGCCATAGAACAGGTGGAGAACGTTCTGGATAAAAAAGGGCTTGCCGGTGTGTGCGAAGGAAATACCGTACCGGGAAATCTTGCAAGACCGCGTATACAGGAAATCTATGCCTGTATGAACCGTTACAGAAAGCTTGGAACAGACAGGAAAGAGAGGGGATAGAATATGAGAGTCATTGCAGGAAGTGCAAGAAGAACACAGTTAAAGACGTTGGAAGGCATGGATACCAGACCAACAACAGACAGGATCAAGGAGACATTATTTAACATGATCGCTCCATATCTGTACGACAGTATCTTTCTGGATCTGTTTGCCGGAAGCGGCGGGATCGGGATCGAAGCTCTGAGCAGGGGAGCAATGGAAGCGGTATTTGTAGAGAAGAATCCGAAAGCCATGGCGTGTGTCAAAGAGAACCTTCAGAAGACACATTTTGAAAGAAAAGGGATGACCATGCAGATGGATGTGATGACAGCACTCTATAAATTAGAAGGAGAAAAACAGTTTGATTATATTTTTATGGATCCACCGTATAATCATGAACTGGAAAAAAGTGTGCTGACTTATCTGGCAGAATCATCGCTGCTGGCAGAGGAAGGAATCATCATTGTAGAGGCTTCTAAAGAGACAGACTTTGATTATGCAGAAGATCTTGGATATAACATTATCAAAGAAAAAGGATATAAGACAAATAAGCATGTATTTTTGGAACCTGCGGGAAGGAAAGAAATATGTTAACAGGAATCTATCCGGGAAGCTTTGACCCGGTCACATACGGACATCTGGATATCATAAAACGTTCTGCTGAAATGGTAGATGAACTGGTAGTCGGAGTGCTGAATAATAAAGCAAAAACCCCGTTGTTTTCCGTAGAAGAACGTGTTAAAATGTTAGAGGAAGTAACGAAAGACATACCAAATGTTAAGATTATTCCATTTGAAGGATTATTGGTGGATTTTGCCCATAAGCTGAATGCGAAGATTGTAATAAGGGGACTTCGGGCAATCACTGATTTTGAATATGAATTACAGATGGCGCAGACCAATCATAAACTTGCGTCAGATGTGGAGACGATATTTCTGACCACGAATCTGCAGTATTCGTATTTGAGTTCTACCACGGTAAAAGAAGTGGCAGCCTTCGGAGGAGATATATCCCAGTTTGTGCCGGATTACATAGAGCAGAAAGTCTGGGGGAAAATGAAACATAAAAGGAGAGTGTAAATATTATGAGCAGCCGTATTGAGCAGATCATAGAGGAAATTGAAGAGTATATTGACAGTTGTAAATTCCAGCCGCTGTCGACAACAAAAATTATTGTAAATAAAGACCAGATGGATGAACTGTTAAGAGAACTTCGTATGAAGACACCGGATGAGATCAAGCGTTATCAGAAGATTATTGCGAACAAAGACGCAATTCTGGCTGATGCACAGGCAAAAGCAGACGGAATGATCCAGGAAGCACAGATTCAGACAAATGAGCTGGTAAGTGAACATGAGATCATGCAGCAGGCGTATGCGCAGGCAAATGAGATCGTAACTGCAGCAACTGCACAGGCACAGCAGATTCTGGATAATGCAACAAATGATGCAAACCAGATTCGTATCGGAGCCATTCATTATACAGATGATCTTCTTTCTCAGGCAGAGAGTGCGATCGGACGTACCTTGGATACGTATACATCGAAGTATGACAGTCTTGTAAATTCTCTTCAGGAATGTTATGACATGGTGCGTAACAACAGAGCAGAGCTGGATGTTCCGCCGGAGACAGAACAGAGTGTACAGTCGGAGTATCCACAGGATGAATATCCTGCAGACGAATATCCGCAGAATAATTATGAGCAGGATGCTTATGGACAGGATGATTATCTGGATGATGAGAATCAGTATCCGAATGATATGTCAGTTTCTGGTTATGATATTCAGGAAGATGACACACTGGATTAAGATACAATCAAATAGCATATATGTAAGCGGAGATAAGAAGACTGGTTACCAATGCGGTGGCCAGTTTTTCTGCTATATAGGGCAGGATTGGTAAGTGATTGCCGGAGATCATGGAATATGTCTGGGCAATACAGCACCAGCCGCCGAAAGAGGTAAGTGCAGCGCACAGAATAATCTTATGGGAGGTATACAGTGCGGATGACGCAAGCCGTCGGATTCCGGTGCTGATCTCCAGGCTGGAATACAGAAGAAGGGAGGCTGTATTGTCTGGAAGAGCAGACGCAAGCAGTTGAATCAGGACAGAGAACATCATCATATATCCACCGACCTTTGTGATGGATTCGAATGCATTCATGATACAACGGTCGAAGTAATTACCGGATAAATTTTCAGACTGTGAAGCAGTTGAAGAAGAAACCTGCATCATGTGTGAAAATGGATGGATATGGTCTTTTGCGCGGTAGAAAAGACGAAAGACAAAGCTCATCATAAGAGGCGTAAGTGTAAGAATAAGAAGAAAGGGAATGGAAATAGAATCCTTTTTCAGATTCTGAATGACAACATAGCTTAAGATGAAAGCAGGGCTTGTATTGTTGCAGAAAGACAAAAGGTAAGAGGCTTCCGAACGCGAAATTTTCTGAGCGTCCAGAAGGTCGGAAGCTGTCTTGGCACCCATCGGATATCCGCATAAGAAGCCAGTGAGTACTGCAAATGTGCCATAATAAGAAGTGCCAAGGAGCGGACATAGAAACGGTGATGTGATGTGGCAGATCCAGTGAAGTGCAGGGGTGCGGATCAGAATATTGATCAGGACCATATAGGGAAGTAATGTGGGAAGGACATGCCGGAACCACAGGAGGAGTCCGTAACTGGCACCGGCAAAGACTGTCTGTGGAAATGACAGCATACATAAGAAAAAAATCAGTATCGGAATGGTAAGAAAATGACGTCTGGACATAGGAATCTCCCGGAGGACCTTGTTAATTCATTGTATGGATAAGGTTGATTTTTTATGAAGACTGTTAGATAATAGATAACAGTGTAATATAGAAGGAGTGTAGGAAAATGGCAGTATTAAATGAATTAGAACCGAAAGAAGTCTTTCGCTTTTTTGAAGAAATAAGTGCAATCCCGAGAGGAAGCCGTGATACAAAGCGCATCAGTGATTATCTGGTGGCATTTGCAAAGGAAAGAGACTTAAAAGTGATTCAGGATGAAGTGAATAACGTGATCATATTCCAGCCTGGAACACCTGGATATGAAGAAAGTGAACCGGTGATCCTGCAGGGACATATGGATATGGTATGCGAAAAGACATCGGATTCCACACATGATTTTAAAAATGACGGACTGGAATTATATGTAGAAGATGGATTTTTAAAGGCGAAAGATACCACGCTTGGAGGAGATGACGGCGTTGCGGTTGCAATGGCGCTTGCACTGATGGACAGCGAAGATATTCCACATCCACCAATCGAAGCAGTATTTACTGTAGATGAAGAGCTTGGAATGGAAGGTGCCGAGGCTATCGACCTGTCAGTATTAAAAGGAAAGAAACTCATCAACCTGGATTCGGAAGAAGAGAAGACGCTGACGGTTGGATGCGCAGGCGGAGTCCGTTATCAGGGACTGATCCCGGTAGAAAAGGAGACTGCATCCGGAGAGGTGATCAAGATTACGATCCAGGGGCTTCTGGGCGGACATTCCGGCGAAGAAATCCACAGACAACGTGGTAATGCGAATAAGATGATGGCACGTTTGCTGTATCATATTGCAGGAGAGAAGAATTACCGTCTGAGCGAAATCTATGGCGGCTCGAAAGACAACGTTATTGCGATGGAAGCACACGCGTCTATCCTTGTAGAACCGGAAGACTGCGAAGAGATCCTTGCTATGATCCGGGACATGGAAAGTATATGGAATGCAGAATTCATGGGAGAAGAACCAGGCCTGACTGTAAAAACAGAAACTGAAAAAAATACAGATACAGTAGTGTTCTCAAAAGATACTACGCAAAAAGTGGTAGGATACCTGACGGCATGCCCGAATGGATTAAAAGAATACAGCCGTAAAGTAGCCGGCGCGACAGAGACCTCTTTAAATCTCGGTGTGGTATCTATGAAAGAAAATGGAGTGGAGGCAGCATTCCTGATCAGAAGTGCAGTAGACAGCAGAAAGCAGCAGGTGCTGGAAGAAGTAGAGGCTGTGACAAAAGCATTCGGAGGAAGCGGTTCGCTTTCCAGCGAATATCAGGCATGGCAGTACAAGCCACAGTCAGAACTCCGTCCGGTCATGGTAGAAGCATACAAAGAAGTTTATGGAAAAGAGCCGGAGATCTGCATTATCCACGGTGGACTGGAGTGTGGAATCTTCCTCGGAAAACGTCCGGATCTGGACTGCGTATCCTGCGGACCGGATGTTCTGGATATTCATTCTTATAATGAACGTCTGGATATTGCGTCTACGCAGAGAAGCTGGGAATTCCTGAAACTGGTACTTAAAAATTGTAAATAATAACGACGGAGGAGAAATATATGAATCTGCCAGCAGCATTTGAAGAAAAGATGCGTGCACTTCTCGGAGATGAATTTGACGAATATATTGCCTGTTATGAAGAACCAAGATATTATGGCATGCGAGTGAATACAGGCAAGATCTCGGTAGAAGAGTTTGAAAAGATATGTCCGTTTGAGATCAGAAAGATCCCGTGGATCGAAAATGGATTCTATTATGACGGGGACAAAGTGTCTCCTGCAAAGCATCCGTATTATTTTGCCGGCCTTTATTATCTTCAGGAGCCGAGTGCCATGACACCGGCGAACCGTCTTCCGGTAGAGCCGGGAGATAAGGTTCTGGATGTATGTGCGGCTCCGGGAGGAAAGGCGACAGAATTAGGAGCAAAATTACAGGGAGAAGGCGTGCTGATCGCCAACGATATCAGCAGTTCGAGAGCCAAGGGACTGCTTAAGAATATTGAGGTATTCGGAATCGGAAATGTTCTGGTGTTAAGTGAGGAACCAGGACGTCTGGAGAATTATTTTACGGAATATTTTGACAAGATCCTGATCGATGCACCATGTTCCGGAGAAGGAATGTTCCGAAAAGATAAAAAGATGGTAAAAGCATGGGAAGAACACGGACCGGAATTCTTCAGTAATCTGCAGAGAAATATCATCCTGCAGGCTGCAAGAATGTTAAAGCCGGGCGGTCTCATGCTGTATTCGACGTGTACATTTGATCCAAGTGAAAATGAGAGAATCATTGAACACCTGAAAAAAGAATATCCGGAATTCCATGTACTTCCGATGGAAAACTATGAGGGATTCTGCCCGGGAATACCGGAAGTGACAGAAGAAAAGGATGAAGAACTGAAAAAAACAGTCCGCATCTTCCCGCACAAGATGAAAGGGGAGGGACATTACGTTGCCCTTCTGCAAAAGGGAGAACCATTGCCGGCAAAAGAGCTGAAACCAAAGAAGAAATCAGGAAAAATTCCGGCAGATCTGGAAGAATTCATGAAACAGGTAACATGGAAACTGGATGGTTCCAGACTGGATATCCATGGAGAGCGCATTTACTATATGCCGGAAGGGCTTCCGGATGTGAGAGGAATCCGTTTCTTAAGAACCGGACTGCTGCTTGGAGAACTGAAGAAGAACCGTTTTGAACCGAGCCAGGCATTTGCCATGTGCTTGAAAAAGGATGAATATGCACAGATCATCGATCTTCCATGCGAAGATGAAAGAGTCAGACGTTATCTGAAAGGGGAGACGCTGGATGTAGATGATCTGACAGAGAGAAAGGCAAAAGGCTGGTATCTGGTCTGTGTAGACGGATTCCCGCTTGGATGGGGAAAGGTATCGAATGGTACGTTGAAGAACAAATATCTGCCGGGATGGAGGCTGTGTTAAGATGATGCGTCTGGATAAATATCTGGCAGAGATGGGTGTGGGTACCCGCCAGGAGGTAAAGAAGCAGATCCGTCAGGGGAAAGTTACCGTTAACGGGACGGTGGTAAAAGCAGCAGATACGAAGATTGATGAGACATGCGATGAAGTTACAATAGGCGGCCGTAACATTTCCTATGTGTCGTATGAATATTATATGCTGAACAAGCCGGGCGGCGTGGTATCGGCGACCGAGGACCGGAGAGATACTACGGTGATCGATCTGATCAAAGACAAGAAACGAAAGGATCTTTTCCCGGTCGGACGACTGGATAAAGATACGGAAGGATTACTTCTGATCACGAATGACGGAGATCTGGCACACCGTCTGCTGGCACCGAAAAAGCATGTGGATAAAGTCTATTATGCAAAAATAGATGGAATGGTTACAGAAGAGGATGTAAAGCGGTTCGCAGAAGGAATCGATATCGGTGCAGAGGAAGAAGAGATGACAAGACCTGCAAAACTTGACATTATGAAGAGCGCGGAAGAATCTGAGATCCGCCTTACGATCCATGAAGGAAAGTTCCATCAGGTGAAGCGGATGTTCCTTGCAGTGGGTAAAGAAGTTACTTATCTGAAGCGAGAACGCATGGGAACCCTGTGCCTGGATGAAAATCTGAAGCCCGGAGAATACCGGCTGCTGACAGAAGAGGAGATAGAGAATGTCAGAAAATAAATTTTTACCGATTTGTAAAAAGGATATGGAAGAACGGGGATGGGAACAGCTGGATTTTGTCTATATTTCCGGAGATGCTTATGTAGACCATCCGTCTTTCGGACATGCGATCATTACGAGACTTCTGGAAGCGCATGGATTTAAAGTCGGTATCATTGCGCAGCCGGACTGGAAAGATAAGAACAGCATTACGATCCTTGGAGAACCGAGACTGGGATTCCTTGTTTCTGCGGGAAATATGGATTCGATGGTGAATCATTATTCCGTGTCGAAAAAGCACCGCAGAACGGATGCTTATACGCCGGGAGGCGTGATGGGAAAGCGTCCGGATTACGCAGCGGTTGTATACAGTAACCTGATCCGTCAGGTATATAAGAAGACACCGATCATCCTCGGAGGGATCGAGGCAAGTCTCAGACGACTGGCACATTATGATTACTGGTCAGACAAATTAAAACGTTCGATCCTGCTTGATTCCGGTGCAGATCTGATATCTTATGGAATGGGAGAACATTCGATCATTGAGATCGCAGAAGCTCTGGACAGCGGTATTGCGGTCAGTGATATCACATTTATCGCTGGAACGGTTTATAAGACGAAGAGTCTGGACAGTGTCTATGACGCGGAGATTCTTCCGGGATACGAAGATATGAAGCAGGATAAGCTGGAGTATGCAAGAAGCTTTTATACACAGTACTGCAATACCGATCCATTTGCCGGGAAAAGGCTGGTAGAGCCATATAATGATCATCTGTATGTAGTACAGAATCCACCGGCACTTCCGCTTTCGGAAGGGGAAATGGACGATGTCTACGGACTGCCTTATATGCGGACCTACCATCCTTCTTATGAGAAGGACGGCGGCGTACCTGCAATCTCAGAGGTCAAGTTCAGTCTGATCAGCAACCGTGGCTGCTTCGGCGGCTGCAGCTTCTGTGCACTTACTTTCCATCAGGGAAGGATCATGCAGGTGAGAAGCCACGAGTCGCTGTTAGATGAGGCGAAGATGATTACGCAGGAAAAGGACTTCAAAGGCTATATCCACGACGTAGGAGGTCCGACGGCGAACTTCCGCCAGCCATCCTGCGAAAAACAGCTTACACGTGGCGTGTGTAAGAACCGCCAGTGCCTGTTCCCGAAGCCGTGTCCGAATCTGAAAGTAGATCACAGAGACTATATCAAACTTCTGAAAGAACTGCGTGACATTCCAAAAGTGAAGAAGGTATTCATCCGTTCGGGAATCCGGTTCGATTATGTTGTTGCGGATAAAAGTGATGCATTTCTGGAGGAACTCTGCCGTTATCATGTAAGCGGACAGTTAAAGGTTGCACCGGAGCATGTATCGGATGATGTTCTTACACTGATGGGAAAACCAGAGAACAGTGTATATCAGGAATTTGTGAAAAAGTACAATAAGATGAATCAGAAGATCCACAAAGATCAGTATCTTGTGCCGTATCTGATGTCTTCACATCCGGGATCCAGAATGAAAGATGCGGTAGAACTAGCAGAGCATATCCGGGATCTTGGATATATGCCGGAACAGGTACAGGATTTTTATCCGACACCGTCAACGATCTCGACGTGTATGTATTATACAGGCGTGGATCCAAGAACGATGCAGCCGGTCTATGTGCCGAAGAATCCGCATGAAAAGGCAATGCAGAGAGCTCTGATCCAGTACCGGGATCCGAAGAATTATGATCTGGTCATGGAGGCTCTGAAGAAGGCACACCGCATGGATCTGGTAGGATTTGATAAACACTGTCTGATACGCCCGAGAAAATTCGAAGGCAGATCACAGCAGAAAGTACCGGGACAGAAAACGCAGAATCAGAAGTCTTCCGGAAAACCGGGACGGAATGACCGTGGGAAAAACAAAAACGAGCATTCCAGAAGAAATACTGTGCAAAGTGACAGACAGAACAGCAGACAGAATACAGGAACGGATAGAAGCAGACAGAAAAAGAAATCGATCCGGAATGTGCATAAGAAGAAATAACAGCAAGAGAAATAGCATAAAGGGAAAATGATGAAAAACCGGCAGCCGGATGGATGTAGAGAGGTGTTAAAGTTGAAAATAGCGATCGTTACAGGAGCATCGTCGGGAATGGGCAGGGAATTTGCGCTTCAGATCCCGCAGCTGTATAAGAACCTGGATGAATTATGGGTAGTGGCAAGACGGACAGACCGTCTGAAAAATCTGCAGGAACAGGTAAAGATCCCGGTCAGGATCTTCGACGGGGATATGCAGAGAGACTATATTTTCGAAAAACTGCAAAGAGAACTGGATCGCCGGCAGGCAGATGTAAGGATGCTTGTAAATGCGGCAGGATATGGAAAGATCGGTAACGTCAGTGACATTGATCTGAAAGAACAGTGTGGCATGGTTGATCTGAATTGTACAGCACTCACCAGAATGACAGGAATCTGCCTGCCATATCTGTCGAAAGGCAGCCGGATTGTCAATCTGGCTTCGGCAGCTTCGTTCTGTGCACAGCCGGGATTCTGTGTATATGCGGCTTCCAAAGCATATGTACTGCGTTTTTCACAGGGACTGGCAGCAGAATTGAAGAAACGGGGAATCCTGGTAACGGCAGTGTGTCCGGGACCGGTACGTACAGAATTCTTTGACCGGGCCGGTGCGCTTGCGGCAAGTGAAAAAGAAGCACTCTGTGCCGAACCGGAAGCGGTGGTGACACAGGCACTTACAGACAGCGTGCGTGGAAGATGCGTTTCGGTATATGGAGCAGCAATGAAAGGTTCCAGAATCCTTTCCAAGATCCTTCCGGATCGCCTGCTTGTATGGGGGATGATGAAGATCAACCATGCGGATTTATAAAGGCATATACGGAATGTCTATGAGCTTGGGAAAATGTTTTTTCATGATAGAAAAAGACGATTACAGAAAAATTATAAATAGAAAACAAAAAGGACAGACAATATGAGAACAGAAAAAGGACAGCCGGGATATGTAAAGGCAAGAAAACAGAAATATCTTCTGGGAGCGGTCGTAGAATTTGCAATTGTGATCGCAATCTTTGTAACTGGATATATTCAGACCGGATCCAGACTGAATCTGCTTACCGTTGTAGCGGTAGTCGGATGCCTTCCGGCAGCAAAGATGTTGGTGGAATTTATCACAATGGCACCATATAAGAGTATTGAAGAAGCAAAATACCAGGAGCTGGAGGAAAAAGCACCTCTGATCCTGAAGGCATATGATATGATCATTACCAGTTCACAGAAGGTTATGCCTCTGGATGCAGTGGTTGTATCCGGGCACATTGTCTGCGGATATGCAAGCAATCCGAAGACCGATGAGGCGGCACTTGCCCGTCATATCAAAGATATTTTGAAAGACAATCATTATGATAAGATGACGGTGAAGATTTTCCATGACTATACTGCATTTTTATCGCGTGCGGAGGGCATGAATAATATGGCAGCGGTAGAACAGAAAGAATCATTACGAAGAGAAAAAAAGATCCGGAAGATCATCTTAAACATTTCTATGTAGAAAACAGCGGGAGTTAGAAGAGAATATGAAAGAACTGATCATTCATGACAATGAGGCGGGACAACGCCTGGATAAACTGCTGCGCAAATATCTGAGCGAAGCACCGGGAAGCTTTATTTATAAAATGCTGCGTAAAAAGAATATTGTGCTGAATGGAAAGAAAGCAACCGGGAACGAACATCTGAAAAAAGGAGACAGCGTGAAACTGTTTCTGGCAGATGATACCATTGCCAAATTTCAGGCAGCTGGAAAGACGGTGGAAGAAAGCATAAAGAATACGGTGAAGCTGGACGTGATCTATGAAGATCAGAATGTGATATTTATCAATAAACCGTCCGGAATGCTGTCACAGAAGGCGAAGGAAACAGATGTATCGGTAGTGGAGAATGTGACAGCATATCTTCTGGAATCCGGGCAGCTCACCAGAGAGAATCTTAAGACCTTCCGCCCGTCGATCTGCAACCGTCTGGACCGGAATACCAGCGGTCTGATTGTTGCCGGGAAGAGTCTGGCAGGCTTACAGCAGATGGGAGAATTATTCAAGAAACGTACACTGAAAAAATATTATCTGTGTATTGTAAAGGGCAGGATCACGGAGCCGGCACACATCAGGGGGTATTTTGTGAAAGACGAGAAGACGAACCGTGTCAGCCTTTCAAAGGGAGGCTTTTCCAAAGATGCAAAAGGCCTTCCTATAGAAACAGAATATGTCCCGATCGCGTGGAATGAAGAGATGACGCTTCTGAAGGTACATCTGATCACCGGACGTACCCATCAGATCCGTGCACATCTGGCGAGTACCGGACATCCGCTTCTCGGAGATTACAAATACGGCTTTAAGAAATGGAATGACCGCTATAAAAAAGAATGGAAGATCGAAGACCAGGTACTGCATGCTTATCAGCTTACAATGCCGGGGATGAAGAAAGAACTGGAGAATCTTTCCGGAAAGACATTTTATGCAAAGGTACCGGAGGTTTTCTGGAAACTGATAAAGGAGACAGCATGGGAACATGGAACTCGAGAGGCCTTAGAGGTTCTACATTAGAAGATATGGTCAACCGTACCAATGAGTGGTATCTGGAAAAGAATCTGGCACTGATGCAGAAGATTCCGACCCCGATCACACCGGTGCGGATGGATAAAGAACACAGACAGATCACGCTCGCTTATTTTGAGCAGCGCAGTACGATCGACTATATTGGAGCGGTACAGGGAATTCCGGTGTGTTTTGATGCAAAAGAATGTGCAAAAGACATATTTCCACTTCAGAATATTCATGAACATCAGGTAGAGTTTATGAGACAATATGAAGAACAGGGTGGAATCAGTTTTTTGTTGATCTATTTTACATCAAGACATGTCTGTTATTATATGTCATTTCAGGAGATGATGAAATACTGGAATCGTGCAAAAGAAGGTGGAGTGAAACATTTCAAATATGAAGAATTAGATATTGGTTTTTTTGTTCCACTAAAGCAGGGAATGATCCTTCATTATCTGGAATGTCTGCAGAAAGTTCTGAAACAAAAAGATCAGCAAGATTCGTGTCGAAAAGATTGACGAAAAGCTAAATTTTGCGTATAATATAACATTGACGAAAAAGAAAACCTGTGGATGTTGGCCACAGAGTAGAAAAGGATAGATTTTATGATCAGAAGCATGACAGGATTTGGACATGGGGAAGTGTCCAATGACAAGAATCAGAAGGTCACAGTGGAGATGAAATCCGTCACCACAGATATTGTGATATTTCATTAAAACTTCCCAAGAAATTAGCCATGTTTGAGGCAAATATCCGTAATATCATGAAAGAATATGCGAGTCGTGGAAAGATTGACATTTATGTATCATATGAAGATCTTTCAGAGACAGCAGTAAGCCTTCATTATAATCAGGCAATGGCAGCAGAATATATGCAGGTATTTAAGAAGATGCAGGAAGATTTTGGTATTGAGACAAAGATCACTGCGGAAGCACTTGCTAAGTATCCAGAAGTTATAACACTTGAAGAAGTGCAGCAAGATGAAGAAGTATGGTGGGAGCTGTTAGAAGCTGCATTAAGACAGGCTGCCGAGAAATTTGTAGAGACAAGAACGATCGAAGGAGCAAATCTTAAGAAAGATCTGCTTGGAAAACTAGATCAGATGGCAGCAGATGTGGCATTTATTGAGAGACGTTCTCCACAGATCATTGCTGAATACAGAGCAAAATTAGAAGAGAAAGTGAAAGAATTTTTAGAAGACTCAACGATCGAAGAAAACAGGATCGCAGCAGAGGTTACATTGTATGCAGATAAGATCGCTGTTGATGAGGAAATCGTAAGATTGCAAAGTCATATCAGCTCTATGACAGATGTGTTGGAAAGCGATGAAAGCATCGGAAGAAAACTTGATTTCATGGCACAGGAGATGAACAGAGAAGCGAATACGATCTTATCAAAGTCAAGTGATGTTGATCTTGCAGATCATGCAATTGAACTGAAGACAAATGTTGAGAAAGTAAGAGAACAGATTCAGAACATAGAGTAAGATAAGAAGGGAAAGATCATGGAAAAGAGAGGTTCATTACTGGTAATCTCCGGATTTTCTGGAGTTGGAAAAGGAACGGTGGCAAAGAAACTGGTAGAAAAATATGGATATAGTTTATCAATTTCTGCAACAACAAGACAACCAAGAGAAGGTGAAGTTGATGGCAGAGAGTATTTTTTCAAGACCGTGGATGATTTTAAAAATCTGATCGATTATAATGGATTTATTGAATATGCCAGATATGTGGACAATTATTATGGAACGCCAAGAAAGTTTGTGGAAGATGAACTTGCCGCAGGACATAATGTAATCTTAGAGATTGAGGTGCAGGGTGCATTTAATATTAAGAAGCAATATGAGGATGCATTGTTGATCTTTATTACAGCACCAAGTGC